>CXWJ01036365.1_pt1 | contig 10138 bp, 9 predicted proteins | sample 590841 | NCBI WGS metagenome assembly CXWJ01 (sample SAMEA3498367, study PRJEB10139) | wastewater metagenome | biome: wastewater treatment plant; material: activated sludge | place: Austria | collected 2015-01-21 | reverse complement strand
TCCCCGAGCTGTTCGCTGTCAGAACCGAGATCGGGCAATGAGCCTCCACCTCAGCCGGTTGCCGAGTAGCGCCGCCAGGCGCGTATCGAGGTGCGCTGTCAGAACCGAGATCGGGCAATGAACGACCCGTTCCTGCTGCGCGAGCTTCTCGGAGCCGAAGCGAGGCTGTGCCGCCGCGCGCTGAGCGGTGAGCCGGGCGTCGCGCTCCCGCCGCTCATCGACCACCATGTGCACCTCCACCTGATCGACGAGGGTCTTCTCGCACCCGGTGGGGTCGCGGGGGTGCTCGACCTCGGCGGCGACCCGGTCGCGCTCGCCCGACGGCCGCACGCCGCCATGCCGCGCGTGGCATATGCCGGCGCCTTCCTGACCGCGCCCGGCGGCTACCCCGTCGGCAGGTCGTGGGCTCCCGCGTCGATCACGCACGAGGTGGGCGACGCGTCGACGCACCCGGGCGTGCCGGGCGGCGCGGCCACCGCCGTCGATGAGCAGGACGCGTGCGCGGCGTCCGTCATCAAAGTCGCGCTCAACCGGGATGCCGGGCCCGTCTTCGATCTCGGCACGCTCTCGGCGATCGTCTCCTCGGCGCATGCCCGCAGCCTGCCGGTCGTCGCGCACGTCCAAGGCGAGGGGATGCTGCGCCTCGCGCTCGACGCGGAGGTCGACGCGCTCGCGCATGCTCCGTTCAGCGAATGGGCGGACGGAGCATCGATCGCGCGTGCGCGCGCGACCGGCCAGCGGTGGATCTCCACCCTGTCGATCCACGACGGCGTCGACACCGAACGCGCGGCGATCAATCTGGCGACGTTCGCGGCGGCGGGAGGCCGCGTGCTGTACGGCACGGATCTCGGCAACGGCGACCGCCCGAGCGGCATCCAGCCCGACGAGCTGCGGTCTCTCGATGCGGCCGGCATCCGCGGTGCCGCACTGATCGCGACGCTCACCGATCCCTGGCCGCTCACCGAGTCGACGGCCGGCGTGTCGACATTCGTCCCGGGTGCCCCGCCCGCCGACCTCGACGCCGTGCCGGTCTGGCTCGCCGGAGCGAGCGTCGTCCCGACCGAGGAGCTGATCCACGATGACCACAGGTGAAGACAGCGCCGTGACCGAAGCGCGCCCCGACTTCGCGGCCGAGGCCGCCGCACTCGACGCCGCCGACCCGCTCGCTGCTCTGCGTTCGGAGTTCATCGGCTCGGAGACCTCGCTGGTGTACTTCGACGGCAACTCGCTCGGGCGCCCCCTGCGCCGCAGCGCCGAGCGCCTGGAGCGCTTCGTCCACGACCAATGGGGCGAGCGCCTGATCCGCGGGTGGGACGAATCGTGGATGAGCCTTCCGTTCGAGATCGGCGACGCGATCGGCCGGTCGGTGATCGGCGCGGCGGCCGGCCAGACCGTGATCGGCGACTCCACGACGGTGCTGCTCTACAAGCTCATCCGCGCCGCGTTCGATGCGCAGCACGACGCTGACTCCGCACGGGTGGAGATCGTCGTCGACACCGACAACTTCCCGACCGACCGCTACCTCGTCGACGGCATCGCCGCCGAGCGCGGAGGCCGGGTCCGCTGGATCGACGTCGACCGCTCGTCCGGTGTGACCGCAGACGCGCTCCGCGCCGCCGTGGGGCCGCAGACCGCCGTCGTGGTGCTGAGCCAGATCGCGTACCGGTCGGGATTCCTGGCCGACGCTCCGACCCTCACCCGGATCGCCCACGACGCCGGGGCACTGATCCTGTGGGACCTGTGCCATTCGGCCGGCTCGGTCGAGATCGCCTCGGATGAATGGGGCTTCGATCTCGCGGTCGGCTGCACGTACAAGTACCTCAACGGCGGCCCCGGATCCCCCGCGTTCGCCTACGTCGCCGATCGGCACCAGAGCGCGCTCACCCAGCCCATCCAGGGGTGGATGGGCAGCGCGGACGTGTTCGCCATGGGGCCGGAGTACACCCCTGCCCCGGGAATGCGGCGCTTCCTTTCGGGGACGCCGCCGATCGTGGGGATGCTGGCACTGCAGGACACCCTCGCCCTGATCGACGATGTCGGCATCCCTGCGATTCGCACGAAATCGATCGCGCTCACCGAGTTCGCCATCCGGCTCGCGGACGAACTGCTCGGCCCGCTCGGCGTCGCAGTCGCCTCGCCGCGGAACGCGACCGAGCGGGGAGGGCACGTCACGCTGCAGCATCCGTCTATGCGCACCGTGACCGCGCGCCTGTGGGCTCAGGACGTGATCCCCGACTACCGCGATCCGGGTGGACTGCGCATCGGACTCTCACCGTTGTCGACGAGCTTCACGGAGACCCTTGCCGGCATGGACGCCGTCCACACGGCGGTCGTCGCCGAGGCCCGCTGAATCCGCGCCGCGGCACCTCCGCGGGCTGAGATCCCGGCGCACCCAGGATGGGACTGGGTTCCTCGACGTAAGCTTGAGCTCCCGCCCGAAGGAGAGCGCAGTGACGCCCATCGCGAAGTCCGCACCCGCCGCCGAGCCATCCGCCGCGAAGGCCCGGAGCGCGGCGCAGGCCGTCGCGCTGCCCGAGGCCGATCGCGAGAGGCTCGACGACGCGATCGCCGACCTGCGCACCGGGGCGCGCGCCTGGGCGCACCTGACCCTCGGCCAGCGCGTTCGGCTCTTCGACCGGCTGCACGCGTCGACGGCCGCGAACGCACAGGAGTGGGCCGAGACCGCGGCGCTGTCGAAGGGGCTCGAGCCCGGGCACGCGCTTCGGGGAGAGGAATGGCTCAGCGGACCCTACGCGGCGCTCGTCGCCCTCGAGGCCTACCGCNNCAGGGGGTGACCGAGGCCGAGGCGCGCGCCTCGGCCGGCCTCGGGCAGCTGCGGCCGACGCACAGCGGCGGCGTGGGGCTCGTGCTCGGCGCAGGCAACGTCACGGCGATCCCGGTGCTCGACGTCCTGTACGAACTGCTGGCGCACAACCGGGTCGTGATCCTGAAGGTGAACCCGACCCAGGATTCGCTCGTGCCGGTCTTCGAACGTGCGCTGGCCCCGCTCATCGAGCCGGGGTTCCTGCGGATCGTGCGGGGAGCGGGCAGCGACGTCGGCGCGTACCTGACCGGCCACCCCGGCGTGGATCACGTCCACATCACCGGCGCGGCGCCGAGCTTCGACGCGATCGTCTGGGGCACGGGGGCTCCCGCCGCGCGCCGGCGGCGCGAGGGTCGCCCCGCGCTGAAGAAGCCGATCACGGCCGAACTCGGCGGAGTCTCGCCCATGATCGTGGTGCCCGGTCGCTGGAGCGACGCCGACCTGCGCTACCAGGCCCAGCACATCGTGACGATGCGGCTGCAGAACAGCGGGCACAACTGCATCGCCGGCCAGGTCGTCGTGCTCAGCGCGGATTGGCCGCAGCGCGAGGCGTTCCTGGCCGAACTGCGCGCCGCGTTCGCCAAGGCGCCGGCGCGTCCGGTCTGGTACCCGCACAGCGGCGACAAGCTCGCGGCGGCGGCATCCAGCTATCCGGGTGCGACTCGCGCCGGCGACGGCACCCGGCTGCTGGTGGAGATCGGCCCCGGCGACGACCCCGCCGCGCTCGAGACGACCGAGTACTTCGCGCCGGTGCTGGGCGTGGTCGCGCTTTCCGGCAATGGCCAGGAGTTCCTCGATGCCGCCGTCGCGTACGCGAACGACAGGCTCGTCGGAACGCTCGGCGCGAACGTGCTGATCGACCCCGACACGCAATCCGCGCTCGGCGACGGGTTCGACCGGGCGATCGCCGACCTCCGGTACGGCGCGATCGCGATCAACTCGTGGACCGCGTTCGGCTTCCTCACTCCTACGCTCACGTGGGGCGGCTACCCGGGCGGCACGCTCGAGGACGTCGTGAGCGGCATCGGCGTCGTCCACAACGCGCTCCTGCTCGATCGGATCGAGCGCTCCCTCACGCGCGGTCCGTTCCGCCCCTTCCCCCGCTCGATACCGCGGATCCTCCGCACGAGGAGCCTGTCGAAGGGCTCGGTGCTGCCGAAGCCGCCGTGGTTCGTCGACTCGCGCACCGGAGCGAGCGTCAGTGAGGGCTTCACCCGGTACCGCATGGACGGCAGCCTCACGCGTCTGGCCCGCACGCTCGTGCAGGCTTTCCGCGCATGAGACGCCCACCCGAGCACCTCACCGCCGACTACATCGTCGTGGGCGCGGGCTCTGCGGGCGCGGCGCTCGCCGCGCGGCTGACCGAGGACCCCGCCGTCAGCGTGCTGCTGCTCGAAGCGGGCGGGCCCGACACGGCNNCTGCATGTTCCGGCGGCGTTCTCGAGGCTGTTCCGCGGTGAGTACGACTGGAACTACGACACGGTGCCGCAGCCCGCACTGGAGAACCGGACGATCTTCTGGCCGCGCGGCAAGACGCTCGGCGGCTCGTCGTCGCTCAACGCGATGATGTGGATCCGCGGATTCGCCGCCGACTACGACGACTGGGCGGATGCCGCGGGTGAGCGCTGGTCGTGGGCCGCCCTGGTGCCGTACTTCCGCCGCGTCGAACGCACTCAGGACCCGGTCGACCCGACGCAGGGGACGGACGGCCCGCAGGCGGTCGAGCATCAGCGGGACCCCCGCTCGCACACCGCGGCCTTCCTCGACGCCGCCGTGGAGGCAGGGCACGCGGTGACACCGCCGAACCTTCCGGCCGGTCAGGGCTTCTCGCAGACCATGGTGTCGCAGCGCCGCGGCGCGCGTGCGTCGACCGCGGACGCCTACCTGCACCCGCTATCGCGCCGGCGGAACCTGCGCGTGATCACGCGGGCCTTCGTCCGTCGCGTGACCTTCGCCGCTCCTGCCGAGGGCGTCCCGCCCCGGGCGACCGGCGTCTACGTCGAAGTCGACGGCATCACGCGGCAGGCGACGGCGCGTCGCGAAGTGATCCTCGCCGGCGGCGCGGTCAACACTCCCCAGCTGCTGATGCTGTCGGGCATCGGTCCCGCCGGACACCTCACCTCGCACGGCATCCCGGTCATCGTCGACAGTCCCGATGTCGGTGCGAATCTGCAGGACCACCTCGTGGCGGGCCTCGCGCCGGCCGCGCACGGAGGAACGCTGTTCGGCGCCGAGAAGATCGGCGAGCTCGCGCGCTACCTCACGGCACGCCGCGGGATGCTGACCTCCAACGTCGCGGAGGCCTATGGGTTCGTCCGCACCGAGGTCGCCGATCGCACCGGGATGGCGGCGGGGCTGCCCGACATCGAGATCATCTTCGCCTCGGCGCCGTACGTCGGCGAAGGGCTCGTGCCGTTGCCCGCCGAGGGCATCACCGTCGGGGCGATCCTGCTGCGTCCGCGCAGTCGGGGCACGATCCGGCTGCGCTCCTCCGACCCGGCCGACAAGGCCGTGATCGATCCGAACTATCTCGGCGACCCCGATGGCCTCGACCGGGAGACGATGCTCGCCGGTCTCGCCGAGTGCGAGCGCCTCGTGGCGACCGATGCCCTGCGCGCCGTGACGACGGGAGGCTGGGTGCAGCCCGAGGGTGGAGAGTCGATGTCGCCCCTGAAGCGCGCCGAGCTCTCGCTGCGGCGGTACTCGCACACGCTGTACCACCCGGTGGGAACGGCACGCATGGGCTCGGATGCCGCATCCGTCGTCGACCCCGATCTGCGGGTGCGGGGGGTCGACGGGCTGCGGGTGGCCGACGCCTCCGTGATCCCGACCCTGATCCGCGGGCACACGAACGCCCCCGCGATCGTGATCGGCGAAGTGGCCGCCGACCTGATCCGGGGCCGCCGAGGCTAGGGAGCGAAGCGGTCTGTCGCCGCGACGAGCGCAGCGGCGATGCCCGGCTCGCTCGCCGAATGACCGGCGTCGTCCACCACGATCAGCTCGGCTTCGGGCCAGGAGCGATGCAGGTCCCACGCCGTCATGATCGGGGTGCAGACGTCGTAGCGGCCCTGTACGATGACGCCCGGGATGCCGCGGAGCGATGGCGCGTCCTCGATGAGCTGCTGGTCTCGGAACCAGCCGTCGTGAAGGAAGAAGTGGTTCTCGATGCGGGCGAACGCCNNGGGCGATGAACTCCTCCCACAGATCCGGGAAGATCACCGACGCGCCGCCCTCGTAGAACCACTCCAGCTCGTAGCGGCGCAGCGTGAAGATGCCCCGCAGGACGAGTTCGCTGACGGCATCCGGATGCGTCTCGGCGTACGCGAGCGCGAGCGCGCTGCCCCATGATCCGCCGAACACCTGCCAGCTCTCGATGCCGAGGTTGCGGCGCAGCAGCTCGATGTCGGCCACGAGGTGCCATGTGGTGTTGAAGCGCATGTCGGCGCCCGGGTCGCTCGCGTGCGGGGTGCTCCGGCCGCAGCCGCGCTGGTCGAACAGGACGATGCGGTACTTCGCGGGGTCGAAGAACCGCCGATGCCACGCGGAGGTGCCCGCGCCGGGACCGCCGTGCAGGAACACGACCGGCTTGCCGTCGGGGTTGCCGCTCTGCTCCCAGGAGAGCCGATGCCCGTCTCCGACCAGCAGCATGCCGGTCTCGTACGGCTCGATCGCCGGGTACAGGCAGTCGAGTTCGTTCGGATCGCTCACAGGGCACTCCCCGGCACCGAGAAGGTGTCGCATGCGTTGACGCCGCCCTCGAGGCCCGCGTTGAACCAGCGCGCGCGCTGCTCGCTCGAGCCGTGGGTCCACGTCTCGGGGTTCACCTGGCCGCCGGACTGCTGCTGGATGTGATCGTCGCCGACGGTCTGGGCGGCGTTGATCGCGTCGTTGATCTGCTGGGCCGTCGGCGTCTCCAGGTACGGTACGCCGTTCTCGTCGACCGTCTCGGACGCGGCAGCGACCCACGCCCCGGCGAAGCAGTCGGCCTGCAGCTCGATGCGCACGCCGTTGCTGTCCTCACCCGTGCCGTTGTTCGGGTTCTGCTGCATGATGCCGGTGATCTGCTGGATGTGGTGACCGTACTCGTGGGCGAGCACGTACAGCTGCGCCAGCGGGCCTGCGGTCGCATCGAACTGCTCGCGCAGGAGGGCGAAGAAGGTCGGGTCGACGTAGATCCCCTCCTCCGGCGGACAGTAGAAGGGGCCGGTCTGGTTGGAGGCGGTGCCGCACTGCGTGCTGGTCGAGCCGTCGACGATGATGAGCTGGGGTTCCCGGTAGCCTTCGACGTTGCTCGCCCAGAACTGGTTGATCGAGAGGGATGCCGCCGCCAGCCGGCAGTCGTCGCTCGCGTTCGCGTCGGCTCCGGTTTCGCAGTTGGCGATCTCGCTGCCGGTGTCGGCGGGATTCGGCACGCCGCCGCCGCCCAGCAGACCCGAGATGTCGGTGCCCGTGAACAGCTGGAACAGCAGGACCGCGATGGCGCNNCCGCGATGGCGCCGAGGCCCGCGATTCCTCCACCGGCGACCGCGATGCCGCCACCGCGGCGCCGCGCGGTGTTGCCGCCGACGCTCGCGTTGTCGTTGAAAGTCATGCGTTCACGGTACCCGTCTCATCGTGGGCCGACGGGGACATTCCGCACCGGGCACACGATTGCTATGCTCGTGGATCCGGCTCAGCCGTTCATGTTCGCTTCGAGCATCTCGGGGTAGACCTTGTAGAGCTCGACCGGCTCCTGCTCGAGATGCGTCTGCAGCGCCAGCAGATCGGACAGATACGCGCGGAACGCGGCCTTGCCGCGGTCGTCGGTCGCCAGGTACGAGAAGTCCTGCATCATCGGCGAACGGCGGATGTTGAGACCGAAGTCCGCGTTGATGAGCCGCTGGTAGACATCGACCGGCTCGGATGAGCCGTCGACCGCGACCCGGATCGGCTGCACCTGGGTCCACGGCTGATAGTTCCACAGCAGCGTGCCGTACGCCTCGTGCTGGTACGACACGAGGTGGATGAGCGAGCCGATCAGGCGGGATGCCGCCTCCACCGTCGTGGTGTCTCCGATCGCGCCGACCCCGTTCGGGATGAGCCGATCGAGCTGGGCGAACCACCGCTGCACATCGACGTCGGCGGCCAGGGCGGCGTCATCGGGATAGTAGGTGCGCAGGTAGCGCTCCGCGTGCGCGCACATGACCACGTGGTGGGCGATCGAGTTCTCGAGCACCGGAAGCTCGAGTCCTCTGCCGGCGATGCCGCGCTTCTCGGCATCCCGCTGCGGGTCGATCACCGTCGCGTCGAACGCCGCATGCGTGTCGTCGAACAGCCGCAGCAGGGAGTCGCGCGTGAAGCTGAAGATGCGCTCGAAGTCGCCGCCCTCGCTCAGCTGGCCGACGGTCGTGACCCAGTTGCTGAACTGGGTGCGGAAGATGTGCGGCCACAGCAGGCGCTTCACCGGGTGCGCGGCCGGCAGCGCGCTCCGCGTCGCGATCGCGAACGCCGCACCCGGAGTGAGGTGGACCCAGTTGTAGTGGCGGACCAGCGAGGTGTGCGTCGTGACCGCGCACAGCGCGAGCCCGACGGAGCGCTCCCAGTCGGCATCCCCCGGCGAGACCGTGCCGAGCGCGCCGGCGATCGAGGTGGCCCGCAGGCGCGTGCCGTCCTGCGCGAAGCTCACCGACACCCCCAGCCGCACCAGCCCGGGGTGCACGGCGTAGTCGCCGAGCGCACGCAGATCCCACTCATACGTGTCGGGCCCGGTCGCTGTCAGGTAGTGGGCATACGGGCTGGCGGTCGCCAGCACGCCCAGATCGGGGTGGCGGTACTCCTCGGGAAGGACAGGGGCGGGAAAGAGCCGCCGATGCGCGTCGGTGTAGGCGTCCGCGAGGACCGTGTCGCGATCCGGATCGACCGGCGGGAGCCCCGGAGTGTGCGGCCCGAAGGTGCGGAACAGGCGCGCCATCACCCGGTAGAACCTTTCGGCGCGCGCGTCGTCCTCGTCGACGGGGATCCGCTCCGCGACGAGCACATCGTGGATGCCGATGCCCGGGAACCGGTTCGAAAGGCGAACAGCGCGCACGGGCGCCTCGTCGCCGCCGGGAAGCGGGATGTCCACCACCTGGGAGCCGGCGAACTTGAGGACCGCGAGGCGGTTCCAGAACGACCGCCGAGCGGCCCACGAGTTGACCATGGACGGCACACTATTCCTCCGGCCCGCCGCGCGCCATGGGATCCGGCCCTGTGCCGCCGCAGGCACAGGAATAGGCTCGGCTCATGGCGACCACATCCCGATCTGCGACGACCGTCACGATCACCGGCGCGGGAGGGCAGATCGGCTACGCGCTGCTGTTCCGCATCGCCGCGGGACAGATGCTCGGCGCCGATCGCCCCGTCCGGCTGAAGCTGCTCGAGATCCCGCAGGGCCTGCGCAGCGCCGAGGGTGCCGCACTGGAGCTGCAGGACTGCGCCTTCCCGCTCCTGCACGATGTCGAGGTGACCGACGACCCGCGGGCGGCGTTCGACGGCTGCAGCATCGCGCTCCTGGTCGGCGCGCGCCCGAGGGGTCCGGGCATGGAGAGGGCCGACCTGCTCGCAGCCAACGCGGGCATCTTCGGGCCCCAGGGCGCGGCGCTGAACGCCGGCGCCGCCGAGGACGTGCGCATCGTGGTGGTCGGCAACCCGGCCAACACGAATGCGCTCATCGCCGCGGCATCCGCCCCCGACATCCCCGCGGATCGATTCACCGCGCTCACCCGGCTCGACCACAACCGCGCCCTCGGTCAGCTCGCCGAGGCCCTCGACGCCCGCCCCGACGAGATCGAGGGCCTGNNGGTGGTCGCTGCGCTCGCCGCGCGCCTCGGCGGGCCGGCGGAGGCCGCCGCCTGGCTCGACGACGTCTTCATCCCGCGGGTGGCCAAGCGCGGCGCCGAGATCATCGAGGTGCGCGGCTCGTCGTCGGTGGCATCGGCCGCCAACGCGGCGATCGAGCATGTCCGCGACGAGCAGGCCGGTACGGCCTGGACCTCGGCGGCGGTGGTCTCGCGAGGCGAATACGGAGTGCCGGAGGGTCTGGTCAGCTCCTTCCCGGTCTCCTCCGACGGCACGGGGTACCGCGTGATCGAAGGGCTGCCGGTCGACGAGCGCGCGCGTGCGCGCATCGACGCGTCCGTGGCCGAACTCGCCTCCGAACGCGACGCGGTGAGAGCACTCGGGGCGCTGTAGCAGCGATGGAAGCCCTCGTCGTCGCGGTCATCGGCGTCGTCGTGGTCGCCCTGGCGACCGCGCTGGCACCGCGCGTGGGGATCGCCGGACCCCTCGCCCTCGTGG
>CXWJ01001461.1_pt1 | contig 10140 bp, 9 predicted proteins | sample 590841 | NCBI WGS metagenome assembly CXWJ01 (sample SAMEA3498367, study PRJEB10139) | wastewater metagenome | biome: wastewater treatment plant; material: activated sludge | place: Austria | collected 2015-01-21 | reverse complement strand
CAAGAGGACCCGCCGGTTCGCCCCGATCGTGGCGCTGGCGCTCGCCGCCTGGCCGTTCGCGGCGCCGGCGCAGGACAAGAAGGGCGTGACGCAGCCCGAGATGAACTACCAGGCCGGCGCGTCGCCGCTGGCCGGCGAGCCGATGGTGCAGAGCACCAACCCGAAGGCGCCGCCGATGACGCAGGCCGAGTTCGACGTCGCGCGCAAGCTCTACTTCGAACGCTGTGCCGGCTGCCACGGCGTGCTGCGCAAGGGCGCGACCGGCAAGGCGCTGACCCCGGACATCACGGTGGGCAAGGGCACCGACTACCTGAAGGTCTTCATCGCCTACGGCTCGCCCGCCGGCATGCCGAACTGGCTGACCTCGGGCGAGATGGACGAGAAGACCGTCGACCTGATGGCACGCTACATCCAGCACGACCCGCCGATGCCGCCCGAGTTCGGCATGGAGCAGATGAAGGCGACCTGGAAGGTCGTCGTCGCGCCGGCCGACCGGCCGACGAAGAAGATGAACGACTACGACATCTCGAACATCTTCTCGACGACGCTGCGCGACACCGGCGAGGTGGCGCTGATCGACGGCGACACCAAGAAGATCATCAACATCGTCAAGACCGGCTATGCGGTGCACATCTCGCGCACCTCGGCATCGGGGCGCTACCTGTTCGTGATCGGGCGCGACGCCAAGATCAACATGATCGACCTGTGGATGCCCAAGCCCGACAACGTGGCCGAGATCCGCGTCGGTCTCGAGGCGCGCTCGGTCGACACCAGCAAGTACAAGGGCTACGAAGACAAGCTGGCGATCGCCGGCAGCTACTGGCCGCCGCAGTACGTGATCATGAAGGGCGACACGCTCGAGCCGCTGAAGATCGTCGGCACGCGCGGCATGACCGTCGACAAGCAGGAGTTCCACCCCGAGCCGCGCGTGGCGTCGATCGTGGCCTCGCACTTCAAGCCCGAGTTCGTCGTCAACGTGAAGGAGACCGGCCAGACGCTGATGGTCGACTACTCGAACCTCGACGCGCTGAAGGTCACGACGATCGGCACCGCGCGCTTCCTGCACGACGGCGGCTGGGATTCGAGCAAGCGCTACTTCATGGTCGCGGCCAACCAGAGCAACAAGATCGCCGCGGTCGATGCGAAGGAAGGCAAGCTCGCGGCACTGGTCGACGTGGGCAAGATCCCGCACCCGGGCCGCGGCGCGAACTTCATCCACCCGAAGTTCGGCCCGGTCTGGTCGACCGGCCACCTCGGCGACGAGACGATCTCGCTGATCGGCACCGACCCCCAGAAGCACAAGGAACACGCCTTCAAGGTCGTGCAGACGCTCAAGGGCCAGGGCGGCGGGGCGCTGTTCATCAAGAGCCACCCGAAGAGCCGGCACCTGTATTCGGACACGCCGCTGAACCCCGACCCGAAGATCTCGCAGTCGATCGCGGTGTTCGACATCAAGAACCTCGACAAGGGCTACACCGTGCTGCCGATCGCCGAGTGGGCCGGCATCAGCGACGGCGGCGCGATGCGCGTCGTGCAGCCCGAGTACAACAAGGCCGGTGACGAGGTCTGGTTCGCGGTCTGGTCGGCCAAGGACAAGCAAAGCGCGCTCGTCGTCGTCGACGACAAGACGCTCGAGCTCAAGGCCGTGATCAAGGACCCGAGGCTGATCACGCCGACCGGGCACTTCAATGTGCACAACACCCAGCACGACGTGTATTGAGAGGTGCGCACCATGACGTGCAGAACACTCACCCTGACGGCCGCCGCGCTGCTCGGCCTGGCGCTGGCCGTGCCGGCGCGGGCCGACCCGGAGGCGGCGATGACGAAGGCGGGCTGCACGGCCTGCCACGCCAAGGACAAGAAGCTCGTCGGCCCTTCGTTCCTGGACATCGCGAAGAAGAACAAGGGCCAGGCCGATGCCGTCGCCCGCCTGTCGACCAAGGTGCGCCAGGGCGGCCAGGGCGTGTACGGGCCGATTCCGATGCCGCCGAGCGGGCCGGACAAGATCCCCGACGCCGATCTCCAGGCGGCCGTCGAATGGATCCTCGGCCACTGACAGGGTGAACGATCGCGTGGCCGGGCCGCGCCCGGCCCGACCCCCGCCGGCCTCGAGGAAGACCCGGGCAGCCCGGCGTCTTGTGCAGGGCTTCGCGGCGGGCCATGAGGTGACCGAGCCGGCGCAGTGCGCCGGCCTGCGCGAGGCCCTGCTCCACCGCTGGCAACAGGGCTTCCCGCTGCGGGACTCGCCCTTCCAGGCCCTCGGGCGCGAACTCGGCGCCACGCCGCGCGAAGTCATGCGCCACTGCCGCCTGCTGCAGGCCGGCGGTGTGCTCGACGCGATCCGCGTGCAGTGGGGGCCGTCGCTGCACCGCGTGCGCTGGCGCTGCGGACTCGCGCTCGACGGGCCGCCGCAGGCGCTGCACGCGGCCGCGCTGCGGGCCTCTCCCGGCGTGACCGGCTGGCACTGGATCGAACCCGAGAGCCGCACCCGCGCTCACGCCGACCGGCCGACGCTGTGGTTCGACATCGTCGCGCGCGACACCGCTTGCGCCGATGCCCAGCGCCGCCGCCTCGAAGCGCGCGTCGGCCCGCTCGTGTGCCTGCGGTTGCACGAGGCTGCGCCCGGCTGTCGGTGTGGCGAAGCGGCCGGGCCTTGCACCCGAGCGCTGCTGGCGCGCTGCTGCGAGGCCGGGCTGCCGCTGGTGGCCCGGCCCTACCGCCAGGTGGCCGACGCCGTGTCGAGCTCCGAACGCGAGGTGCTCGGCACGCTGCGCCGGTGGCAGCGCCTCGGGCAGCTCGGCGGCATCGGCCTCGGCGGGCCGCTGCCCGAGCCCGAGACCCTGTGGACGGCGGCCGCGGTGGCCGGCCCCGCCCTGCCGGGGGCGGCGTGCGCGGCCTTGCTCGCCTGCCCGGGCATCGCCGAGGTCGACGTGCTGCCGGGGCACGAACGCTGGCCCTACCGGCTGATGCTGACGACGGCCGGTGCCTCCGCGCAGGCTGCGAGCCTGCTGGAGCGCGCACTCGCGGCCTGCGGCGTCGCGCAGCATCCGCGGCGGCTGATGCTCGTGCACCGTGTGCGCGTGCGCGCAGCACCTGTGCTGTTCGCAGCGTCCGACGCGCCACCGCCCGGGAGCGCCTGACGAGCTGCCCTCGCGCTCGCACCGTGGACTCAAGCCTCGTAAGCCGCCAGGCGTGCGATGTCCAGGATGTGGATGTCGCGCCTGTCCACGCGAATCAGCTGCGCGGCCTCCAGTTCGTGCAGCACGCGCAAAAAAAATTCTCGGGCGTCAGCGACAGGCGCGAGGCCACGGTCGCCTTGCTGACCGGCAGCGACACGGTCACGCTGCCGTGGCCCGGGGTGTCGTGGCCCTCCTGGTCGCGCAGCAGGTAGCCGATGACGCGCTGCACGCCGCTTTGCAGCGCATAGGCCTGCACGTCGTGCACCAGGCCGTGCAGCCGGCGCGACAGCCCGGCCAGCAGGCGCAGCGCGAAGCGGTCGTCACGCCGCAGTTCCTCGAGCACCGCGTGGCGCTGCACCGACAGCAGCAGCGAATCCTCCAGCGCCTGCGCGTTTACCACGCAGGGCTTGGCGAGGAACATCAGCGCCTCCCCGAAGCTGCCGCCGGGCCCGATCAGCTCGATCACCTTCTCCTGGCCCGCCGGCGAGAGCACGTAGAGCTTCACCTGCCCGAGCACGACCACGTGGAAGGCCTCGCAAGCATCGCCCATGTTCAGCACGGTCTCGCCGCGGGTGCAGCGGCGCAACTGGCAGCCCCGGGCCAGGTGCTCGAGCTCCGCGGGGCCGAAGTCGCCGAACAGCGGCATGCGCGCCAGGTAGCGAGGGACGTCGAACAGGCGCGTGTCGAGCATGGCGGTCGCGGCGGATGCCGAAGCAGCAACACATGGAATGTTCGGCCCGGCGGCGCGGTGCCGCATTGATGCGCGTCAAGCGCCGGCAAGACGTGGGGCGCAGCCGCCGGCCGTGAGGCCGCACAGCAGCGCCAGCCCGACGCCGGCGCCGGCGTTGTGCAGCAGCACCGCCGGCGCGAACGCCGCGCTCGTGACGGCGACGCTGCCGAGTGCGACCTGTGCGCACGCGAGCGCCATCAGCGCCAGGCCTTCGCCGCGGCGACCCGCGCGGCGGGCGCGCCAGCCGATCCAGCCGGACAGCGGCAGGACGCCCAGCGCCAGTGCGAGGTGTGCGATCGCCGCGTGCTCGCCCCAGCCCAGGCCGGCACCCGAGAGCGCACCGAACGCCGCCTGCGCCAGCCATGCCGCCGCGGCGAGCCCCGGCCACGGCCCGGCCGGCAGCGGCGGCGTCGCCTGCTGCAGCCCGCGCAGCAGCCGCCAGGCCCAGGCCAGCATCAGCAACCCGCCGAGCAGGTTGCCCAGCAGCACGGCCGGCGATGTCGAACCCGGTGTGACGATGCCGAGCCCGGCCAGCGCGAGTGCGAGGCCCGACAGCACCAGCGCCTGCCGGCCCGTCGTCGCGTGCCGCGGGCGCGCGGCCAGCGCCAGGCCGGCCAGCGCCAGGCTCGCCAGCAGCACCAGCGAGGCGGCGCCGCGGTGCGCGCCGCGCACCAGCGCCTGCAGCGCCGGCGGCGCGAGCGCCGAGGCCGCGCGCAGCGGCACGGGCGAAACCTCGGCGCTGCGGCAACCGGGCCAGTCGATGCAGCGCGGGCGCGCCTGGCCGAGCCTCAGCCACGCGCTGCTGCAGGTGACCACGAGCATCAGCAGCACGCAGGCCCAGGCGAGGCGACGCAGCGCGCCGGCGCGCGTGGTCTCGGTCATGCAGTGCTCCTCCCGTGGCCCGAGATGCTAAGCGCCGACGACCTGTGGCGTTCTTGAACTGCTTCAAGTCGCCGTCCGGGCACGCCTTCCAGAATGACCCGCGAGCACGGTCGGTGGCGGCCGGCGAGGAGCACGACGGATGGATTCCCGCGACGACGACGACAACGCCCCGGTGCCCTGGATGCAGAAGCTGCTGGACAACCCGTTCCTGCTGCTCTTCCTCGGCGTCTTCGTGCCCATGGTCGTCTACAACCTGTGGGGCGTGATCGACATCCTCACCATCCCGGCGGGCAAGTGAGCCCTGGCCGCGTCACCCCTGCGCGAGGAACTGCACGATGACCGCCATCCTCCCCCCATCGGAACGCCTCTGGTACAAACATCCGATCGATCGCGTCGAGGGCACCTGGATCGCCATCGCGCTGACCTGGTGCCTGATCATGTTCGCGATGATGGTCGGCTGGCACGTCTGGGGCGACCAGAACCTGTCCACCGAGACCTACCGCACCACGCCCGAGCAGTTCAGCGCCAAGACGCAGGCGATGGTCGACAAGTACACGGTGCGCACCGAGACCGACCAGAAGCTGCCGGTCGTCGCGCCGCCGCCGGGCAGCGACGTCTTCCTGATCGCACGCTTGTGGAACTTCTGGCCCATCCTCGAACTGGAGAAGGGCAAGACCTACCGCCTGCACCTCAGCGCGATGGACTACAACCACGGCTTCTCGCTGCAGCCGGCGAACATCAACATCCAGATGGTTCCCGGCTTCGAGCACGTGGTGACCGTGACGCCCAACCAGGCCGGTGCCTACTCGGTCGTGTGCAACGAGTTCTGCGGCATCGGTCACCACCAGATGGTGGGCCGGCTGTACGTCAAGTGAGGGCGAAGCGATGAGCGTGTCCACCCGCTACCGGACCTGCCCGCGCTCCGGGCTCCAGTTCGAGAACCAGGCCGAATGGCTGATGAAGGCGAACGCCTTCGTCGGCGTCGTCTTCCTGCTGATCGGAGGCATCCTCGCGATCGGCGTCGTGCTGACGCGCTGGCCGGCGATCCACTGGCTCGAGGCCGACACCTTCTACATGGTGCTCACGGCGCACGGCATCGACATGCTGATCTTCTGGATCATCTTCTTCGAGGTCGCGGTGCTGTACTTCGCCTCGTCGACGCTGCTGCGCTGCCGCATCGCCACGCCGCGCATCGCCTGGCTGGCGTTCGCGCTGATGGTCATCGGCGCGGCCGTCAACAACCTCGCGGTGTGGCGCGGCGGTTCGAGCGTGATGATGACCTCGTACGTGCCGATGATGGCCGAGCCCAACTTCTACCTCGGGCTGATCCTGTTCGCCGTCGGTGCGCTGATCGCCTGCTTCGTGTTCTTCGGCACGCTGGTCGTCGCGAAGAAGGAGAAGACCTACGAAGGATCGGTGCCGCTGGTCACCTTCGGCGCGATCACCGCGGCCATCATCGCTGTGTTCACGATCAGCTCGGGCGCGATCATCCTGATCCCGACCTGGCTGCTGTCGCTGGGCGTCGTCGAACGCGTCGACCCGCTGATGTACCGCACCATCTGGTGGGCCTTCGGCCACTCGTCGCAGCAGATCAACGTCGCGGCGCACATCTCGGTGTGGTACCTGGTCGCCGCGATCGCCTTCGGCGCCAAACCGATGAGCGAGCGCGTCAGCCGCACCGCGTTCCTGCTCTACATCCTGTTCCTGCAACTCGCCAGCGCCCACCACCTGCTGGCCGATCCGGGCCTGTCGACCGGCTGGAAGGTCGTCAACACCAGCTACTTCATGTACTTCGCGGTGCTCGCGTCGATGCTGCACGGCCTGACGATCCCCGGCGCGATGGAGGTCGCACAGCGCCGCAAGGGCTTCACCAAGGGCCTGTTCGAGTGGCTGCGCAAGGCGCCCTGGGGCAACCCGACCTTCTCCGGGGTGTTCATCTCGATCATCGGCTTCGGCTTCCTCGGCGGCATCTCGGGCGTGATGATGGGCACCGAACAGCTGAACATGATCATCCACAACACCATCTACGTGCCCGGGCACTTCCACGCCACGGTGGTGATCGGGACCACGCTGACCTTCATGGCGCTGACCTACTACCTGATCCCGGTGCTGTTCCGGCGCGAGATGATCGCGCCGACGCTGGCGAAGTGGCAGCCCTACCTGTTCGGCTTCTCGATGTACTTCTTCGCCCTCGTGATGATGGGCGCCGGCACGCTGGGCGTGTCGCGCCGCCACTGGGACATGGCCTTCCAGGGCGCGGCCCTGGCCTACGAATGGCCCGGCGCGGCCTACCTGATGATGGCGCTGGTGGGCGTCGGCGGCATGGCTGCGATCGCCGGCGGCGCGATCTACGTCTACATCACCGTCGGTTCGCTGCTGTGGGGCCGCAAGCTCGACAGCGGCAGCGCCAGCGCCCACTTCACGCCGCTGTCGCGCGCGGCGCCGACCGTGGCTGCGCAGAGCTACGGCTCGATGGGCTTCGCCGCTCCCGGCACCTTCGCGCTGGCGATGGTGTTCCTGATCGCCTTCGTCCTCTACTACTTCATCAACTGGAAGTACCTGTCGACGCTGTGGGGGCTGAGCTGAGCCGGCGCGTCGCCGAGGAGCATGGCGCGATGAGCATGACCCTGGTCCGACCCGACGTCCTGCGGGCCGCGCCCCGCTGGCGCGTGGTGCTCAGCGTGTTCAAGCTGCGCATCGGCGCACTCATCATGCTCACGGCGCTCGCGGGCCTGGCCATCTCGCCGGCACCCGCGCCGGCCGCATGGCAGGTGCTGCTGCTGGCGCTGGCCGTGCTGGTCTCCTCGGCCAGCGCCGGCGCCTTCAACCAGTTCGTCGAGGCCGACAGCGACCGCCTGATGCGGCGCACCCGCGGCCGCGCCTTCGCCAGCGGCGCCCTGCGGGCCGGGCCGGCCTGGATGGTGCTCATCGTCGGCCTGCTCGCGCTGGCGGTGGGCGCGACCTGGCTGGCGATCAACGGCACGTCGGCGCTGTTCCTGTTCTTCGGTGCGTTCACCTATGCCGTGGTCTATACGCTGGGGCTGAAGCGGCGCACCTGGTGGAACATCGTGTTCGGCGGACTGGCCGGCAGCTTCGCGGTGCTGACCGGCGCGGCCGCCGCCGATCCGGCGCTGGGCACCTTGCCGATGCTGCTGGCGCTGGTGCTGTTCCTGTGGACGCCGCCGCACTTCTGGAGCCTGGCGATCGCCAACCGCGACGACTACGCCGCCGCCGGCATCCCGATGCTGCCGGTGGTGCTGGGCACGCAGCGCGCCGCGCGCATCGTGCACGCGAACACCGTGGGGCTGGTGGCGGCTTCGCTGCTGCCGGCGCTGTTCGGCGCCGGACCGGTCTACCTGCTGGCGGCGCTTGCCGGCGGGGCGCATTTCCTGCGCAAGACCCACGCGTTGGCGCGCGACCCGCAGCGCGGCACGGCGATGGGGGCGTTCTTCGCGTCGATGGTGCAACTGGCAGCGCTGGTCGCGGGGGTGGCGGTCGATGCGGCGTTGCGCTGAGGCGCTGACGGCCGCGGCACTCGGCCTGCTCGCGGCGCTGGCAGTGCGCGCCGAGGGCGTGCCGCGGCTCGACGAACGCGCGGCGCTGCGCGAGAGCCTCGCGGCGATCGGGCGGCCGCTGCCCGAGATCACGCTGCTCGATCGCCGGCAGCGCCCGGTGCGCCTGGCGGACTACCGCGGCAAGCCGCTGCTGGTCAGCTTCATCTACACCGGCTGCTTCACGGCCTGCCCGGTGCAGACGCGCGCGCTGCGGCAGGCCGTCCAGGGCCTGGACCGCATGCTCGGGCCGGGCCGGATCCACGTGGCCAGCATCGGCTTCAACCAGCCCTTCGACTCGCCGCAGGCGCTGCGCGCCTTCGCCGCCCAGCACCGCATCGAGCATCCGGACTGGGAGTTCCTGAGCCCGGCGCACGAGCAGGTGCGCCCGCTCACGCAGGCCTTCGGCTTCAGCTGGGTCGAGACGCCGGCCGGCTTCGAACACATCGTCGGCGTGACGGTGGTGGATGCGCAGGGCCGCATCCACAGCCAGGTCTATGCGGACCGCATCACCGCCGAGACGCTCGGCGGCCCGCTGCGCGAGCTGCTGCTGAATGCGCCGCGAGCGGGCGCGCTGCCGTCGCTGGACCAGCTGGCCGACCGCGTGCGCATCCTGTGCACCGTGTACGACCCCGATACCGGCGAGTACCGCTACGACTGGAAGCTGCTGCTCGAGCTGATCGGCGGCCTGGGTTTCTTCGGCAGCGTCGGCGGGTACCTGTGGCGCGAGCGCCGCTCGCAGCGCGCGGCGCACGCCGACGCGGTCTGAACCGCCCGCCATGGGCGCGCTGGCTGCCTGGCGCACGCTGGAGCAGCGCTTCGATCGCGCATTCGGTTCGCGTGCCAACCCGCTGCGCCAGCTCGGCACGCTGGCGTGCCTGGCCTTGTGGCTGCTCGCGGTCTCGGGGATCTGGCTGTACGTCGTGTTCGACACGTCGGCCGCCGGTGCCTATGCGTCGATCGAGGCCTTGTCGCGCCACCCGTGGTCGCCGGGCGGCCTGATGCGCAGCCTGCACCGCTACGCAGCGGACGCCTTCGTCGTCTTCACCGCGGCGCACCTGCTGAGCGAGGCCCTGCATGGCCGCTGGCGGCACTTTCGCCGCTTCCCGTGGTGGACCGGCCTGGCGCTGCTGCCGCTGCTGGCCGTCAGCGCCGTCGGCGGCTTCTGGCTGAACTGGGACCGGCTGGGCCAGTTCTCCGCCATCGCCACCGCCGAGTGGCTGGATGCGCTGCCGCTGCTGGCCAGCCCGCTGGCGCGCAACTTCATCGGCGCGGGTGCGGTCGCCGACCGGCTGTTCTCGCTGTTCGTCTTCGTGCACCTGGGGGTGCCGCTGCTGCTGCTGTTCGGGCTGTGGTTCCACTTGCAGCGCCTCACCCGGGCGGCCGTGTTCCCGCCGCGCGCGCTGGCGCTGGGCACGACGGCCACGCTGCTCGCGCTGGCCGTCGCGGCGCCGGTGGCGGGCCAGGGCCCGGCCGATCTGGCGCAGGTGCCGCCGCGGCTGGCCATCGACTGGTTCGTCCTGTTCGTGCCCCCGCTGATGTACGCCGCTTCGCCCGGCCTGGCCTGGGGACTGCTGGCGGGCGCCTGGCTGGCGCTGCTGGCGCTGCCCCTGCTGCCCGCGCGCGTGCCGGCGGCGCCGGTGGCGGTGGTCGATCCCGCCGAGTGCAACGGCTGTCGGCGCTGTTTCGCGGACTGCCCGTTCGCCGCGATCACGATGCTGCCGCACCCGAACGGGCGCGCGGGCCGCCAGTTGGCGCGCGTCGATGCCGACCTGTGCGCGGGCTGCGGCATCTGCGC
>CXWJ01043385.1_pt1 | contig 10142 bp, 9 predicted proteins | sample 590841 | NCBI WGS metagenome assembly CXWJ01 (sample SAMEA3498367, study PRJEB10139) | wastewater metagenome | biome: wastewater treatment plant; material: activated sludge | place: Austria | collected 2015-01-21 | reverse complement strand
GCAGCCGCTATCACATCCGCACGAAGGATCACAGCCGCAACCTCCCCCACAGCCACAGCTCGGCTCACACCCGCAACCCCCGTCGCAGACATCGCCGCAGCCACAGCCACAAGAGGCCTCACAGCCGCAACCGCCGCCGCACCCACCGGTACACTCACAAATCGGAAAATGGGAATCGCAGCCACCGTTGAAGATCTGGCCGGCGAATTGGCGGCCGTCGCAGCCGCAACCACTTCCACAGCCGCACGAAGGTTCGCATCCGCAGCCCGCTTCACACCCACATCCAGCCTCGCATCCGCAACCCGCTTCGCAGCCACAGCCACAGCCACAGCCGGAGTTGCACCCGCTGAACAGGCAGCAGTTCCCTAGCCCCAGGCAATCGGACAACGTACCGCCGTAACAGGCGGGGGAAAACGCTAACGCGATCAATATCGCGGCGATTCTTAGGTGAAGTCGCATCTCGTCGAATCCTCGGCACAACCGCAGCAGGCGCGCAGGGGGAGATGCGTTCGGCCCGATGACAAGTGTCCCCCCCGGGCTGCCCAGCGCGGTCGCGCGGCGCAGTTTGAAATTGGGCCGTATGGCGCTGGTTATCATCGTCGGCCAGACTCCCGGACGTTGAGTAAAACCGGTACAATCGGCAACGCCAACGAGCGGGGCGAGGCGAGAATCGCAGGCAAGCGCGCCATTTGACTGCAGAAACGGGACGCTAGCAGCAAGGGGATGTCCGTCTCGCTACTGGCAGTTCGGACAGGCGCAGCCGTTGTTGCCGCAGCAATCGCCCACCGCTTCCCCGCAACTATAGTCGCCATAGCAGCTGCGATTGACGCAGCTATGGGCGTTCATCCAATCGGGAAGAAAGCAATGGCGATCGAGGCAGGAGAACCAATCCTTCGGCGGACCGCAAAGAGTGCAGCCCGTTGTACACATCGATAGCAGCAGCACGATCGCCGCCAGCCGGCGCTTGAGTGCCGAGCTGTTGCTGCGAGAGGTTCGCGAATGTGACGAGAGAAAAGCTGACATGCTGGAAAATCATCGTCGATGCACCCAACAGGCGATGAGGAAATCAGCGCAAACAGTAACGGCGCCGGGCGAATTCGCTATCAGCTATCAACGCCCGACCGCCGGTAACCACACGCAAGTACTCACTGACAACTGATTAGGAAAGCCAATCATGGATCGCGCCGCGAAACAATTTTTCCAGGAAATTCTCGAAACGCCCAGCCCTTCTGGCTTCGAACAGCCGGTACAAGAAATCGTGCGGAAGTACGTGAGCGGGTTTGCCGACGAAGTCCGCACCGACCTGCACGGCAACGTGATCGCCTGCTGCAATCCTAAAGCGCCGCTGCGAGTGATGTATGCCGGGCATGCGGATCAGATTGGCCTCATCGTCTCCCACATCAACGAAAACGGCTACATCTACACGAACACGATCGGCGGCTGGGATCCGCAACAATTGATCGGTCAGCGAATGACNNGACCGTCCACACCGCGAGCGGTCCCGTGCCGGCGGTGATCGCCCGCAAGCCGATCCACCTTCTTGACCAAGACGAGCGGAAGCAAGTCGTTAAGCAGAAAGACCTCTGGCTCGATATCGGCGCGAAAGACCGGGAGGAGGCCTCCAAAATCGTGCAGATCGGCGACCCGGCCACGCTGGAGCTCGGCTATCAGGAGATGCGCAACAACCTGGCCAACTCGCCCGGCATGGATGACAAGACGGGGCTGTGGGTCTGCGTCGAGGCGCTCCACCGCGCGCAGAAGCGTGGGGGCCTCAAGGTGGCCCTCTATGCGGTCGCCACCGTCCAGGAAGAAATCGGCCTCCGCGGCGCGACGACTAGCGCGTACGGCGTGAACCCGCAGGTTGGCATCGCGGTCGACGTCACGCACGCCACCGATTGCCCCACAATCGACAAGACGCAAGAGGGAGATATCAAGCTGGGTGGCGGCCCGGTCATCTATCGCGGCCCGAACATGAACCCCGTCGTGGTCGAGCAGCTTCGCTCGGCGGCCGAGTCGGCCAAGATCGCCTGCCAATGGGCCGCCAGCGGCCGTGGCACCGGCACCGACGCCAACGCCATTCAGCTTTCCCGCGGCGGCGTGGCGGCCGGCCTCATCAGCGTCCCCAACCGCTACATGCACAGCGCCGTGGAAATGATCTCGCTGGACGATATTGATCACTGCGCGGATCTCCTGGCCGAATTCGCCCTCGGCATCGCCGCGAATGCCGATTTCACGCCGAAGTAAGCGGCTGAGGCCGGGGTCTGGTCCATTTTTCGGCCACGCGCCCGACGACTTACCGCAAGTCGTTGACCGAAAACATGGACCTGACCCTTGTCTTTGACTTTGCAGTTTCCCTCTCAATCAATGGTCAAAACTTAGGCAGGACAACAGGGAAAAGGCTATCATGACGGCTCGCAACTTCTAAACCGTGAGGAACCTGGCCATGCGACGATTCTCGACACTGCTTCTGATGCTCGTGGGGTTGACGGGATGCGGGCCGACTCCACAACAACAGCACGACTCGGCCGTGCGTGCTTTGAATCGTGCGCAAGAGCGGCTTGATGCATTGCGACCGGCGTACGACGCGGCCCGCCAAACGGCGGCCCTCGCCGTGTGCAAGGAAATCACGGGCGCTACGCCCGAAGAATCGGCGGCCGCGGCCCTCAAAGGACTGAATGAGGCCATGACTCTACCCGCCGCGGATCCCGCCGCCGACAAAAAGCAGCCTGCCAATATCGACGACACGATCGACAAGTTGATCGCGGCTCAGCAGAATGTGCAGGAACAGCAAGCGGCCTTGACCGCCCCCATCGAGAAGGCCAACGAGGTGATGAACCAAATCAAAACCCCGGGGACGCCGGAGGCCAAAAAATTCGAGGAAGCCTTGGCCAAAATGCCCGAGGTTCAGGCCTACGAGCGACAGCAAAAACGCCTGGAAGAAGCGCAGCAAGCGGTGGATGCAACCGAAGCGGCACTGCCGTAGGCTGAGTGAATTTGCGGTAAGGCTTCGATATTCGCGATTCGCGCAGACTATCTTGCCGAGTTCATGCTTTTGAATACCCGGCGTGGAAACCCTATCTTGTACCGCAGGGAATCACGGTCTGCGGCTCACTCCGTCCACCCCCAGGCACTCTGTGGATTTTCTTCTCGCCTCCATTCCGGCTCTCGACTCTTGACCCTAGACTCTCGACCGTTTCCGCTCCCTGCTCCTTCCCAGGTGGCCAAGAATAAATGTGGACATATGTATACATATCTGCTAGGCTGCTCCCAAGCTGCAATCCAGCTCGCCCGGCTTGATTTAGGCGACCCCGAGCCTTTGAGCATTCGACGAATGAAAAATCGGTATCCGGCGTTCTGTCAGCCAAACGAGCGCCACCGCCGCGCGCCTCAAACTAACGACTTACAACTTACGCCTTTCCCTCCGACCGTCCCGTCCAACTGTTCAATTTTGCATCCGATGCGCAAAACTGGGTGGGGAAGTTTTGCGCATCGGATGACTGACGCCGATGCCCCCTCCTGGTGACTCAAGGTGCGCAAAATTAGTGGGGGGAGTTTTGCGCACCTTCGCGAAAACACCGAGAAATAGTGACCGTACCAGGGGGAGGAATTTTGCGCACCTTCGGCCATATCAAGCAGAGGCCAAGTCGAGCAGCGCCCAGCCCACAAAGAAAGAAAGATCAGAACGAAGGTCGCAAGATTGATTCCTCGGTGCGGTTAAGTATCGCGACCCGAAAGAATGCAAAAGCCGAACGGAGAGCCTATCTCAGAACGGTAGGGGACGGTCCTATTTTTCCCGCAACCATTTTTTGTTAAACGCTCCGGCTCGCGAGGAATAGTGGGCGATGAGGGACTCGAACCCCCGACATTCGCGGTGTAAACGCGACGCTCTAGCCAACTGAGCTAATCGCCCCAGGTAGTTGACAGTGATCAGTTGTCAGCCATTAGTTTGTATCTTACAACAAGCAACGGATGACTGACAACTGACCGCGGATTACCAAGTCTTTCATGGCACTCGTGCATGTAATTTTGTTGGCCTCGCACCTGTTGGCGATGAACGTGGCGTCGGCGGGGCCGCTGGTCTGCGTCTGGTTGCGAAGCCGGGGGCGGCGCGGGGGCGAGGCGGCGGATGGAATCGGTCGGCGGCTAGCAGCCTGGTCGTTGTGGGGGCTTGTCGTTGGGATCGTGTTCGGCGCCATTTTGACGGGAATGGCTTGGGTNNTGGGTCGATCCGAGTCAAGTTTATTGGAACGCGCTGCGGCGGTTTGAGCCGCAGACATTCGTGTTCGCACTGGCCGAGTTGGCGTTTACGGCCGCGTGCCTGGCCGCTTACCTGGCGCTGTGGAACCGTTGGCGCGGGCGGCCGTGGTTGCATGGTTTGCTGGCCGCGTTGGCAGCGACCAACTTGCTGTATCATTTCCCGCCGCTGATGATCGTGCTGGGAGAGCTTTCGGCGCGGCCGGAACTGACCGATACCGCGATCATCACGCGGAGCGTCTATCGCCATTTGATGGTGCGGCCGGATGTGCTCGCGAATACGTTTCATTTCGTGTTAGCATCGGTTGCCGTCACGGGGTTGATGGTCATGCATTTGTCCCTCAAAACTAACGACGGCGGACTGATTTCGGGCGGTGCATGGATTGCACTCGTTGCCTCGCTGGCGCAACTGGCGGTCGGCATGTGGGTGTTGATGCAGTTGCCACTGACAGCGCGTAACAGCCTGGTGGGAGACGATTGGCTGGCCAGCGGATTGTTTGTTCTGTCAATCGCGGCCGCACTCGGCCTGATGCACGCGCTCTCCGCCGTGGCGATGGGCGAAACGGGCCACGCGCCTGTGTGGCGCGCTACCGTGTTGATGTTGGCGGTTATTGCGCTCATGGCCGGAACGCTGGTGCGGTCGCGACAAATTGAGGCTGGCGGAGCAGGGGGGCTTGGTAAGGTGGGCACGGCCCATCATTTGTTTCTCACCTTAGGAAATGGCAAGGGCGGCTACTTCCGCTCGACAAGAGATGACCACTTCACAGATCGTCGAAATCACGGATCGTAATTGCGGATCGAGCGCCCAGATTCTCGTCAGCCAGGGCTTCAATTGTTTCAGTTGGCGAGCCATGCTCAGCGACGGCCCGCGCGAAATGTTGTGGGCGGAGCCGGATTTTACGAATGGCGAGAAGCGAGCCTCAGGCAGCGGGATTCCATTGTTGTTTCCCTTTCCGGGGCGCATCGGTGGGGCGGCTTATACGTTCGAAGGCCGCGAGTACCGTTTGGAGCCAGGCGATGCGTTTGGCAACGCGATTCACGGCTTTGTGCTGAACCGTCCGTGGCGCGTGGTGGAGCAGTCGGCCAGCCGCGTCGTGGGCGAATTCCAGGCTGCGGTCGATGACGCATCGATTCTCCAGCAGTGGCCCTCCGATTTTCGGATTCGCGTGTCGTATGAAGTCCGCGGCCGGGAATTGATGAGCGATATTCGTTACGAAAATACTGGCGCGGGCCGGTTGCCGTGCGGGTTCGCCACGCACGCCTATTTTCGGCTGCCGCTCGCTGAGGGGAGCGATCCGGAGGAGACGCTGGTTACGGTACCGGCCAGGGAGGTGTGGGAGGCGGAGCAGATGCTGGCCACGGGGCGAAAGTTGCCGGCAGGGGGCGACTTAGATTTGGCCGGGGGTGGACCGCTGGCCGGTCGCAAGTTCGATACGTACTTTACTCATCTGCGTGCGGACGCAGACGGGCGACTCCGGACAAATTTGTCCGACCCGGCGAGCGGGCGCACTCTCACCCAAACTTTCGATGGGCGATTCAAGCATTGCTGCGTGGTCTACACGCCGCCTCATCGCGAGGCGATTTGCCTTGAACCTTACACCAGCATGGCAGATGCCCTGCGGCTGGAGGCCGCAGGGCATGCGACGGGTATTCAAATTTTCGAACCCGGGGAATCGTTCGAGACGACGATTGTGCTCGACGTCAGCGGTTAGCTGTCAGATTTTCTGACAGCCTACCACGAACTATTTCTCGGCCGCTTTATCGTCCGACTTCGCTGGCTCTTTCTTCAGTGCTTCAAGATCACCGGCCGGCCACTTGCCGGCTTTGAGTCGGTCGCCGAATGTCTCGCTCTTGTCATCCTTGGGATCGACGTGCATTTCGTTGACCTTTTTGATTGCGGCAACGACCTTCTCAACATCCTTGGCGTCGGTTTTACGATCAAGCAACAAATCCAACTGATCGCCATAAGCGTTGCGAGCCTTCTTGATCTTAAAGCCCTGATGACAGACCAAGCACTTCAAGACCTTGCCATTTTCGTCCTTTCCATTGACCTCCTCCGCGAACTTCTTGTCCGGATGGTTGTCTAGAAACTCTTTCTTGAACACATCAGAAAACGCCGGGATCGCCAGCGCGGGCTGAGCTAGACCGACAATAGCCAACAAGGCGACGCACGCGAACATGAAGACGGAGCGCATCGTGAACCTCTCGATGAATGAAACGGGGAAACCAATTTGTGGGGGGCGGAGGAGCGGACTACGGCATGCCGCCGCGGTGAAACCGGCTCATGAGCTAAGCCAGACGCACACCTCTCGGCTGGCGACAGACGACTGCCGCCAACGCCTAATAAGTTAAGCTGGCGAAGCGGGGGCTGTCAACTTGACGGAGATGGTCGCCAGTTTTTAGCCCCTTTAGCTCTCGTTGGATATCGAGCCAGATAATTCCTTTTTATAGGCCTGAATATACTTCTGACCGCGATAGAACTGGGACCAGATCACAAACAAGACCGCCGCGATGCCCATCATGGCCGTGAAAAACCAATAGTAATTGGCGCCTTCGAGCAAGGCGGCCCCCGCCTTTTTTTGCTGATCGAGGTAGCCATTCACCCTTGCTGTGAAGATGTTGCCTAGTGCGATCGCTACGAGAAGATACACGCCCATAACAAATGATTTCATTTTCTTTGGTGCTTGCGTGTAAGAAAACTCGAGGGAGGTGATGGAGACCATGACTTCGGCGGAAGTAAGCACCACATAGGCCAGTAGTTGCCAGACGATGCTTGGGCGTCCGCCCGCATCGATCTTGTGCTGTGCGAGGGCGATGATTGCGAAAGAGGCAGCGGTAAGAAACAGCCCGATACCAATCTTGCGAAGAGGTGTCACATCGAACCAGAGTCCTAACAAGGGGTAGACCAGGTAGGCGAAAACGGGAATCAAAACCAAAATGAGTATTGGATTTACGGCCTGCATTTGGGAAGGGAGGATATCATAGCCCCAGAGCGTCCGGTCCATGTTGCCGGCCTGTTCGACCCAGGCCGAGTGGGTTTGATCGAACAATGTAAAGAACGGAAAGATCAGAAGATACAGCGGAATCAGGTTGACGACCGCACGAATGCCTTCCGGGCCGAACGTCTCGCGAAAGAACGCATTGCCTCCGGCCGGAATATGGACGAACTTATTTCGTCCCATCCAAAACACAAACGTGGCGACTGCCATCAATACGCCAGGCACGCCGAACGCCCAGGCAGGGCCATAGCCAGATTTCTCTAACAGCCAAGGCGTTACAAGTGTTGAAACAGTGGCGCCCGCGTTGATTGAAAAATAAAACCAGCCGAAGACTTTGGGGAGGAGGTTCTCGTTCTGTTCGCCGAATTGGTCCCCAACATGCGCAGAGACACAGGGCTTAATACCACCCGCACCTAACGCGATGAGCCCCAGGCCGATCGCTAGCATTACTTTTGGATCAAGATGCGTGATAGCGGGATAGTCCATCAGGGCCAACGCAGCATGACCCGCGCAGTACAGCAGCGAGACCCAGAGGATTGTTCGATACTTGCCAAGTAGCCAGTCGCTGAGAATCGCACCGACGATCGGAAATGCGTACACGGCCGCAATGAAATAATGCGTCCATTCCTTGGCCTGCTCAGGTGACATGTACGCTGGTGCGCCAGACCTATCTCGCAAGTGTTGAGTCAGAAACGCAAACAGAATGGCCGACATTCCGTAATAGCTGAATCGCTCCGCAGCTTCATTGCCGACGATGTGCGGAATACCGCTAGGCATTTCCGTGGAAGGTTCTGGCGCAGTGAGAAATTTAGCCATCGCTGTGGATCCATCCCTGAGAGTGGTCAGTTATCGCTGGTCCGTGGCTCTTGGTCCGCGGACGTGCGCTGAGCAGGATTGCGGTCGCCTGGAATTCCAGGTTCGTTCGCCTCTTCCGGTTCCGATTTGTTTTCGGCGCGCGAAGTTGCCGCTGGAATCTGCAGTTCCGGAAATTCCGTGGGAGACGACTCGCGATTCCACATTACCGCCAGGCTCAGCACGCCGAGCAGCAGTAGTGTGACCGGAACCGCCCAGGCTGCGTTGCGGCGCCACCACGTCGGCTGCAGCGCCCAACCAGACCAATAGGCCGGCAGTGTGATTTGCGGATGAGCGACGCCCAACTGATCCGCGCACCCTACGAGTGCGGCCACCAACTCCGTCGGTGTTTGAAACCGGTCTTCAGGCCGCTTGGCCAGCATAGTAGCCAGCACACCGACCAGCATGTCGGAGACGTCGCTGCGAAACTGCCGGATGTCTGGAGGCGTATCACTCTGATGTTGCAACAGCTTTTGGACGGGAGTGCCTTCCGGGAAGGGAGGCTGGCCAGCCAACATATAAAACAGCGTGCAGCCGAGTGAGTAGATGTCGCTGCGCGTGTCTGCATCGCGCGGATTACGCGCCTGCTCAGGCGAGATATAGTCGAACGTGCCTAGCGTGACGCCGGTCGCTGTGTGCTCGCGCTCGGTTTGATCGAAATGATCCGACCGCGCCAGCCCCATGTCTACCAGTTTGGCAAGGCCATCCAGCGTAATGAGGATGTTCGATGGCTTGATATCGCGATGAACGATTTCCCGCTCGCCGGCATGTACCAAGGCATTGGCGATTTGTAGGGTGAAGTTGAGCGCGTCGGCCAACGGCAACGGTCCGCTTGCATGAACCAGGTCGCGAATATTAGTCCCCTCGATAAACTCGAAGACGATGTAACGAATGCCTCTATCTTCGCCGACATAATGGACCCGTGCGATGTTGGGGTGGTCGAGCCGGGCGGCTGAGCGCGCTTCGGTCTGGAATCGACGTTTCGATTCCTCGTCGCCCGCCTGATAGGTGGAGAGCACTTTTACCGCCACAGTGCGATGCAAGTCAGTATCCCAGCCTCGGAATACAGCCCCCATGCCACCGCCCCCCACGTATTCTTCTAATAACACGTGGTCCAGTTTCTGTCCGAGGAGCGCCTGGCCAAGTTCTCGCGGTTTTAATCCGCGGCCGATGGGTTGGACTGCCATTGGCGGCGCGGCCGAGACGACTGTTTGGTCCAATTCAAAGTCGCCTGGGTCGGTCGAACTGGAAAGGGGCGCGGTCGTACCCGACGAGGCCGACCGCCGAATCGACGTAGACCCCTTCGAAGGGGTTGAATCCGCGCGGTCGGTGGCGTCGCCATGATTCATTGGAGATTCTTTCGCGCGGTTGCGACGTGTGTCCTATTCAGAGAAAAGGTGAAAGTTTGAGTGCTCTACCGAAATAGCCAACTTAGATCAAGTTGGGAGTCTGGTGCAGCCAGAGGGGCAATCATACTTCCTGCACAAGAAAATTTCACTTGATTGTACGCCGAGCCCGCCGGCTCACTGTGCGTGATCACGATCTTTTTGCTGATGTCGATCACCCAATACTCAGGTATAAGAGATTCAGCATAGACTCGCAGCTTTTTCCCCAAATCATAGCTGACCGACGACGGTGCAACTTCGATTAGCAGTAAGACATCGTCCGGCACCGGATGATTGGCTTGATAGTCATCCTCACGTCGTCGCACCAATGCGAAGTCTGGCTCAGGTTCAGAATGATCTCCCGAGCTGATTGGCAGTTGTATGCTGCACTCAATTGAGTCGGGCAAATTCTTGACGAAGAATTGAGTCAGTCGGCGAACGATCGCCCCGTGTAACGGTCCAATCGTCGACATCATGAATATCTCTCCGTCGATGAGCTCGACACGGCGATCGCGACCAAGAATTCCGATTTCGCCAAGGCGATGATAGGCCTTGCGTGAGAAGCGCGCGCGGCCACCGGGAGTGGGGAGCAAAAGCAGCCCATCAATTTCGGCAGACGGCGGATCAGAGATACCAGCCATACCTATTATTA
>CXWJ01030397.1_pt1 | contig 10143 bp, 9 predicted proteins | sample 590841 | NCBI WGS metagenome assembly CXWJ01 (sample SAMEA3498367, study PRJEB10139) | wastewater metagenome | biome: wastewater treatment plant; material: activated sludge | place: Austria | collected 2015-01-21 | reverse complement strand
GCCGACTCGCGACGGCGAGCTGCCACGCCGACGAGGTCGAACTCCTCCGGCAAGGCCTTCATGATGCCGGCGAACAGCGCCGCCCGCCAGCCGGCGCCGACGATCGCGATCCGGGCTGGACGGCCTGTGCTGGTCATTGAGTGGGCTCCGCGGCGAGGTCGATCTCGCGCCGCTGAACGGCCGAGCGATAGGCGGCGTCGTTGAGTTCGGAGAGCAGCAAGGCCACCTCGAGGTTCGCCCGGGCGGGGGTTCCGGCGACGAGGTGCGCGGCGAAGTCGTCGACGGGCAACGGGCCGGGTGCGGCCAGCGCCACCGAACGGAAGGCCACCTCGTCGTGCCTGCGCACCACGACCTCGGCGCCGGCGGGGGCGCCGGTGCCGCTCGGATCGACCTCGGCGACGAAGCGGATGCTGCCCTCGGTGCCGTGCGCCTCCAGCGCGAAGGGCGTCGACTCGCTGGCGAAGGTGGCCTCCACAAGGCCGATCGCTCCCGACGGGAAGGTCAGGGTGACGGCGGCGTTGTCCTCGACGGCGCGTGAGGTCAGGTGGGACATGGTGGCGTAGACCCCCCGCGGCCGTTCGCCGGCGAGGACGGGGACGAGATAGAGGGCGTGGCACAGGTCGATCAGGGCTCCGCCCTGGGATTCCTCCAGCGAGAAGAAGCCCGGCGGAAGCTCGCCGGAGACGGCTCGTCCGTGGGCGTTGACGGCGCGCATCGTCACCAGGCGTCCGATGGCTCCGGCGGCGAGCAGCTGGGCGAAGGTGCGGGTGTAGTCGTGGGCGAGATTGGGCAGCCCGACGTACAGCACCCGGCCGACCTCGCCGGCGAGGTCGATGAGGTAGGCGGCGTCCGAGGCTGTGGCGGCGAGCACCTTGTCGCTGAACACGTGCTTGCCGGCCCGCAGCGCGCGCTCGATCACCTCGCGGTGGTCACGGGTGGGGGTCTGGCAGATCACCGCCTCGATGGTCGGATCCGCCAGCACCTCGTCCAGCGAGGCCACGAAGTCGATGCCGAGCTCCGCTGCGCCCGCTCGTCCGCGCTCGGCGTCCGCGTCCCACGCTGCCACCAGCTCCAGGGCGGAGTTGGCCTGGGCCTGGCGACCGTAGATGGGGGCATGCACGTGCCAGAAGCTGAGCAGCGCGGTTCGGATCATGGATGGGCCTTTCTAGGGCGGCTAGGCGGCGGGTTGGGTGTCGGGATGGTCGGGGGTGGGGAGCTGGGCCTTGGCGAGGCTAGGGGAGAGCTCGTGGTCGANNGGTTCCGGCTCGCCCTTGGCCGCCCGGTGCCGCAGCGTCGTGTAGCCGGCCGGCGACTCCTCGACGCCCAGGTTCGCCGCGGCGGCGGCCATGGCGGTGGGGGAGGCGTAGAACTCCAGGCACCCCCGGTTGCCGCACCAGCATTGCAGGCCGTGGACGTCCAGCGACATGTGGGCGATCTCGCCGGCGTTCTGGCTGGTGCCCGCGAAGACGTGGCCGTCCAGGAACATGCCGGTGCCGATGCCGTCGCCCATGAAGATGCAGGCGAAGTTCTTCTTCTCCCTGGCGTCGGTCAGCCAGTGCTCGCCCATGGCGGTCGCGTTGGCGTCGTTCGCCACCAGGACGAGCAGGCCGAGCCGCTCTTGCAGGCGCTCGGCGAGCGGGTAGGCGTGCCAGCGCGGCAGGTAGGGCGGCGAGATCAGCTCGCCGCGCAGCGCGTCGAGCGGACCGGGAGCCGCCACGCCGAGGCCGATCACCGATCCGCGATCGACCCCGGCCGCGTCGACCATCGCCCACATGCTCCGCGCGATCTCGTCCACGACCGAGTCGGGGTCGCGGTCATGCACGCCCTCGGAGCGTTCCTGGGCGACGATCTGCCCGGCCAGATCGGTGAGGACGTACACCAGCCGGTCGGTGTCGATCAGCACTCCCGCGGCGAACTGCGCCGACGCGCAGAGGTTGAGCAGGGTGCGCGGCTTGCCCCGCGGGGAGGGATCCTGCCCGGTCTCCTCCACCACGCCGTCGGAGATCAGGCGACGGACGATGTTGGTCATCGAGGCGTTGGTCAGCCCGGTGAGCTTGGCGATCTCGGAACGGCTGATCGGGCCGTTGTCGCGGATGGCCTGAAGGACGACGCGGCGGTTGTAGACGCTGATCGCTGGCAGATTCGTGCCCTTGGCCACCATTGGCTCCCCTCGTGTCTGCACCCGGCGTGCGCCGTCGGACGGGTCCATGTAAGCAGTGGTTGACTGATTAAGTCAATTGAATGTAGAAATAGACCAGACCCGGCGCCACGTGGCCCTCGGTCCCAGGCCTGATGGTTCAAAGGAGAACGTAGATGACACGAATGACGATCGCTCCCCGAGCGGCCGCTGTGGGTGTTGCCGTCGCGATGCTCGCCCTGGCTGGGTGCGGGTCGGGCAGCACCACTCCCCCCGCGAGCAGCAGCTCACCCTCCGAGAGCAGCACCGCCGGTGGCGGCGGCGCCGGAGTGGAGCTCAACTGGTACGCCTTCAATCTCAACACCTCGACCGCGATGGCGGACATCGTGACCGCCTTCGAGGAAGCCAACCCGGGGGTCACGGTGACCCTCGAGACCGCGCCGCCGAACGTCGACACCGTGCGCGGCACCCTCACCACCAAGATCACCGGTGGCTCGCCGACCCCCGACGTCTACACCGCCGACATCGTGTGGACCAACCAGTTCGCCAAGGCCAACCTGGTCTCCGACCTGACCGATCTGATCACCCCGGAGGCGCGGGCGCAGACCCGTCCGGAGCTTCTCGAAGGCGGCATGAGCGGCGGACGGCTGTACTGCGTCCCGTTCGTGGCCGACGTCGGCATCATGTACTACCGCACCGACCTGCTCGACGCGGCCGGCCTGCCCTACCCGACCACCTGGGAAGAACTCGCCCAGACCGCCGCCAAGCTGCAGAAGGAGGGCGCGGTGAAGCACGGCCTGGTCTGGCGCGGCGCTCCCTACGAGGGCCTCAGCATGTTCTGGACGGAGCTGATCGCGACGGCCGGCGGTTCCAGCGTGAACGCCGACTACACCGAGGCCACGATCGACTCCGAGGCCGGCCGGAAGGCGCTGAACTTCCTGGTCGGCACCATCAAGTCGGGGGTCTCCCCGCAGGCGGTCTCCACCTTCCAGGAGACCGAGGCGATGAACGTCTTCAACGAAGGCGACGCCGTGTTCATGGCTTCGAACGCCTACGTCTGGGGCACCACCCAGGATCCGGCGGTCTCGAAGGTGGTGGGCAAGGTCGCGATGGCTCCGATGCCGACCTTCGAGGGCCAGCCCTCGCCCGGCTACTCCGCGACCGGCGGCAGCACCCTGTGCCTGAACCCGAACACCGAGCATCAGGCCGAGGCCGTGAAGCTGATCGAGTTCATGGCCGGCCCGGTCGCGCAGCGGATTCTGGCGACCACCGGTCAGGTCATCCCCACCGCGACCGAGGTGCAGAGCGACCCCGAGGTGGCGAAGGCCAACCCGCCGGTGGCCGTGCTGCCCGAGCTGAACATCGTCAACCGTCCCGCCGGCACCAGCGACTACGCCAGCCTCTCCCAGGCGATCTACCAGAACATCAACGCCGCGGCCTCCGGCACCAAGTCCCCCGAGGATGCGCTGAAGTCGGCGCAGGAGGAGATCAACACCGTCCTCAAGGGCGGCGGGATCTAGCCCCCCGGTCGTGCGGGCGGGCCCCACACCNNACCGCCCGCACGACGCCTTGACTCAGCCGGAGAGGAAACCATGGTCGCCACCACGCCGAGAGCGGCGTCTTCGGGCAGCCGCTCAGACAATCGGATCGACCGCAGATCCGCCCAGTTCGGGTGGCGGATGATGGGGCCGGCCCTGCTGGTGGTCGCGCTGGTGACCCTGGTGCCGATCGCCTACTCGGTCGCGCTGAGCTTCACCAAGACCTCGGTGCTGGGCGGGTCGATCCAGTACGAGTGGATCGGGATCGACAACTACATCGCCGTGCTCAGCAGCCCCCGGATGCATCGCGCCCTCTCCTTCACCGCGCTGTACACCGCGTTAGGGGTCTCGCTGCAGATGGTGCTGGGCTACGGCATCGCGCTCGTCCTGGACCGGATGGCGCGCGGCCGTCCGCTGGTGCTGGCGATGCTGCTGATCCCCTACTCGATGATCACGGTCATCGCCGGGCACCTGTGGAGCTACATCTTCAACGGCGTCTACGGAGTCGCCAACTACCTGCTCATGCGGATCGGGCTGATCCCGGAGCCCGTCTCGTGGCTGAGCTCGCCGGCGGGCGCGATCGGGGTGACGGTGTTCGCCGACACCTGGAAGACGCTGCCCTTCGTCACGCTGATCCTGCTGGCGGGCATGCAGTCCTTCGACAGGAGCCTGCTGGAAGCGGCCCGGATCGACGGCGCCGGCTTCTTCCGCACCCAGTTCAGCATCGTCGTCCCGATTCTCTCGCCGGCGATCGCGACCGCGATGATCTTCCGGATCCTGCAGTCCTTTGGGGTCTTCGACCTGCCCTTCGTGCTCACCCGCGGCGGCCCCGGGGACTCGACGGTCTCGGTGGCGATGCTCGCCTACAACGTCGCCTTCCAGAGCCTCAACATGGGAGCAGCATCGACCGTGACCGCGATCACCACCCTCATCGTCCTCGGGATCTCACTGGTCTTCCTACGGGTGTTCCGCCGCCAGGTGGACGGTGACGCATGAGCACGCGATCCGTCCGACGCTGGGGACGACGCAACGCGATCGACGTGATCGGGATCGTCATCGGCGTGCTGTTCATGCTGCCGATCGCCTGGCTGGTCATCGCGTCCATCACCCCCGGCGGCTCGCTGGGCGCCTTCCCGCCCGAATTCTTCCCAGCCGACCCGACCTTGGCCAACTACATCGAGGCCTTCACCCGGTTCAACTTCGGAGGCTTCTTCATCAACAGCGTGGTGGTCGCGACGCTGAGCACCGCCCTGGTCGTCGTGTTCGGCGCGCCGGCCGCCTACGGCTTGGCGCGGACCCGCTCCCGGGGCAGGACGACGATCCTGGTGGCCTTGCTCGTCGTCTCGATCTTCCCGGTGATCGCGGTGCTCACACCGCTGTACATCACCTTCTCTGCGATGGGATGGCTGAACAGCTACCAGGCGCTGGTCGTCCCCTACACGGCGCTGAACCTGCCGTTCGGGGTCTGGGTGATGCGCAACAGCTTCCTGGCGATCCCATTCGAGATGGAGGAGGCCGCCCGCGGTGACGGGGCCTCCGAACTGCGCACCGTCTGGTCGGTGATCCTGCCGCAGGCGGTGCCGGGCATCTTCGTCGCCGCCGTCCTCACCTTCGTGGCCTGTTGGCAAGAGTTCTTGCTGGCGCTGTCGTTCAACAGCAACGCCGCCTACCAGACCGCGCCGGTCGGCATCGCGCTATTCGGGGGCTCGTTCATCCAGCCCTACGGCACGATCTTCGCCGCCTCGGTGGTGGCGCTGCTGCCGGTCGCAGCCATCGTCGTCGCCCTGCGCAGGTGGGTCATCGGAGGCATCAGCCAGGGCGCCGTCAAGGGGTAGAGCCAGATCTGTTCGGCGCTCCGCCCGGCAGGCGGGATCGGGCCTGCCGCGGAACGGCCGCGCCCTAGGCTCACCCGGGTCAATCGGGCGGCGAGGGAGTCTGGAATGGATGGAGCGGCGTACATCGCCATCGTGGTGGCGGCGGTCGCGGTGGTGATCAACGGGATCCCGCAGCTGGCCTACGCGACCAGCCTCGGGTTCGCGCCCAAGCCGGTGGCCTTCGCCTACCTGGTGGGTGCGGCGGGCAACGCGATCACCGGCTCGGTGACGCCGATCGCAGCGCAGGCGGAGACCCTGACCGTCTCCGGCATCATCAAGAACATGCGGCAGCGGGTCGCGGCGCTGCTGCTGGCCGCCGTGGTCGGCATCGCGATGGGCGTCACCGGCAGCGTCACCGCGATCGCCGAATGGGCCGGCACGGCTGTCGTGCTGGGCATGATGGCCGGCGTGGGCCTGATCCTCACCGAGGTGGCGTTCACCATGTACGTCAAGGAGAAGATCACCGCCGGCGCCTCGATCCTGACCGCGCTGCTGGTGTGGGCCCTCACCAAGGACGTGGTGTGGACGATCGCCGCCTCGGTCGTGGTGTCGACCGCGGTCTTCGTCTTCGCGCTCAACCGCCGGGTCGACCTGCTCGGCGCGATCGAGGCCAACGGCCAGTCCACCGACCAGCTGCAGAGCAACGACGCCCGGTTCTGGAAGAAGGAGTACTGGGCCGAGTTCAAGCTGATCAAGCCGCAGTTCGGCTGGACGGCGATCCTCGGCGGGCTGGGCTTCATCTGCCTGAACATCGGCTCCAACACGGCCTTCGGCAACATCACCGCCAGCATCGCCGGCACCACCCAGAACCTCGACCATCTGACGATCATCAACTCGCTGGCCGACATCCCGTCCATCATGTTCGGCGGCGCGCCGATCGAGGCGATCATCTCCGGCACGGCCGGCGCGCCCAACCCGGTGCTGACCGGCATCGTGATGATGGTGCTCACCGCCGTCCTGCTGCTCACCGGCGTGATCGGACGAATCGGACGCTATGTCCCCGCCGAGAGCATCGCCGGCTTCCTGGCCGTGATCGGCGTCTTCCTGACCTTCGTCCCGAACCTGAACGCGGCCGTCTCGGGCGACGACGCGGCCGCCGGGGCGGTGGCGATCGGCCTGACCGCCATCACCAAGAACCCGTTCATCGGCCTGGTCGCCGGGGTGCTCACCCGGTTCTTCGGCCACTACGTCGGACTGTGAGGCAGCCATGACCGAACCCGCGCCCATCCTGCGCGTCCCGCTCGGCGGAGACGTGGTCGCCGAGCTTCCGCTGCAGTGGATCTCGGACGACCTGGGCATCTACTCCTTCGTGCTGCTCGACAAGGTTGCCTGGGTGAAGGCCTCGGCCACCTCGCTGATGGAGCGGATCTCCGACGTGCTCGGCGACGGAGTGGACGTGATCGTCACCCCCGAGGCCAAGGCGATCACCCTGGCCTACGAGCTGACCAACCGGCTCGGGCTGGGCGACTTCGTGGTCGCCCGCAAGAGCCGCAAGGCGTACATGACCGACCCGGTCAGCATCGACGTCCAGTCGATCACCACCCAGTTCACCCAGCAGATGTGGTTCGGCCGGGAGGATCTGGACGCCCTGCGCGGCCGTCGCGTCCTGGTGGTCGACGACGTGGTGTCGACCGGCGCGACCCTCGACGCCCTGTTCGGCTTCCTGCGCTCGATCGACTGCGAGGTGGTCGCGGTGGCCTGCGTCCTGACCGAGGGCGAGACGCGGACCCACTACGACGGCGTCCCGCTGATCAGCATCGGCCACCTCCCGCTGGTGCCCCGCCGGCCGAGCTGACGTCGATGCGCCTCACCCGCGCAGCGGCTGAGGGCTTGGCGTCTACCATGGTCCCCGCGACCCGGAAGGGCTGGGGGATTTGAGGAGTGACGCAAAATGACATCGGTGAGCCGCCGGACGCTCGTCGTGGGCACGATCGGGGCAGCAGGAGCGGCGGCGACGCCGCTGCGTGGCGGCCTGCACCCCGCAGCAGCCCGCACCGTCGCCCTCCGCTCCGCCGCCTCCGCCCGCCCCCACCGAGGCGCCCCAGACCACGCCGACCCCGGAGCCCACTCCGATCGACGAGCGTCCGCGCTGGCCGCTGACCGGCGCCCTGCTGGAGGATGCGTCCAAGGCCGAACGCGCCGTGGTCGCCGTGAAGGTCCCTGACAACAAGGGCGAGCACCCGCAGGTAGGCATCAACGACGCCGACATCGTCTTCGTCGAACTGGACGGCTACCCTGCCGGCCTTTACAAGAGCGGCACCCGGCTGGTCCCGGTGTTCCACTCCGGCTACGCCGCGGACGTCGGCCCGGTGCGGTCCATCCGTCCGGTGGATGTCGCGCTGCTCTCGCCGATGGACGCGATCGTCGGCAACACCGGCGCCGCCGGCTGGACCTTGCGCTACTTCAAGAAGAACGCCAAGGGCATGGACTACAAGAAGACCTACATGGCCACCAAGGGCACCGGCTCGTACTCCATCGACGGCAGCCGGGTGCGCACCATCGACGGCCAGAAGTACTACGACCGCGCGGTGCTCTGCCACCCCAAGCAGCTGGCCAAGCAGAGCAAGATCAAGACCACCCCGCAGCTGCTCTACTTCCCCTTCGCCACCGGGGACGAGGTCCCTTCCACCGAGGTCTCAGGCAAGGACGCCAAGACCATCTCGGTGCCCTGGCAGAAGGGCGACTCTTACAACATGGGCTACACCTACAGCGCCAAGCAAGGCCGCTACCTGCGCTCCATGCCGTGGGGCAAACACGTTCTGAAGGACGGCTCGCGCGTGGTCACCGACAACGTCCTGGTGATCCAGGCCAAGCAGCACTTCGCCCACCACGAGCCCTTCCACGACGTCACCGGCAAGACGGGCGCCTTCTACTACGCCAACGGCGGCAAGTACGTGACCGGCACCTGGTCGAAAGGGGAGGACGTCGACTCCCTCTTCGAGTTCACCGTCGAGGACGGCAGCCCGCTGAAGATGGCGCCTGGCCGCACCTTCGTCGAACTGCCGCACACCAAGTCGAAGATCACCTTCAAGGCATAGCCGACGTGCGCGGCGTCTGTCTCCGCGATTCACCGGCGGGTAGAGTCCCGCTCAGCGATCGTCCCGAGGGAGCCTGCCATGACCGAACCGGCCGAGCGCAAGCGGCTGCTGTTTCTGTTCTCGGACACCGGCGGCGGACACCGGTCGGCCACCGAGGCGATGATCGAGGCCCTCGACCTGGAGTTCCCCGGCCGATTCGATTACTCGATGGTCGACTTCTTCCGCCAGTACTACCCGGCCCCGCTGAACAAGGCGCCCGAGATCTACCCGGAGATGTCGCGGGTGCCGCAGGCCTGGGGGTTCTCCTGGAAGGTGACGAACACCCGCGGCGGCAGCAATGTGCTCAACGACCTGAGCTACCCCTACCTGCGGAAGGCCGCCAAGCGGCTGGTGGCCGAGAATCCGGCCGACCTGATCGTCTCGGTGCATCCGCTGGTGAACACCCACCTCGCCCGCGCGATGCGCAAGTCGCCGCGTCCGTTCATCACCGTCGTCACCGACATGGTCTCCACCCACCCGTTCTGGTACGACCGCCGCTCCGACCTCGTCGTGGTGCCGACCGAGCGGGCGAAGACGCGCGCGATCAAATACGGCATCCCGGCCGGCAACCTGCGGGTGGTCGGGCTGCCGGTCGCCGACCGCTTCCTGCATCCGCTGCCCGACCGAGACGCCTGGCGCCGGGACAACGGCTGGCGGACCGATCTGCCGGTGATCCTGGTGGTCGGCGGCGGGGACGGCCTGGGCGGCGTCAAGCGCATCGCCAAGGCCCTCAACACCGCGGACTTCAAGGCCACCGTAGTGGTGATCTGCGGCCGCAACGAGGAGCTCAAGCGTGATCTCGAAGCTCTCGACTGGCGTCAGCCGGCCCACGTCTACGGGTTCACCCGCGAGATGCCCGACTTCATGCGCGCCGCCGACATCATGGTCACCAAGGCCGGCCCGGGCAGCATCAGCGAGGCCTTCATCTGCGGGCTGCCGCTGCTGCTGTACTCGCGCCTGCCCGGTCAAGAGGACGGCAACGTCGACTACGTCGTGGAGTCCGGGGCGGGGGTGTGGGCGCCTCGCGTCCGGGACGCGCTGGCGGTGCTGCGGCAGTGGGTGAACGACCCCGCCGCCCGTGAGCAGGCCGCGCAGGCCAGCGTCCGGCTGGCCCGCCCGGACGCCGCGCGCCAGATCGCGCGCCTGATCGCCGAGCAGGTCGGCGTCCGCAGCTGACCTCTGGGGCCTTGGCCTGCGCGACTAGGCTGGTGGTTCGCAAGCGCGATGGACGAGACCAAGAGACACCTGATCTGTGACTGACAAGAGCACGCCCGAACCCGAGAAGCAGACCGCTGAGAAGGAGCCCGCCAAGCTCAGCTTCTCGCTGCCGCAACTGCTCGGCAGCGCGGCGGCGGCCGCCACCGTGGCCTACGTCGGCTCGTCGCTGGGCACCGCCGGCACCATCTTCGGCGCTGCCCTCGCCTCGGTGATCGGCGCCCTGGCCGGCACTGTGTACACCGCCGGGCTGGATCGCACCGGACGCCGGCTCGGCTCCGTCATGCGGCGCGGCTGGGAGC
>CXWJ01005495.1_pt1 | contig 10145 bp, 17 predicted proteins | sample 590841 | NCBI WGS metagenome assembly CXWJ01 (sample SAMEA3498367, study PRJEB10139) | wastewater metagenome | biome: wastewater treatment plant; material: activated sludge | place: Austria | collected 2015-01-21 | reverse complement strand
GTCGCGGGTGGACTACCCCTTCGTCATCGAAGGCGGCTTCGGTACGATGGACCGGGCGAAGATTGAACCGGACGGCAAGCGCGTCCACGTCTTCGACTTGAAGTACGGCAAGGGCGTGCCGGTGGACGCCACCGACAACCCGCAGCTGAAGCTCTACGCGATCGGCATGGACCACACCTTCGGCTGGATGTCGGAGGAGACCGAGGAGTACGTGGTCCACGTCGTCCAGCCCCGGCTCGACAGCATCAGCTCGTGGGCGATTCGCCGCGAGGAGCTGCTGCAGTGGGGCGCCGAGGTGGCGGCGAAGCAGGCACGCAAGGCCGTCGACGGTGCGCCTGAGTTCAAGGCCGGGTCGTGGTGCACGTTCTGCAAGATCAAGTCGACTTGCATGGTGCGGGCGAGCTCGGTGTTCTCCGAGATCGTGGGCGACTTCGCCAACCTCGACGAGGCAGTGACCGAGGTCGAGACCCTGGGACCTGCGTTCGCCCTGACCGCCGACCAGGCGGCGCGCATCCTGCACGTCCTGCCGCAGATCAAGTCGTGGTGCTCGGACCTCGAGGAGTTCGCGGTGGCGGAGATCGCGCAGGGTCGCGCGGTCGGCGACTGGAAGCTGGTCGAAGGGCGAGCGAGTCGCAAGTGGGCGCTACCCGAGGCCGAGGTGGCCGAGGTGCTCAAGGCCGCGGGCGTGCCGGACGATCAGGTCTGGACGCGCGAGATCGTGAGCGTCGCGCAGGCCGAGAAGATCAAGATGCTGGGCAAGAAGCACAGCGTCTTCAAGGACCACGTCGTCAAGACCAAGGGCAAGCCGACGCTCGCCCCGGGCAGTGACAAGCGTGCATCGATTTCCGTGGACGCTGCCACGGAGTTCGACAGTCTGGACTGACAGCGAAGGCCGATAATTTCTTAATTTCTTACTGAGGTAATTTCTTATGGCCAAGTCCGCAACGAGTGAAGTGATCAAGCTGCCGTCCGTGCGGCTGTCGTTTGCCAAGCTCTACAAGCCGGAGACGTTCGCGACCGGACAGGACCCGCGGTTCTCCGCGACCTTCCTGCTCGACCCGACCAACGCCGAGCACAAGGCGACGATCCACACGATCCAGTNNCGAGCCGGTGCAGGAGGGGGACCAGCAGGCGCCGTACAGCGGCTGCTACGTCTACGGGTCGATCACGCTCTGGCTGCAGAACAACAGCTACGGCAAGAAGATCAACGCCAACCTGCGCGCCGTGCAGTTTGAGAAGGACGGCGAGGCGTTCGGCATGAAGCCGGTCAATGCCGAGGACGAGTTCGAACCGCTCGAGGGCGAAGCCGCAGGAGCGGCGGTCGCGGGCGGCTCCGACGCCTGGGACGACTGAGGCAAACCGGGGAGGACGGGTGAGGTCCCGTCCTCCTCTTTCACGGGGAGGGACCACCATGCCGATACTTCGCCGCAACTCGTACCCGCTGCGAGTGCTCAACTTCTATTCCATCTACCGCATGCTCGACTACTCATTTTTCGACGCGGTGCTGACGGCGCTCCGGGCGGCGCGACGCTGATGCCGAAGTACCAATACCGATTCAGCGTCATGCGCTTCGCCACGGTCGAGGCGAAGGACATCACCGACGCCGCCATCCAGGCGCGCAAGTTCCTGGCCGGGCTGCCGGACTCCAAGCTGCACGACATCGTGCGCGTCGACCCGCCGCTCGACCCGGTAGACGAGAAGAAAGCCAGTGCCGCGTAAGCTGCACCTCGACATCGAAACGTACAGCGAGTGCGACCTCAAGCGCGAGGGGCTGTACCGCTACGCCGAACACCCGTCGACCGAACTGCTGGTCGTCTGCTACGCGTTCGACGACGAGCCGGTGCAGACCTGGGTGCCGTCCGACGATCNNCCGACGATCCGTTCGTACCGGACGACCTGCGAGCGCACATCCGCCGTGGCGGCGAGACCCGCGCCCACAACGCGAGCTTCGAACGGGTGGTGCTGAAAGGCACCGCCGGTCAGAAGGTCGACTTCCCGCGGATCGCCATCAAGCAGACGGTGTGCACCGCCGCGAAGATGGCGGCGCACGGCCTGCCGAGGGCGTTGGGCGATGCCGCCTCGGCCCTCGGCACGCACCCGAAGAACGACATCGGCCGCATGGACATGCTGCAGTTGTCGAAGCCGCGCACCGGCAAGATCGCTCGCTGGACCCGCGACAACGCGCCCGAGCGGTTCGCCAGGCTCGACCAGTATTGCGCCGACGACGTCGAGGCCGAACGCGGCATCGATCGCGTTGTCCCCGATCTGTCGGCGAACGAGCAGCGGGTCTACGAGCTGGACCAGCTGATCAACGAGCGCGGCGTGGCGGTCGACCTCGGTGCCGTCAACGACGCGCAGGTGCTGATCGCCGAGTACAAGGCGGAACTGCAGGGGCGTTGCCGGAAGTGGACCGGCCTCAACCCGTCGCAGTCTGCCAAGCTGGCCGACTGGGTGCGGGCCAACGGCTACCCGCAACTGACCGACCTGCAGGCCGACACCGTCAGCCACGCAGTGCACGACGCGCTGTGCCCGCCGGACACCCAGCAGGTGCTGCGCCTGTACTCCACGTTCAACGCCAAGGCGGTCAGCAAGTACGAGGCGATCGAACGGGCCGTGTGCGCGGATGGCCGCCTGCACGGCATGTTCCTCTACCACGGCGCCGGCACGGGCCGCTGGTCCTCGCTGATCGTCCAGCTGCAGAACCTGTTCCGGCCCGTGATCGAGAACCCGGAGGAAGCGGTCGACTGCTTCGCCTCGCGCGACCTCGACTGGCTGCGTGCCCTCTACCCCGACCTCGACCCGATGAAGGTGCTCGCCTCGTGCGTGCGCGCCATGCTGGTGGCGGGCGAGGGTAAGTTGCTGCAGTCGCTCGACTACAGCGGCATCGAGTCACGCATGACGGCGTGGCTGTTCGACGAGGAGTGGAAGCTTGACGCCTTCCGGGCGTACGACGTCGGCGCCGGGCCGGACCTATATATGATCGCGGTAGCGAACGCGTTCGGGCTGGATGTCCGCACGCTGCACAAGAAGGACAAGCGCCGGCAGTGGGGTAAGGCCATCGATCTGTTTGGCGGATACGAGGGAGGCGTCAATGCATTTAAGGTGATGGCCGGGGCGTACGGCGTAGACCTGGAAGAAATCTCGGCGGCGATGACCGCCTTGATAAATCACGAGGAGCGCGAATCTGCGGAATGGATGTGGCGAAAGTTTGACAACCGAAGCGACTTGCCGCACGGCATTTACATTGCCTGCGATGTAGTCAAACAACGCTGGCGTGCCAGGCACCCGAAGATCAGGCAGGGTTGGGCGGACGTCAAGGCGGCTGCGATCCTGGCGGTCGAGAACCCCGGCAAGATGTACGCGATCCCGAGCGGCAAGTTGAAGTTCCGCGTCAAGGATCAGTGGCTGCAGATGCGGCTGCCTTCCGGGCGCTGCCTGCACTACTTCCGCCCGCAGGTGGATTACTCCAAGCTGAAAGACGCCGAAGGGTTCGACACGGACGAGGACAACCCGCGCAGTGCGAAGCTGACGTACATGGGCGTGGACACCTACACCCGCCGCTGGATGCGGACCGGGACCTACGGCGGCAAGCTCACGGAGAACGCAGCGCAAGCGGCGAGCCGCGACCTGCTGGTCAACGCCCTGTTCAACTTCGAAGCGGCCGGGATCAAGACTGTAGGGACCGTCCATGACGAGATAGTTTCAGAGGTCGACGGCGGCTCGCTCGACGAGGCGCGATCGATCATGTGTCAACTGCCAGCGTGGGCCGCCGGGTTGCCGGTGGCCGCGGAAGGCTGGCAAGCCAGGAGGTATCGCAAATGAGTCAGGTGACACGCATCAACAGGCCGACGTACGCCACGCCACGGAAGAATCCGCCCGGCAGGTTCCTGCACGTCAGCACGCGCTACGGCTGGGCCGAGTTGCCGCGCACCGGGGTGCCCGGTCGCTTCATCAAAATGCTCAACGGCGTGACATACCGGAGGAAGCGTGAAGCAGCCTGACCTGTTCGACGGCGACGCCCTGCCGGTCACCAAGATCGAACCCGTCGAGATCGACATCCAGTCGGCGTGCGTTGGCCACGCTCGCGGCCTCGGCGCTTACGCCCGCAAGTTCTCCAGTCCCGCCAACCGCTCCGTGCCGGACTACGTCATCACGCTGCGCGGCGAGACATGGTACGTGGAGTTCAAGCGGCCAGGCGGCAAGCCGACCGAGGCGCAGGCGAAAGAGCATGCGCTGATCCGTGCGGCGGGCGGCACCGTCTGGGTGATCGACGACGTCGAAGACTTCAAGAACCACCTGTTCCTCTTCTACCGCACGCTCGTGCTGCCAAAACAGTGACTGCCTATTACAACGAGATCGATCCGTACGCGGCCGAGTGGCTGCGCAACCTGATCGCCGCCGGGCACATCGCGCACGGCGTCGTCGACACGAGGAGCATTGAAGATGTCCGACCTGACGAGCTGGCTGGATACACCCAGTGCCACTTCTTCGCCGGCATCGGCGTCTGGAGCCGAGCCCTGCGACTGGCTGGATGGCCCGACGACCGACCCGTCTGGACAGGAAGTTGCCCCTGCCAGCCTTTCAGCGCGGCAGGCAAAGGCGCTGGGACTGCTGACGAGCGGCACCTATGGCCAGCCTGGCAGTGGCTCATCGCACAGTGCCGACCTCGCGTCATCTTTGGTGAGCAGGTTGAAGCTGCAATTAAGCACGATTGGCTCGACCTTGTTCAAGCTGACCTGGAAGGACTCGGCTACGCCGTCGGGGCGGCCGGTCTCCCTGCTGCGGGCGTCGGGGCGCCGCACGGTCGAGCCAGACTTTGGTTCGTGGCCGACCACGAAGCGGGACGACGGAGTGAAGTCGATCCGCTCGGCGGACGGGGCGATGAAGGAGTACGAGCGCAAGGGGGTGAACGACTTGACAGTGGCCGCGAACTTGGCGGGTTGGCCCACGACGACGCGGCAGGACGCCTCCTCCTCCGCCCGTCACGGCTACATGATCAAGGGCAACCCGGGGACGACGCTGTACGACGCGGCGCTGATGGCGAGCTGGCCCACCGCGAGCGCGCGGGACTGGAAGGACACGCCGGGGATGTCGACGACGGGGACGAACCCGGATGGCTCGGAGCGGACGAGGCTCGACCAGTTGCCGCGGGTGGCGGCACTAGTTTCTGGTCCGCCTGCGACTGGCTCCCCTGCCGGGACGGAAAAGCCAGGCCAGTTGAGCCCGGAACACAGCCGCTGGCTTATGGGGTTGCCGCCCGAGTGGGGAAGCTGCGCGCCTACGGCAATGCCATCGTCTCGCAAGTCGCGGCCGAAGTCATAGGGGCTTTCATGGACGCCGCTGATGGAAAATAAAGTCTGCTCTATCGAAGGCTGCGGCCGTCCAGTGCATTGATGGGGGCTGTGCAGCAAACACCGACAGGCGCTTTCCGCGAGCCGGAAAAGGGTTAACCCGTGCGCTTGTGGTTGCGGTGGGTTGACACAGTACACGTACCTCAACGGGCATCACACCCGGCTGCTCTCTAACGAAGAACAAGCGCGTCGCGGAAGGCGCAATGATGGCAGCACGCAACGCAACAAACCCGGATCGAAGTGGTACAGAAAAATGCGGGGACGGCACGAGCATCGACGCGTTATGGAGTCGATGCTTGGCCGCGCGCTTCGGAGCGATGAGATCGTGCACCACGTCAACGAAGACAAGCGCGACAACAGGCCGGAGAACCTGCAATTGATGACTCGGGCAGAACATTTCGTGCATCACGTCCATGCCCGGAAGAAGTGATCTTCGCCCGTACCAGCTCCGGGCCGTCGACTGGATCAAGAATCACGAGCACTGCGCGTTGTTTTTGGACATGGGTTTAGGGAAAAGCGTTTCGACACTCACCGCGTACGCCGATTTGCTGCAGAGCTTCGACGCACGGCGCGCACTGGTCATCGCACCACTGCGTGTCGCGCGTCGCGTCTGGACCGACGAGATCCAGAACTGGTCGCACTTGAACCACATCACCGCCAGCCGTGCGATCGGTCCGGCGGCGAAGCGGTGGCTCGCGTTGAAGCGACCCGCGGACATCCACCTGATCAACCGCGAGAACGTCCAGTGGCTTGAGTCGCAGATCATCCAGGACAAGAAGCAGGTCAGGCACTGGCCGTGGGACCTCGTCATCCTCGACGAGAGCCAGTCCTTCCGCAGCCAGTCGTCCAACCGTTTCAAGGCCATGCGCCGCTTGCGCAAACTAATTCCGCGCATGGTGCAGCTGACCGGCACGCCCTCGCCCAACGGCTACAAGAACCTCTGGGCGCAGATGTACCTGCTCGACCAGGGCCAGCGGCTCGGCGGCACGGAGGAGGCGTATCACAACCGCTGGTTCAACAACGACAAGATCCCGAACAGCGAGTTCCGGCAGCTGACGCTGAAGGACGGGGCCAAGGCCGAGATCGAGGAGCGCATTTCCGACATCGTGCTGGCGATGCGCGCCGACGACTACCTCGACCTGCCGCCCGTGCGCTACAACGTCGTGAAGGTGGATCTCTCCGAGCAGGAGATGAAGACCTACAAGCGGCTCGAGCGCGAGGCGCTGGCCGAGGTCAGGAAGAAGACCATCACGGCAGTGAACGCGGGCGTCGCCTTTGGCAAATTGCTGCAACTGGCGAACGGCGCGATTTACTACGAGGACAAGAAGTGGGTCGAGTTCCACCGCGAGAAGCTCGACGCGCTGGTCGAACTGGTGGACGGCATCGACACGCCGATCGTCGTCTGCTACGCCTTCAAGCACGACCTCGCCCGCATGCTCGACGCGTTGAAGGTGACGGGTAAGCGAGTCGAGACGGCCGAGGACGACTCGACCTTCGACCGCTGGGACAATGGTGAGGTCGACGTGCTGATCCTGCACCCGGCGAGCGCCGGTCACGGGCTGAACCTGCAGCACGCAGGCAGCAAGGACATCGTCTGGTTCGGGCTGACCGCCGACCTTGAGCTGTACGATCAGGCCAACGCCCGCCTGATCGGCGGCCACCGTCGTCGCGAGGGCATCAGCATCCACCTGATCCTCGCGGCCGGTACTAAAGATGAGTACGCTCGTTCTCTGCTCGAGAACAAGGACCGCGACCAGGTCGACCTCATGCGGGCGATTGCACAGCTCTCCACAACTCCCTGATGTCGTTGCGGTCGCCGGGGTCGGCGTAGGCGATCTTGTACTTGTCGCACACCGTCCGCATCGCGTAGGTGGGGATGATGCGCGCCGTGTCCAGCACGCTCATGTAACAGGCGAGGAACTGCGGGCCGTGCGCCTGGTGGGGGTCGAACGGCGCGAGCACGGTGTGCAGGTGATGGGCGAATTCGTGCGCTGCAGAGCCGCCACTGCTGCGGGTCGTTGGGGTGCGCGCGGCGCACGGGCATACGGTATCGCGCCGGCATGCGTGTGGCCTCCAGGGCGTGGATCAGGTCGAGTATTCCGATACTTCCGCGTCGATCAGTACGAGCCGGTCGGACGGCGTTCGCACGACGCACTGGATGGCGACTCTGGGTGGCTGCGAGATGCAGTACAGCACGACCATGTCGCTGGTTGGGTAGATGAACGTGCCGATGCGGGTCAGGACGTTGTCCGTGCGGTGGGCGTACACGGGGGCACTGGTCGTCCCGGGAGGGACGACCAGCGCGAGGGTCAGGAAAAGTGCAGCCTTCACTTCCCTTTGGCGGCGATGGCGTCGACTAGCCGCTGACGGGCGGCATCGTCGGCGGCTACTACGGCGGCGAACTCGGCATCCGTGATGTCGCGGCCTTCGCTGCGCGCCTTGCTGATCAGCGCCGAAATCTCGCCGGTCTTACTGAGTAGGGCGAGCAGTAACTCTAGAGCCAGATCGATCGTCATTTCCTACTCCTGAGATACGTCTGCAGTTGAGTCAGGATGCTGGTCGCCAGCGCCAGCTGCCCCTCGGCCGTGCCGATGTCGCCCGCGCCGTGAGCGACACGAGCTGCGTCGAGCAGCACACGCGACTCGTCGGCCAGCTTTAGCACCTGCTCGGCGTCGCTGACCGGCAGCGTGCCGACCTCGACTGCCGAGGCCGCGGCGTTCAGCACGGCCGTGTGCGTGCCGTAAGCGTAGGCCAGTGTCTCTTCAAAGTTCTTGGGCGCCTGCAGGGCTGCGCATGCCGTCATCAGCACGAGCACGAGAACCGCAAACGCGTTGCGGAAGGTCTTCATGGGAAAGTTACCTCAATGGTGATGTTCTGCGGAGCGCCAGGCGCGGACGCGGGCCACTGGACTACCGCCGACGCTTCTGCCGTCTGCGCGCTGCACCCGGCCGCGTTACAGGCTTTCATCCGCACATACAGCGTCTGCCCCGGCTGTGCCGAATGCACGTACGCAGTCTGCAGCGGGTTTGCCACGTTGATCTCGACCGTCGGGGTGCCCGTCGTCACGACCGGAGCGGTGCCGATCCATAGCTGGAACTTGGTCAGCGCGTTGGCTCCCGTCAGCGGGCCGCCGAGCACGGTCGTTGTCGGGTTGGTCCAGCGAACGGTCAGCGTAGCTGAAGGCGGCGTCTGGGCCTGCGCCAGTCCCCCGAGCAGCAGCAGCAGGGCACCGAACAGCCACGTCCGTGCGTTACGCGACGTCATCGCTTTTGCCTCCGAGGAAGAAGTAGCCGATCACCGTGGAGATGACTGCTCCGATCGCAGCCTCCACCGGCCCGGGGACGGACACCGTAAGAAACTCGCTCATGATCCACGAGAAGATCGTAGCGATGGGAATGCCAAGAGCGGCGCTCGCGATGGTGCTGGTTGACGGGGCTTTGCTCGTATCGTCGTAAGGCATGTGTGTCTCCTGCTTGGTTGGATGAGTGTCTACGCCAGCGCCTGCTGCGCTTTGCGCCATAACGCAATCCGTTCAGCGAAACCGGTCAGGCCGCCGTTGATGCGGCGCGTGATGGCTTCGAAGGCGTCGAGCGAGTCGGCATCGGCCAGCTCGTTGAGGTGCCTCGACTGCCAGAACCACGCCGCCGAGCGCACCGCGTCGGTCGGCCGCTCGAGCATCGCGGGCTGCGCGACCAGCGGCAGGCCGAGTGCGACGCCGGCCGTCGTGTAGTTCGCCTTGCCGGTGATCTGGATCAGACCCCGGCCGCGGTAGCGCCAACCGTCGCCGCTCTCCGGCGGCCCGTTGCCGAGCCGGTTGGCGTAGACGTAGTTGGCTAGCCGCTCCGGGTTGCGGGCGAACGGCTGCGCCACTCGCTCGGTCGGGAACCGCTGCGGCCAGGTCGTCATCAGGCCGCGGACGCTGTAGCTCAGGCCCTCGACCAGGCGCGTGAACTGCGCCGACTCGTGCGCGACCTGGGCGATGAAGGCCGCCCAGCGCGCCGCCGTGTTGACGCCGAACGGCACAGCGTTCTGCAGCTCGCGGCTCCAGAAGGCGACGTCCCTGCACTGCGGCAGGATGAGACGTAGCTGCGCGGGCGTCACTGTTCCGACTGCTCCGCTTGCTTCGCCTGGCGTCGCTTCTGCCGCCATGCCTCGTAGTGGTAGAGCGCCGCCATCGTGCCCGCCCAGATCGCCACGGTCGTCGCCATCAGGGTCAGCACTGCGTTCAGCTCGTTCAGCCAACTGACCGCGGCCAGGGTCGCGGAGACGAGCGTCCCGGTGTCCGCGGCTTCCTGCGAATTTATCATCGGGAGTCTCCTTGATTTTTCTTTTGGCCATGCGATCAGGCAACCCTGACCATGACGATTGACCCATTGCGGTAAAACTGTCCGAGGGCGATACCGCCCGCTGCCGCTGCCGCGTCGTTGGCGTAGTCGCCGAGGTAAGGCAGGTGGAACTTGCCCGTGGCGAACTCCAACTTCGCCCTGTAGACAGCGGCTGCGTCTCCAGTCGCCTTGCCCCACAAAAAGTCCGCGGCGAGTCGAACAGACCACGTCGTAGCGGAAGTGTCCGCGTTCAGATGCTGTTCGGCGACGCCTGCAGGGAAGCCCTGCAGCAACGGGGAGGCGCTGCTGCTTTCGTTCTTCAGGTTCCAGCACACGCCGGTTCCGCCGCTGGAGTGCGAAGCCGCAGCAAGGACCTCGTTGTAGACGGAGATCCCGCTTACGGTGAACACCACTTCGCTCGCGTTGTACCCGCCGATGATCTGGTTATGGGCGGTCAGGGTGCTGGAGG
>CXWJ01017543.1_pt1 | contig 10146 bp, 11 predicted proteins | sample 590841 | NCBI WGS metagenome assembly CXWJ01 (sample SAMEA3498367, study PRJEB10139) | wastewater metagenome | biome: wastewater treatment plant; material: activated sludge | place: Austria | collected 2015-01-21 | reverse complement strand
CGTTGGCACAAGCGTTCAAGAGGTCATTCAGGCCTGCCGAGAAATTACAGGACATACAATTCCAATCAAGTTCGCGCCACGTCGCGAAGGGGATCCCGCGCGACTCTTGGCTGACGCTTCACTCGCAAAAAAGACACTATCGTGGCAGCCACAATTTGAAGGGATTCACCCCATTGTGGAATCCGCATGGCGATGGCATCAAGCACATCCCAAGGGCTACGCCCCTGGTTAGTTGAACGGGCCGCAAGTTCGCCAGCCTCCCGCGATCAAGTGTCCGGCATTCAGAACTTCTCTAAACCCTTAGCTGCGTTGTACCAATTGACCACAAGCGGCTTGCACGTCCGTTCCCATCGAGAATCGAATCGTCGTGAAGATTCCCGCAGCGCGCAACTGAGCGGCAAAGTTATCGATACGAGATCGTGGTGTGGGCTTCCAAAGCGAAGCGTCCGGAATGGCGTTGTAGGGAATAAGATTCACATGGGCGGGGATCTGATCCAAATACTCAATCAGCAATCGCAGATCATCGTCGCTATCGTTAACTCCCGATAACATGACGTATTCGATCATGACCGGTCCCTGTTCTCGGTGACGAATTTGGCGTCGATTGCATTCCCGAAGTGCATCTCGTAGTTCGTCCCAGCAATACCTACGAGACCAGGGGACAATTCTGGCACGAACGTCCGGCCGAGCGCTATGAAGGCTCAGTGCCAGCTGGATCGCCGGAAATCGATCGACGAGCCGCAGCATTGCATCGGGTACCCCCACCGTGGATAGGGTGATTCGACGTGGAGGCATCGCACAGAACTCGCGCGAGAGGAGGAGCATCAGGGCGCCATAGACCGCTTCTTCGTTATGCAAGGGCTCTCCCATCCCCATCATGACCACATTTCGCAATCGCCTCCCCTCCGTGCGAGCCACTCGACCCGCGATCAATATCTGCTCGATCAACTCTTCGGCTGTGAGATTTCGCACCAGTCCCATGCGTGAGGTGGCACAAAACGGGCAACCCGCCTGACAACCAACTTGAGTGGAGATACAAACGGTTGTGCGGGCCGTCTTCGCTCGGAGCAAAACCGTTTCAAAACGCTGGCCATCTCGGCTTTGCAGCACAAACTTCGACGAGCCATCTTGAATTGAATCATGTCGCTCGAGAACGGCGAGCGGCTCCAAATCAAAATACTCCGATGCCTCGACTCCTCGCGGCCCTAGCCGCTGGAGTGCACGCTCAAGCGATTCGTGTTGATGGTACAAGCCATGCCGCATACTCCGAATCTGATTTGGGTCAACCCGCGACCGCTTGCGAAACAACTCAATCGCAGTCAAGTCGTGTAGGCTAGGGCGCGACCGCAAATCGGTTTCAATGATGGGCAATGCAGTCAACTTGGTCTCGCTTTATTTGGCTATGTCCCAGTTCACCCCAGCTAAGATATGACAACCCGTGCAACTAGCCTCGCGGATCTTGGTTGTTCTGGCGACTTGAACGAATCAAGGATTCCTTGAGACTAATAAAGTCTGATAGTAAGAATATCACGGTCATAAAGGCTAAGACAATCTCGCTCATGGTCATAAGCTTTGCAAAGATCGTCTGAGGTGTCACATCTCCGTAACCGAAGAACGTAAAATTAAGCACACTGTAATAGTTAAACTCAAAAATGGCCTCAGCCATCGACAATTCCGATCGAACTCCAGCAAAGCTCCCCTGATTAACCTGATGCAAGCAGTGATAATCAAGTCCATATGAAACGGCAATCTGAGCCATATTCAAAATCATCAACAACATGTAGCGGTAGTATGGCGTATTGTCACGCGTTGCTTGCCAGAGTTGCTGCAGATTCTCTATCCCGAAATAACCCGCCTTAATCAACGACACAAACACGATCAACAACGACATGTACATGTCGCTCAAGAGACCTGCATCAATGACCTTCAAGAGAATCCACCAAACGGATCCCATGACCAGAAATTCGATTCCGTTCAGGAATAAGAAGCGAAATGTGATGTTCTTCATGTCGGGTTTCGAGAGGTGTGCTAAGCAGAACGTTGCAGGGCAAATTGTAGCTTAGCGTAGTGGCTGACCGTGACTACGAGGGGGCCCTACAGAATTTTTATGGCCGCATCGCAGGTGCTAAGATTGCCTTTTCTTGCTCCGTGCAATGCCGTTATATGAAGGAAGTGCCTGGGTTATACTAATCCCCATGTGCACCCCTTCAATCACTGACTTTGCTCCCGTCCAGAATATTGCGGGTTACCGTTTCGTCCCGCTTGAAAACCTTCCCCAATGGAAGGTTCGGATGGAGTCTGCCACACGAGACAAAGGATTACGTGGAACAATTCTGCTGAGTCCGGAAGGAATCAACTTTTTCTTGGCCGGGCGGGCTGAGTCGATTAATCAGTTTCGATTGTCGCTGGAGGAATTCCCTCAAACGCAAGGAATGGAGATTAAAACCAGCCCGAGCGATAGCCGTCCCTTTCGGCGATTATCCATCAAGATCAAGCCTACCATCATTCCGTTTGAAGACGAAAGCCCTTTGACGGTTGGTGACGCCCCCTACTTGCCCCCTTTCAAGTTACTGGAATGGCTAAACGAAGGGAAACCGTGCGTCTTATTGGATGTGCGCAATCAATACGAAATACAGCAGGGAACTTTCGATCAAGCTATTGGACTTCCGATAGATCACTTTCGTGACTTTGCGAGCGCGGCGAGAGAATTCGCTGAAGCGCAAATTGCGATTGGAAATCAGCGAATTCCTATTGTAACGTTCTGCACAGGAGGCATTCGTTGCGAAAAAGCAGCTCCATTTCTTAAGGCGTGCGGCCTAGAAAATGTCGTACAACTGGAAGGGGGAATCCTCAAATACTTCGAAGATTGCGGGGGGAAACATTTTCATGGCGAGTGCTTTGTATTTGACGATCGGGTCGCTTTACGCCCCGATCTCTTGCCACGTGGAATGATCCGTTGTGACCTCTGCGGAGCCCACCTTACACCAGAAGATCAACTAGCCCCTGAGTTCGTACCTTTGCGTTCCTGCCCCTATTGCATTCGACCTGCAAGCAACGGAGAAACAGAACCGAACTTGCAAACGGTGATCGCACAGCGAAATCAATCTCTCCGGTGTATGGAGAGCCCTCTTCCTGGGAAAGCGCCCTATACGAATCAACGGTATATCGTTGTCGCCGCAAAGTTTGCGGGGCTCGCGGCACTCGATTTTCTCCACAAAGCATTTCCGTTTGTTGGACGAAATGCCTGGCGGGAGCGATTCGACGGAAATTATCTCCTGCGGAATGGCGAATTACTCACGAGCGACATGATTGTGTCTTCTGGTGACACCTTAACGCATCTTTTTCCCAACACAATCGAGCCGGACGTGAATCCGAGAATAGTCATTCTCCATGAGGACCAAGCAATCGTGGTAGTTGCAAAAAGTGCTCCGCTCCCGGTACATCCTTGTGGGNNCTTCAGCCTCAATTTGAACGACGTGGGGTCGAGAAGGTGTATCTCGTCCGCGTTCACGGAACTCCGCATGACGAGTTCTTTACATGCGATGGCAAGATCAGTGCGGAATCATTGCAAAGTGGAGCGCGGATTGTTGAGCCAGACGGTGTTCCCGCAGAAACTCAGTTTCGCCTCCTTCGCTCGTGCGATGATGGTAGCTCGCTGTTAGAGGCGCGCCCCATTACCGGTCGCACCAACCAGATCCGCGTTCACCTGTGGGATCGCGGCTACCCTATCTGTGGTGACCCCATGTACCTTTCCGACCGCCGTATTGGGACACGGCAAACGTTACTACCGGACGAACCGCCATTGTGTCTTCATGCATGGAAGCTTCGCTTTCGCCATCCGCTCACTGAGCAGTGGGTTGCCTTTGATGCATTACCGCCGGACTGGGCAAGATAGCGACTTAAATCGACCGTCGGTTACGAACTTGCTCCATGTCTGAACGAAAAGAACAGGAACATGTCCGCAGTCCGAAGCATATTCATCCGCCTTGAGGCTCCCGAACAGCAGGGAAATGTGCTCATGTGCTTCGCGTAACCTGTTCCTAGCTCGCAGCCAAAAGGTCTTCGTCCAGAACTCCTAGTGCACGAAGTGGATCTCGCAAATCCGGTGCCACGAAGATTCGGACTCGCTTGACATAATCATCAAACTGATCTTTTGCCAAGGCCTGGACAACAGGAGAAATGTCACCGAGCGGTCGATAGCATCCTTCTTTCGGGAAATGGACATCGACATCGAATTGCACTTCGAGTTTCGCCGGCGGCGCATCCATCAAGATATCATCGGGGCTCACATCGCGCTTGAGCCTAGCGCTCCAAATCGCGGCAAGTTGCTCACATGCTCCAACGAGCCACTCATACGGCCTGCGGGCAAAACAACGATACGATTCTGCATGTTGAAATGCGCTTAGTTCCAGAATTTGCTTGTAGAGACGGCGCCGCGGACCGAAGAGACCATCTATCAGTGAAAAGAGCTTGTTTGTTGGGTCCCCAGCGGCCCTGCGGAAAATCGCAATCGCCTCAAAATCTGTCGCCGAATAAAGTGCTTGCAGATCGAGTTCACCGTACATGCGATAGAACGCTCTCTGAAACATCGCCGAGGCCGCACGCACCGTGTGATGCCAGTAGACTTCGCTGAACATCACATAACGGGCAAATACCATCATTTCGGCAGCCGTTCTTCCTTTTTCGGAAATCGCTAATCGATCTCCCTGAGCGTTTAGGCATAGACTTCCAATTAGCCGCTCTTGATCAAAGTTCCTTCCATAGGGAACCCCCGCATGCAAACTATCTCGGGATAGATAGTCCATCTTATCGATATCGATGGGTCCGGAAAGCATCGTGCTTAGCAGCCTGCGACTCGGTGAGACAGGACTTTGTCCCAAGATTTCGGCTACATCATCGACGCGAATACCCCAATTCCGGCGCAATGAGATGGCAATTGGCTCTGACTTCATTAATTCCGTCGCCAACATTTCGTGATTCGGAATATTCGGTACGTCCAGGTCCTCCACCAAGTGACAAAACGGCCAGTGCCCCAGGTCGTGCAGAAGAGCGGCAACCAGGAATAGTTCGGCATCATCTCGACTGACTAAACTTGTAAATCGTGACTCGTGCCGCAGACGCTGAAGATACAAGAGCGCCAATCGAAACACGCCTAAGGAATGCTCAAACCGTGTGTGGTGCGCAGCGGGATAGACATGCGATACTAACCCCAACTGCCGGATCCCCGCGAGTCGCCGAAACGGAACCGTATCCACCAGTTCTCGGACTCTAGATGAGAGAGGTACATCGATCTGATCCGGAATGCGAATCAGCTGATGCCGAGCCTCCAAGTCTTGCAGCTCCGGGATATGAAACAAAGACGAGGCCATCGAGATCCTCAGCGAAGAGCCGCCAAAACACGGGTCGATCAACCTGTGCTACAGCGGCGGTAGCCCGGCAATGACGCGTAGTAAAACGGTGATTCCTAAATATCCAGCACAATGGAGCCCCGCATTGGTCGCATCCAGATCGAGCACCGCTAGCGCAGCAACCATCCCCGGAATCAACATCGCAGGAACAAGCACCAAGGCCTGATATAATTCCAGCGGTCCAGTCCAGTCAAGCTGCACGCCAAGATACCAACGTAATCCCCACAGAGCCGCGTAAACAACGGAGCAAATCGCGACGCGTGTGATCAAAGCGGTTCCCCGGTGCGGTGCCAATTCGTCATCACGCAGGAAACTGTACAACATCCATACCAGGGGTGGCGCCACAATAATGGCAATCGCTCCTAGGATTGGAAAAGCGATTTGCACCTGTCCGTCAACTTTCGGTGCCATGAAACGAGCGACAACCGCGAGTCCTAGTGCCAGGACTGCTCCTGCGATACCCCCGACGAGAACAGCGGTTGAGATTTTCGCATCGGCGCGTTTGAGAGGTTTTAGGACGGAGACGCCTGCGGCATTCTTAGGGGCTGTTGCCTCCGGTCCATGAATGACAACCTCTTCCCCTTTCTTAGGAATCGAGATGGGAGCCTTGCACTTGGGGCAGGGGCCCTGTCTCCCGGCAAACTTGTCGTCGACATTGAATCGCGCGTGACAACCCGGACAAATGATGGCGATCGACATGCATTTCGCGGATGAAACCGCCCCTACTCGACTTCCGCCAAATCTTGTTCTGTAATCATTTTGAAATTCTTCGCAGCAAGCGTATCGAGCCCCATCTCAATATTGTCAACCATCACGGCGACAACGGGCCGACCATGCGGACGCATCAAAAGAGGATAGGCTTGAACGATGTTGACTTCCGCCTGGAGCAACGCCGTGCAAACTTGCAATAATGGCTGAGGACCGTCTGGCAGTTCGATCCCTATCAAATCCGACTCGATTAAAGCTAAACCAGCCCGCTCCAAAATCTCTCGACCTTGTTCGGGATGACTCAACAAGAACCGAACGAAAGCGCATTCAAAGGAGTCATGGATCGAAAGTGCTACGATCCGCACCTTGCTCCCCTCGAACCGCCGAACGACTTCCAGAAGTTGTCCAACCCGGTTTTCAAGAAAAACCGTGAATTGTCGGATGCAGGGGTAGTCGCGGCCGCGCATGGTTTCAAACTTCGTACCCAATCCGTCGCCGGTGCTCATGTCCTAAAACCTGTGTGAAACGCGCGATGTAATTCGCCGGAACTAAAAAAGTGAATTGAATAACTGGGACCACGATCGGTTGGAACATTGGGACTTCCATGACTCCCATTGCTTAAGCCAGAACTATAGATGCAATAACGCCTTGCGTCAATTGGCGACCATCAGTACCGTGAAGTTCGCTATTCGCAGCCATCGATTTCTGTCTACACGTCAAACACGAGGACCCCAGACCTAAACCGGCGCCGATCGACTTTCCACCCGGAACCCGCAACCGGCGCCCTGCCCGCCGGGATACGCCTTGGAATCGGAGATTCAATTTGCAGCAAGACCATGAAATTCAGTTTCGAGTTCGCTACAAGGAAACGGACGCTCAAGGAAGGGTCCACCATGCCAACTATTTCACTTACTTTGAAATGGGCCGTGTGGAGATGTTGCGAGCCGCAGGCTACGACTACCGAGAACTCGAGGCCCAGGGAATTTTGCTGGTCGTCAATAAGATCAGTTGCCACTTTCGTGTGCCCGCAGCCTACGATGACCTTCTAAGTCTCCAAACGCGTATTGATCGGATCACCCCAGCGCGCGTTGAGCAATCCTATCGACTCCTCCGCGACCAAGTGCTCCTCGCCACCGGGGAAAGCGTTCTCGCATGCGTTGACCGTTCGGGAACCGTTCGCCGAATGCCCGACTGGATGGTTGTTGACGGCTAGGAACGGCTTAGGCAGGATCTGTTTCCCTAAAGACAGTGGCTTCAAGAAGACCCACCCCAGAGCCCCCGCTCAGCGGAAGCGAACATGGTTTCGTGCTTGCAGCCGGCATTACGGGGGACTGGAAACTGCGTGGGAGGCTATGTTCCCAGTTGCAGCGACTCTAGGACGCGGCTCGTGGCATCCGATTTGTTCAGAACATAGAAATGGACCCCCGGTACGCCGGCACGTAAAAGTTCCGCGACCTGTTCGGATGCTTGCTCCACACCAACCTCCATTTGCCATTCGACGTCCTCTTTCTGACCTAGCTTCGCTACAAAACGTGACGGAAGCTTGGCTCCGCAGAGACTCGTGATTCGCTGAATTTGGCTAAGGTTGGTGACTGGTAAGATCCCAGGAACGATCGGAACATCTATCCCCAGCGATTCACACCGATCCCGAAAACGAAAAAAATCGTCGTTATGGTAGAAAAGTTGGGTAATCACGATTTCCCCCCCCGCCTCGACCTTACGCTGTAAGTTTAGCAGGTCCGCTTCAGCAGATTCTGCTTCTCGATGCACTTCAGGGTAACCGGCAACAGCAATCCCCAACCCAGCATAGTTATGACATATTAATGTTACTAACTCACTGGCATAGCGGAGCCCATCGATTTGGGGAACAAATTGCGATTCACCTGCGGGGGGATCTCCGCGGAGCGCCACGATAAAGTCGACCCCCATTTCGTTGGCGCGTTTTAGGTATGAAAGCAGCTCTTCTTTACTGGAACCCACACAAGTCAGATGCGAAGCGACGGGAATTCCGAATCGCCTTTTTACTTCCGTGACAATCGACAACGTTTTATCACGCGTGCTACCGCCGGCGCCGTAAGTGCACGTGAGAAAACTCGGCCGAAATCGGAGCAAGGCTTCGACGTGTCGCATCAGCGACAGCTCCCCTTCGGGGGTCTTGGGGGGAAACAATTCGATCGAAACGACGGGGGACTTCGAATGTTCGTAGATACTGGAAAATTTCATGCCTTTAGGGTGCTGCAGTGGTGTGAAATGTATGGGAGGTTCGAATAAAAATCTTTTCGGCGTTGAGGAAAATGCTTCCCGCTTGAAGCTGAGCTCGCCCTTGCACGACCAATTCTTCGTTTCCATGGAGTCCGAACAAGGTTCTCGCGTCCACCGGAAGAGGTGCGCTGGATTCGTCGAGCAACCGAACTATCACGGGAGCCTGGGCCGCTTTCATCTTTTTGCAAAATTCACATTCACTATGGTCCCCGCTGTTGGGATCGTGGTCGTGTGGTGCTTCGCCAGTGGACGGCGTATCTTCGGTAGGAAGCGCCTGATCGAGCAAGCGAAACTCGGCCGATCCTTTCACCCACAGGGGATTCTCATCGGTATCTTTGTCGCCCGCGTCCAGTGCGCCCACGGTTCCGACAATGGTAGCTTCCAAATTCTGTGTCTTGGCCTCCTCGATCGGCAAATCAGCGAACATTTGTCGCAGCTCGGAAAGTGTGATCGCTCCTACCGGCTCTTCGGTCAGAACCCATCGATCGCGATGCTGTTGCAGCGTGGCAACATCGATCGTTGATTCCGAGGTGGTTGGACCGGCTTTTCCACATCCAAGCAGGCAAAACAACGCTACAAGGTATCTGGGTTTCCAGTGATTGCAGGTCCAATGGGTCAACATTTAGGCTCCTCGGTTTGTCGATATAAGACCGTAATTTTAGTCACCCGTTACGAGAAAAGACACGTCGATTCAAGGGCCTTTCTTCGCATTCGTATTCCATAACGTGCGGCTCATGGTTCATGCCTCCACGAGTCCGGAGGTGTTACAATTTCGAGCAAATCAATCGCAGGCTCCCCGCCAACCTCAATGCGTGCCGTACGTCCGTACGTTCGGTTTTGCCCCTTCATTGCCAACAGATCTTGGGAAGCACCTTCCAGTGATACACGATATAGGTTTTCCAGGATCACCGAACGCAGCACTTTCTTGCCGATCAGGATTCGGCCAAGGGGAACGCGTTGTTGACGAATCGATTCAAAGACCTCTGCATCTAAATGCTGCGGAAACAGGCGGACAATACCAAATAGTACAATCCTTTTATCGGCCTGCGTACTAAGCAGGATTTTACGCACGTAGACATCTGCCGCCTCCTTACAATCAATCACATGGACGTCCACCGGGGATTTATAAAAAGTTTCAAGCGTGACGGTCATGTGATGTTTATGGTCGAGAAGCCTGCGAAATAGGACGGGGAGATTATCGGACGAAATCCTTTCGAAGCCACCGAACAACTCGGGCGGGTTATAGAAAATAGACACCAGCTCCTCGGGGACCAGAAGTTGGTTAGGATATTGAAGGGGCGAGTCTTGCGGAGGAAGTTGCGACACGGCTAACTATCCACCTGGCCCGAGTCGTTTTGATCCGCCTCTCCCTCAGAGCTATATTCGAGATCCGCATCGGCGAGACTGCGGTATAGGCTAGCAGTGATGGCTCGAAACACTAAATCCATTTGATCAAACTCGCGATCTTCGGCTTGATACGTAAAGACGTAAGCCGCATGCCCATGGCGAATACCACGAATCTGTGCCGCAACGACATAATCAAGGCAATAGAACTGGACATCGTAACCCAAGGCCTCCTCGGCCCCAATCGGTTCCGTCGCGGTTTGGAATTCAATATCGCGGTATTCCGCCCGGAGTGTTTCAATAAACGCCTCCATAAGTTCCCCCAGATCCACGCTATAGGGATGAATATCGACCGACCAGAAAGCTCCACTTGGGGCCTGTAGCGATACGATACGGGGAATACTATGGACGTCATCATCCACCT
>CXWJ01047052.1_pt1 | contig 10147 bp, 7 predicted proteins | sample 590841 | NCBI WGS metagenome assembly CXWJ01 (sample SAMEA3498367, study PRJEB10139) | wastewater metagenome | biome: wastewater treatment plant; material: activated sludge | place: Austria | collected 2015-01-21 | reverse complement strand
GCGGTCGCGCTCGTCGCGCTCGTGGCCGGCGCCGTGGGAGTCGGTGTCCCCGCGTCCGCTGTCACGCTCACCGCGCCGGCCAACCTCGCGCCGGTCAGCGGCTCCTTCGGCGAGAACCCCGCGCTGTCGTGGGACCGGGTGACCGGAGCGACCAACTACTCCGTCCAGGTGGCGACCGCTGCCGACTTCGCGACCGTGGTGTGGTCCTCGACCACGGTCAACCAGGTCGCCGTGCCTACCGTGACCCTGCCTGCCGGGCCGCTTCACTGGCGGGTCCGCGCCCAGGCCGGAACCTCGCTCAGCGAGTGGGCCGTCGGCGGGTTCACCCGGGACGCACTGCCGGTCCCGACGGGCCTCGCGCCCGCCGACGGCACCTCCTTCCCCCAGCCCGCCCAACCCGCGCAGCTGTCCTGGCAGCCGGTCGCGGGAGCGGTCAGCTACACGCTGGAGGTCGGCGACGACGCGGCCTTCAACTTCGTCGTGAAGACCGTGACGACCAAGAACCTCTCGACCGTGGTCAGCAACCTGCTCAACAAGACCTACTACTGGCGGGTGCGCGCCAACCTGACGGGAACGCTCTCCTCGGCCTGGTCGCCGACCCGCACCTTCGTCTTCGGCACCCTGCCCAAGCCGGTGCTCGTCTCGCCCGCCCAGGGGTCGACGGTCGACGAGCCGATCCTGAGCTGGCAGCCGGTCCCGGGCGCCGCGACCTACGAGCTCCAGGTGTCGAAGTCCTCCAGCTTCACCACCAGCCTGATCAGCCAGAAGGGGATCCTGGCCAGCTCCTACGCCCCGCCCACGGGCTTCGCCAAGGGCACGTACTACTGGAGGGTGCGGCCCTTCGACGGCGCCGGCGACGGCCCCTCGTGGTCGGCTGTCGACACCTGGGTGTTCGCCCGCGGGTTCACCGCCCAGGCCGGGCTGCAGTACCCCGGGCACGGCACCACCGTGACGGAGCCGGTCTACTTCCAGTGGACCCCCGCGCGGCTCGCGCAGTCCTACACGCTCCAGCTGAGCACGAGCTCGGGCTTCTCCCCGATCTATGACAGCTGCACCACGGTGCACACCACCTACACGCCCACCGGGGCGGGCGACTGCTGGCCGGCCGCCGGCGGCACGTACTACTGGCGGGTGATCGGCAGCGACGGCCCGACACCGCTCAGCGGCTCGGGGGCACAGTCCTCCTCCGGTGCGCAGGTGCGCTGGTTCACCTACAACCCGCCCCGCCCGGCGTTGACCTCCCCGCTGTCCGGCTCGGTGAGCGTGCCGACCCTCCGCTGGGAGCCCGTCAACGGTGCCGCGCAGTACCAGGTGACCATCGTCGACACCACCACCCTGGTGACCACGACGGTGACGACCAGGGCCACCTCCTACACCCCGCCGGCGGCGCTGCCGCTGGGCAGCTACCGCTGGCAGGTCCAGACGGTGAGCCGCGGCGGCGAGCTGGGCGCGGCGTACGCCGTCGGCGAGCAGCCGACGTTCACCCTGGTGGCCCAGGCCGCGCCGAGCGCGTCGCACCCGACCCCGACCGTCGGCGCCCAGACCGGCGGCCGCTTCCCGAGCCTCGCCTGGCAGGCGGTCACGAACGCGACCAGCTACCGGGTCCAGGTCAAGCCGGCCGCGGGCTCGACCTGGTCCACCCTCCCGGAGACCTACGTGTACCCCGCCGGCGAGGACGCCGCGTCCAGCTGGGCGCCGGGCAGCTACGACTGGCGGGTCACGGCGTACAACGGCGTCACCGCGCTCACCACGTCGGCCTCGCTCGGCTCGTTCACGATCGGCGCGCTCAGCGCCCCGTCCGGGCACAAGACCGCGATGACCGGCACGGCCACCGGAGCCAGCGGCACCTCCTGCTCCCGGTCGCTCGGCAACCTCTGCCAGGACCTGCGGCAGACCCCCGTGCTGGCCTGGAACACCACGACGGACGCCGTCTACTACCGGCTGCACCTGGCCAAGGACGCCGCACTGACCCAGCCCGTCGCGGGCTACCCGATGTCGGTCGACGGCACCCGCCACATGCCGGTGGCGGCACTGAGCGACACCACCGGCAGCGGTGTCTACTACTGGGCCGTCCAGGCCTGCCGCACGGCCTCGGACTGCACCGTCCTCGACGGCGCGACCCACGGCTTCACCAAGACCTCCAAGCCGGTTCAGCTGCTGACGCCGGCCGACGGGGAGATGGTCAACCAGCACGCGATCACGCTGACCTGGCGGCCCTACGTGGAGACCAACCAGGACCTGACCGCCTTCCCGATCGCCGACAGCACCGGCGTGCAGTCGGTGGCACCGGGGATCGAGGCGAGCCAGTACCGGCTCCAGGTCGCCAGCGACAGCGGGTTCGACACCGTGGTCACCGACGTCGTGGTCAACCAGACGCAGTACACCGCGCCCACGACCTTCCTCGACCCGGGCACCTACTACTGGCGGGTGCGGGCGATCGCCGCTGACGGCACCTCGCTGCCCTGGAGCAGCGTCAGCTCCTTCACGAAGCGGACCCCGATCGTGCAGCTGGTCTCGCCGGTCGGCGGAGCCGCCGTCTCCGGGTCGCTCGCGCTGGTCTGGACGCCGCAGGCGGGCGTGACCTCGTACGACGTGGAGCTCTACAAGGACGCCGACGCCCCGGTGCGGATGACGCTCTTCCACACCTCGCGTCCGATCTATGTCCCGTCCACGCCGCTCCCGGTCTCGGCCAAGCCCTACGTCTGGCGAGTCCGGCCGATCGACACGGAGGGCCGGCTCGGACGCTGGAGCGTGCTCGGTCCGGCTGCCACCTTCACGGTCACCGGTGAGGCTCCCTCGCTGGTGGCGCCGGCTGACGACGTCATGCTGCCCAACGACGGGGCGGTGTTCAGCTGGACGCCGGTTCCCGGTGCCGCGAAGTACCGCTGGGAGTGGCGCAACGCCGACACGAACACCGTGAAGCAGCGCGTCGGGACGGTCGCCACGAGCTATGCGCCGCCGGCCAAGCTGTCGACCGGCAGCTGGGAGTGGCGGGTCGTGACGCTGGACACCGGAGGCAAGCTGGTCGCAGGCTCGGGCTGGCGCACCTTCCGCGCCGACTCGACCGGTCCGAAGGTGAGGGACTACACCCCTGCGAGCAGGATCGGGCGGACCGGCAACGTCAAGGTGACCTTCGACGAGAAGGTGCTCAACGCGACCGACGAGACGTTCACGATGACGGCATCGGGGGCGGCCGGCCCGATCGCCGCCACGGTGACGGTCGATGCGACCCGCAAGATCGTGACGCTGAACCCGGCCTCGGCACTGATCGCCGACAAGAAGTACACCGTGAGGTTGTCCGGCATCACCGACGACCACGGGAACGCCATGAAGACGTTCAGCTGGACCATCACGGCGAACTGACCTCCAGCGTGGGGGTGAGAGAGGGGTGAGCGACTGCGTCGCTCACCCCTCTCGAATCTTTCGCTNNGCTCACCGGTCTCGAGTCTTTCGCCGGTGCCTGCTGCTCGTTTTGCCCGGGGACCCCGGCGGCGCGTACCATGATCCGTCGGTGTGTCCGCACACCTCTGGCGCGCGTGCGCACGACCCGTCTCCCCGCTCCGGGGCCCGGCGTGCGCGCCACGGCCAGCCCCCAGCTTTCGATCTGATGTTTCGAGGAGAGTGAGTCGCGGTGTACGCCATCGTGCGCAGTGGCAGCAAGCAGCAGAAGGTGGCCGTCGGCGACGTCATCGAGATCGACCTGGTCACGACCGCCGTGGGTGACACGCTGACGCTTCCCGTGGTCATGGTCGTCGACGGCGACACGGTCACCTCCTCGGGCCTGGACAAGGCCTCGGTCACGGCGGAGGTCCTGGGTGGGACCAAGGGCCCCAAGATCGTGATCCAGAAGTACAAGAACAAGACCGGCTACAAGAAGCGCCAGGGTCACCGTCAGAAGTACACCCAGGTCAAGGTGACCGGCATCTCCGTGTGAGCCCCGCTCACCGACACACCCCGTGAGGTCGGCCCACCAGCACCGCCGGTGAGTCTCCCGCTCCACCGCACCACGAAGGACTGAAGTCATGGCACACAAGAAGGGCGCAGCCTCGACCAAGAACGGTCGCGACTCCAACTCCCAGCGCCTCGGCGTGAAGCGGTACGGCGGTCAGCTGGTCAACGCCGGCGAGATCATCGTGCGCCAGCGCGGCACCCACTTCCACCCCGGCACCGGCGTCGGGCGGGGCGGCGACGACACCCTGTTCGCGCTGGTCGCGGGCAACGTGGAGTTCGGCACCAGGCGCGGCCGCAGGGTCGTCAACATCGTTCCGGCCGGGGAGTGACCCCGCACCGGATCCACTCCTTGCACGTGGGGCGCTCCTAGAACAGGGGCGCCCTTCGTCGTTCCCGCCCCCGATCCTCACCTCGACTGGAGCACCTCCATGGCCGTCCCCACGTTCGTCGACCGGGTGACGCTGCACGTCAGCGCGGGTCGCGGCGGCAACGGCGTCGCCTCGGTGCACCGTGAGAAGTTCAAGCCGCTCGGCGGACCCGACGGCGGCAACGGCGGGCCCGGAGGATCGGTGATCCTGCGGGTGGAGCGCGACGTCACCACGCTGCTCGACTACCACCACAGCCCCCGGCGCAAGGCCGAGCACGGCGGCCACGGCGCGGGCGCCCACCGCAACGGCGGCCACGGCGCCGACCTCGTGCTGCCGGTGCCCGACGGGACCGTCGTCTCCACCGCCGACGGTCAGGTGCTGGCCGATCTGGTGGGGCCGGGCACCGAGATGGTCGTGGCCCGAGGCGGCCGCGGCGGACTCGGCAACGCCGCGCTGGCCAGCGCCAAGCGGAAGGCGCCGGGGTTCGCGCTGCTGGGCGAGCCCGGCGACGAGCTGGAGATCCATCTCGAGCTCAAGGTCGTGGCGGACGTCGGGCTGGTCGGCTTCCCCTCGGCCGGGAAGTCGTCCCTGATCGCGGCGATCTCGCGGGCTCGGCCGAAGATCGCCGACTACCCCTTCACCACGCTCGTCCCCAACCTCGGTGTCGTCACCGCCGGCGACACGACGTACACCGTGGCCGATGTTCCCGGCCTGATCGAGGGCGCCGCCGAGGGTCGCGGCCTCGGTCACGACTTCCTGCGCCACATCGAGCGGTGCGCCGCCCTGGTGCACGTCGTCGACACCGCGACGATGGAGCCCGGCCGCAACCCCGTCGACGACCTGGACATCATCGAGGGGGAGCTCGAGAGGTACGGCGGCCTCGGGGACCGGCCCCGCCTGGTGGCGCTGAACAAGGTGGACGTGCCCGACGGGTCCGAGATCGCGGACATGGTGACCGAGGAGCTCGAGGCGCGCGGGCTGCGGGTCTTCCCCGTCTCCGCAGCCTCGGGTGCCGGCCTGCGCGCGCTGACCTTCGCGATGGCCTCGATCGTCGAGGCCTCGCGCCGCGACCGTCCCGCGGCCGAGCCCCAGCGGATCGTCCTCCGGCCGGCGTCGGCGGACGGGGGCGACGACTTCACCGTGGCGGAGGTCGCGGCCTCCTCCGTCGGCTCGGAGCAGCGCGGCTGGCGGGTGAGCGGGGAGAAGCCCGAGCGCTGGGTCCGGCAGACCGACTTCTCCAACGACGAGGCCGTCGGGTTCCTCGCCGACCGGCTCAACCGACTGGGCGTCGAGGAGCGGCTGCTCCGGCTGGGCGCCCAGGAGGGGGACACGGTCTTGATCGGAAGCGTCGAGAACGCCGTTGTGTTCGACTTCAAGCCCGGCGCCGACGCCGGCGCCGAGGCGCTCGGTCGCCGGGGCTCGGACCACCGGTTCGAGGAGTCACGTCCGGCCGCGCGGCGCCGGCGCGCGATCGACGAGGCGATGCCCGAGCGTGGCGAGGGCGAGGTGCGCGCCGACGTCGCCCGTCGCATCGACCGGGTGGGTCCGATGTCTTACGAGATCGGCTCGGCCGAGGACCCGGACTGGGCGGAGGACGACCCCGGCAGGAGTGCCGACTGATGCCCCGCCAGGTGGTCGCCGACGCTCGGAGGATCGTCGTCAAGGTCGGTTCGTCGTCGCTCACGACGGCGAGCGGGGGGATCGACCCGGAGCAGGTCAGCCGGCTGGTCGACGTGCTGGCCGGGGTCCGGGACCGCGGCGCCGAGGTCGTGCTCGTCTCCTCGGGGGCGATCGCCGCCGGGCTGGCTCCGCTGCGCATGCCCCGGCGACCCCGGGGGCTGGCGGCGCAGCAGGCGGCGGCCTCGGTCGGCCAGGGGCTGCTCGTGCACCGCTACACCGAGGAGCTGGCCCGGCACGGCATCATCGCGGGGCAGGTGCTGCTGACCGTGGACGACGTGACCCGGCGCTCCCACTACCGCAACGCCTACCAGACCTTCGCCCAGCTCCTGGAGCTCGGCGTGCTCCCGATCGTCAACGAGAACGACACCGTCGCCACCACCGAGATCCGGTTCGGCGACAACGACCGCCTCGCGGCGCTGGTCGCACACCTGGTGCACGCGGATCTCCTGGTCCTGCTCAGCGACGTCGACGGTCTGTACGACGGCGACCCGAGCCGCGGCGGCTCCAGGCTGGTCCGGGAGGTGGCCAGCGATCGGGACGTGTCGCACGTCCGGGTGGGCAAGCCGGGCCGTGCCGGCATCGGCACCGGCGGCATGCAGACCAAGCTCGAGGCGGCGCGGATCGCGACCGGGGCGGGGATCCCGGTCGTGCTGACGTCGGCAGAGCTCGCCGCCGACGCGCTGGCCGGTGAGGTGGTCGGCACGCTGTTCCGGGCCACGGGCCGGCGCCGCCCGACCCGGTTGCTGTGGCTGGCTCACGCCACCGAGCCGCGCGGACGCCTGGTGCTGGACGAGGGTGCGGTGCGTGCCGTCGTGGAGCGGCGGGCGTCGCTGCTGGCCGCCGGAGTGACCGGGGTCGAGGGCGGTTTCGTCGCCGGAGACCCCGTGGACCTGGTCGACCTCGCCGGCACCCCGGTGGCCCGTGGCCTGGTGAACTTCGATGCCGCGGAGCTCCCAGCGCTGCTGGGGCGCTCGAGCCGCGATCTCAAGCGCGACCTCGGCGCGGCGTACGAACGAGAGGTGGTGCACCGCGACGACCTGGTCCTGCTCCCTGCCTCCGACGCCCGCTGATCGCCGTCGGTGACCCCGGGGTCGTAGGCTTGACCAGTTATGTCCGACCGCACGATCGCTGACGGCCGTCCCGCCGTCTACCTCGACCACGCTGCCACCACGCCGATGCTGCCGGTGGCCCTCGAGGCGATGACGGCTCACCTCCGGGACGTCGGCAACCCCAGCTCGCTGCACGCCTCGGGACGTCGCGCCCGGCGGGTCGTCGAGGAGTCCAGGGAACGGATCGCGCAGGCGCTGGGCTGTCGGCCCAGCGAGATCGTGTTCACCTCGGGCGGGACGGAGTCGGACAACCTGGCGCTCAAGGGGATCTTCTGGGCGAGACGCGAGGCCGATCCGACCCGTCGGCGGATCCTGACCAGCGCCGTCGAGCACCACGGGGTGCTCGACCCCCTCGAGTGGCTGGCCGGTCACGAGGGCGCCGAGGTCGAGCTGCTGCCGGTCGATCGGCGGGGCCGCCTCGATCTCGAGGCGCTGCGCAGCTCGATCGCCCGGGACCCGGCGTCGGTGGCTCTGGTCTCGGTGATGCGGGCGAACAACGAGGTCGGCACGGTGCAGCCGATCGAGCGGGTCGTCGCGCTGGCCGCGGAGCACGGCATCCCGGTCCACACCGATGCCGTGCAGGCGGTCGGCCAGATCTCCGTCGACTTCGCCGCGCTCGGGGTCGATGCCTTGACCGTCACCGGGCACAAGGTGGGCGGTCCGTTCGGTGTGGGGGCGCTGGTCGTGCGCCGCGAGCTCGACGTCACCCCGCTCCTGCACGGAGGTGGTCAGGAGCGCGACGTCCGCAGCGGCACGATCGACACCCCCGCCATCGCGGGGTTCGCTGCGGCCCTGGAGCACAGCGTGAAGCACCAGCCGGAGTACGCCGCGCGGATCAGCGCGCTGCGCGACGACCTGGTGCGCGGGGTGAGGTCGGCGGTGCCCGACGCGATCTACAACGGCGACCCGGTCGACCGGCTGCCCGGCAACGCCCATCTGAAGTTCCCCGGCTGCCAGGGCGACTCGCTGCTGATGCTGCTGGATGCCCGTGGCATCGAGTGCTCGACCGGTTCGGCCTGCTCCGCGGGAGTGCCGCAGCCCTCACACGTGCTGCTGGCGATGGGCTGCAGCGACGAGTTCGCCCGCTCCTCGCTCCGGTTCTCCCTCGGGCACACGAGCACCGCGCGTGACGTCGCTGCCCTCGTGCAGGCGATCGGGCCGGTCGTCGAGCGAGCCCGGGGAGCCGGTGCGCCCCGGAAGCCGGCCGACCCCGGCGTGGCACCCGCGGGAGTCGGCGGATGAAGGTGCTCGCCGCGATGTCCGGCGGGGTGGACTCCGCGGTCGCGGCGGCTCGAGCCGTGGAGGCGGGGCACGAGGTGACCGGCATCCACCTGGCGCTCTCGCGCAACCCCGCGTCGTACCGCTCCGGTGCCCGCGGCTGCTGCACGATCGAGGACGCCAACGACGCCCGACGGGCCGCCGACGTGATCGGCATCCCGTTCTATGTCTGGGACCTGTCGGAACGGTTCCACGAGGACGTCGTCGAGGACTTCATGGCCGAGTACGCCGCCGGCCGGACGCCGAACCCCTGCCTGCGGTGCAACGAGCGGATCAAGTTCGCCGCCGTGCTGGACCGGGCCCTGGACCTCGGGTTCGACGCGGTCGCGACGGGCCACTATGCCGTGCTCACCCCGGGACCCGACGGGTTCGAGCTGCATCGGGCCCTCGACCAGGGGAAGGACCAGTCCTACGTGCTCGGCGTCCTGACCCAGGACCAGCTGTCCCACTCGCTGTTCCCGCTGGGCGGCTCCCGCAAGGACGAGGTCCGTCGCGAGGCGGCGGCCCGCGGGCTCCGGGTCGCCGACAAGCCCGACAGCCACGACATCTGCTTCGTCGCCGACGGCGACACCGCCGGGTGGCTGCGCGAGAAGCTGGGCGACCGGGCGCCCAACGACGGAGGGGACATCGTCGACGCGCGCACGGGGGAGGTGCTGGGTCGTCACGAGGGCAGCTACCGCTTCACGGTCGGGCAACGCCGGGGGCTGCGGCTGGGGCGCCCCGCCGCCGACGGGAAGCCTCGGTTCGTGCTCGACATCGAGCCCGTGTCGGGGACGGTGAGCGTCGGGGCCCGGGAGCACCTCACCGTCGACCTGATCTCGGCGGTCCGGCCCCGGTGGTGCGCAGCGCCGCCGACCGGACCGGTCGACGCCACGGTGCAGCTGCGCGCGCACGGAGCCGAGCACCGCGCCCGGGTCCGGTTGGTGGGCCCACCGGGCATCGCCGGCGTCGAGATCGAGCTGCTCGACCCGGCGCAGGGCATCGCGGCGGGCCAGGCCGCCGTGATCTACGACGGCAGCCGCGTCGTCGGCTCCGCCACGATCTCCGGCACCGGTCGGAGCCGCGCGCTCACGGGCTGACCGGAGCCGGGACGACCGGCGTCGGCTCGGCCGTGGGCTCCGGGGTCGGTGTCGGCTCCACCGGGTCGGTGGTGCCGCCCCCGGAGGGATCCGTCGGGTCCGTGGTGGGTTCCTCGGTCGGGGTCTCCTCCGGCACCTCGGCGGGGTCCTCGGTGCCGGTCCCGGCGGGGTCGGTGGGCTGCGGCTCGTCGTTGCTGTCGTCCCGGGTGTCGTCGGAGGCGCTGCCACCAGAGCCGAGGGCCTGGCCCAGCGTCGTACCCGAGGTCGCGGAGCCGCCGGCCACCGAGGAGACCGGCTTGCCCGCGACGGACTCGACGAGGGTCAGGGCGCCCAGGCCGAGCAGCGCGACCATGACCGTGGTCAGCCCGAGGCGCTGCCACGGGACCTGGGCGCGGGTCCTTCCGGCCGTCTCGCGGCGCGGCTCGGGCCGGGCCAGCACGAGGGCGTGGCCGCGCTGGAGCGAGTAGGTGTAGGTCGCGCTGCCGATGGTGCCGACGATGCTGCCGATCGCCACCCCGGCCAGGGTTCCGGCCACGCCCAGCCGGGCGGCCAGGAACGCCCCCGTCACCGCGGCGAGGGCGGAGCCTGCCACCTGGGCGGAGGTCAGCCCGAGGCCGACCGGCTCGGCGGAGGGGGCGGGGGCCGCGCCGGCGGTCGGGCCGGTTGTCGTGGTGGCTGGTGG
>CXWJ01024898.1_pt1 | contig 10148 bp, 10 predicted proteins | sample 590841 | NCBI WGS metagenome assembly CXWJ01 (sample SAMEA3498367, study PRJEB10139) | wastewater metagenome | biome: wastewater treatment plant; material: activated sludge | place: Austria | collected 2015-01-21 | reverse complement strand
GTGCCTGGCCGCTGCCGCTGCGGCGGTCGCCGCGCATGAGCTGCACCGTGAAGCTTTCGCCCAGCTGCAGGTTCGGATCCTGGACCTTCGACACCGTGCCGGCCTGGATCAGCGGGATGCCGACCGGCTTGCCGCCGATGTTCAGACTGATGCCGGCACCGTTGTTCGCCAGCGTGTTCTTGAAGCGGAACTGGAACGTCAGGTCTTCCTTGGCGTCGCCGTCGTTGTCGATGTGGATCTCGTACAGCGCGTTCGGGTCGAGCGAAAAATAGTTCGGGCCGCCGTAGGCGTCCTGCAGCGGCTGGTAGTTGGCGATCAGCGTGACGAAGTCGCTGCGGCCGTTTTCGTAGCTGCGGAACATGTAGAAGTCGGTGGCATCGACCTTGGGCACGGTGGTGATGAACGGGGCCTCGCGGTGGCTGGAGGCGATGGCGCTGCCGGCCAGCATGGCCGCGGCAAGCGGAATGGCGGCAAGGGCGCCGCCGAGGCGGGTGTGGGTGTTCACGAAGGCTCTCCTCCTGGCAAGGGCGCTGACGTGCGCCGGGCGTCGATGCCGCTGCGCGACATCTGCGGCCACATACGCGGGCCGCCGCCGATCGGATGCAGGAAGCGTTGCGGCTCAGCTCTGCAGCTTGCCCACCGACACGATCGGCCCGGTCGGTGCGCCGGTGGGCGAACCGCCGGCGGGCTCGACGCTGACCGCAAACGCCGCGGTGTCGCGCAGCAGCTGCGCGCGCAGCAGCGTGGTGGCGCCGGCCGGCTGCACCAGGCCCAGCGAGCGCGGCGGCCCTTCAGCCGGCACCGCCCACAGCTCGAGTGCGCGGCCCGGCGTGAGCGACAGTTCGTTCAAGGGCCGCAGCACCAGTGCACGGCCGTCGGCGCTGACGCTGGCGACGAAGCTGGCGTTCAGCGCCTGCACGCCTGCGGGGTTGGCGCCCAGCACCACGATGATCGGCGCCTGTGGCGGAGGTGTCTGGCTCGCGACCAGGAACATCGCCACCGCCGCGGCCGTGGCCACGCCGCTGATGCCCCGCCACAGTGCGAGCCGCTGCCACAGGCCGGCGCGCGGCGCTGCACCGGCCGCCGGCACGCGCGCGAACAGCCGGCCCTCGATGCCTTGCCAGACGCGCTGCGGCGGCGCGACCTCGACCACGCTGTCCGACAGCGGCACGAGCCGCGCCTGCCACTGCGCTGTGGCGNNGGGCCCCGCAGCGTGCCCAGCACGTATTCGGCGGCCAGCCGGTCGGCAAGTTTGGGGCGGCTGTAGTCCATGTCAGGCCTTGCCCCCTTGGGCCGCGTGTGCGCGGCCCAGGCAATCCTTCAATGCCGCCAGCGCGCGCCGCACCCAGCTCTTCACCGTGCCCAGCGGCTGGGCCAGGTGCTGCGCCACTTCGGCGTGGGACAGGCCCTGGTAGTAGGCCAGCGCCACGCACTGCTGCTGCTCGGCAGACAACTTCCCGATGCAGTGAGCGAGGTCGCGCGCCTGCGCAGCCTGCTGCAGCAGATCCAGCGGCCCTGGGCCGCCGCTGGGCACGCCGGCCAGCAGATCGGCGTCCTCGTGTTCGCCGGTGGCTGGCGACGTGCTGACGGTCTGGATCGCGGTCTTCTGCCGGCGCCGGCTGTCGATGGCGCGGTTGCGCGCGATGCTGGTCAGCCAGGTCATGGGCTGACTGCGTGCGGCGTCGAAGCTCTGTGCAACACGCCAGATGGTGACAAAGACGTCCTGCAAGATGTCCTCGGCCTGGGCTCGATCGGCATTGATACGCAGGATCACGCCGAAGAGATGCGCGCTCGACGCCTGGTAAAGCGTGGCAAAGGCGGCACGATCACCCAGCGCGACGCGCGCCAAGGCTTCGGCCAGCGCTGCGCTGCGGTCGGACAAGCGGTCTTGCGGGACAACCATGCTCAAGCTGGGCGGAGTGGCCGCAGTATGCCTGCCGGTCAAGCAGCGAAGTCCGCGGCGCCAGCCTGGCGCACTCAGCGCGCCGAGCCCAGCGCCATCGTCCAATAGGTCCCGTAGGTGTTGCCGGCGCCGCCGTTGACGCATGCGACGCCGATGTCGCGGAAGCCCGCGCGCATGACGTTGGCGCAATGGCCGGGGCTGGCCATCCAGGCGGCCATCACCGCGGCCACGCTGGGCTGCCCGGCCGCGATGTTCTCGCCCAGGGACTGCCAGACATAACCCGCCGCAGTGGCGCGCTGGGCGGCGGTGCTGCCGTTCGACCCGGTGTGGCTGAAAAAATCGACGGACACCATGTCGTCGCTGTGCGCCAGTGCGGCTTGCGTCAGCATGGCGTTCCACGCCAGCGGCGCGGCGGCGGGGAAATCGCCCTCGCTGCCGCACGAGGCCCCGGCCGCGCGATAGGCATTGGCCGAGGCCAACACGTCCGCCTCGAAGTTCGGCAGCATGCAGGTGGCGCGCGTGCCGGCCGCAGCTGGCGCGAGGGCAGCGGCAGGCGGGGCGGCGGGCGGGACGGCCGGCGTGGGCGCGGAGTTCTCCGGTGTCGCGGATTCGGGCGCGTCGCCGCCACCCCCGCATCCGGCCAGGACTGCCAGGGCCACGAGGGGGCCGAACGCCGCCAGGCGCGAGAGCTTCGGCTTCATGGCGGCCGAGAATATCGGACTTCGCCGCTGCAACTGTGTCGAGTTGAACCGGCGCGGCGCTTGCGGCGACCGCAACGGCGGGCGCTCCCGGCCGCCACGCGCGGCGCACTGCCAAGGCCAACGCATGGCTCGCCGACCTGCCCCGAGGGTCGCGGCGCCGTCCCGCCTTCAGTCGATCACCCGGTCGGCGAGCAGCATCAATGGCTGCGGCATGGCCAGGCCCAGCGCGCGCGCCGCCTTCAGGTTGAGCACCAGTTCGAAGCGTGTCGGCTGTTCAACCGGCAGCGTCGCCGCGTCGGCACCCTTCAGCAGGCGGTCGACGTGGCGCGCGCTCTGGCGGGCGCTGTCGCCGATGTTCTCGCCGTAGCTCATCAGGCCGCCGGCTTCGGCAAACTCGCTCGCGCCATACAGCCCGGGCAGCCGGTGCAGTCGCGCCAGCGCGACGATGCGCGCGCGGTTGATGACGCTGATCGGGTCGTCGGGCAGCATGAACACGCCGCCGGCACCCGCGGCGGCGATGCGCTCGAAGGCCGGCTCCAGGTCTTCGCCGCGCGGGCTTTCGCTGCTGCGAAGCTCGAAGCGCCGCAACTCCAGCCGCAGCGGCCGAGCGGCGGCCTGCGCATCGCGCCACAGCGCTTCCTGTGCCGGGTTGTTGACGTTGACCAGCACGCCGATGGTGTCGGCCTTCGGTGCCGCCTGCGTGAACAGGCTCAGCATCTTCGGCACGATGTCGTTCGACTGGCTCGCGCGTCCGGTGATGTTGGTGCCGGGCTGGGCCAGCGACTTGACGAAGGCCGAGCCGACCGGGTCGGCGACCGCGACCATGACGATCGGGATGCGGCTGGTCGCGCTGCGCGCGGCGCGGGTCGTCGGTGTGCAGGTGGTGACGATGGCGTCGAAGTTGCGCTGCGCGAACTCCTGGGCAAAGCCCGGCAGCCTGCCGAGTTGGCTGTCGGCATAGCGTCGCTCGAGCACCAGGTTGCGGCCCTCGACGTAGCCCAGTTCGCCGAGCCCTTGCGCCAGGTTCTGCGCCACGGCGTCGCGCTGTTCGGCCGAGCCCAGCACCAGCAGCCCGACGCGGGCTGGTGTGCCGTCGCGCGCATGCGCCGGCCGCGCGGCCAATGCCGCCAGCAGCATCCACAGCGCGCGCCGCGTCGAGTTCATGGCGTCAAGGCTACTGCGCGTCGTGCACGTGCGCGCAAAAGACCGCGTTGGCCACGACCCCGGTGGCGTGCCCCACGGCTGACGCACGGGTGCCTGCCCATGGAATGCGGGGGCCGGTCTTCGCGTATGCACCTATGCCCCGGCCAAGCCTGGCCGTTTGCCGCAGGGAGTTCGACATGCAATTCACCCAATGTCTTCGCACCCGCCCCTTGATGCCGATCATCGCTTCGGTGCTGCTCGCCGCGGCCGCCACGGCGCAGGCGAAGGACCGCCTCGACATCCGGCTCAGCGGCTACAGCGAGGTGCCGAGCACGCTGTCCACGCCGGCCAGCGGGCGCTTCAAGGGCCAGATCGATGAAAAGTCCGGCTCGATCAGCTACGAGCTGTCGTACAGCGGGCTCGGAGAGGTGCGGCAGGCGCACATCCACATCGGGCGGCGCGCGCTCAACGGCGGCATCATGGTCTGGTTGTGCCAGACGGCCACCAACGCCGATCCCACCGGCCTGGCGCCCGTGTGCCCGGCGCAGTCGGGCAGCGTCAGCGGCGTGATCCAGGCCGCCAACGTCATCGGTCCCGCCGGCCAGGGCGTGACGCCGGGCGCGTTCCAGGCGCTGGTGGACGCCATCCGCGCCGATGCCGCCTACGTCAACGTGCACTCGGTCGCCTACCCCGGCGGCGAGTTGCGCGGCCAGCTGCGCGACGACTGAAGGCGCGCGGCGCGGCGGGCCTGCCGCTTGCGCTCGCGCAAGCGGCGACCGCCGCTGCAAGAGGCAGAATCGGGCATCGACGCCATGCGAAAGATGCCCACCATGAGCTCGCCACTGACCGTCGGCCAGCGTGACCTGCTGCAAGCCGGGTTGCTGCGCCGGCAGCATGAGCTGGACAGCAGGCTGGCCGAGCACCAGGGCGGCTTGTCGCGCGCCGAACACGCGCGCGAGTTGCTGTCGCAGGACAGCGACGACGTCTCGCACCGCGAGGCCGAGCGCGAGATGGACATGGAGTTGAGCGACCGCGACATCGCCGAGCTGGGCGCCGTCAGCGCGGCGCTGCTGCGCCTGCAGGAAGACCGCTACGGCGCCTGCAGCGACTGCGGCGAGGCCATCGCCTTCGACCGCCTGCAGGTCGAGCCCTGGGCCTTGCGCTGCATCGGCTGCGCAGCGCGGCGCGAACGCAGCGCGCGCGGCTGAAACACCCGGACGCATGCCGCGAGCACGCCCGGCGCTGGGCGCGCAGATCGTCGGCTGGGAACACGGCGGCCGCCCCACCGAAAACCAGCAGGTGGCGCCGGCGCGCCGGGACCTCCTGAAGTACGACCGCATGGCAGCTGCACCCACGCCCACCTGAGCGGCCTTATGCTCCGCTGCCGACACGGCAACAGGGGACAAGGCATGGCCGCCAAGAAGACCGCGAAGCGTTCAGCCCGTGCCGCCGGACAGGGCGAGCCGCCGCCGGCCGACCGGCAGCGGCTGCATCGTCATGTGGTGAATGCGGCGTATCTGGACAAGCCGGCCCATCTGCGCACGCGCGACGAGCGTTACGAGGCCGGCCGCGCGCTGCGCGTCAGTTGCCCGCGCGAGAGCCATGCCGGCTTCCGGCCGGCCGAAGACCGGCCCGACCCGATCGATCTGCTGATCGCATCGAGCGCCGGGCGCCTGGACAACCTGGTGCCGATCCGCTATGGCCGCATGCTGGCCTCGCCCTTCGCGTTCTATCGCGGCGCGGCTTCGATCATGGCCGCCGACCTGTCGCGCCTGCCCGGCACCGGCCTGGGCGTGCAGGCCTGCGGCGACGCGCACCTGGCCAACTTCGGCGCCTTCGCCACGCCGGAGCGGCGCATCGTCTTCGACATCAACGATTTCGACGAGACCTACCCGGCGCCGTGGGAATGGGACCTGAAGCGCCTGGCGGCGAGCTTCGTCGCCGCCAGCCGGCACAACGGCCACAAGCCCTCGGATTGCCGCGCCGCCGCGGCCGCGGTCGTCGGCCACTACCGCGACAAGCTGCGCGAGCTGGCGGCAATGCCGGCGCTGAAGGCCTGGTACTCGTACCTCGACTACGAGCAGCTGATCGAGACGACCGAGGACGCGGAGCTGAAGCGCCGCCGCCGCAGGGTGCTGGACAAGGCGCTGCAGCGCGACGCCGCGGCCGACTTCGTCAACCTGGGCCACATCGAGGGCGGCCAGCCGCGCATCAAGGACCAGCCGCCGCTGATCTACCACGCCAACGAACTGAGCAACCCCGACTTCGAAGCGAGCATGCACGACAACGTCAAGCGCTACCGCGAATCGCTGCCGCGCGAGCGCCATGTGCTGTTCGACCGCTACGAACTCGCCGACGTGGCCATCAAGGTGGTGGGTGTGGGCAGTGTCGGCACGCTGTGCGCGGTGGCGCTGTTCTTTGCCGCCGAGGACGACCCGCTGTTCCTGCAGGTGAAGGAGGCGCGCGATTCGGTGCTGGCGCCGTACGTGGACTACAAGGGTTTTGCGACCAACGGCGAACGCGTGGTCTTCGGCCAGCGGCTGATGCAGGCGGCCACCGACGTGTTTCTCGGCCATCTGGTCGGCAGCCAGGGCCGCCACCTCTACGTGCGGCAGCTGCGCGACGTCAAGGTCAAGCCGCTGATTGAAATCTTCACGCCGCAGAACATGCTCGGCTACGCGCGCAATACCGGCTGGGCGCTGGCGCGCGCGCATGCGCGCTCCGGCGACGCGGCGGTGATCGCCGGCTACATCGGCAAGGGCGATGTGCTGGCCGAGGCCATCGCCAAGTTCGCCGTGGACTATGCGGACTGCAACGAGCGCGACCATGCCGCGCTGCTGGCGGCGGTGCGCGCCGGGCGCGTCGACGCCGAGACCGAAGACGGCGGCTGAGGAGGCGCGGGCATGGCACCGAGCCGCAGCCCGCTGCCCGCGGCGGCGCTGCTGCCGCTGGCCGGCGTGGCACTGACGCGCGCGTGCCCTTCAGGGCGATCCTCGACGCAATCAAGGGCCTGCTGCTGCTCTGACCGACAATCCAAGGCTCATTCGAGGGCTGCACGATGAACGACATGACGCTCAACCTGGCCGACGCGGCCACCGTGCAAAAACTGGCCGACGCGCTGGCGCTGCAGCGCCGCGCCTACCTGGCGCAGCCGGTGCCCACGCTCGAGCAGCGCAGGGCCGACCTGCGCACGCTGCAGCGCTTCGTGCGCGAGCACAAGCAGGCGCTGCTCGACGCCATCAGCGCCGACTACGGCCACCGCTCGAAGCACGAGACGCTGCTGGCCGAGGTCTTCCCGGTGCTCGACGGCATCGAGCACACGATCAAGCAGCTGCCCGCGTGGATGAAGCCGCAGAAGCGCGCGGTCGACTGGCGCAACTTTTTCGGCGCGCGCAACCGCGTCATCCCGCAGCCGCTGGGCGTGGTCGGCGTGATCGTGCCGTGGAACTTCCCGCTCAACCTGAGCCTGGTGCCGCTGACCTACATCTTCGCCGCCGGCAACCGGGCGATGGTGAAGATGAGCGAGAACTCGCGCCACCTGGCCCGGCTGCTGATCGAGCGCTTGCCGGCCTACTTCCCGCCCGACAAGCTGCAGTTCTTCGACGAGAGCGGCGGCGTCGGCATCGAGTTTTCGAAGCTGCCCTTCGACCACCTGCTGTTCACCGGCTCGGGCGCCACCGGCCGCGCGGTCATGGCCGCGGCGGCGCGCAACCTGTGCCCGGTGACGCTGGAGCTCGGCGGCAAGGCGCCGGCCATCGTCGCCGACGACTTCCCGCTGCGCACCGCGGCCGAGCGCATCCTGTTCGTCAAGTACCTCAACGCCGGGCAGATCTGCACCACGGTGGACCACGTCTGGCTGCCGCCGCAGCGCATCGACGCGTTCGTGCGCCTGGCGCGCGAGTTCGTGCCCCAGCGCTACCCGAGCCTCGACTCACCCGACTACACGTCGATCATCGACGAGCGTTCCTTCGACCGGCTGCTGCACGCGCTGGACGATGCACGCGCGCGCGGCGCCACGCTGGTGCAGCTGGTGGACGGGCCGGCGCACGACCGCGCCACACGCAGAATAGCGCCGCACATCGTGCTCAACGCGCCCGACGACAGCCTGCTGATGCAGCGCGAGATCTTCGGCCCGATCCTGCCGCTGCGTGCTTACGACGCGCTGGACACGGTGATCGCGCGCATCAATGCCGGGCCGCGTCCGCTGGCGGTGTACCCGTTCAGCAACGACGCAGCCACGGTGCAGAAGGTGCTGGACCACGTGATGTCCGGCGGCGTGTCGGTCAACGACGCGTTGTTCCACGTCGGCCAGCACGACCTGCCCTTCGGCGGCGTCGGCGCCTCGGGCATGGGCCACTACCACGGCAAGGAAGGCTTCGAGACCTTCTCGAAGCTGCGCCCGGTGTTCTACCAGGCGCGCTTCGCCAGCCTGAAGTTCCTGATGCCGCCCTACGGCAAGTTCGCCGACTTCATGCTGCGCTACCTGACCAGGTAGGGCCTGTCAGCGCAGCTTCTTGTTCCAGAAGTACAGCGTGCGCTCCCAGGCGGTGGCGGCCGCCTCGGGCTTGTATTCGGTGATCGGCAGGCGCGCGGCGCCGACCTGCGTCTCGTTGGCGAAGGCGTGCATCGCCTGGTAGCGGTGGAACTCGAAGTCCACCTTGGCCGCGCGCAGCATGTCTTCGAGCTTGTCGACGTTGGCGATGGGGAAGGGCGCGTCGTCCACTGCCCAGTGCGCCAGCAGCGGCATCCTGATCTTGCTGGCGTCGATGTACTCCAGCGGCGGATAGCCGTAGTAGACGACGCCGGCATCGGCCTCGGGCACGTTGCACGCGGCCAGCAGCGTGAGCGCGCCGCCCATGCAGTAGCCGCTGACGCCGACCTTCGTGCCGCGCGACTTGAGGTACATCACCGCGCCGCGCACGTCCTGCCCGGCGGCATCGCCGAAGTTCAGGTTCGTCATCAGGTGCTCGGCCTCGGCGGCCTCGACCGTGGACTTGCCGCGGTACAGGTCGGGCACCAGCGCCGCGTAGCCGGCTTCGGCGTAGCGCTCGGCCACGCCCTTGATCTGCGCGTTCAGTCCCCACCATTCCTGGATCACCACGATGCCCGGCGCGCCGATGGCATTGGCCGGCTCGGCCAGGTAGCCCTGGACGCTCTGCCCGTCGGGGCGCTTGAATTCCACCATCTTGCCCATCGCTGCTTCTCCCATGCCGAAAGAGGGCTGCAACGATAGCGCAGCGTCGGCGTCGTCAGACGCGCAGCAGCGCCGCGCCCAGCGCTCCCTTGCTCTGCCTGCTCTCCCGCGGCGTCCTCAGGCGCGCAGCAGCACCAGCGCCGCCGCGGCGGCCAGCAGCGCGATGCCGAGCGGGGCGCTGAGGCGCCGGCCCCAGGGCAGGTTCTTCTCCACCGCCATCAGCGCGGCCAGCAGCAGCATCCAGCCCAGGTTGCCGGCGCCGACGACGAACATCAGCAGCATCAGCGCCCAGCAGCAGCCGACGCAGAACAGGCCGTGGTGCGCGCCCAGCAGGAAGGCTTGGCCGGCCTGGCGCCGGCCGCGCCAGTGTTCGATGACGAAGCCCAGCGGCGTGCGGCACTTGTCCAGGCACAGGTGCTTGAGGCGGCTGAACTGGAAGGCGCCGGCCAGCGCCAGCGTGGCCGCGCCGATGACCCACGCATGCGCCGCCAGCGGGGACCACTGCTGGGCCGCGGCCAGCAGCGCGGCATGCAGCCCATGCGCGACCAGTCCGAAGGCGGCCCACACTGCCACGTAGCCCGCCACCAGCAGCGCCAGCAGGCGCGAACGGTCGGGGCGGGCCGACGCCAGGCGGTCGAACGCGCCGACCAGCGGCAGCGCGCTCGGCAGCATCATCGCCGTGATCATCAGCACCCAGGCGATGGCCTGCAGCGCCGCCGGCAGCAGCAGCGTGCCGCCGGGCAGGCTGCGGCACCACGCGGCGATCGGGCCGGCCGCGGCGAAGTCGCCGTGCTCCAGCCAGCGGCCATAGGGGCTCGCGCCGATCGCGGCCAAGGCCGCCCAGGCGAGCACCACCAGGGCCGTCAGCACCGGGACAATAACCCGGCGGTGGCGCGAGGCGCCAGGCATCGCGGCCGGCCCGGTGGGCGATCAGGCGTCGAAGACGAAGGTGCTCTGCAGCGCGTTGCGGCCCTTGAGGTCGAGGTCGATGCCCAGCGCCGGGTTCTTCGAGCGGTACACCGGCGCCTTGCCGACGAACACCGGCGCGCCCGGCACGGTCGAAAACACCGTGTCGGTGAGCGTGGTCTTCGCGCCGCTGGCGCTGACATAGGGCTCGAGTTCGGCGTAGTAGTCGCTGCCGATCTGCAGCGTGCCCTGGCCGCCATGCACCTCGAAGCGGATCGGCGCGCGCTCCACCGAAACCACC
>CXWJ01022519.1_pt1 | contig 10155 bp, 10 predicted proteins | sample 590841 | NCBI WGS metagenome assembly CXWJ01 (sample SAMEA3498367, study PRJEB10139) | wastewater metagenome | biome: wastewater treatment plant; material: activated sludge | place: Austria | collected 2015-01-21 | reverse complement strand
GGCTTACCCTCCGAGAGAAACAGGCAACTAAAGTTTGAGACGGCGCCCACCGATATCGTATCCGTCATGAATGATGCCATCCCAGCAACAACCAAAGTGAACCTCGACGGGGCATCGCCTTCGGATAGCGAAATTCTAACCGTGTTGGATGTGGCGCGCTTTCTGCGCGTTCCCAAATCGACGGTCTATAAGCTCGCGCGCCTTGGACAATTGCCGGCTTCCAAAATCGGAAAGCATTGGCGGTTTCTCCGACGCGATATTCACGACTGGATGCACAACCGGACTCAGCAGAGCTGATCTCTGTCTGAGAGAGCATCTGCCGGGGTTCCAGAAGCATGAGCCACTNNTCAGCAGAACTGACCTCTTTCCGAGACAGCATCTGCCGGGTTTCCAGGAACATGAGCGGTCCGGACGTCTTTGCAGTCCGAGGCGCGTGTGTGTCACCACGGACGGATGAGACGAGGGAATCGATGGCCGACACAAACACGGCAAGAAAATCAGATATCTCCGCGCCCAAGCTGTCTCCCGACACGTTCAAACAGCTAAGGGATCTGATCTATGAAAAGACCGGCATTTTCTTCCAGGACAATAAGACCTACCTGTTGGAAAGCCGATTGCTCCCTCGTTTACAAGCCTGCCGCTCCCAGACCTTCGAGAGTTATCTCACCTTCCTTCGTTTCGATGCCTATCGGGACCGTGAAGTGACCGAACTCTATACGGTCATTACCACCAATGAGACTTATTTTTTCCGTGACGAAGCGCAACTCGAAAGCTTCATGAAGGTCATGATTCCGGAAACGATGAAGACGAACGCGGACACGAAAAGGATCCGCATCTGGAGCGCCGCCTGCTCGACCGGGGACGAGCCATATACCCTTGCCTTGCTGTTGCAGGACTATCCTCCGCTCTCAGGCTGGAGCATCGACATCCTGGGGACGGATATCAGCGAAAATGTTCTAAACATCGCACGGACCGCCACCTATAGTTCCCACTCCCTTCGGAAAGTACCGCCCGCCATGTTAGCCAAATATTTCACCGGCAAGAAGGAGCAACAGACGCTCGTGCCGCAGGTGAAGGATATGGTGCGGTTCATGAATTTGAATCTCTACGACCGACCAAGACTCAAGCTGATCCGCGGGATCGACATCGTGTTCTGTCGTAACTGCCTGATCTACTTCGACGACAAAGCCAAAGCGCAGATCGTCTCGGACCTCCGCGACGCCTTGCGGCCCAAGGGCTATTTGATGATCGGGTTCTCCGAAACGCTACAAGACGCCACTGGGCTGTTCAAAACCATCCATGCAGGCCGTTCCGTCATTCATGAGAAACAGTAAGGAGGACGATTCATGCCAGCCGATCCAAACATGAAAATTCTCGTCGTCGACGACATGTCCACCATGCGCCGCATCGTCAAAAACATCCTGAAGCAACTCGGCTTCAACAATTTGGAGGAAGCCGAAAACGGTCAGGAGGCATTGAAGAAACTGAAGGCCGACACCTACGGCTTCGTGGTGTCCGATTGGAACATGCCGATCATGATGGGCATCGATATGCTGCGCGCCATTCGTGCCGACGAGAAACTGAAAACAATCCCCGTCCTCATGGTCACAGCCGAAGCGCAGAAAGAGAATCTGATGGAGGCCGTCCAGGCCGGGGTCAGCAATTACGTCGTCAAGCCGTTCACCGCCGAGACGATGCAGGAAAAGATCAACAAGATCTTCAAGTAATCGGCTCTTAACAGGTGAGGGCATGATGGCACAGGTACGCGCGGCAGCAAAATCGCAGGATGCGGTCAATGAGGATGAGCCGGAGCAGAAGGCGCCCGACACGAAACTCTACGAGGAGCTCGGAGAGCTGGCGCGGTTCATCGATACCACGATGAAGACTCTCTCGGAGTGCAGCGCGCCCGTCAGCGCTTCCACGGAGCAGCTGCCGCAAGCGTTGACGCATCTCACGAACCTCAAAACGCTGACGGAGCAGGGGACGCACAAAGTCATGCTTGAAGTGGAGGCCATTCAGGACAACCACATTCAAGTCAGCAAGATGTTGAATGAGCTGACACAAGCGCTCCAGCGAGCCAAGGTCGCTCCGGAACTCATGCAACAGCTTCAGACCATCGGGCAGCACCTCGGCCGGGACGACAAGCGGCTCCTCGACATTATGACGGCGCTCTCCTTCCAGGACTTGGTAGCGCAGAGCGTCAACAAGCTCGTGACGATCCTGGACGAAGTCGAGCACAAACTGCTGCAACTCGTGGTGGTCTTCGGTCCCTATCAAAAGCAGGTCACGAAGCAGGATGAGGGAAAAGCCAGCGAAATGTTGAAGCAACTCGAGGCGACGAAGAATACGTCCATGAACCAGGATCTCGCCGACGAAATCCTGAAGCAATTCGGTTTTCACTGAGGTGGGTTATGAGCGATGAAATGCGGGAAATACTCAACGACTTCCTGACCGAGTCCAACGAAATGCTGGAACTGCTCGATCAGCGATTCGTCACCTTGGAATCCGACCCCAACAATACCGACCTCCTCAACGAAATCTTTCGTGCGATGCATAGCATGAAAGGATCCGCCGGTTTCCTCGGCTTTAATCACCTGGTGGACGTCGCGCATCGTGGGGAGAATATTCTCAACAAGCTACGCCAGGCCGAAATGGCCGNNAGCCCGGCGATCATCAGCGTCATTCTTGAAACCATCGATGTGATCAAAGCAATCATGGCCGACATTCGCGAGTCGGGTACCGATAACCATGTTGCCACTGCCGCCATCGCGTCCAAACTGGACGACATCCTCAACGGCACACTACAGAGCGCGCCTCAGGCCTCGACACATGGTGAAACAACGCCGGCTGCGCCGAAGGTCGAAGCCTCCACACCCGCTCAGGAGGTCTCGGCGACCCTGCCGCCGACGCTGGGGGAAATTCTGGTGAACGACGGACTGGCCTCCAAAGAGCAGGTCCTCGATGCGCTAACCACCCAACAACATCAGCCGGAGCCAAAGACGCCGCTGGGGGAAATTCTCCTCCAGGCGAAAGCCATTACCGAGCGCGCCCTGGATCAGGCGCTGCACAAACAAGATAAACAACCGAAACCTGTGGAAGAGGATGCCACCATCCGTGTGGAGACCAAACGTCTCGACAGCGTGATGAACCTTGTCGGAGAGCTGGTCCTGGGTCGCAATCGTCTGATCAAAATCGGGACGCAGTTGGAACAAAATCATGAGGCCGATCCCCAAGTACGCGTCTTGAGCGAAACGCTCGCGCAACTCAATCTGGTGACCACCGACTTGCAGCTGGCGGTCATGAAGACGCGCATGTTGCCGATCAAGAAGGTGTTCGCCAAATTGCCGCGCATGGTGCGCGACCTCTCGCAAAAACTGAACAAGCAGGTTCATCTTGAAATGCTANNGAAATGCGGGGAGAGGAAACCGAGCTCGACAAGTCCGTCGCGGATGAAATCGGCGATCCACTCGTGCACCTGGTACGGAACGCGATCGATCATGGCATTGAAACTCCGGCGGAGCGGCAGGCAAAAGGCAAGCAACCCGAAGGCCGGCTGACTATTGCCGCCAGCCAGGAAGGTAACAGCATCGTTATTCGCATCAATGACGACGGCCGCGGAATTCAAGTCGAGAAGATCAAAGCCAAGGCATTGGCCAAAGGTCTAACCAGTGAAGCCGAAATCGCGACGATGGAGCATCGCGAGATCCTGAACCTCATTTTCCTCCCGGGGTTCAGCACGGCCGAACAGGTCACCGACGTATCGGGCCGTGGCGTCGGCATGGACGTGGTGCGTACCAACATCCGAAAAATCAACGGCAGCGTGGATTTGGAGTCGGAGCCCGGCAAGGGCAGTCAGATCATCATCAAGTTGCCGCTCACCATTGCGATCATTCAGGCGCTGATGGTCGAAGTCGAACGCTCGATTTTCGCGATTCCCCTGAGCACGGTAATTGAGGCGGTCCGGATTTCCCGCTCGGATATCAAGACGATCAACGGTCGGGAAGTCTTGCATTTACGCGACCGTGTGCTGCCGCTCATTCGCCTGGCTCAGGAATTCGACATTCCAACCGACACGGAACGGGAGCGGTTCTATGTGGTCGTCGCCGCGTTGGGCGATCGACGCGTCGGAGTGGTGGTCGACGAACTGCGCTCACAGGAAGAAGTCGTCATCAAGTCCATCTGGGAGTATCTGGAAACCGTCAAAGGCGTGTCGGGCGCAACAATTACCGGTGAGGGTAAGGTCGTGCTGATTCTGGACACCTCGGAATTGGTCCAGAACGCCCAGGCCTGGCACAACTCCGGGATGACGGTCTAAGGGTCGTCACCGGCGGATACGCAGAGAACGGTGAGAGATAGTCACCTGCGTAGGCTAACGCGATAGACGAACAGCGACGTGCGAGATCGGAGGAAGTATGTCCACTCTCATCAATGAAATCGATGCGCGAACCAGATTGGCCGGGGCCAATCAGATGGAATTGCTGCTGTTTAAACTCGGCACGAACGAAATCTTCGGGATCAATGTGTTCAAGGTGCGCGAAGTAATGAAACTGCCGGAGCTCACCCAGATACCGGAAGCGGACACCCGAATTGTGGGGATGGCCAATATCCGCGGCATTATGGTTCCGGTGGTAGGCCTCAAGCGCGCTCTGGGATTGGGGATGGAGAGCGGCGGACAGGCGGAAGGCCAGCCTGGAACAAATCCCTATTTGATTGTGTCCGAATACAACGGCAGTTTGCAGGGATTTCTCGTCGCAGGAGTCGATCGCATTATCCGGTTTTCCTGGTCCGCCATTAAAACTCCACCCGCCATCGTCCGGGAAAACAACAAGGGCGCCGTCACTGCCGTCACGATGCTGGAGGATGGCCGGATGGTCCTCATTCTCGACGTGGAAAAGGTCTTGAACGACATTTGTCCCCGTTCGGACGATGAGGTTTTCGCCGGGATGGTGGCCGCCCCGACTCTGAAGTCAAAGTGCATGCTCTTCGCCGACGATTCATCCGTAGCGCGGACGCAAATTCGGAAGGCCTTAGAGCGCCTCGAGATGTCTTACATCATAGCCACTACCGGAGGTGAAGCCTGGGCCAAACTGCAGGCCCTGGCCGATCAGGCAACCGCGGAAGGCAAGGAACGGGTGGATCAGATCCAATGCATTCTCAGCGACATTGAGATGCCTGAGATGGATGGGTTTACATTGACCAAGCACATTCGTGCCGACCCGAGACTGGCGCACTTGCCCGTCATGTTGCACTCCTCCTTAACTGGAGCCTGCAATATGGAAAAAGGACGCGCCGTCGGCGCCACCGACTACATCACCAAGTTCGACGCCAAGATGTTGGCGGAGAAACTTGCATTCCATATCCAGGAATACAAACAGCAGACGCAGAAGGCCGCATAAGCGCAGACTTCATGAGCGACCGGTGATCCGGAGGATCACTTAAGCATTCGGGGCAGACGGCCGATGTATCGGCTGGAGACTATGGCACTTCCACTATCACAGACACAACGTGCGACAAGTCCGGTCCGCGTCCTGGTCGTGGACGACTCAGCCTTCATGCGAAAGAGCCTGACGACCATGCTCGAAGAGGGCAAACAGATTCACGTGGTGGGCGTCGCACGAAACGGCGAGGAAGCGATTCAACAGGTCCAGCAGTTGAAGCCCGATGTCGTCACGATGGATGTGGAGATGCCGGGAATGACCGGCCTGCAAGCATTGCAGCAGATCATGTCGAAATTTCCTGTGCCGGTCATTATGGTGAGTTCGATCACCGTCAAGGGCGCTCAAGAAACCCTGCAAGCGCTGGAGTGGGGCGCAGTGGACTTTGTCCCGAAACAACTCGATGGCGTGGTGTCCAGGATTGCGGACATTCAACAGCAGTTGGTGTCCAAAGTGCTGGCCGCCAGATATGCCGGCGCGAAACTCAAAATGATTTCGGCGACGGGGAGTGCGAACCCAGCCGCCACGCCGGCGAAGGCGTTGAGCAGCCAATCGGTAAGCGTGACTCGTGGCGCCAAGCTCATCGCCATCGGCTGTTCGACGGGCGGACCGCAAGCGCTGTTTGAAATCATCCCGACGATTCCTGCAGATTTTCCCGCCGGCATCGTCATTGTCCAGCACATGCCGAAGTCTTTTACCAAACCATTTGCCGACCGCCTGAACAATCTCTGCCCATTGGATGTGCGAGAAGCCGTCGACGGCGATGAAGTGAAACCCGGCAGAGTGCTCGTCGCTCCCGGCGGGATGCAGTTCCGCATCGTCAAAAAAACGATCACGAGTTCAGTCGTGAAGTTGTCGCCCAATGTGGAAAACCATCCTCACGCTCCGTCGGTCGACATCATGTTGAAATCCGTGGCGGCGCTGTATGGGGAACGCACGATCGGGGTGATCTTGACAGGGATGGGACACGACGGACTGGAGGGAATGCAAGCGATCAAGGCGGCGAAGGGTCGGACCGTGGCGCAAGACGAGGCATCGAGTGTCGTGTACGGCATGCCGAAAGCCGTCGTCGAGGCCGGCTGTGCAGAGAAAGTGGTTTCGCTCTCTCAAGTGATCGGCGAAATCATGAATATGGTGTGACAGAAATCGTCAATTGAACCGTTCACACATGGAGAGGTAGGAGGCGTTATGGGGAGCATGATGAAGAGTATGACCATCGGGCCTAAGTTTATTTTGTCGATTTCCATGGGAGCGTTCGTCGCCATCGCCATCGGACTGTTCGGATTGTATCAACAAGAAGAAAACAAGATGGACACCATGTTGGGCGGGCGCGCTCAAGTATTATCGCAGCAAATTCTCATCGGGCGGTCTTACATCGCTACCAACTATGCCGCCAAGATTAAGAAGTCGAAGGCCGGTTCGGAAATCCAGGTCCTGAAGGAGCATGCGGGGAATGCGGAAGCGATTCCAATTCCGGCCACCGCAGTCCGAGAAATGGGTGAAGAAGCGACCCGATCAGGCATGTATAGCGCCAGGTTGGTGAGCCAGACCCCGATGAACCCCGCCAACAGTCCAAAGGACAACTTCGAAAACGAAGCCATGAGAGCCATTATGGGCGGAGCCGAGAGCTACGCTCGCCGGGACGAGGTCAACGGAGTGCCGACCTTTCGCCGTGCGGTCGTCGATAAGGCGACGACGGCGGCTTGCCTCAGCTGCCATACGAGTAACCAAGTCGGTGACACACTCGGCATGTTGAGCGTGGCGATGCCGATGGGCCCTGCCATTGCGCTGTCCAATAAATCCATGTGGCAAACCGGCGGCCTGATGGCCGGCGTCGTCGCGATCATCATGGCGATCACCTATTTCCTGCTCCGCACTATTGTGCTGCAACCGTTAGCAAAAATGAGCGACATTGCGCGCGACATCGCCAAGGGTGAAGGCGACCTGACCAAGCGTGTGCCGGCCGAGGGGAACGATGAACTCGCCCTCATGGGCAAATATTTCAACGAGTTTATTGAAAAGTTGCAGCAAATGATCAAAAAGGTCGCCCATGTGACGGATAAAGTGGCATCCGCCTCGGTTGAACTCTCGGCGACTGCCGATGAGATCTCGAAGGGCACCGACACCTTGACATCGCGTGCTTCTCAAACTGCCGCCGCGGTCGAAGAAATGAATGCGACCGTCGGCCAGGTCGCGCAGAATTCCGGCAAAGCAGCCGGTCTGGCGCAAGATACCGTCAAGACCGCTCAAGAAGGCGGAACCGTGGTGTCGAGCACCATCTCCGGTATGCAACAGTTGTCTGAAGCTGTGTCGAACTCCGCGACGATCATCTCCGATCTTGGTAAGTCGTCCGACCAGATCGGCGAGATCGTGCGCACGATCGAAGACATCGCCGACCAGACCAATTTGCTGGCCTTGAATGCGGCGATTGAAGCGGCTCGAGCCGGTGAGCAGGGGCGGGGATTCGCGGTGGTGGCCGATGAAGTCCGGAAACTCGCGGAACGAACCACGAAAGCGACCAAGGAGATCGGGGATATGATCCGCCAGATCCAGCAGGATACACGGGGCGCCGTGGATTCGATGCAGCAGGGCACCCAAAAGGTCACGGCCGGTGTGGATCTGGTCAATAAGACCGGTGAAGCTCTGTCGCAGATCGTGCGCATGGTCTCGGAGAGCGCCGATATGATCCGGCAGATTGCCGTGGCGTCCGAAGAGCAATCGGTCGCGACGCAACAGATCGCGAGCGATATCGAAAACGTGGCGAAGGTTACCAAAGAGTCGTCGTCCGGAGCGCATGAGTCGGCGAAGGCCAGTCAGGATCTGAGCCAGTTGGCGGTCGAACTGCAGGGGATCGTGGGTGGATTCAAGCTGTAGACAGCCACCCACGAGAAGGAGCCCAGTATGAGTGCGACTGAACATCAGATGCAATCTCGCTACGAGACGGCCGCAGACACCCCTGCGGGCCGTCTGGAGGAGAAGCCCGGTGACGATCTGCTGCAGTTCGTAATTTGTCTGATCGGGAGCGAAGAGTTCGCGGTGGATGTCCTGAGCGTGCAGGAGATCAACCGGATCGTGGAGGTCACGCGAGTCCCAAAGACGCCTCCCTATGTGGAGGGAGTCATCAATCTGCGGGGCCGCATCATTCCGGTACTGGACCTCAGAAAACTCTTCGGCCTGAGCGGAGCCCAACAGACCACCCATACGCGTATCGTGGTGGTTTCGGTGCAGGCACGACTGGTCGGGTTGATCGTGGACTCAGTAGAAGAGGTGTTGCGGGTACCCAGAAGCGCCATTGAGCCGCCGCCTTCGGTCGGCACCATGGCCGGCGCTGAATTCACCCAGGGAGTCGGGCGGATCGATGACCGCCTTCTCATTCTGATCGATCTGAGCCGGCTGCTCTTGGCCCGGGAAGCGGCGTAAGAAGCAGCTTATCCGTGAGTGGGGTGCGACAGAGGCGTTGCGATCGACCAGGGGTGCGTTAGCAGGCTGCGGAAAAACTCGATTTTTGCGCAATACAACGCGATCAGTTCACGTGGCGTGTTGGTATCAGAATCGCCCCCACGATGCGCAAAAAGGCCGGCCAGCAAGGCCGCAGCGAGCGAAGTGGCGAATCGTACTCTTGCCGTACGGTGAGCCGCTGAGCNNTGTTAGGAGCTATGGGGGTCGGAAGAGGGTGGCGGGGAGGGTCCGCGGCGGCTTCGGGCGTCAAGGACTCTCTCCAGCAACTGCAACGACTCCGTCAACACATCCGAGGCGCAACGTAGGGTGACATGAAACTGTTGCATGGCTTCCGGCCAACGCCCTTCTTTCCGGAGCATCTGAAACTTCCGATGTTGCTCATCGAGAATGGCTTGTTTGGCATCGAGCATCAAGCTATCGGCAGGACCCACAAGAGCACCTCCATGCAAGACAATTACGACTCGACCGCACGCTATCAGAGTGTTTCCGAACGACGCAAGCCCACCATTCTGGGTACTGAGATGCGCTGCGTCCGGACGCGGTGGTGAGGTAATCGACCAGTGGATATCGCAACAATCTTAGGTGTCGTCATCGCGATCGGGTCCATCCTGGGCGGCCAGGCGCTCGAAGGCGGTCATGTCGGATCAGTCCTCCAACTGACGGCATTTATCATCGTCATGGGAGGGACGATCGGAGCCTGTTGCGTTCAAAACCCCCTCTCCGTCGTCCTGAAATCCATCAGCATGGTCTCGCTGGCGCTGACCAATCCTCCCCACGACGTGAAAGGCACCATTACGCAGATCCTCGACCTGGCCAACGTCTCGCGCAAGCAGGGGTTACTGGCGTTGGAAGGAAAACTAAAGGACCTGCACGATCCATTTTTCAAAAAAGGCATCCAGTTGATCGTCGATGGGACCGACCCCAAACTGCTCCAGGAAATCCTGGAAATTGAGGTCGAGCACCATGAAGAGGAAGGGGTCCATGCGGCCAAAGTCTGGGAAGCCGCCGGCGGATATGCGCCCACCGTCGGAATTCTTGGCGCCGTGCTCGGATTGATCCACGTGATGGAAAACCTGGCCGACCCGTCGAAACTCGGCGGCGGTATCGCCGTCGCGTTTGTCGCCACGGTCTATGGGGTCGGCGCGGCGAACCTGTTCTTCCTGCCGATCGGCAACAAAATGAAGTTCAAACTGAAAGAAGAGGCCGGGTTGCGGACGATGGTAATTATGGGACTCGTCGGTCTGGCCCAGGGGGAAAATCC
>CXWJ01003150.1_pt1 | contig 10160 bp, 8 predicted proteins | sample 590841 | NCBI WGS metagenome assembly CXWJ01 (sample SAMEA3498367, study PRJEB10139) | wastewater metagenome | biome: wastewater treatment plant; material: activated sludge | place: Austria | collected 2015-01-21 | reverse complement strand
CATCAGGCTTTCAATCGTATCGACAATCGTCGCCGCCTCGTCGGATTCGTTGTAGGCCTCGCGCAGGCTGATTTTCGTGCCGCCCGGCCGCTCGGTGAACAACTTCTTGGGGATGTGGTCGCGGTTGTGGCGAATGACTTCGATGGCCGCGTCCAGGATGACCTGGGTCGAGCGATAATTCTGTTCCAGCAGGATCGTCCGCGACGCCGGGTAGTCGCGGTAGAAGTTCTGGATATTGCGGTAATCCGCGCCGCGCCACTTGTAGATCGACTGGTCGGAATCGCCGACGGCGAAGATGCTGTTGTGGTCGCCCGTCAATTGGCGCAGCAGGCGGTACTGGGTGGCGTTGGTGTCCTGAAATTCGTCGACCAGCACGTGGTGGTAGCGTTCCTGATAGCGGGCCATCACCTCGGGCTGTTCGTCGAAGAGCAGGACGACGTTCATCATCAGGTCGTCGAAGTCCATGGCGTTGTTGACCCGCAGCGTCATCTGATAGCGCTCGTAGACGCGCTGGACGGCCGCGCCGGTGTAATTGGTCGCCACGTATTCGGCGGGGGTGATGAGGTCGTTTTTGGCGTTGCTGATGCCGTTGAGCATCTTGCCCGGCGGGAACTTCTTGTCGTCGAGGTTGAGTTCGGCCAGGGCTTGCTTGACGACTTGCAACTGGTCGGCGGTGTCGAAGATGACGAAATCGCGCTGATAGTGGGTCAGGTTGTCCACCTCGCGGCGCAAGAGGCGGGCGCAGATGGCGTGGAACGTGCCCATGTTGAGGCCTTGCGGGCGGCCGTCGAGCAATTGCTCGATGCGGTGTTCCATTTCGCGGGCCGCCTTGTTGGTGAAGGTGACGGCCATGATGTGCCAGGGCGACACGCGCATCTCGCGGATGAGATAGGCGATGCGATGGGTGAGGACGCGCGTCTTGCCGCTGCCGGGGCCGGCCACGACCAGGAGCGCGCCGGCCGGGGCGCTGACGGCGGCGCGTTGAGCTTCATTTAGGTTCGCAAGCAAATCCATGCTGCTAATTCTATAGCAACCGGCGTTTCCCGGCAGGTCCGGCGCGCCCGGCCGATCTGCCCGGTTGGGCGTATTCGTTTATACTGGTAGGAGCGACCCGGTATTTTGATTTGAATCGTCCATGAATTCTCGACTACTGTTTGAAATAATCCTCCTTTTCCTTTTGATCCTGCTCAATGGCCTGTTTGCCCTGGCCGAGTTGGCGATTGTCTCGTCGCGGCGCGAGCGGTTGCAGGCGCTGATCGACGACGGCCACCCCGGCGCGGTCATCGCCCTGCGCATGTTGCAGGAGCCGACGGCCTTGCTCTCGACGGCCCAGGTCGGTATCACCCTCATAGGCATTCTGGCCGGCGCGTTCGGCGGCGCGGCGCTGACGGACGAACTGGCACTGTGGCTTGAACCATTGCCGGGCGTCGGCCCGTATAGCCGCACTATCGCTCTCATCATCGTCGTGGGGGCCATCACCTTTTTCAGTGTCGTGTTGGGTGAACTGGTGCCCAAGCGGCTGGCGCTGCGCAACCCGGAGCGCATCGCCGCCGCGGTGGCCCGGCCGATGAGCCTGCTGGCGACCATCGCCCGGCCGGTGGTGCGTGTGCTCAGTCTCGCCACCGCTTTCTTTTTGCGCCTTCTGGGGGTGAGTAATGACGTCAGCGAGCAGGTCGTCACCGAGGAAGAGATCAAGCTGCTGGTGGAACAGGGCACGCGAAGCGGTGTCTTCGAGGAAGCTGAGCGGGTTATGGTGGAGAGCATCTTCCATCTTGGCGACCGGCGGCTGCGCTCGTTGATGACGCCGCGCACGGAACTGGTGTGGCTCGACGTCAACGATGCGGAGCCGACCATACGCGAGACCATCAGCCAATCGCCCCACACGCGCTTTCCGGTGGGCGACCGGACGTTGGATCATATCGTCGGCTTCGTGCATACCAAAGATCTGCTGTCCCACAGTTGGGCCGCCGAACCGTTCGACCTGCAGGCTATCTTGCAGCCGCCTTTATTGCTGCCGGAGTCGATGCCCGCCCTGCGCGCGCTGGAGCGCTTCAAGGAGACCGGCATTCAGGGCGCGCTGCTGGTCGATGAATTCGGCGGCGTCGAGGGCATGGTGACGCTCTTCGACATTCTGGAGGCCATCGTCGGCGATATTCCCTCGCGCGAAGAGATCGCCGCGCCGCCGGTGGTGCGCCGCGACGACGGCTCCTATCTGGTCGAGGGCTTTCTGGACGTGGAAGACCTGAAGGCGTTGTTGGCCGTCGATGAATTGCCGGGCGAGGGGGATTTCCAGACACTCGGCGGGTTTGTGCTGTCGCGGCTCGGCCGCTTGCCGCGCGCCGGCGATTACGTGGAGTGGGGCGGCCACCGCTTCGAGATCGTCGATATGGATGGCAATCGCATCGACAAAGTGTTGATCGACCGGCGCGATGGCCCCATGCAGGGCGTTTGACACTCGCCCGCGACTCTGCTAAAATTCCTCGTCGCTGGCCCCATTCGTCTAGTGGCCCAGGACGCGGCCCTCTCAAGGCCGAAACAGGGGTTCGAGTCCCCTATGGGGCATCAGGTCCGCCGGTGAATCCATCACCGGCGGATTTTTATTTTCATGCCTTGTTTGCGCCGTTCGTACCCGACTCTATGCTAGAATGAGGGCCATGTTCAGGCAATTGATCGCCAACCTTGATCGCGCCGGCGGCGGCCGGCTGCGCCGCGCCGCTGGCCGGGCGGAACCGCCCGCCTACGCCGGGCCGGTTGTCTCGATCAGCGGCGGCCGGGCTGAGGTGGCGGGCGTGGAGGAATACACTGGCCTGCAACCGGCCCACTCCGTGCGCCTCGATGACGAACGGCAGCGCGCCTTTCTGGCCCGCCAGACGGCCGTGCCCAACGCCGATGGCGCGTTCCAGACCGAGGAACTTTTCCGGGCCACGCTGCGCGACGTGACCTTCGACCCCCATAGCGGCGCGGTATGGGCCGCCGATGGCGCGCTGGTGCTGGATTCGATCAAGAACGCCGGACGGCTGAAGCACGTTGCGGCCACGCCCATCGCCCCCGGCGTGTTGGCCGGCGCTTACTCCTCAATCGCCGGCCCCATTTCCGGCAACGTCTTCCATTGGTTTATTGAATCCCTGCCGCGCCTCTACTCGCTATCTTCTTATCCGGCGCCGATCACGTTGCTCATGCCCGACCGGCTGCCGACCGACCGCCGCGAGCAGTTGGCTGCCTGCCTCCCGCCTAACGTGACGTTGCGCACCATCCCGGCCGATTGTCGGGTGCGCGTCGAGCGCTTCGTCTTGCCCTCATTTCTTACGACCCAATGGGATTTTGCCTATCCACCCTATGATCATCTGGCCTATGTGCGCGATCGGCTCATCGACGCGGCCGGGTTGCCGCCACGCCCAGTGCCCGGTGAGCGGATTTATATCTTGCGCGACCGGGCGCGTGTCCGCCGGGTTATCAACGAAGCGGCCGTCGTGGAACTGTTGCAGGCGCGCGGCTTCCGGCCCTACCGGTTGGAGGAGTTGCCGTTCGCCGAGCAGCTGCGCCTCTTCCGCGACGCGGAGATAGTAATTGCGCCGCATGGGGCCGGGCTGGCGAACCTGCTCTTCGCGCCGCCCATCCCCGTGCTGGAATTCGCCAGCCGGGCCGTGACGCCGGTCTATTTCTTCCTGGCCCTGGCCCTGGGGCAAGCCTATCGCTATCTATACCCGCTGGAACTGACCGGTAACGAGCCGCTCCCCAGCCCGTCCGATGGCCCGCGCTATTCGGCGGCCCGCGATCTCGATTTGACCGTCGATCTCGACGCCCTGCGGGCTATAGTCGATGAGTGGTCGTGAAGCGTTGCGATTGAGTGGAACCTTCCTCCTCTAATCTGCTACAATAAGAAATACAAGGCAAGGGCTATTCGGCTAAACGGGGAGTCGTTCCCGCGCTTGCCGATGGGCGCAATGAGGGCATGAACAGCGAACCGCAAATCGATACCTATCGTTACCGGCGCATCCTGCAATTCTTTTCGGGGGTGATCGCCCGCATCCTCTGGTGGGACCTGGTGATGCGGCGCGTGCCGCTGGCCCGCCAACGCGCCCTGGCCTCGCGCTCGGATCGCTATCGCGAGTTGTCGCGCGACTTTCGCGGGCTGGCGATTGAGATGGGCGGGGTGATGATCAAGCTCGGCCAGTTCCTCAGTTCGCGGGTTGACGTGTTGCCGCCGGAGATCACCCAGGAACTCAAGGGGTTGCAGGACGAGGTGCCGCCGGCCGACACGGCCCAGGTGATGGGGCTGCTGCGCGAGCAGTTAGGCGACATCGACCGCCGCTTTGAATACATCGCGGCCGATCCGCTGGCCGCTGCCTCGCTGGGCCAGGTCTATCGGGCGCGGCTGAAGCCGCTGCGCGGCGAAGCGGGGCCGGGCGCGGCGGTGGTCATCAAGGTGCAACGGCCGCATATCGAAAGCATGGTGCGCACCGACCTGGCCGCGCTGCGCGTCGTCGCCCGCTGGCTCATGCGTTACAAGCCCATCCGCCGCCGCGCCAACGTCCCGGCCCTGATGGAAGAGTTCGCCCGCACCCTGTGGGAAGAGTTGGACTATCAATCGGAAGCCGACAATGCCGAGCATTTCGCCCAGATTCACGCCGACAACGACCGCATCTACATTCCCAGGGTCTATCGCGAGCACTCCACCAAGCGCGTCGTCGTGTTGGAAGACGTGGAATCGCTGAAGATCGCCGACGTGGACGCGCTGACCGAGGCCGGCATCGACACCAAGGACGTGGCCGATCTGCTGCTGGAGGCGTACTTCAAGCAAGTCTTCGTGGCCGAGTTCTTCCACGCCGACCCCCACCCCGGCAACCTGTTCGTGCGCCCGCAACCGACCGCGCCGGGCGAATTGGTCGGGGCCGGCGGGCCGACGTTCCAGCTCATCTTTGTCGATTTCGGCATGGCCGTGCGCGTGCCCCCCGCCACGGGCGAAAGCCTGCGCAAGGTGCTGTTCGGCGTCACCCAGCGCGACGCCGGGCAATTGACAGAGGCTGCCCGCGAACTGGGTTTTTTCCTGCCCGGGGCCGATATGGAGCGCATCGAAGAGGCGATGGACACTGTCCTCACGCAGGTGTGGGGCCGCAACCTGCTCGATCTGGCCCAGCCCGACCCGCGCGAGATCGAGGCCATCGGCCGCGAGTTTCGCGATCTACTCTACGACTTCCCCTTCCAGATCCCGCAAGACTTCATCTATCTGGGCCGGGCGATGGGCATGATCTCCGGGCTGGTGTCCCAGCTTGACCCGCAGATCAACCCCTGGCGCAAGATTGAGCACTACGGCCAACAACTCCTCCGCAGCCAGAGCATCGCCTTTCTGCGCGAGCGCGGCCTCAGNNCTGGAAACCCCGCTGCGCATCCAGCGCCTGCTGGAGGAGGCCGAAAAAGGGCGCTTGCGGGTGCAGCTGAAATCCGACCGCGACGGGCTGCGCCAGCAGGAGCGGCTGGAGAAGCGCGTGGGGCAGTTGGGCTGGAGCATCGTGTCGGCCGCCGGTATCCTGTCGGCGACGCTGCTCTATCTGGAGCGGCGGCGCGAGAAGCGGCAGGACGGCGATTAGGCTTCGGCCGGTGGTTCGGCGGGCGGCGCGGCCGGCGCGTTGCGGGCCGCCCAGAGCGCCTCGTACTCTTCCCCGGTGATGTAATGGCCGCCACTGATTTCGTGGGCGGTCATCTCGTAGGCCGCGTTGAGGGTGACCACGGTCGGCATGGGCCGGAAGCAGCGATTATCGACGATGGTCTTGTGCCAGACGTAGCCGTCGCCCTCGTTTAGCAAATCGTGCTGCTTGTCGGCCCGCAGCCGAACGGGCGCGCCGCAGTGGTCGCATTGCACGTAGAAGTAGACGCCCTGGTTATCGACGTAGGGCTTATTGGCCGGGCGGCCCGCTTCCTGGCCGCCGAACAGTTTCTTTAGAAATCCCATCGTTTGGCAACTCCATCCAGTCTAAAGGTCAGCCAGCGTCAGCGCCAGCCCCCGGCGCACCACAGGCCGGTCGAAGGTGGCATAGAGGGGCCGAAACTCGGCCGTCAGCCGTTCTAACTCGGCTTGCTGGAAGGCGCGATAGCGATCCGCTTCGTCGCGGTGGCGTTTTATCTTCTCCAGCAACTCTACCGCCACACTGGCATCGTTTAAGGCCCCCAGATGATCCTGAATCTGCCGGCTCAGATCGATGACCTCGGCGCACCCGCCCAGGACTGGCTCGAAGAAGGTCAGGGTGTAGCGCAGTTCCTTGAACTGGATGCGCAACTGGTGGAATTGGGCCGGGGTGGCCGTGGGCAACAGCGCGCCCCAGGCCCGCACCGCGCCCAAGCGCTGAAACAGTAGGGCGGGCAGGGCGTGGCCCACCAGCANNACCGGCCGCCGGCCGAGGTATTCGCGTAACTTCTCATCGGCACGGGCCTGCCGCTCATCCCAATGGGCGGCCAGTTTCAGCAACGGCGGCTCGGACGTCTCGTTATAGACGGCCAGCTTCAGGCGAAAGACGGCGGCGTCGCGACAGGGGGCCAGGCGGCGCATCATCCGCCGCAGCGTGGCGCGGTGCGGCTCCAGTTCGTCAGGCGCGAAGTAGGGCGCAAACAGCTTGAAAAGCGTGAAGGTGCGGCGAATGGCCTTGCGCGTCTCGTGGACGGCCGTCGTGTCGGCCGCCAACCGCAGCGCCGGCCAATGGGCCTGGATGATTGCCAATTCGCCGGCCATGAAAAGCCGGCCCGCTTCGGCGATGGGCATCTCGGCGATGGGCATCTCGGCGAAGGGCAGCGTGGCGACGGGTATCTCAGTGCCGGGCATCTCGGCGACGGGTACTGGGGGTGAAATCATTGTCGGCATCATAGTCGCCCGCATTTTATCACAAATGTTAGGGCAGCGTTTGCCCCTGTCCGCGACCGACCGTATAATCCCATGAGACCGGCAGGCGATCGGCCGCGCCGGGCATCAGGAGCAACACTGTGGCAATGGCAAGAGAAATCACGGACGAGCAGCGCCGCGCCGAGCAGAAGGCCGCGCTGGAGCGCATTCGCGGCGGCCTGGCGACGCGGGTGCGGATTCTGGTGGCCCCCGACGCCTGCCCCGTCTGCCGGGCCTTCGAGGGCGCCTACGAGTTGGACAGCGTGCCCGAACTGCCGCTGGAGGGTTGTTCGCGCGTGGGCGGCTGCAATGCCGTCTACGCCCCGGTGCTCGATCTCTACGGGCCGTAGCGCGCCCGGTCGGCGGCAGCGTCAATAGACGTCGTCGATGTCGTCCTCTTCTTCCCGACCGTCATTCGATTCCCAGGGGCGCAGCTTGCGCGGCCGCCAGCCGGCCGCCCCCAACAGATCGCTCGCGTCGGCCTGCTCCAGCCCCAGGTTATAGACGACATCGGCCAGATCGGCGGCGGTCATCTCCACCCCTTCCTGCTCCATTTCGGCTAATTGCGTCTCCAATACGTCGCGCTCGGCCATCTTCTCGGCGATGCGCCGGCGCAGGTCGGCGGCCAGCTCGGCCAGCAGGTCGCGCCCTTCGGCCTCGGCCCGCTCGGCGCGACGCAGCAGGCGCGTGCTGTTGTGCTGCTCCAGCGTCGCCATCTCCGTGGCGATCTCGGCCAGGCGGCGACGGCAGCGCTCCACTTCCCGTTGCAGCGCGGCGGCCAGCTCTGCGGGCGACTGTGGCGCGCGCGAAATGCTGTCCGGTTCCTCGGCCAGCCGCTCCAGTTCTTCCAGATCGCCGGCGGTATAGGCGGCGTTGATCGCCATCATCAGTTCGGTGCGATAGGCGCGATCGGTCTCGTCGGGGGCCAGGTCGGGGTGGAAGCGGCGGGCCAGGCGGCGATAGAGCTGCTTGATGGCCGCCAGCCGTTTGCCTTCCGGCGCGGGGCGGGCGGCCTCGACCCTGGCCCGATAGCGGAACTCGCCGGCCGCCGCCGCCGGGCCGCCCGCGAAGCGCCAGGTGGCCTGATCGGGCGGCGAGCTGTCGGCCGCGTCCAGGAAGGTGTCGCGAAAGCGGCGCAGTTCGCCGCGCAGGGTGTCGATCTCGGACTGGAGCGCGTCGAGGCGACGGCTGAGCGATTCCAGCCGGGCGCGTAGGCGATACTCGAAGGCGCTGATAGCCGCCAGTTGCTCGGCCAGCCGGGCCTCGGCGTCGATGAGTTGCGGGCGNNGCATGTATCAGGTCGCTGTCCATTCTTTTGTCTCGTTGCAGACATCATAACACATCCCGCGGGCTGCGTCGCCTCCCAGACCTCGATAGGTGGGCGGCCTTAAGTTTCATTATTGCAAGAGTGTTGTTGGCCGCCCACCTGTCAGGTCTTCAGGTAGTTTGCACTTGACACCGCCTAGCCATCACGTTACAGTGCCCTCATACGCGGGAGTTCCTTCCATGATCCACACCGAAAACCTGACCAAACAGTTTGGCGATCAGGTGGCCGTTGACCGGCTGAATCTCGACATCGCCGAGGGGGAAGTGTTCGGATTTTTGGGGCCGAACGGCGCCGGCAAGACGACCACCATCCGCATGTTGTGCAGCCTCATCGCCCCCACGTCGGGCCGGGCGCGCGTGCTCAACTACGAGGTGGGGCGCGACGACGCCCAGATCCGCCGCAACGTAGGCATCCTGACCGAGACGCCGGGCATGTATGACCGGCTGTCGGCGCGGCGCAACCTGACCATCTTCGCCCGCCTCTACGAAGTGGAACAGGTTGACGCGCAGGTGGAGAAGTATCTGCGGCTGCTCGGCCTGTGGGAGCGGCGCGACGACCCGGTGGGCGAATTCAGCAAGGGCATGCGCCAGAAGCTGGCTATTGGCCGGGCGCTGCTGCACGAGCCGCGGATGCTCTTTCTGGACGAGCCGACGGCCGCCCTCGACCCGGAGGCGTCGCGCCTGGTGCATGACTTCATCGCCGAACTGAAGGGGCGCGGCCGGACGATCTTCCTCTGCACCCACAATCTGGACGAGGCCGACCGGCTGTGCGACCGCGTGGCCGTATTCAAGACTCACCTGCGGGTGGTGGACACGCCCGCCCGGCTGCGGCGACAGGTCTACGGGCGGCAGGTCTTCTTTCAACTGGGTGGCCCGGCCGAGCCGTTCTTGGCCGGCGTGGCGGCGCTGCCCTTCGTGCAGGCGGCCGAGGTTGACGGCAACAAGCTCACCCTGGCCCTGGATGACCCGGAGTCACATAACCCGGCCATCATCCGCGCCCTGGTGGCCGCCGGGGCCGGCATCCAGTTCGTCGGCGAGCTGCGCCACTCGCTGGAAGACGTCTATCTCCAGTTGGTGAAAGACGAGCCGGCGGCCGGGGGGAAAAGCTGATGGACAAGATCACGACGATTATCGGCAAGGAGTGGGCCGAGGTTTTTCGTAACAAGCTAGTGTTCTCATCGGTGCTGTTTCTGCCGATTATCCTGGCCATCATCCCCCTGGGCATGTTGTACGCCTTTAATAACGTCGCGGGGATGGAAGCCGAAATGGCCGACCCGGAGATCGTCCAGTTAGCCGGGCAGATGTGCATGGGGTTGAGCACGCTCGATTGCTCCCTCGTTTACATCCTCAACCTGTTTGTGCTGATGTTCATGATCCTGCCCGTGGCGATCCCGGTAACCATCGCCGCCTATAGCATTGTGGGCGAGAAGACGACGCGCAGCCTGGAGCCGCTGCTGGCGACGCCGATCACGACCACCGAACTGCTGGGGGCCAAAATCATCGCCGCCGCGCTGCCGGCCATCGGCGCGACGTGGCTGGCCTTTGCCCTGTTCTTCGTCGGGGCGCGGCTGTTGGCCCCGCCGGCGGTCTTCGCCGCGTTCTATAGTCCCCACTGGCTGCTGGCGATCTTCGTCGTCGCGCCGCTGCTGACCATCCTCTCGACCTGCATCGCCGTCATCGTCTCGTCGCGGGTGACCGACCCGCGCGTGGCCGAACAACTGTCGGCCCTGGTCATCTTGCCGCTGGTCTTCCTCATCATCGGCCAGTCGGTGGGCCTCATCCTCATCGACCGGCAGGTGATGCTGTGGCTGGGCCTCATTGTGCTGCTGCTTGACGTGGCTCTGCTCTATCTGGCGATCCGTCTCTTCCGGCGTGAGACGATCCTGACCCGCTGGAAGTGAGAAGAGTGGCGGGTGGCGGGTGGCGGGTTAAGAGAGACTCGCCACTCGCCACGCGCTACTCG
>CXWJ01005659.1_pt1 | contig 10161 bp, 9 predicted proteins | sample 590841 | NCBI WGS metagenome assembly CXWJ01 (sample SAMEA3498367, study PRJEB10139) | wastewater metagenome | biome: wastewater treatment plant; material: activated sludge | place: Austria | collected 2015-01-21 | reverse complement strand
TGGGTAAGCAAGATAGTTCAGGTTTGCTCATTTATATTTTAATTGCATTTGTTGCCGTGGGAATTTTATTGTTTGTGTTTCGCAAAAAAATTCTTTCGCTTTTTGGCGATAAGGTTAAAAAAATGATTACCGGTTTTGCCGATGGAATTAAAGCCATAGCAAAAGTTAAATCGCCTGGTGTATTTATTGCGCACTCGGTTTTTATATGGTTATGTTATTATGTTATGCTGCATGTTACTTTTTGGAGTATTACCGAAACAAGTTCGTTGGGTGTTGATGCCGTTGCCACTGCATTTATTTTAGGAACGGTAATGATAATGGTAACCCCCGGTGGAATTGGTGCATACCCTATTGCTATACAAGGCGTGCTTACCATGTATGCCGTAAATACCAACATTGGTTATGCGGTTGGTTGGCTTGCATGGTTATGCCAGTTTGTATCAAATGTTTTCTTTGGTGCATTGTCTTTAATTTTACTTCCGTTATTAAATAAGGAAACCAATGCAGCAGCAAAATAACGCTCCGTTATCTTTAATAGAAAGAAAAATTTTTACCCGCGATTCTATAAAGCATACGCTTAACTACTGGCACTTTATGGGTAAAAAAATTGTTTTTACAAACGGATGTTTTGATATTTTGCACAAAGGGCATGTAGCTTATTTAACCGAAGCAAAAGCATTAGGCGATGTGTTAATTTTGGGGTTGAACAGCAACTCGTCTGTAAAAAAACTAAAAGGAGAAAACAGACCCGTAAATGATGAAAATGCCCGTTCATTTGTGCTTGCAGGTTTGACTGCCATTGATGCCGTAATTATTTTTGAAGAAGACACACCTTACGATTTAATAAAATTCATACAACCGCATGTGTTGGTTAAAGGTGGTGATTATAAACCTGAACAAATTGCAGGGCACGATTTGGTGGAAGCATCAGGGGGTAAGGTTGTAATTATTCCTTTTGTTCAGGGGTTTTCTACTACGGCTACAATCAATAAAATGAAGTAGAAATATTTCTATTTAAGCACCAATGCAGCAATTTTGCTTAACAGTAAATCAGGGTCAAAAGGTTTAGATATGTAGTCGTTCATACCAGCAGCATAGCACTGGTCAATTTCTTCTTTAATAACATTGGCTGTCATAGCAAGTATGGGTATGTTGTTTAACGGTGCTTCAAAATTTTGCCTTATATTTTTTGTGGCAGTGTAACCATCCATCACCGGCATTTGCACATCCATTATCACTAAATCATATTTGTTTTTCTTAAGCGTATCTAATGCTATTTGCCCGTTATCGGCAATGTCAATTTTTATTCCGGGAATTAGATCATTTAAGGTATCAACAGCAACAGTTTGGTTAAACATATTGTCTTCAACAAGTAGCACGGTTATATTTTTTAAATCGCTTACGGAAACATCGTGGTTTTTTCCGGCACTTACAGGTTCCGTTGTTATTCTGAATTTTATTTCAAAAGAAAATTCTGAGCCTTTACCTACTTCACTTGTAACATGAATGCGTCCTTTGGCTAAATCAACAATTTGTTTGCTGATAGTTAAACCTAAACCCGTGCCTCCATACTTTCGTGTGGTTTCGCTGCTTGCCTGGCTAAAGCTTTCAAATATTTTTTCTAACTTTTCAGAGGGTATTCCTATACCGGTATCTCTTACTCCAAATCTTACTTTGCATTTGCCTTCTTCCTCATTAACAAAAATGGTTTGAGCATAAACCGTAACACTTCCTTTATCGGTAAACTTAATAGCATTGCCCACTAAATTTATCATCACCTGGCTCATGCGCACAGGGTCGCCCATTACATAAGCGGGCACAGTTGGGTCTATTTCAAGATTAAGCTGTAAATTTTTTTCATCGGTTTTAATTTTCAGCGATTCATAAACCGTTCCCATCACATCTCTTATGCTGAAAGGAATATTTTCAAAATGCAGTTTACCCGCCTCCATTTTAGAAAGGTCAAGTATGTCATTTAAAATTACAAGCAGGTTTTCGCTACTGGTTTTAATTATTTTCAAATACTTCTGCTGCCCCTCGTCTAACTTTGTTTTAAGCACAAGGTTTGTCATACCTATAATAGCATTCATAGGTGTGCGAATCTCGTGGCTCATATTGGCAAGAAACATTTGCTCAATTTTTTTTGCCTCTTCCGCTTTTTGCTTTTCAATAATGGCAATTTCTTTTTCGCGCGTGGTGCGTTCTAAATCAACTTTTGCCTGCACCCCTTGTCTTATTACCTCAAACTCACTAATGGCTTTGTGCAAAGTGGTTTCAAGGTCGTTCATGTCAATAGGCTTGGTTATAAAATCGAAAGCGCCACGATTCATCGCCACACGAATATTTTCCATATCGCCATAAGCAGAAATTACTACCGCTTTAGGCATCAGGTTTTCTTCTTTAATTTTGGTAAGGAAAGTAAGCCCATCCATTATGGGCATGTTTATATCTGTAAAAACAATATCAATAGAAGAATCATTTTTTAACTTGTTTAAAGCATCGGCACCATTGCGTGCAAATTCAAAACTGAGTTCACCGGCACGAATCCTTGAACGAAAGCGCTGTGTTATGAGCAGTTCAAGATCTGCCTCGTCATCAACAACAAGTATGCGGTTTGCCATTTTGTTAAGCCTGGTAAAGTTGAGATAAACGTTGTTTCAGCAAATCAAAATCAACGGGCTTGGTTAAAAAATCATCAGCGCCATTTGCTTTTGCTTCGTTAAAATTTTTTTCATCGCCATAAGCCGTAACCATTACCACGCGCAATTGAGGAAACAATACTTTGGTTTGTCGGAGCAACTCTAACCCGGTCATGCCCGGCATGTTTATGTCAGATAAAACCAACACTATATCAAACGGGTTCAGTGTTTTCATAAAGTTAAGCGCATCCTCACCACTAAAAGCGAAATGAAAAACATAATTGCCTGCTTTTATTTCTCTGCGAAATTTCTGCGTAAAAAGCATCTCCACATCCATCTCATCATCCACCACAAGAATTTTGGTTGACATAAAATTTTAAGTTATAGTTAAAAGGATTAATCGCGTATAAAAATATAAAAAGGATTTTAGAATAGAATAAAAAGTAGCCACAGATTTGTTTTACGCAGAGTCCTTTAAGTATTTATGTTCCTCACAAAATTATCTTTGTCCTCTATGAAAATAATAGCATTTGGCGCAAGCTACAGCAGCACATCCATCAATAAACAGTTTGCAACTTATGCAACCACTTATTTTGCGGGTTACGAAATTGAAGTGCTTGATTTGAATAATTACCCTTTGCCTGTTTTTACTGTTGACATGGAGAAAAAAGGTTTCCCCACACCAGTACAACAATTTATTGATAAAATTGCTGACGGTGATTTTATTATCATCTCAATGGCTGAACATAACGGAAGCTACACTGCAGCTTTTAAAAATTTGTTTGACTGGACATCGCGCGTAAAAGCAAAAATATTTGAGGGGAAAAAATTGTTGTTGCTTTCTACATCTGATGGCAGACGCGGTGCCATAAGCGTTTTAGAAACTGCAAAAACAAGATTTCCTTTTCATGGTGCAGAAATTATTGGTAGTTTTTCTTTGCCGCAGTTTTATAACAATTTCAACCCCGAGTCAGGTATTGTAAATGCAGAATTAAAAGAAGTATTTGAAAAGGTAATTGAAGAAGTTAAAGAAAAATTGCTGTAAACGTCTGAGGATTATTTGAAAACTCTCACGCAAAGGCACAAAGAATCACAAAGAAAAAAGTGGTTTATTCTTCAGCTTAGTGGTTCTTTGTAGGCTACTAAAAATCTTTTACGGCTTTATCTTCTTAAAAACATACCCTCCCTTGGTTGCACCCCACACCTGCTTATCATCTTTATCAAAACCTTGATCCCAGCTTAAGAGTTCGTTTTCTTTCAAAGTAACTATTGAAGAAGCATAACTTGCACCGCGCAAATCGCTTGCACATTTTTTTCCATCAGTGCTACCTTCAAAAAATCCTTCTTTGTTTTTCTTAAGAATTACACTACATCCATTTTTCAGTTGAATACTATCAACCGGCAAAGCATCCACCATTTCGGGTTTTTGCGCAAAGCGGAGAGGTTCTGTTAAAGTATAAATGGCACTTTCAAAATTGTTTTCTCCTGTTTGAGTTACATGATAAACGCGCTGACGATAAGGCTTTTCCTTTTTAGATGCCATTGCCTGCTCCACATAAAACCAATAGCCCTCATCTTTTTTATTTTTCCAGATGGGTGTAATAATTAAAGAAATATTGAAATAATCTGTATCGTTTTTACTTTGCTCTTCGCTAGTGTAAGTTCCCTGCAAATAATTTGAAAGAACGGTTAGATCAGGTGATGGTTTTTTGTTTTGAGCAAAAGCAACATTTGTCAGACCGACTAAAATAAATAATGGTGTAAAAATTTTCATTTTCTAATAGATAGGTTTCATTAATCAAGTTTCAACACTGCCATAAATGCGCTCTGCGGGATTTCTACACTACCCACTTGGCGCATGCGTTTCTTTCCTTCTTTTTGCTTTTCTAACAGTTTACGCTTACGCGAAATATCTCCACCATAACATTTTGCTGTTACATCTTTGCGCATTGCTTTTACAGTTTCGCGGGCAATAATTTTTGCACCAATACTTGCCTGTATGGCAATTTCAAATTGCTGGCGCGTGATAAGCTCTTTTAATTTTTCGCAAATCTTTTTTCCAAACGTATAAGCATTATCGCGGTGTATAAGCGCACTCAACGCATCAACAGGATCGCCATTTAATCGAATATCTAACCTTACCAAATCACTCTGCTTATAACCTATTGGGTGATAATCAAAAGAAGCATAACCTTTACTTACAGATTTTAGTTTATCGTAAAAATCAAAAACAATTTCAGCCAATGGCATTTCAAATTGCAACTCAACCCTATCTGTAGTTAAGTAACTTTGGTTAATAATGGTGCCACGTTTGGTAATGCACAAAGTCATAATCGCGCCAATGAACTCGCTCTTGGTAATTATCTGCGCTTTAATATATGGTTCTTCTATACGGTCTAACAGATTAGGGTCGGGAAATTCGCTGGGGTTATGTATCTCAAAAAAATCTCCATTGTTTAAGTAAGCATAGTATGATACGTTGGGCACCGTTGTAATCACCGTCATGTTAAACTCGCGCTCCAATCGTTCCTGTATAATTTCCATGTGCAGCATTCCTAAAAATCCGCAGCGGAAACCAAAGCCTAATGCAACCGATGATTCGGGCTCAAACACCAACGAGGCATCATTCAATTGCAGCTTTTCCATTGATGCACGCAACTCTTCATAATCATCTGTGTCAACAGGATAAATACCGGCAAACACCATCGGCTTTACATCTTCAAAACCGGCAACGGCATTTTCGCACGGGTTGCTTACGTGCGTAATGGTATCGCCAACCTTTACCTCCTTGGCATTTTTTATTCCTGAAATAATGTATCCTACGTTACCTGCTTTAACAGTTTTAGCGGGAACCTTATCTAACTTCAAAATACCAATCTCATCAGCATGATAGGCGCTTTCTGTAGCTACAAATTTTACATGATCGTTGGTTTTTATTTCCCCATCTATCACTTTGTAGTATGCAATAATTCCTCTGAAAGAATTAAATACCGAATCAAAAATAAGCGCCTTTAAAGGTGCATCAGGATTTCCAACCGGAGCCGGAACACGTTCAACAATAGCTCTTAAAATATCATGCACACCCATACCGGTTTTACCGCTGGCCGGAATAATGTCTTCACGCTTGCAGCCCAACAAATCCACAATCTGGTCTTTTACCAGTTCGGGCTCTGCACTGGGTAAATCAATTTTATTAAGGATTGGAATGATGGTGAGATTGTTTTCTACCGCCAGGTACAAATTAGAAATGGTTTGCGCCTGTATACCTTGTGCGGCATCAACAATTAAAAGTGCTCCTTCGCAGGCTGCAATAGAGCGTGATACTTCGTAAGAAAAATCAACGTGACCTGGCGTGTCTATCAAATTCAGAATATATTTTTTCCCATCAAGCGTGTAATCCATTTGTATCGCATGGCTCTTTATGGTAATGCCGCGCTCGCGCTCAAGGTCCATATCATCAAGCACCTGTGCCTGCATGTTTTGTTTGCTAATGGTATTGGTGTACTCAAGCAAACGGTCGGCAAGGGTGCTTTTGCCGTGGTCTATGTGAGCTATTATGCAGAAGTTACGTATATTTTCCATTGGGGAGCGCAAAAGTAAAATTTTAGGGGAGTTTTGGAAGGGAAAAATAATTAAAGACAACTACAAAGCCCTCTTCGCAAAACTCTTCGCAGTAAATTTCTTTCCTATAGTATTTGCAATATGAACCACCCCCGGTTTCATTCCTTTGCCAAAGGTGCCGTACTTATTTTCAATATTTAGTGCCCATGCGCCTGAGTAGGTTGCAAAACCAATAACTTCTTCTATCGGAATTTTCTTAAACCTGCTTGCTATAACCTTTATCTCCTCCATAACCGACAATTGTTTGTTGGATGCAAGACTATCGGTACCCACACATAAATTAGCGTGGTTATTGAATAAAAGATTTACATCCGGTAATTTACCTTCAATAAATAAATTGGCATTAGGACATAAGCAAAGCGATGCCAAAGGTTTTTCGCTAACAATAAACCTAACATCATTCCTTTTTGTAAATGTGTTGTGTACAAAAAGTATCCTTTTAATTTTATGGAGTAATGAGCGCGTATAGTAAACAGACGATTTTCTGGTTGCACTTACGTGACTTAAATTATTTCCCATTGATAAAAAGAAATCATAGAGCACTCCTTTTTTTACTTTAAAAAGTTTGTTCTCTCCTTCTGATTCCTGGCTGTGTATAGAAACAATATTGTTATGTGGGTAATCATTTATCAGTTTAAATAATTTTTGCGTAACCGTATATGGCGCATGAGGAACAATGGAAGCATTGCAATTTTCAGGAGCAGATTTTTTTAGCTGTGCCATTAAACCCTGCGCAACTAAAAATGCCTGAGTAGCTTTTTCAGGCTTCAAATCAAAGGCTTCAATAAACGTGTGATAATAAATTTTTGATTTTGCCTTCAGCTTAAATGTTGCATCACCATTTGAAATATCGCCCACGGCAACAATACCTTCATCATACATTTCTTTGTCAGCAGTTTTTATGGCGTCCTGTATTTCTTTTGCCGAAAAATTATTTCTGATCTCAATCAGTTGCTTAATAAAAGAGGTAATTCCGCCACCGGGTTTAATTTTTCCTTTCAAATAAGAAAGCTCTAAATGGCAATGTGCATTTACAAATCCCGGGCATAAAAACCCTTTATAAAATTCTAATTTAAAATTTCGTTTCTGCAATTTTGGAAAAGCAGCAAAAACTTCTTCCTTGCTTTTAAAAACACCTAACACGGTGCCATCGTTTTTTGTAACTAATATTCCGTTGGGTATAGCGGGCGTATGGTCAGCAAAAATATAATTGGCAGTGAGGAAGCGCATTTTTCAAAAATAATAATTAAGCAGTTTATAATGTAAAAATTTCTTATCTGAATAAGCACTGTTAACGCAAATTTTTAGACACAGATTCACTGATTTTAAAAATTGATTGGTTGATTTTCACTAACGCTGCTACGCAGTTAGCATTGGTTTGAATTTGTGGGAATGCAAAAGCGAAGCGAAAATTTTTTTAAAAAAATCAGTGAATCTGTGTCTAAAAAACACCGCTATATAAAATCAACAACTTCCTACTTTTTAAATCATCTAACTCTTAAAAAAAGTTCAATTGCATTACAATGCAATCATAGACATATTCGGTTTATCTTTGCGCAGCAATGAGCGAAACAAAAAAAGATATACGCGCCCTTTCATTAGAGGAGTTGATAAAAGAATTAGCGGCTGTTAACGAAAAAAGTTTTCGCGCCAAACAAATTTATGAATGGCTATGGAAAAAAAGCGCGCGGAGCTTTGATGAAATGACAAATCTCTCGCTTGCATTACGCAATCAACTGAAAGAACATTTTACCATTAATGCCATTGCTGTTGATACAACGCAAACCAGCAGCGATAAAACTATTAAAAGTGGATTCAGGCTGCATGACAATCATTTAATTGAAGGAGTACTTATTCCCACAGAAACACGCATGACAGCTTGTGTAAGTTCGCAAGTGGGATGCAGTCTTACATGTAAGTTTTGTGCCACCGGAAAATTAGATCGCATAAGAAACCTGAATGCCGATGAAATTTACGACCAGGTTGCCATCATCAGGAAACAAAGCGAAGACAACTACAATATTCCGCTTTCAAATATTGTTTACATGGGTATGGGGGAGCCGTTGCTCAACTATGCCAACGTACTTAAGTCAATAGAAAAAATTACATCGCCCGAAGGATTAAACATGAGCCCGCAGCGTATTACGGTAAGCACTGCCGGTATTGCAAAAATGATAAAGAAGCTGGGCGATGATGGTGTTAAGTTCAATCTTGCTTTGTCGTTACACGCAGCCAATGACGAAAAACGCGATAAGATTATGCCCATCAACGAGCATAATAACCTGGAGGTTTTAAAAGAAGCACTCAAATATTTTTACGACAAGACGGGCACACGCATTACTTACGAGTACATAGTGTTCAACAATTTTAACGACTCTTTAAAAGACGCTGCCGAGCTTGCTGAGTTTTGCCGAAATACTCCATGTAAAATAAACCTTATTGAGTACAATCCTATAGGTGATGGCATTTTTGAAAACGCAAAAATTGACCGGATAGAAGCTTTCAGAAAATTTTTAGAAAGCAAAAAACTGATTGTAAACATCAGGCGCAGCCGCGGAAAAGATATTGATGCCGCTTGTGGGCAGTTGGCAAATAAGCATTAAAAAAATGTCGCAAACTGTTTTTCTATTTTAGCCGCTCCTTATGCAACGCACGCTTAACGAAATTAAAAAACCCATTTCTAAAGAGATGGATCTTTTTGAAGCACGGTTTCGTGAAGCCATGAAAAGCAAGGTGCCTTTGCTCGATAACATTATGCACTACATTGTTAAACGCAAAGGCAAACAAATGCGACCCATGTTTGTGTTTTTAACTGCTGGCATGTGTGGCGGTATTACCGATAGCACTTACCGTGCTGCTTCTTTAATTGAGTTGTTGCACACGGCTACTCTTGTTCACGATGATGTGGTTGATGATTCCTCCTTGCGCAGAGGTTTTTTTTCGATTAACGCCATCTGGAAAAATAAAATTGCAGTGCTTGTGGGCGATTATCTTTTATCTAAAGGATTGTTGCTTTCAGTAGAGCATAAAGAATTTGATTTACTTCAAATAGTATCTACGGCTGTGCGCGAAATGAGTGAAGGGGAGTTACTGCAAATTGAAAAAGCAAGGCGGCTTGATATTGATGAGAGTGTTTATTACGAAGTGATAAGAAAAAAAACAGCTTCACTTATTTCATCGTGCTGCGGTTGCGGTGCATCATCTGCAAAAGCACAACAAGATATTATTTTAAGAATGCAAAAATTTGGTGAGCTGATTGGGTTGGCTTTTCAGATTAAAGATGATTTGTTTGATTTTGAAGACAGCGTAACCACAGGCAAACCTTCGGGCATTGATATTAAAGAAAGTAAAATGACATTGCCGCTTATTTATTCTTTACAACAAGCCGCTAAATCAGAAAAAAGAGAAATAATAAACATTGTAAAAAATAACAATGGCGAAAAAGAAAAAGTAAAACGCGTGCTTGCTTTTATTAAAGAAAAAGAAGGAATTGGTTATGCAAAGAAAAAAATGTACGAACTGCGCGATGAAGCCTTTTTGCTTTTAAACGAATTTGCCGAAAACGAATACAAAACATCATTAAAAGAATTGGTAAACTTTACAGCCAACCGCACACATTAAAATTTTATATGAACACAACAATCAGTCAGCAATTATTCAGTCGCGCACAACAACATATTCCAGGTGGTGTAAACTCACCGGTAAGGGCTTTTAAATCTGTAGGCGGTACGCCATTGTTTTTTTCTCATGCAAAGGGCGCTTACCTTTTTGATGCTGACGGAAACAAATACATAGATTACATTAATTCCTGGGGACCCATGATTATGGGACACGCTTTTGAGCCGGTTACCAAAGCCATACAGGAATATGCAGAGCGCAGCACCTCCTATGGTGCACCCAC
>CXWJ01002944.1_pt1 | contig 10165 bp, 6 predicted proteins | sample 590841 | NCBI WGS metagenome assembly CXWJ01 (sample SAMEA3498367, study PRJEB10139) | wastewater metagenome | biome: wastewater treatment plant; material: activated sludge | place: Austria | collected 2015-01-21 | reverse complement strand
ACCCAGAACTTCCCGGACGCCGGCGCCGACAGCGTGCTGTACAAGTCCGAGGCCGAGGGCGACTGGTCCTGGCGCGGCGAGGACGGCGACTACACCGCCTCCTTCGACATCGAGGCCGGCGCGGACGACTACGCCCCGCTGATCACGCTGCTCGACCTGCTGAACAACGGCGCCGAGGCGGAGATCGCCGAGCAGCTGCCCGCCATGGTCGACTTGGACTCGTTCGCCAGCTATCTGGCCTTCCAGGAACTGGTCGACAACTTCGACGACATCGACGGCCCGGGCAACAACTCCTACCTGTTCTGGGATTCGGCCACCCAGAAGTTCACCGTCGTGGCTTGGGACCACAACCTCACCTTCGGGGTGCAGAACGGCCGGGGCGGCGGGATGCCCGGAGGCGGACGCGGCGAGCCCGGCGGCACCATGCCGACCGGCGCCCCGCCCAGCGGGTTCGAGCCGCCGGCCGACGGCGAGCTGCCGGAATGCGGCCCCGGCGGCGGCCAGTTCCCCGGTGAGGGCGGCGGCCGTCCTGGGATGAGCCGCTCCAACCCGCTGGTCGAGGCTTTCAAGGCCAACTCCGAGTGGTCGGCGACCTACGACGCCGCGCTGGTCGACCTGAAGGCGAAGCTGTTCACCTCTGGCCTGCTGGCCGAGACCGTGGACGCCTGGCAGGCCGCCCTGACCGCGGGCGCGTCCGACCTGGTCAACGCCGAGACCATCGCCTCCGAAGCGGACGCCATCCGCGCCTACGCCACCAAGTGAGGCTCAGTCCTTGAAGACCTCGATGCGGGCGCCCAGGGCGTTGAGCCGGTTGGGCAGATCCTCGTAGCCGCGGTTGATCACGTAGACGTCGCGCAGCACCGAGGTTCCCCGGGCGGCCAGCGCCGCCAGCAGCAGGCAGACCGCCGGACGCAGCGCCTGCGGGCAGACCAGCTCCTGGCCGCGCCAGCGGGTGGGGCCGGTCACCACGATCCGGTGCGGGTCGAGCAGCTGGACATCGGCGCCGAGCTTGGTGAGGTCGACCAAGTGGATGGCCCGGTTCTCGTAGACCCAGTCGTGAATCAGGGTGCGGCCCTCGGCGGCGGCGGCGATTACCGCGAAGAACGGCAGGTTGTCGATGTTCAGGCCCGGGAACGGCATCGCGTGGATCTTGTCCGCCGCGGCATGCAGGTCGGAGGGCCGCACGGTGAGGTCGGCCAGCCGGGTGCGTCCGTTCTCGGCGAAGTACTCCGGCGTGAGCTGGTACCGCAGCCCCATCTCGGCCAGGATCGCCAGCTCGATGTCCAGGAACTCGATCGGCACCCGGGTGATGGTCAGCTCGCTGCGGGTGACGATGGCGGCGGTGAGCAGGCTCATCGCCTCGATCGGATCCTCCGAGGGGGCGAAGGTGATGTCGGCCTCGATCCGCTCCCGGCCCCTCACCTGCAGGGTGGTGGTGCCGATGCCGTCGATCTCGACGCCGAGCTCCTGCAGGAAGAAGCACAGATCCTGCACCATGTAGTTGGCGCTGGCGTTGCGGATCACCGTCGTCCCGGGGAACTCGGCGGCCGCCATGAGCACGTTCTCGGTGACCGTGTCGCCCCGCTCGATCAGGGTGATCGAGCGATGGTCGCCGGTCGGCTCGTCCACCCGGGCGCGGTAGAAGCCCTGGGTGGCGTGCACCTCGAGCCCGAAGTGCCGCAGCGCGTGCAGGTGCGGCGTGATCGTCCGGATGCCGAGGTTGCAGCCGCCGGCGTAGGGCAGGTCGAAGCGCGGCTCCTCGTGCAGCAGCGGGCCTAGGAACATGATGATCGAGCGGGTGCGGCGGGCGGCCGCCGCGTCCATCCCCGCGAGGTTCAGCTCCGCCGGGCGGATCAGCTCCAGCTTGGTGCGGTCGGCCGACCAGTGGGCGGAGACGCCGATGCTGGTGAGCACCTCGACCAGGCGGTTGACCTCCTCGATCTGGGCGATCCCGCGCAGCACCGTCCGGCCGTGGTTGAGCAGGGCGGCGCACATCAGCGCCACCGCCGCGTTCTTGGACGAGCGCACCGCGATCGAGCCGCTCAGCTTGGTCTGGCCTTCGATCCGCAGGTGGGTGGGCCCGCTCGGCCCCGCCGTGAGGAGCGGGCTCTCCAGCGCGTGGGCGATCCGGTTGATCATCTCGATGCTGAGATTCTGGCCGCCGGATTCGATCCGGTGGATTGCGCTCTGGCTGGTGCCGAGCTCGGTGGCCAGCTGTTGCTGGGTGAGTCCGCGCTGCTTGCGGGCGTCCCGGATCAGGGTGCCGATGCTGCTGGGTAGAAGAAGGTCTGCCACCCTGCGAGGGTATCTCATATGAGAGATGAGCACAGCCGTGAGGTTGCCGGAGTTCTGCTCGGTGCGTGGCCGGGGGAGGACGCGACCGGGCAGCAGGCAATAGGGTGTGCCCCATGACCTCACACTTCGACGTTGTCGTGCTCGGCGCAGGCCCCGGTGGCTACGTGGCGGCGATCCGGGCGGCCCAGCTGGGGCAGTCGGTTGCCATCATCGAAAAGCAATGGTGGGGCGGCGTCTGCCTCAACGTTGGCTGTATCCCGACCAAGGCGCTGCTGCGCAACGCCGAGTTGGCTCACGTGTTCACCTCGGAGGCCGACCTCTTCGGCATCGAGGGCGAGGTGACCTTCAACTTCGGCAAGGCGTTCTCGCGCAGCCGCGACGTGTCGGGGCGGATGGTCAAGGGCGTACACTTCCTGATGCGGAAGAACAAGATCAAGGAGATCGACGGCTGGGGCAGCTTTGTCGACGCCAAGACCATCGAGGTCACCGCCGACGACGGCTCCAAGCAGACCGTCACCTTCGGCAGCTGCATCATCGCGGTCGGCGCGACCACCAAGCTGCTGCCGGGCACCGCGGTCTCAGACCGCGTGTTCACCTACGAGCAGCAGATCCTCTCCGACAAGGTCCCCGCCTCGATCGTGATCTGCGGGGCCGGCGCGATCGGCACCGAGTTCGCCTACGTGCTGGCCAACTACGGCGCCAAGGTCACCATCGTGGAATACCTCGACCGAATGGTCCCCAACGAGGATCCCGAGGTCTCGGCCGAGCTCGCCAAGGCCTACAAGAAGATGGGCATCGAGGTCTTCCCCGGCACCAAGGTCGAGAAGATCGAAGAGGACGCGAACGGCGTCCGGGTCACGGTCAGCCCCGCCGCCGGCGGCGAATCCCGCGTGATCGAGGCCGAGCAGGTGCTGCAGTCACTGGGCTTCGCCCCGCGCGTCACCGGCTACGGCCTGGAGAACACCGGGGTCGCCCTCACCGACCGCGGCGCCATCGCGATCGACGACTTCATGCGCACCAACGTGCCGAACATCTACGCCATCGGCGACGTCACCATGAAGCTGATGCTCGCCCACGTGGCCGAGGCCCAAGGGGTCGTGGCCGCCGAGACCATCGCGGGCGCCGAGACTATGCCGGTCAACTACGACATGGTCCCGCGGGCCACCTACTGCCAGCCGCAGATCGGCTCCTTCGGCTACACCGAGGAGCAGGCGAAGGCCAAGGGCTACGACGTGAAGGTGTCGAAGTTCCCGTTCTCCGCCAACGGCAAGGCGCACGGCCTGGGCGACGCCACCGGCTTCGTGAAGCTGGTCGCCGACGCCCGCTACAACGAGATCCTCGGCGCCCACATGATCGGCCCGGACGTCTCGGAGTTGCTGCCCGAGCTGACCCTGGCCCAGCAGTGGGACCTGACCGCCGACGAGGTCGCCCGCAACATCCACGCCCACCCGAGCCTCTCCGAAGCTCTCAAGGAGGTCGTGGAAGGCATCGCCGGCCACATGATCAACCTCTGACGGTCTCGAAGGGTCGTCTTTAGTCGGGCAACCGCCCCACCACGGCCCGCGGCCGCCCCGAGAGATCCTCGATGGTGTGCACGCCGACGAACCCCGCCTCGGCGGCGGCCTGCTGAGCGGGGAGTTCCTGCACCTCCGCGTGCTCCATGACGAACAGCCCGCCGGGCTTGAGCAGCCGGCGGGCGGCGGCCAGCACCGCGCGGGGCGTCTCCAGGCCGTCTTCGCCGCCGCCGTAGAGGGCCAGGTCGGGGTCGTGGTCGCGCACCTCGGGTTCGATCGGGACGGCGTCCGGCGGGATGTAGGGCGGATTGCTCACCACGACGTCGACCGTGCCGTTCAAGTCGGCCAGCAGGTCGGGCTCGCGGACATCACCCTGTTCCAGCCGCAGCGCGCCCACGCCGGCCGACCGCGCGTTGCGGCTTGTCAACGCCACTGCGGCGGCGGAGAGATCGACCGCCGTGACCAGGCTGCCGGGTGCTTCGACAGCCACGGAGACGGCGATGCCGCCGGCCCCGCAGCACAGGTCGACGACCGTGGGGGAGAGGCGGGCCGCCAGCAGCCGCTTCGCCTCGTCGATGGCGATCTGCGCCACCGACTCGGTCTCCGGCCTGGGCACGAACACTCCCGGCTCGACTGCCAGCGTCAAGTAGCGGAACCCGGTCGATCCGACCAGATGCTGCAGCGGCTCGCGGCGGCGGCGACGCTCGATTAGTTCGGCGAACCGGGCTGTGGCTTCAGAGCTCACCTCAGCGTCGAGCAGCACCGGCAGCCGTTCCAGCCCCAGCGCGTGGGCCGCCAGCGCACGGGCGTCGTGGGCGGGGGAGGGGACTCCGGCCTCGGCCAGCACCTGGGTGGCGCCGGCGATGAGCTGCGCGAGGCTTGGGCGATCGGTCACGTCCGGCATCATGGCATACCGGTGTTCTGCTCGGCCGCGTCGGTGCGCGAGGTAGTCGTTCTGAATGGCGTGGCAGCAGGCGTCGTGCTGCTGCTGCGCTACGGGATGGATGTTCTGCCACGCGAGAGACGCGTGAATACAGCCAGCTCGCGCACCGGCAGCTGCGTGTCGGTGATCAGACGTGCGATATCGACCATCCCGTAGCGCAGCGCAGGCTGTGCGGGAATGTCGTGCGGGCGGCGGCGTTGAGATGGCGTGAAGAAGATCGGATTCCTGTCCTTCGGCCATTGGTCGGACTCTCCCGGCTCGCACACCCGCTCGGGGGCTGACTTCCTGCACCAGTCGCTCGACCTGGCAGTCGCAGTGGAGGAGCTGGGCGCCGACGGGGCCTACTTCCGCGTCCACCATTACGCCCGACAGGCCGGCTCGCCGTTCCCGCTGCTGTCGGCGATCGGGGCGCGGACCTCCCGCATCGAGATCGGCACCGGCGTCATCGACATGCGCTACGAGAACCCGTTCTACATGGTCGAGGACGCCGGCGCCGCCGACCTGATCTCGAACGGACGGCTCCAGCTCGGCGTGAGCCGGGGATCCCCAGAGCAGGTGATCGACGGCTGGCGCTACTTCGGCTACGCCCCGGCGGAGGGCGAGACCGAGGCCGACATGGCCCGCCGCCACACCGNNACGCCGCCACACCGAGGTCTTCCTGCAGCTGCTGGAGGGCCGGGGCTTCGCCCAGCCCAACCCGCGTCCGATGTTCCCCAATCCGCCCGGCCTGCTGCGCCTGGAGCCGCACGCGCCGGGGCTGCGCGACCGCATCTGGTGGGGCGCTTCCTCGGACGCCACCGCGGTGTGGACGGCTGAGCAGGGGATGAACCTGATGAGCTCGACGCTGAAGACCGACGAGACGGGGGAGCCCTTCCACATCCAGCAGCGCAAGCAGATCGATGCCTTCCGGGAGGCGTGGAAGGCTGCCGGTCACGAGCGCGAGCCGCGGGTCTCGGTCAGCCGCAGCATCTTCGCGCTGGTGAACGACGCCGACCGGCGCTACTTCGGCCACGGCCAGGACACCGACGACCAGATCGGCTGGATCGACGCCAACACCCGCGCGATCTTCGGCCGCAGCTTCGCCGCCGAACCCGACGTCCTGATCGAGGAGCTGAGGCAGGACGAGGCCATCGCCGCCGCGGACACCCTGCTGCTCACCGTGCCCAACCAGCTCGGCGTGGACTACAACGCCCACGTGGTGGAGAGCATCCTGACGCACGTCGCACCGGAACTCGGCTGGCGGTGAAATGCGCTTTGGGCTCCGGCCTGATTTAGGTTAGCCTCGCCTAAGCAAAATCCCCGGCTGGGGTGCGAGGAGGGGCGATGGCCAAGCGCGGGTTCCAGGGAGCTGTGCTCCGCGGCTTCGGCGCGCGTGATCATCAGGCGACCGTCGTGTCGACGCGGGTGCTGTCGCCGAACTTCCTGCGGATCGAGCTGACATCCCCGACGCTGTTCGAGGACGCGGTCGTCTCACCGACCGCCTGGGTGCGGTTCTGGTTCCCGGATCCGGACGGCCGCGACGTCGAGCACCAGCGCGCCTACACCCTCAGCGAGGCCGACCCGGAGAGCGGGGCGTTCTCGATCGACGTCGTGCTGCACGAGCCGTCCGGCGCCGCCTCCACCTGGGCCGCGACGGCGCAGCCGGGCGCCACGATCTCGCTGACCAGCCTCGGCTCGTCCAAGTTCGAGCTGCCCGAGGAGCTGCCGGCCGGCTACCTGCTGATCGGCGACTCGGCGTCCATTCCCGCGATCACGGGCATTCTGCAGACCATCCCGGCCGAGGTGCCGATCGAGCTCTATCTGGAGGAGCATGAGGCGACCGACCGGTTGATCCCGCTGCCCGGGCACCCGCGACTGCGCACCCACTGGGTGCCGCGACGCGGTGCGGAGTCGCTGGCGGCCGCGATCGAAGCCAGGGACTGGTCGGACTGGTACGCCTGGGCGGCCACCGAGGCGGCCTCGCTCAAGTTGCTGCGGAGCCGGCTCCGCGACGACTTCGGCTTCCCGAAGTCGGAGGTGTACCAGCTCGCCTACTGGGTGCACGGCCGCTCGATGGGGACCTTGCGCTCCGGGCCGAACCAGCCAACCGGCGCCACCACAGCCGAACCTGAACCGAGCCCGGCCGATGCGCCGGCGCCCGAACAGCCGATCGTCGCCCAAGCAGCGGCAACGGAACAGGCGGCGCCGAGGAGCGCCGCGCCCGGGGTCTGGCGGGCGCAGGCTGCTGGACGGCTGCTGGCTCCGCTGCGTCCCGTCTTCATCGTGGCCGGCGTGCTGCAGGCGATCATCACCCTGCTGCAACTCACGCCGTTCGTCCTGCTCGTCGAACTGGGACGGCTGCTGCTGGCGGATGCCGCCCCCGCCCAAGTGTGGACACTCGGGATCTGGGCGGTGGCGCTGATGGGCCTCGGCGTGCTGACCGCCACCGGGCTGCTGCTGTGGCTGCACGCAGTGGACGCCGGCTTCGAGCGCGACCTGCGGCAACGCCTGCTCGGCAAGCTGGCGCGACTGCCGCTGGGCTGGTTCGACGCCCGGACCTCCGGCCAGGTCAAACAGCTGATCCAGGACGACACCCTCGCCCTGCACTACCTGGTCACCCACGCGGTGCCGGACGCGGTCGCCGCCGTGGTGGCGCCGGTGGCGGTGCTGGTCTACCTGTTCGCGGTGGACTGGCGGCTCGCGCTGGCGCTGTTCGTCCCGGTGCTGGTGTACGTGGTCACCATGTGGGTGATGGTCGTGCAGTCGGGTCCGAAGATCTCCCAGGCGCAGCGCTGGGCGGAGCGGATGAACAGCGAGGCCGGCGGCTATCTGGAGGGGCAGCCGGTGGTGCGGGTGTTCGGCGGCGCCGCCGCTTCGACCTTCCGGGCCAGGCTGGGGGAGTACATCGGCTTCCTGAACGCCTGGCAGCGTCCCTTCGTCCGGCAGAAGACGGTGATGGACCTGGCCACCCGCCCGGCGACCTCGCTGCTGCTGATCATGGCCGTGGGGACCTGGCTGATCACAGCCGGTGCGATGGCTCCGGTGGCGCTGCTGCCGTTCCTGATGCTCGGCACCACCTTCGGAGCGCGGCTGCTGGGCGTCGGCTACGGCCTTTCCGGGCTGCGGACGGGGTTGCTGGCGGCCCGTCGCGTGCAGGTGACCCTCGACGAGCCCGAACTGCAGACCTTGGCCGCGGCTGCCGCGCCGCCGCCGGAGGTGCCGCCCGGACGGGTCGAGTTCGACAGAGTCGGCTTCGCCTACCGGCCCGGCGTCCCGGTGCTCTCCGGCATCTCGCTCACCCTCGAGCCGGGCACGGTGACCGCGCTGGCGGGGCCGTCCGGATCGGGGAAGTCGACGCTGGCCGCGCTGCTGGCCCGGTTCCACGACGTCGCCGAGGGGGCGATCCGGGTGGGCGGCCGCGACGTGCGGGAGTTGACCGCGGACGAGCTGTACGCACGGGTCGGCTTCGTCTTCCAGCAGACCCACCTGGTGCGGGGGAGCGTGGCGGAGAACATTGCGCTGGCAAGGCCGGACGCCACTGCCGCGCAGATCGAGGAGGCCGCCCGCGCCGCGCAGCTGCACGACCGGATCCAGCGGCTGCCGCAGGGCTACGCCACGATCCTCGGCCCGGACGCGGCCCTGTCGGGCGGAGAGCGGCAGCGCCTGGCGATCGCCCGGGCGATCCTTGCGGACACTCCGGTGCTGGTCCTGGACGAGGCGACCGCCTTCGCCGACCCCGAGTCGGAGTACCTGGTGCAGCGGGCGCTGAACCGGCTGACCGCCGGACGAACGGTGCTGGTGATCGCGCACCGGCTGCACACGATCATCGAGGTCGACCGGATCGTCGTGCTCGACCACGGCCGAATCGCCGAGACCGGAACCCACGACGAACTGATGGCCCGGGCTGGCCGCTACCGGCAGCTGTGGGAGGCCGCGAGCGTCGCCGTGATCCCTGAGCCTGTTGAAGGGGGATCACGATGATCCGCACCCTGCTCTCCCTGCTGCCGCCGGGCAGCCGGCGCTCCGTGGTCACACATCTCTCGCTCACCGTGGTGAGCGTCCTGCTGCGGGCTGCCGGCGTGGTGCTGCTGGTGCCGCTGCTGTCGACCTTGTTCGGCCCAGCCCCGGCGCGGGCCTGGCCTTGGCTGGCCGGCTTGACGGCGGTGACCGTCGTCGGCTGGGCGGTGGACGCCACCACCGCCAGGCTCGGCTTCGAACTCGGCTTCGGCCTGCTGGACACCGGCCAGCACGCGGTCGCCGACCAGCTCTCCCGCACCCGGCTGACCTGGTTCGACGCCGCGAACACCGCCACCGCTCGGCAGAGCATCGCCGCCACCGGCCCCGATCTGGTCGGCTTGGTCATCTACCTGGTCACCCCGGTGCTGGGGGCGTTCCTGCTGCCGGTCGCCATCGGCGTGGCGCTGTTGCCGATCTCCTGGCCGCTGGGGCTGGCCGCGCTGGCCCTGTTCCCGGTCCTGCTGGGCGCCTACTGGGCCTCCGGACGACTGGGACGGGCAGCCGACCGGGCCGCCGCCGAGGCCAACAGCGAGCTGACCGAGCGAGTGGTCGAGTTCGCCCGCACGCAACAAGCCTTGCGGGCTGCCCGCCGCGTGGACCCGGAACGCAGCCTGGTGGGGGCCGCGCTCGCGGCGCAGCACGGCGCCCTCGTCCGGCTGCTGCTGATGCAGATCCCCGGCCAGCTGGTGTTCGGGCTGGCCAGCCAGGTCGCCCTGCTGGCGCTCGCCGGGACCACGGTCTGGCTCGCAAGTTCGGGAGCGCTGACCGTTCCGGCGGCGATCGCGCTGATCGTGGTGATCGTCCGCTATCTCGAGCCGTTCACCGTGCTGGCCGAACTGAGCGGCGGCGTGGAGACCTCGGTGACCACCCTGCGCCGGCTGCGCACGGTGCTGGAGGCGCCTGCCGTCAGGCAGGGGAGCGAGCAGGCGGCGCTGCGGCAGGCGCCCGCGATCGAGTTGCGCGAGGTCGCCTTCCGGTACGCGCCGGAAGGCCCGCCCGTCCTCGACGGGCTGAATCTCGTCCTTGAGCCGGGGACGACCACCGCCGTCGTCGGACCCTCCGGATCCGGCAAGAGCACCGTCCTCGCGCTGCTCGCCGGACTGCATTCGCCCACCTCGGGCAGCATTCTGGTGGACGGCATGGACGCCGCCGCTCTCGATGCCGCGTCGCGGCGAAACCTGGTGAGCATGGTCTTCCAGCACCCGTACCTGTTCGACGGCAGCATCGAGGAGAACGTCCGCGCGGGGCAGCCGTCCGCCGGCCCGGAGGCGCTCGACGAAGCGGCGGAGCTGGCTCGCGTCCGTCCGGTGATCGACCGGCTGCCCGGCGGCTGGCAGGCGCCCGTGGGGGAGGGCGGCGGCGCCTTGTCCGGAGGGGAGCGGCAACGGGTGTCGATCGCGCGCGCCCTGCTCAAGCC
>CXWJ01000506.1_pt1 | contig 10165 bp, 9 predicted proteins | sample 590841 | NCBI WGS metagenome assembly CXWJ01 (sample SAMEA3498367, study PRJEB10139) | wastewater metagenome | biome: wastewater treatment plant; material: activated sludge | place: Austria | collected 2015-01-21 | reverse complement strand
GGCAGGGGAGCAGGGGAGGCTCGCCGCAACCCGCAACCCGCCACTCGCCACTTGCCACCCGCCACTCCCTCACGCAATCCTCGGCGTATATTGCCGCTTCAGCCACGTGCTCAGCCCATCCAGCCCCGGAAAGAGCACGCGCTCGGTGATATTGGCCTGATCCAGTTTGTCGCGAATCTCCCATTTGAGTGCGGCGGGGATGATGTAGCGCACGAAGCACTCCGGGTGTTGCGCCAGCCACTCATCGGCCCGCGCCGTGGAGCGCGATACCACCGACAGCAGGGCGTACTGGTTCACCACCCGGTCATCGATCGACGGCGGCTCCAGGAAGAACAACAGCGGCGTCTCGTCCAGCGCCTCCAGCGTCGCCAGCGCCGGTGTCACCCGATCCAGCATCTCCACCGTGAACAGGTCGGCCCCCTCGCGCTCCAGTTCGCGGCGCAACACCAGCGGCAGCATCTGGTGGACGCGCACATAATCGACGGCCCAGATCGCCCCGTCGCATTCGAACTGGTTGGGGTCGGCCGTGGCGAAGTGCATGGCGACGTAGGGCGAGAAGGTCCAGTCCATGAGCCGCGTCGGTAGGCCGTGGTGCTGGGCCAGCGTCAGCCAGTTCCAGTTGGAATCATTGGGCACGGCGTCGCGGTGGGCATACTTGCGGAAATTGCGCAACATATGGCGTTCCATGCGGTCGTAGCCGCGGCCGAGGCGCATTAGCGAGGTGGTCAGCTCCCACCCGGCGAAGGACAGGCCGCGATAGGCCATCTGCGCCCGGAAGCGCAGGATGTCCGGCTGCCAGACGGACTGGAACAGCTTGTCGTGCAGGTCAAGCCAGGAGTCGATGGGGATGTCGGTCATACTCGGTTAAGCCGCCCGCTTAATCGGCTAACGCTTCGTCTCCAGAAAATCATCCAGCACCAACACCTCGATGTGCGGTGCCAGCCGCCGCAAGGCGCGGTCATTTGTGACCCAGGCTGTGGCTCCGGCCACCAGACTGGTAGCCACGTGCAGCGCGTCGGCCGGGTGCAACCCGTAGGTCGCGCGCAGTTGTGCGGCACGTCGGGCGATGGGCCGATTCACGTCAACAACGCGCGTGTGCGGAAAGCGAGTAAGGATCGCCTCATAATGGACGGCCAGCCCGGGTTGTTCCAGCCGGTATGGCTGAACATTGAGTTCCATCACCGTGACGACTGAAATGACCGCTCTTGGCTGACCAGAGCGAATGGCGTTCAGGATTTGCCTTGTCAGGTGCAGGTAACGCTCGTTTGCTTCCAGATGATAAATCCAGACACTTGTGTCCAGACCGATTAANNCCGATTAACATATGCGCGGCTAATCGTCGGTCGAGGTCGTCCACGCGGCGCGCTCCTCATTCAAATAGGCCGTAGTGTCAATGCCCTGCCAGATTTCCCGGTGTAGACCGGCCATGTACTCCACGTAATCATCCGGTTGGGGCAGCAGAATCAGCATGCCGTCCTGCACCACGACCATAAGGCGATCACCGGCTTCGATGCCAAGCTCACGTCGCGCCCGGCTGGGTAGGGAAATCTGGTAACGCCCGCTTACCTTGACCGTTTCTGTTGCTTCCATATGGCCTCACAAAGCAAATAGATTGAATTGCTTTGTATTTTATTCTAAATTACCCGGTTTTGCCAATATTTCCAACAACTGCCGCGTCACCTCTTTCGTATCCGGCCCAATGTCCCCCGGCGGCCCCACGCAGGCCGGGCAGCCCGCCGCGCAACGGCAATCGCCCACCAGTTCCAACGCCGCGGCCAGCAGCGTGTCGTGTAATTCATACAGCCGGGCGCTGAAGCCCACCCCGGCCGGGGCGCGCTCATAGATGACCAGCGTCGGCGCGCGCGTCACCGGACTGAGGCTCTCGGCCGACACGCTGATGTCCTCCGGGTCGCACATCAAGAACAGCGGGGCCAGGTTGCGCAGCACGTAGCCCAACCCGGACAGGGCCGAGCGCGTCTGCTGCCCGGCCTCGGCCCGCCGGTGGCAACTGGGGCACAGCGTCACCAGATTGTCCAGTTGGTTGGCCGTCCGGTAATGCTCGTTCTCGCCCGGCACGTAGCCATATTCGCGGAACGGCCGGATGTGGTGCACGTGCAGCATCGACTCCTCGCCGCTCGCGCCGCAAGTGCGGCAGCGGAAGCCGTCGCGCTCCAGCGCCAGCCGCCGCTGCGCCCGCCAGTTGGGGCCGTACTCGTTGGGTCGCAGCAGGATGCCCAGGTCATAGAGCCGGTCGGTCAGGGCCTCGCTGAAGATCAGCCAGTAGCCGGTCGTCTCCAGCGTCAGCGCCGGCAGGTCGATGGGGCCGAAGCCCAGCGTCTCGCTGGTGTAGCGGCGCACCTTGCGGTAGCCGGTGGCCNNGCAGCGACACGCCGGTCGAGGGCGAATCGCCCACGTAGTGATAGCGGTCGCGCGTGGCGTGCAGATCGCCGGCCCGCGCCAGTTCGTCCAGCACCGGCTGCACCGGGTCGAAGCCGCCGAAAGCCTCGTCGCCGTCGAAGGGCAACTCGAAGGCGGCGCACAGCAGGTGGCGGGTCAGGATGGGCAGGTTGTCGGGGTTGGTCAGCGCGTGCTCGGGCGAACGGCCGAAGAGGTAGCGCGGGTGCAGGCACAGGTATTGATCCAGAGCGCTATTGCCGGCCACCAGCACGGCCGCCGAACGCTCGGCCCGCCGCCCGGCCCGCCCGGCCTGCTGCCAGGTGCTGGCGACCGTGCCGGGGTAGCCGGTCAGCACCGCCGCGTCCAGTTGGCCGATGTCGATGCCCAGTTCCAGCGCGTTGGTCGCCACCACGCCACGCACCGCGCCGTCGCGCAGCCCGGCCTCGATGGCCCGCCGCTCCAGGGGCAGGTAGCCGCCACGATAGCCGGCGATGGCCGTCCGGTCGGGGCCGTGGCCGAGGTAGGCCATCTCGTCGCGCAGATAGCCCAGTAGCAGCTCCACCGTTTGCCGGGCGCGGGCGAAGACGATGGTCTGTATATCCTGGGCCAGGAAGGTCGTGGCCGCGTCCTTGGCCGCCAGCACGGTGCTGGCCCGCAGGCCGAGCGTCTCGTCGATGATCGGCGGGTTATAGAGGATGAAATCCTTGCGTCCCTGCGGCGCGCCGTTTTGGGACTCGTCGATCAGGGTGAACGGCTGTTCAACTAATCGTTCGGCGTGTTCCTGCGGATTGGCGATGGTGGCCGAGGCGCAGATGAAGCGCGGATTGCTGCCGTAGAAGCGGCAAAGCCGTTGCAGGCGGCGCAATACGTTGGCGACGTGGCTGCCGAAGACGCCGCGATAGGTGTGGATCTCGTCGATGACCACGAACTCCAGCGCGCCGAACAGTGCCCGCCACGACGGGTGGAAGGGCAGAATACCGGCGTGGAGCATGTCGGGGTTGGTGATGAGCACACCGCCGGCGGCGCGCACGGCCGAACGCTTGCCGCGCGGTGTGTCGCCATCGTAGGTGTGGACGGCCACGGGCAAGCGGGCGGCGGCGATGAGGGCGGCCGTCTCCGCTTCCTGGTCGTGGGCCAGCGCCTTGGTCGGAAACAGGTAGAGGGCGCGGGCGTCGGGCCGGGCGGCCAGCCGCGACAGCACCGGCAGGGTATAGACCAGCGATTTGCCGCTGGCCGTGGCCGTGGCGACGACGACGTTTTCACCGCGCGCCACAGCCCCGATGGCCGCCGCCTGATGGCTATAGAGTTGGTCGATGCCCCGCGCCCGCAGCGCCGCCGCCAGTCGTGGATCGACCATTTCCGGCAGCGGCCCGTAGCGCGCCGGGCGGGCCGGAATGCGCTCCCAGGCGACGACGTTGGCGATGAAGTCGCGGTTGGCGCGGAGGTGATCGAGGAGGGCGGGTAGCATCAGATAGGTGACCACACTTCGGCCGTGGCGGCGCTGTCTTCCGCTGCCAGCCACCCGCCCAGATTAGCCATCATCACGCCGGCCAACGCGGTCAGGTGATCGGGCCGGTCGTTGAGAGCCGGGATGTAGTGGAACTCGCCGCCGCCCGCCTGATGGAATAACTCGCCGCCTTCCTCGGCTACCTCATCGACCGTCTCCAGACAGTCGGCCGAGAAGCCGGGGCAGAGGGCATCGACGTGGGTCAGCCCGGCCGTCCCCCATTCCTCCAGCGTCCGGTCGGTGTAGGGTTGCAGCCACTCCGTGGGGCCGAAGCGCGATTGGAACGTCACCGTATAATCTTCTGTTGACAGCCCCAGTTGTTCGCCCAACAGGCGGGCCGTCTTTTGGCAGTGGCAGTAGTAGGGATCGCCTTTCAGGAAATAATCGCGGGGGATGCCGTGGAAGGACATGAGCAGGCGTTGCGGCCGGCCGCTCGTCAGCCAATGTTCGCGCACCGTGGCGGCCAGCGCGGCGATGTAGCCGGGGTGGTCGTGGTAATGGTTGATGGTGCGCACTTCAGGAACCCAACGCCACGTCTTCAACTCTTCGAAGATGGCGTCGAACGACGTGGCCGTGGTCGTGGCCGAATATTGTGGGTAGAGGGGCAGGGCCAGCACCCGTTGGACGTTGGCCGCTTGTAGCTCGCGCAGGGCGGCGGCGATGGACGGCTCACCATACCGTGCGCCATAGACCACCCGCACCGGGACGGGCAGCGTCGCGGCCAGATAGTCTTGCAACGCCTCGGCCTGCCGGCGCAGGGTGACCAGCAGCGGCGAGCCTTCCTCCGTCCAGATGCGTTGATAGAGCCGGGCCGAGCGGCGCGGCCGGGTGTTGAGGATGATGCCGTGCAGCAGCGGCAGCCACCACCAGCGCGGGTGCTCGATCAGCCGCGGGTCGCCCAGGAATTGGGCCAGATAGCCGCGCAGCGCGCCGGGCGTGGGCGCGGCCGGCGAACCGACATTGGTCAGCAACACGCCGATGGGCGACGGCGCATCGTGGGTATAAGATGGAGTATGGCGAAAAGACATGACTTGACCTTAGAGCGATGATAACTTCGATAATGTGTTGACGTCCAGGCAAAGAGTTGCCTGGATAGTCGCCAGGGCGCTATGGCTATACTGTTCACGAATCGCCTCAAGCGGTAAACGTGCCAGTTGCCAGGCCACCAGAAATTCACCCGGATTTAAGATACATACTTCCTGATAGCGGACAAGATCGAGTAAATCCCGATCGCTACTAATGAGGTAGTCAGCTTGCCCTTCCACCGCGCAGGCCAGAAATATATCATCCTTGGGATCTCGGCAGATACCAGTTAATTGCAACGATCCGGCTATACGCAGGGAGAATCGTTCCATATCGTCGGCCAGCCGGGTGAGAGGCGATTGGGTGCGCCTAAGGATGCGTGGCGATTCCAATACACGCCGCAGTTCCTGGCGTGTTTGGGGCGTCGAGAGGACAACCAATTCCTCTGCTCGCCAGCCGGCAATGATGCGGCTGGTAATTTCGCCGGCAGTCAGAACATAGCTGATCAGCGTACTTGTGTCGATGACAACGCGTAGCATATCTATGATCCATTATCTTCCTGGGCGACTTCGCTACGCGCCGCTTCGATTAACGCCAGAAGCTCTGACTCGCTTAGATTACTATTTCGCTCGGCATTTTCCGTGGCGGTCGTTTCCAACCAATCAAAGAACTCTTCTCGCGCAGTGTGGTGCTCCAGAAATCTCTCGTATTCGTTCAGATCTACAATGGCTACCTGCGGCCGCCCAAACGTCTCCACCACGTAGGCCACCTTCTCTTCTTTCACCGCCTGGATCACGTCCGTCAACCGTTGTCGCAGTTCCGTCGTGCCGATCTGTCGCTCTTTCATCTGACTGCCTCGCTCAAGATGTAAATCCTTATAATCTTTATAACCATTATAAACCTTTACAACCTATTTGCCAATCTTCCACTTCCCGGCATCCAGTGTCAACGCCTGATCTGTGCCCACGCCATCTTTGGGCCTGGAACTGCAAGAGACGTTAATGAAATCGTCCGCCCGTTGACTCCGCCCATCTCCTTTGCTAAAATTTAACCAGTGTTAAATTGCACTATAACAGTGATTAATAATATTGTTGCCAAATTGTCATACTCCAGACGTGCCGAAAGACACTATCCTTCTCAATGCCGGGCGATCTACAATGACCATAATCTATTCGGCCGCGGCAACAACCTAGCAGCATACCGGGAAATCCATGTCTGAGCAGAAGTTGTCAACCAATGACCCCGCGCTGGACGATCCTTCCTGTCTGGCGCTGCTCGATGAGGCCGTCGCCGCCCAGGACGGCATCGTCGACGTGGCCGTCGATACGGCCGGCGAAACGGTGACGTTTGCCTATGACCCGCGCCGCATTGAGCCGGGCGACATCGCTCGCCTGGCTCACCAGATCGGCCCCACGCTGCAAGACCGCTGGCAGACCTGCACCCTGCGGCTGGAGAAGCGCGGCGGCCGGGCCTGCGAGTCATGCGCCCTGGCTCTGGAGCGTCAGGTGGGCCAACTCCCCGGCGTGCGGCGGGCCACGGCCAGTTTTGCGGGCGGCGTCATGGCCGTCCACTACGACAACGCCCTCATCTCGCCCCACGACATCACCCGCCACGCCGAGCGGTTTGGCGTCGGCGTTCGCCCCTCGGCCGCGGCCACACCTGTAGGGGCGGGTTTCAAACCCGCCCCTACCACCCGGCTAACGCCCCAGAAGCTCCAGGCCATCCTGACCGCCGTCACCCTCGTCGCCATGCTCGCCGGCTGGTTCGTCGAGCGCAGCGCGACCGCGCCGGCCTGGGTCGCCTCGGCTCTCTTCGTCGTGGCCTACGTGGCCGGCGGCGCGTTTGGCCTGAAGGGCGGCCTCGAGTCGCTCAAGGCCCGCACCATCGACATCGACCTGCTGATGATCCTGGCCGCCCTGGGCGCGGCCTTCGTCGGCGAGCCGTTCGAGGGGGCCATGCTGCTCTTCCTCTTCTCGCTATCGAATACGCTGCAAGACTTCGCCCTCGACCGCACCCGCAACGCCATTCGCGCCCTAATGAAGCTGCGGCCGAGCCAGGCCGAGGTCTACCGTGGCGACCGGCTGGTGACGCTGCCCATCGAGCAGGTGCGCGTGGGCGACCGGATGCTGGTGAAGCCCGGCGACCGCATCGCCCTCGACGGCGTGGTGCTGACCGGGGCCGGCAGCGTCGATCAGGCGTCGCTAACCGGCGAATCGGTGCCCGTCTACAAGCAGAAGGGCGACCCCTGCTTTGCCGGGACGATCAACCAGGACGGCAGCCTGGAGATCGGCGTCACCCGGCTGGCCAAGGATTCGACCATCGCCCGCCTCATCCAACTGGTGGAGGAGGCCCAGAGCGAGAAGGCCGAGACGCAACGCTTCATCGACCGCTTCGAGCAATATTACGCCGTGGGGGTCATCGTCCTGACGGCGCTGGTGGCCGTCGTGCCGCCGCTATTGCTGGGCCAGGATTTTAGCGCCGCCTTCTACACGGCCATGACCGTCATGGTCGCCGCCTCGCCCTGCGCCATCGTCATCAGTACCCCGGCCACCGTCCTGTCGGCCATCGGCAACGGGGCGCGGCGCGGCGTGCTGTTCAAGGGCGGCATCCACGTCGAGAACGCGGCCACGGTCAAGGTCGTCGCCTTCGACAAGACGGGCACGCTGACGGTCGGCAAGCCGGAAGTGACCACCATCCGAGTGATAAGTGATGTATTACGAGCGACGAGTGCCGAGGGATTAGCCGGGGTTGCTGTCTCCGAGGTTGAGTTGCTGCGCCTAGCCGCGGCCGTGGAGGCCCGCAGCGAGCACCCACTGGCTAAGGCGGTGGTGGGCGAGACCGAGAAACGGGGCATCGTCATCCCGGAAGTGACCCACTTCCAGTCCATCGCCGGGCATGGCGTGCGCGGCATGGTACTCGACCCGATCTACGGCCAGGTGGAACTCCACATCGGCAACCCGCGCTACTTCGCCAACTCCGACGCCGGCGGCCATCTGGCGGCGGTGACAGCCATCGTCAACGAGTTGGAGGCCGAAGGGCAAACCAGCGTGATCGTTGCCGTGGGTGACGGTCGGCGCTCGCCGGCGAGCGAGCCACCGGCAATCCACTTCCTGGGCGTCATCGGTCTGGCCGACGCCATCCGCCCCGACGCCCCGTCCGTCATCCGCGAGCTAAAGCAGGCCGGCGTGGCGCGAGTGATCATGCTGACCGGCGACAACCGGCGCGTGGCCGATCGCATCGCCGCCGCCGTGGGGGTCGATGAGGCCTTCGCCGACCTGCTGCCGGAGGACAAGGTGACGGCCATTCGCCACATTCGCGATACCTACGGCCCGGTGGCGATGGTTGGCGACGGGGTGAATGACGCCCCGGCGTTGGCCGCGGCCACACTGGGCATCGCCATGGGCGCGGCCGGCACCGACGTGGCCCTGGAGACGGCCGACGTGGTGCTCATGGCCGACGACCTGCGCAACATCCCCTACGTCATCCGCCTGAGCCGGGCCACGCGCCGTACGCTCATGGTCAATTTGGGCTTTGCCCTGTTCATGATCGGCCTGATGCTCGTCGCCATCTTTGCCCGCGATCTGCCGTTGCCGCTGGCGGTCATCGGCCACGAGGGTGGGACGGTATTGGTGTCGTTGAATGGGTTAAGGCTGCTGGGCTATCGGGATCGTTAAGCGGTAGCCCGGCCCGTTGATTGATCGTCACGCTGCCGTCGTACCGCGCAATCTGGCGGTCAAGGCGGCCATCGTCTCCGGCGTCAATCCGGCTTCCGGCTCCACCGTTTCGCGCTCGTCCAGCACCGCGGCGATCTGCTCGGCCGAAGCCTGCCCCAGATTTTGCAGCAGGGCGCTATAAGCCGCCCGCTGTTCTCTGATCGACTTCTCCGGCAGCGGCTGAACCGTATAGGCCAGCGTCGCCTGCCGCGTCAGGGCATAGACGATGTAATGGTTCAGCGACACGGCCTCTTGCTCGGCCAGGGTTTGGAGTTGCTCGTGCAAGGTATCGGGCAGTCTCAATGTCAACCTGCTCATGATCCACCTTTATAGCACCGCCCACGGCGTCATGTCAACAAAATTCGTTGGCGGAATGGCGGCTGAGAAACTCAGTGATTAGGAACCCCGGCGGCTGCTGCTCCGCCGCGGCCGCCCGCCCTTCCCCCGATAACTCGGCGCTTCCAGCACAAAGAACGTGCTGCGGTTGCCGTCGAGCATACGCGACTCCAGACGCGGGTCGAGTTGCTCGATGGGCACGGCGGTGGTGATGACCGTCGGCAGGTTGGCGTTGTAGCGATGGCTGAACAACTGGTAGAGCTTCTCGCGCGCCCAGGCCGTGGCGCTCTCCGTGCCCAGATCGTCCAGCACCAGCAGCGGGGCGTTGCGCACTTCGTCGAAGCGCTTGTCCAGCCGGGTCTGGCTGCTGGGGCTGAAGGATGCCCGGAGGTAGTCGAGTAGGTCGGGCACGACGACGAACAGCACCGGCTCGCCGGCGTTGCTGACGTAGTTGGCGATGGCCGCCGCCAGATGGGTCTTGCCGTTACCGAAGGCCGTGCTGTTGAACACCAGCCAGCCCTTTGGCTCTTCGGCAAAAGACATCGCCAGTTGCAGCGCCCGGTGCAGGTTGTCGGCCTGGGGCTTGGGCAGTTCGCGCTCGCGCGGATCGAACGTGTCGAACGTCTTATCGGCGTGGAGGCTCAGCGTTGATAGATCCGAATGATCGTCGCCGCCCGCCCGGCGGAAGTCGGGGGCGAGGATGTGGACGATCTGCGACAGGCCGAGATCGACCAGGCGCGAACGGACGCGGATTTCGATGGCTTCCAGGTCCAGGTTGGTGGTGATGACCGTCGGCAGCTTGGCGTTATAGCGGAAGTTGAGGATTTGATAGAGCTTTTCGCCGGCCCATTCGCTGTTGCTCTGTGTGCCCAGGTCGTCGAGGATGAGCAGCGGCGAATTGCGCACCTGGTCGAAGCGCTCATCGTAGCTGACCGTCGATTCGGGGTTGAACGTGGCCCGCAGGTGGTCGAGCAGGTCGGGCGTGTTGACGAACAGCACCGCCCGCCCGGTGTCCAGTTGGCGGTTGGCGATGGCCGCGGCCAGGTGAGTCTTGCCGCAGCCGTAGCCGCCCTTCAGGATGAGCCAGCCTTGCGGCTTTTCGGCGTATTGGCGCGCCGTATCGAACGCCGTTTGCAGATTGCGGCGGCGGTTCTGGGCCAGCCCGTGCCCCTCGGGCAGAAAGCTCTCG
>CXWJ01029465.1_pt1 | contig 10172 bp, 8 predicted proteins | sample 590841 | NCBI WGS metagenome assembly CXWJ01 (sample SAMEA3498367, study PRJEB10139) | wastewater metagenome | biome: wastewater treatment plant; material: activated sludge | place: Austria | collected 2015-01-21 | reverse complement strand
CCATCAGGGCGTGGAAGTTCACGGCCCCGACGAGGATCCGCCGCTCACGGACCGACAGGTCTTCGGGAAGCTCGTCGTCACTTTCGAAGCGGAAGACGGCCGGCTGGCCGAGCACGGAGTGAATCACGATTCGGGGGGTTCCCTGGATATCTGAGGAGCGACCCGCCGAGCGACGGAACATGCGTGAGTCTACCAAGCGGGTCTTGGAGCAAACCGAGAGCACGATCCCGCGCGCTCGGCGCCGACCTCCCAGCATCCCGCCAGCACCCGGCCCACTACACTGGACTTCGCCCGCTCCGGGCCGAAACCCGACGCCTGAAGGAGGGCAATGTCCCGCGTGTCGCCCGAGTCGTCTGAGCTCGAGCAGCCAGGACGAAACCTCGGACTTCTGGACGTCTTCCACAGACGGTATCTGCTGTCGTTGATCGTGCGCAAAGAAGTGCAGATCCGCTACCGCGGCTCGGTGCTCGGGTGGATGTGGTCGTACGTCAAACCGCTCGTGCAGTTCGTCGTCTTCTTCGTCGCCATCGGTGTCTTCCTGGGAATGAACTCGCGCGTCGAGTACTTCCCCATCTACCTGCTGGCCGGCATCACAGTGGTCACGTTCTTCAATGAGGCCTTCTCGAACGGCACCCGTTCGCTCGTGGACAACGCGCCGCTGATCAAGAAGATCTATCTCCCTCGCGAGATGTTCCCGGTCTCGAGCATGCTCATCGCCGCAGTCAATACCGTGCCGCAGATCATCGTCGTCGTCGTGATCGCCATATTCTTCGGCTGGGTTCCATCGGCGCTGCACCTCGGTGCGATCCTGCTCGCGCTGCTGATCGTCTCCATCCTCGCTACCGGTCTGGGGCTGTTCTTCGGCGCGATCAATGTCACGTTCCGCGACGCGCAGAGCTTCGTCGAGATCATCGTGATGTGCGCCGTGTGGGCGTCTCCGGTCATGTACCAGTGGGAAATGGTCGCCAACGCCGTTCCCGACTGGCTCTTCGTCCTTTACCGGCTGAATCCCCTCACCCCCGCCGTCGAGCTCTTCCACTACGGGATCTGGTCCCCCCTGAACCCCGCGGGCGCTCAGACTCTGCCTGATCTCGGCCTGTTCTCTCTGATCGCTCTGATCGTCTCTGTCGTGATGCTCGTGATCGGGCAATCCGTGTTCCGCAGGCTGGAGGGTCGTTTTGCCCAAGACCTCTGAGACGACCGCGTTGCCGAGCATCGTGGTCGACGATGTCCGGAAGGATTTCAAACTCCGTCATACGCACTCGATCAAGGAGACGTTCGTCGCGGCTATGCGTCGCAAGCCCCTGACGACGGACTTCCATGCCCTGGACGGCATCTCCTTCACGATCAGCGAAGGAGAGGCAGTCGCCCTGCTCGGCTTCAACGGGTCGGGAAAGTCCACGATGCTGAAGCTCATCTCCGGAGTGCTCATGCCCGACAGCGGCAAAGTGCTGACGCGGGGCCGTGTCGCCGGGCTGATCGAAGTCGGAGCGGGCTTCCACCCGGACCTTTCCGGGCGGGAGAACATCTTCTTGAACGCGGCGATCCTCGGTATGACGAAGAAGGAGATCGAAGCGCGCTTCGACGACATCGTCGCCTTCAGCGAGATCGAGCAGTTCATCGACACCGAGGTCAAGCACTACTCCTCTGGGATGTTCTTGCGGCTGGCGTTCTCCGTCGCGATCCATACCGAAGTGGATGTCCTCCTCATCGACGAGATCCTCTCCGTGGGCGACGAGCCGTTCCAACGCAAGTGCATCGCACGCATCCGCGAACTGCACGCCGCCGGAAAGACGCTCGTCGTCGTATCGCACGACCTCAACATGGTTTCCGACCTCTGCAGCAGAGGTGTCCTCCTCAAAGGCGGGCGTGTCGAGTTCGACGGGGACAGCACCAAGGCTGTCGAGCTGATGCGGGCCTGATGGGGAGACGAGAAGCTCACTCCGAGCGCGATATCTCCAGCGTTCGCACAGTCGATCCCGCAGCGCCGTCAGGTTTGCGGTAGTCGAGCGTCAGGGTGCTACCGGTCGCCGTCACCAGAATGGCACCGTAGCCCTCGACACAGCCGGAGCTGCCGTCGGTGAGCTCGGTGGGACATGGGCGGACCAGTTCGCTGGCGCCCACTCCCGCAACGAGATAGGGCAGACCGTCCACCTCCAACTCCTCGTAGACGTGCTGGTGCCCTGTCACAACGAGATCCGCACCCCACGCCCGATAGTCCCAACCCGCATCCGGCCGCATCTCGAGGTTGGGCTCGTGCGGGCCAGATGTGAAGGGCGGGCGGTGGAACATGACGATGTTCCAGTCGCCGGGCTCAGTGGACCTCGACTCGGTCAGCGCGCTTCGAAGCCACTCCCGCTGCTCACCGAGCTGATCCGGTGATGCCTCGCTGTCGAGCATGAACAGGTTCACGTTGCCCGCAGAGACCTCGTACCAGAGCGGGTTGTCACTCAGCGAGCCGAGATAGGCGAAGTAGTCGAGATAGGCTGCCTCTCCAGCCCCGTCGTTCTCGTAGTCGTGGTTACCCGGAACGGGGAAGAACGTCGGCCCATCGGGACTGGTGACGAAGGACCCGTAGTAGTCACCGACCGACTGCTCGAAGGGCACGCAGTCGGTCGTGCCCTGGGTGTTGTCGCCCGCGGTCGCGATGATCTGTGGATTCCACGCCCTGACCATATCGGCCACGTCACGCTCGCCGTCATCGCAATTGCCGTAATCCGTGATGATCGCGAACTCCGCACCCCCGCCGCTGTCCGTCGTGACGGTCGGGGCTTCCCGAAGACTCGTGGAATCGGAGGATCCGTCGTCGAGGACCGTCGCCGTACAGCCACTCATCGCCAAAGCGAGCAGGAGCGTGCCGACTGCGGTCGCGTACGCTCGCCTCACGACTTCGGCACCAGAGTGATCTCCACAGCTTCCACGCGCAGTGCTTGGCCGACCGTTCCCGCCGTTTGGCCGTCGGTCCTCCATGACTGCCAGCCGATGTTCTGGACATGTGCGCGATAGCGGATCGTGTAGTAGTTGGCCAGGTCACCGGTCAGCTTGAGCTCGAATGCCTCGAGCCGCAGGCCCTTGCCCGTCGTTCCGATCTCGCCCGAGCTCGTCCACGGCTGCCACCCGATGTTCTGGACCTGACCCCGCCAGCTGATACCACCGGTGTGCACGCCGTCCGTCACGGAGAGCCGCAACGCCTCCACCCGGAGAGACTTGCCGATGGTTCCCGCGGTCGCGCCGTTCTTCACCGTCGCGGTCCACCCGATCGACTGCACATGGGCGCTGTAGGACGTCGTCGGCACGGCCGTAGGCGTGACGGTGGGTGTCGGCGTCGGGGTCGGGGTCGGCGTGACCGTCGGCTTCGGCGTTTCCGTCGGCGTCGGAGTTGCCGTCGGCGTCGGCGTCGGGGTCGGCGTCGGGGTGAGCGTCGGCGTCGGCGTCGGCGTCGGCGTCACCCCCGGCTTGATCACCAGTCGGACCTGCAGCGCCTCGATGCGCAGGGCCTGTCCGACCGTGCCCGCCGTCGCGCTGTTGGCAACCCACGGCTGCCAGCCCACGTTCTGGACATGAGCTCGGTACTGCACGTCGTACTTGTTCGCGAGGTCACCGGTGAGCCGGAATCTGACCGCTTCGAGTCGCAACGACTTGCCTACTGCTCCGACGGTGGACGTGGTCCCCCATCCACTCCAGCCGATGTCCTGCACATGGCTCATCGCCTGGATGCCGCCGGACTGACCGCTCATGTCGGCGATGCTGAGAGACAGCGCCTCAAGACGCAGCGACTTGCCGAACGTCCCGACGATCTGCCCGGAGCCGTACGACCAATCCCAGCCGATGTTCTGGATGTGCGCGCGGTATCGGAGTACCGGAACAGTTCCATACTCGCTGTTCAGGAAGGCCGCGCGTGCAGCCACCTTGCCTCGCAGGTACGAAACCTCGCCGGCATAGGTGGAAGCGTAGTTCTTGCCTTCTCCTGCCACGAGGAGCGTGGGCTTGCCCAGGACCTTCCACAACGTGAAGTTCATGCTCGCCGACGTCGTCGTCGTCGCGGCGTACCCATCGATTTTACTGGGGAGCGCACTCGCCGCGGCGCCGATGCCGCTCTTCCACATTTCGTTCGCGCGCAGGACGAACGCGGGGTTGCGGAAGATGTCCTGGAACCACGGGTTGCTCCCGGTTGACCGCGTCGGCGTGCGAAGAGTGGCCGCGTTCTTCACGTAGTCCGACGCGGTGTCGGCGCCCAGGTGCTCGCTCTTGTCGTAGTTGAAGAGCCCGCTGTCGAAGTCCCACACGGGCCCGGCGTGGATCTTGTCGGTCGGTCCGTTCTTGTAGAAGTACACGCTGGACGCGACGATTTCGGGATTCTCGGTCACTTCGAACACGAAGTAGTACTTGACGAAGGAGTCGACGTCGATCAGCGAACTGATCAGAGTCCAGTCCGGGTTGGGTGAATGCAGCGCGGCGTCCAGAGCATTGATGCTCGACTTCATGTCGTCCCACCCGGCTTGGGTGTCCGCGGAAAGGTAGCCGGGAGTGTTGGCTGCGACGCCGGCAGGCAGATCGTCGACCCCGGACTTGGCATCCTTGAGCGTGAAGACGGTCCGGGTCGCACCGCTGCGGAAGTAGTAATCCTCGGCGACGCCGTAGTTGTTGTCGAGCTCAGCAAGAATCGCCTGTGGATGCGAGAGGTCTGCGCGGTTCTTCTTGACTTCGACCTTCTCGGCGATGAGGTAGTTCCCCTGGTACACCCCGTTGATCCGCACGTCCACCCAGCGCGAGGCAGGCGTGTAGGGCAAGCCGATCTCCTGGGCGAAGTCGAAGGCGACCTTGTTCCGCATCAGTGACGCGTCAGCGTGGTTCGCGAGCAGGATCCACGTCTTGGCGGTCCCCATGCCCAGGACATCCGTCGTGGCGGGGAACTTGATCTGGTACGGCTTCTTGGCGAGGGTCCAGGTGAAGTTGCCGCGCCCCTTCAGTTCACCTCCCACCTGAGGCGCAATCGAGTACGTGCCCGACGGGTCGCTCATGCTCAGCGTGGCGACAGCCCGGTTCTCCTTGTTGCTGTTGACCCAGGAAAGGCTCTGCGCCGGATCGGGAAGCGTGATGTCGAGCGTCGGAAGGTTGTTCGAAACCGGTGCCGGAGCCGTCCAGGTGGGCGTCGGCGTCGGTGTGGCCGTGGGAGTCGGCGTGCTCGTCGGAGTAGGTGTGCTCGTCGGCGTCGTCGTCGGAGTCGGCGTGACCGTCGGCGTCGGCGTCGGAGTCGGAGTGGGAGTCGGCGTGACCGTCGCCGTCGGCGTCGGAGTCGGCGAGTCGGTGGGACCGGGCGTCGCCAAGGAGGGGGCAGACACGTCTGCCGCGGCGGCGCTGGCCGGACTCATGGGACCAGCGAAAGCCAACGTGGAGACCAGGATCGCCACCAGGCCTGCCGAGACTCTTTTTCGAACATGCATGTGTGCCACAGTTGCCCCACTGTGTAATGGTGGCGATCAGACCGACCGCCACGCCCCCGACGGGTGCACGAATGTGCGAAACCGAGAGTCCCCAATGCGCTCTCGATCAATTCCCTGAGAGAAGAGTACGGCGCACAGGACGATTGAGCCAATCGGCGACGAGACTCACCGCACCCGGAATCGCCGTCGGGATGGGTGACGGCTCGTTCAGGCTTTCGCCCTCAGAGCTCGGCGTGAAGCTGCCACACCCGGTCGGCGGACTCGCGCCACGAGAAGGCGCGGCCGCGGTCGGCGGCGAGCACTCCGAGCCGATCCACCGCGGCGGTCGACCCGAGCGCCTCTCCCAACGCGGCACCGAGTGCCTCCGCAGACGCGTCGACCAGCATCCCCCCGTCGACGATGACCTCGTCGTGTACGGGTGAGGATGCCGCAACCACGGGAACACCGAGCGCCAACGCCTCGAGCACGCGCCAGGGCAGAACCGAGCGCTGCGCGGGTGCGACATAGGTGACGGCTCCACCGAACACGGCGGCACGGTCCTCGGCGGCGAGCGCGCCACGCACGTGCAGGCTGCGCTCGGGGATTCCGGCGGCTGCGGCCAGGTCTGCGATCGCGGGCTCTTCTCCCTCGCCGGCGCCGATCACCACCACAGGAAGATCCAGCCCCGCACGAGCCACGGCGGCGAAACCGAGGGCAAGCGCGTCAGTCGGCGCCGCACGGCCCGCGAGCAGCACGAATCCCTCCGGCAGATCCATGGCTCGGCGGCGACCGACCTCGTCCAGCGGCACGGCGAAACCGGACGGCGCTGCGCCGGCGATGACCCGGATCCGCTCCCCCAACTTCGCAAGGACCCCCAGCTGCGCAGCCATCGAATGGGTCGGCACGACGACGGCGTCGGCATGCTTGACCGCTCGCTTGAGCATCGCCCGGTGCCACCCGACGGCGGACTTCGGCCACTCACCGGGAGCGTCCCACGGGCCGAGATCCCAGATCGTGACGACGGTCTGATCGTTCTCGTGCACGCGATCGTGCTTCACGAGGGGTGCGAACAGCGTCGGCGAGTGGATCATGCCGCCACCGATCCCGGTGCCGACACCGAGCTGCAGCGCCGCCGCGAGCTCCCGGCGCGCAAGGGCGGTGCGGCGGACGCCGACGAGCCCCGGGACCTCCACAGAACGCCCGGCGGGCGCAATCCCCTCGACGTCGCAGCCCGCCGGCGTCCCGGCGATCAATCCCCGGGCGAGCTCGCGGGAAGCGATCTCGAGGTCGGGACCCGTGGGCGCGACCAGCTGATCGAGCATCACGCGAAGTGTCGCCGTCACGTCGCTCAGCCTTCGGGCGTCGGGGTCTGGGTCGGCGGGTGGAGCGTCTGCTGCAAAAGCTGCTGGATGTAGGCGAAGTCCGGCTCGTACTCGTCGATCCCGCCCTCCGGCGTCAGCTCGATCGTCGTGACGGGCTGATCCTTGGCCTTGAGCGCGAGCTCAGCCAGGAACGGCAGCAGCGATTGCGGCAGATCGGTCTGGATCAGATCCTGTCCGGCCGCGGCGACGTCCTGGAAGCGAGTGAGCACGACCTGCGGCGTGAACTGCGCGAGGATCGCCTCCTGCAGCTGGCGCTGGCGCTTCATCCGGTCGAAGTCCGACGTCGTGTAGCGCGACCGCGCGTACCACTGGGCGGTGTCTCCATCCATGTGCTGGGCGCCGACTTCGATCCAACCGGTCGCCCACTCCTCGGCGGGCTGGCCGCTGTAGGCCGGGCCACCGCCCTCGGGCAGCCGCTCCGCCACCGTGATGTCGACCCCGCCGAGCGCGTCGACGAGCGACGCGAACCCGTGCATGTCCACGAACACGTAGTAGGGGATCTCGATCCCGAGAACGCCCTCCGCGGCATCCTTGGTCGCCTCGATGCCCGGCTCGGATCCGTTCGCGACGGCGTCGGGATAGAGGGCGTTGCCGTCCTGGCAGACCTCCACCTCGGTGCGGAGCTGGTTGATGCCGCTCCCCCACCCGCAAGATGCGTTCGCGTACCCGTCGTGCCCGTTCGGGTATTTGTCCTGCATCGGCCCGGCCGAAAACGGCACGTTGGGCATGTCCCGGGGGATGCCGGTGATCGTCGTCGCGCCGGTCGTGGCGTTGACCGACACGACCGAGATGCTGTCGAAGCGCATGGAGTCGCGGCCCTCGCCGCTGTCCGCACCGAGCAGGAGGATGTTGTAGTACCCGTCGCTCGGCGGGACGGACGGGCCGCTCGCACCGAAGATCGCCCCCAGCGCGTCGCGCGCGGCACCGACGGACTGCGATGCGTACGCCGCTCCCCCGCTCGAGGCGATCAGCAGGGCGACGGCAAGCCCGAGGATGCCGAACCGCGCCGCCGTGCCCGTCTTCACGAGCCGCACCATACGAAGCGTGTCGACCGTGAGGACCAGCCAGAGCACCGCATACGCGAGGAGAAGACCCTGGATCAGCAGGAGCGCGAACCAGTTGGTGACGATCGTGAGGAACACCTGCTGCCAGAGCAGTGCGCTCAGCGCCGCGAAGATGAGCAGGACCCACATGACGAGGGTCGAGCCGAGCCCGATCTTGCCGAGCCGGCGGTTGCCCGCCACGGCCTGGGCGGATCCGGGCAGCAGGAAGTTCAACAGCACGAGCCACCACGCGCGCCGCGTCATGACCGCGCGCGACGAGGTGTCGGGGTAGCGCAGTGGGCGGTCTTCGACGACCTTCGCGGCGGGGATGCGCGTCTGAGCCGGACGCGGCGGACTGGCGATGCTCACAGGGACTCCTTGAGCCGCCGGTTCTTGTCCTCCACCTGCGACTCGAGTTCGCGGGCGTACGCCTCCACGCGGTCGGCGAGCACGGAATCCGTTGCTCCGAGGATGCGTATCGCGAGGAGTCCGGCGTTCTTCGCGCCGCCGATCGACACGGTCGCGACGGGGATCCCGGCCGGCATCTGGACGATGCTCAGAAGCGAGTCCATGCCGTCGAGTGTGGCCAGCGGCACCGGGACGCCGATGACGGGCAGCGACGTGACCGAGGCCAGCATGCCGGGCAGATGCGCGGCACCGCCGGCGCCGGCGATGATCGCACGGAGCCNNGCACGGAGCCCGCGGGCCCGAGCCTCTCGGCCGTAGCGCATGAGCTTGTCAGGCGTGCGATGCGCGGAGACGACCTCGACCTCGTGGGGCACGCCGAAATCGGTCAGGATCTGCGACGCATCGCTCATGACGCGCCAATCCGAGTCGGAGCCCATCACGACGCCGACCAGGGGCGCGTCCGAAGAGTGCAGGGGCACGTCGATGCTGGACTCAGTCACCCGACCAGGCTAGGGCGCGTGGCTGGAAGAACCCCGCAACGGCGCGGTCAGGATGCGCAAGACAGCGGTCAATCCACGAAGACGGATGCCGCGGCACGGGCCTGATATGCGACCTCGTCGAGGTCATCGCCGACGACGTTCACATGCCCCACCTTGCGTCCGGGGCGCGGGGCCTTGCCGTAGGTGTGGACCTTCGCCGCCGGATGCGCGGCCATCGCCGCCGCGAACCGTTCGTCGAGGGTCCCGTCGACGGGGCCACCCAGGATGTTCACCATGACCGCCCATTCGCCGCGAGGGTCAGTGTCGCCGAGCGGCAGGTCGAGCACCGCACGCAGGTGCTGCTCGAACTGGCTGGTCACGCCGCCGTCCTGACTCCAGTGGCCGCTGTTGTGCGGCCGCATCGCCAGTTCGTTCACGAGCAGGCGCTCATCCGTGGTCTCGAACAGCTCGACCGCCAGCATGCCGGTCACGTCCAGCCCTTCCGCGATAGAGATGCCGATGCGGGCGGCGACGTCGCTCAGCCGGCCCGCCGCGCGGGGCGCGGGGGCGATGACCTCGGCGCACACCCCGTCGCGCTGCACGGTCTCCACGACCGGGTAGGCGCGCACCTGCCCGGAGGGACGGCGCGCGATCTGCTGGGCGAGCTCGCGCGAGAAATCGACGAGCTCCTCGACCAGGAGCGCTCCCCCGCGGCCGTCCTCGGCGAGTGCGGCGAACCAGTCGTCCGCTTCGGTCGCGGCAGACACGACGCGCACGCCCTTGCCGTCGTAGCCGCCACGCGGCGTCTTGACGACCGCACGACCGCCGTGGGCGTCGAGGAAGACCTGCAGCTCGTCGGGCCCGGTGACGGCCGCCCATTCCGGCTGCGGCATCCCGAGTTCCTGCAGCCGCGCGCGCATGACGAGCTTGTCCTGAGCGATGTGCAAAGAGCCGGGGCCCGGGCGCACGACCACGCCGGCGTCGATCAGCGCGTGGAGCACGTCCTGTGGAACGTGCTCGTGATCGAACGTGATCACATCCACGTCGCGTGCGAAGGCGAGCACGGTCTCGGCGTCGCGGTAATCGCCCACCGCCGTTGCGGCCAGAGCGGCCGACATTCCGTCCTCCTCGGCGAGCACACGCAGCTCGATCCCCAGTTCGACCGCGGGCGCGATCATCATGCGCGCCAGTTGACCCCCGCCGACGACTCCGACTCGCAACGCCATGAGCATCCTTCCGTCGCTTGCTCCGCTCCCATCATCCCGCAGGCGCGCAGCCGCACGGCACGCAGCCGCACGGCGCGAAGCCGGTCAGACCGCGGGAGGGGCTGTCGGTGCCGGGGGCATCGGCGGGAACGACTGCGCGTCGCGGTGGGCGAGGATCTGATTGACCTCGACCTGATCCACGAGGGCCTCGTGGACGAGCGCGATGCTCGGG
>CXWJ01001084.1_pt1 | contig 10174 bp, 12 predicted proteins | sample 590841 | NCBI WGS metagenome assembly CXWJ01 (sample SAMEA3498367, study PRJEB10139) | wastewater metagenome | biome: wastewater treatment plant; material: activated sludge | place: Austria | collected 2015-01-21 | reverse complement strand
CAGAAATTATTATGCCAGCCTGCCGCAGGAACTCCTCGAAGCCGCCAAAATAGACGGCGCGAGCATGCTGGGAATTTACCGATACATCCTCCTGCCGATCTCGCTTCCAAGTTTTGTGGTCGTGTTAATCTGGCAGTTCACCTCCGCGTGGAATGATTTCCTCTTCGCAGTGGTGCTCACTGGCAATACCGAATGGCCCATCACCGTAGCGCTCAATAACATGGCGGGGAGTCAGATCATTGCGTGGAATGTGCAAATGGCAGGCTCGCTTCTCGCCGCGTTGCCAACACTCTTGGTATACATCTTCCTCGGCAGATACTTCCTGCGCGGCTTGCTGGCTGGCTCGCTCAAAGGTTGAAACACGATCTCGAAAACAGAAGACCCCGCAAGGGGTCTTTTTGTTTGACATTTCATCCCGCCTCGTCTACACTTTCGCCATGCTTGCCCGCGTATTCTCGTGCGCCGTCATCGGACTCGAAGGCGTCATCGTCGAAGTGGAAGTGGATTATTCCAACGGCTTGCCCGCCGTCATCATCGTGGGCTTGCCCGACGCCGCCGTGCAAGAGAGCCGCGAGCGCGTGCAGACCGCCGTCAAAAACGCGGGACTGCATTTTCCCCGTCATCGTATCGTCGTCAATTTATCGCCCGCGTCCATTCGCAAAGAAGGACCCGCGTACGATCTGCCCATCGCGCTCGGCGTGATCATTCTTTCAGGTCATCTCCCGCATGACGTTGTTGAGGACACGCTCGTCGTCGGCGAACTTTCGCTCGATGGAGTCGTGCGGCACACGCGCGGAATTTTACCGATGGCGGCAACCGCCCGCGCTAACGGATACAAGCGGATGTTCGTGCCTGAGGCGGATGCGGGTGAGGCGGCTTTGATTCCCGACCTCGAAATTTATCCCGTGCGGACACTTGCGGATCTTTACAACCATCTGTCTGGTCGCAGTTTACTTCAGCCTTATCAACCTTCAGCGAATGACGCGCTCGAGCCACTGTTCACGCCGACAGATTTTTCCGAGATCAAAGGACAGGAACACGTGAAGCGCGCGCTCGAAGTCGCCGCGGCTGGCGGGCATAACGTGTTGATGGTCGGAAGCCCCGGCGCTGGAAAAACGTTGCTCGCCCGCGCCATGCCCGGCATTCTGCCTGAAATGTCCATCGAAGAATCGCTGGATGTTACAAGAATCTTTTCAGTGGCAGATCAACTCCCCGCAGGGACGCCGCTCATCAAACATCGTCCGTTCCGCGCGCCGCATCATACGATCTCACACGCGGGTCTCGTAGGCGGCGGCAACATCCCCAAGCCCGGAGAAATATCGCTCGCGCATAGGGGTGTTTTGTTTTTAGACGAGTTCCCCGAATTTGGTTCGCGCGTCCTCGAAGTGATGCGCCAGCCGATGGAAGATAAAGTGGTCACCATCAGCCGCGCCAAAGGCTCGCTCACTTTTTCCGCAAACTTTCAACTCATCGCCGCGATGAATCCGTGCCAGTGTGGCTACTATGGCGACTCACTCAAACCATGCACCTGCGCCCAAGCCGCCGTGACCAAATACCAAAAACGAATCTCAGGTCCATTACTCGATAGAATTGATATCCACATCGAAGTCCCGCGTGTGGACTATGAAAAGCTCAGCGGAGATCGAATTGGTGAATCAAGCCAAGCGATTCGCGCCCGCGTTCAATCTGCGCGGAATATTCAACTCGCCCGATTTACCAATCCCCAATCTACCAATTCCCGTTCTACCGATATTGTCTGCAACGCCGATATGCGCGTGGGGGAGATACGTCAGTTTTGCCAGTTGCAGGATGAAGGTCAGAGCCTGATGCGTGCGGCAATGAGCCAGATGAACCTGTCGGCGCGGGCGTATCATCGTATTTTGAAACTAGCGAGAACAATCGCTGATCTGGCAGGGAGCGAGGAGATTCAATCCGCGCATTTGGCGGAGGCGCTGCAATATCGCCCAAAGTTGATGTATAGCGCGATGTGAGGGGAACGATGTAAGATGATATTTAGAGACGGGTTATAATCTAAACATGGCAAAGTTACGTCCACGAGTAAGAGCGCTTGCGCTTGCGCGCGAAGTCCGCAACAGGCTGACAACTGAACTGGGTCAACCTGTCCAGGTGATCATGTTTGGCTCTCAGGCGCGCGGCGACGCGACGAAGGAGTCGGATATTGATCTGCTGGTGGTCTTACCGACGGTTGACGCGCGGACAACGCGTCTGGCTTCGCGGATCGGCTGGGAGGTCGGGTTTGATGCGGGACGCGTCATTTCGATCATCCCCGATACGAGGGAACAGATGAAGCGGTTCGGCTTCCTGCCTTTTTATCGCGCCATCAAGACCGAGGGAATTGCGGTATGACGAAGGGGAAATCGTACAAGAAAGACTTGATCCATTATCGGCTCGATTTGGCGCGAGAGATGCTGAGGGATGCGAAAGTCTTGAAAGAAAACGGCGGAAGCGCGGTGAGTATTGTGAACCGCGCCTATTATTCTGTTTTTTACGCCGCGCTGGCGTTGTTGGTGACCGAGGATGTCGAGCCGAACAAACATGCAGGTGTGTTGGCGAAGTTTGATGAGTTGTTCGTACGGCAGGGAATTTTTCCAAAGGAAATGAGCAGGATTCTTCATCATGCGTTCGACATGCGGCAAGCCGGGGATTACCAGAAATCCAAAGTGATCACAGAAGAGCAAGCGATTGACGTGCTGCGTTCGGCGGAGGAATTCGTTGACGCGATTGTTAAAAAACTTTTGAAGACTTGACTCAATCTCATTGAAGACACAAAACGGTCTCGCGGACGTTGTGTCCGAGACCGCTTTCGTTTCCCATCCGACCCTCATCGAACAAGTGGTATACTTTTTTCAGGAGATCGAAATGCCAGTCGTCGCGAGATTTTACGGTATTCTTATCAAGATGTACTTCAGCCAAAGCGAACATGGCGTTCCGCACTTTCATGCCGTGTATGGAGAGTACAATGCCGTATTCAACATCGCCACTTTGGAGATGATGGAAGGCGACCTGCCAAACCGCGCCCATCGACTCGTGAAAGAATGGGCGGCGAATTATCAAGCAGACTTGCTCCACATGTGGCAGACCAATGAATTCAAGCAATTGCCGGGATTGGAGTAACTATGAACAACCCGAAAATCCGATCAGTATCCCCTGCGGATGATAAAAAATTGAACGTCACATTCGACAACGGGATGGAAAAAGTCTACGATTGCAAGCCGTTGATCGAAAAATATGAGGCGTTCAAGGTTCTGGAAAATGAAGCGTTTTTCAAACAGGTGAAAGTGGATGCGGGCGGCTATGGCATTTCATGGGACGACAAGGTGGATTTGAGCGAAGACGAATTGTGGACGAATGCGGTTGAAGTTGTAACTGCCTGAATTGACGTACTTCAAAATGAAAACCCGCCTCGCTTAGACTTGGAGGCGGGTCGCTTTTCTCGGGCGTCTAGCCCATTCGCGATTGCATTAGCGACCTGTGTTCGCACCTCGGCAGGACAGGGAGATTGTCGCTAACCGAGATGTTGTTTTCTAAACATAAAAAGTCACTCAAGAGTCGATCTCTATTTCTCCAGTAAAAAGTTGAAAAAATCACTCAAAGTATCCGCATCAACAATGCGTTTAACGTACAAATAAAAACCAGTAACAATTTCTCCTTGGGAAATCAACAAAACACAGTTTGTAGTTACAGAGTTTTCATATCGACAACTTATGGTTTGCAATTCAGATACGTTTATCAATTCAGGAGCAAAATACTCTGGAAAGGCGGTATCTGGCTTTAAGCCCGAGACGTTGATGATTTCCGCAAAATTTGGCATGACTTGATATCGGCTAATTGTGTTATCCAATAATACTTTGTCATCATTCCAGTAGCCAAACAAAGCAATACTTGCTTCTTCAGTTTGAAAATAATTATCATTATTAGGCAAAATGGAACTTTGAAATATATTTATTTGAAACCACTTAAAATCACTTGGGAAATCATTTTTACCTACCAAGCTTTTAATTATTTCGGAGTTTGGGTTTTCAACATCACGATCATACCTCGGCATATTAAAGGCAACTCGAATGCTGGTCTCGTGATAACCACTCCAAACCAACAATATTGACACAATTATAAAAACTACTTCTTTTAGCCTTTTCACTATGACAACTCCTGCCTAAGGCAAATTTGTACTTAGGCTAGATTCTATCAATTCTTGTAACTCAGAGAAGTAAAAAGATGGCATGTAGAATGGCGTGACTTCTTGGCTATTGGTTGCCTGAACAAGAACAGCAGAATCTATATTCAAAACAAATCCTTCAGGAGCACCCCTTGCCGGGTGGCCTATGTTCGTATAGGTGTTTTGGTAAATAGTTAAATGGACACTTGTAGTATTGTCATTTCCAGTTGCACGTATAAATTTTGCTAACTCATCGTCATAATCATCTGGTAATAGGTAAAATCCTGCTGCATCTGCCAACACATTAACACCAGCACCCGCAAGTGCTTTCATCATGATTTTCCAAGCCAACCTAACCTGCGGCCCGCCCGGAGCCAATATACCGCCCACTGCACTTATTGATGTGTTTGTCCAAAACGCTCTTGGTGAATTAAATTCATAAAAATCTAAAGCAAGTTCATTAGGATCTTCTATAGTAATATTGACAACAGGTCCAGGATCACAAGTATTCACCCAATAATTCTCTGTGCTGATTTGAACCCAGCAATTACTATCATCATCTTTACTTAGTATGTTTCCAAGGTCGTCATCATTTCCACCATTACGGCAATCAGGATCGTTATTGCACTGGACATCTCCTGGACCGCCATCTCCGCTTCCGCCAGGTTGTGGAGTAGGCGCATGACGGCAAGACTCTCCATCCTCGCATGTTTCCATGTGTCCCGTTGGATCGTTAAAGAGGATTGGGTTATTTCGTGGGTATCGTCCGCGCCGCGCCGAAGGGGAGATAGCGTTTCTGGCTTGTTAAAGTTCCGCTGGCGTTGGTGACTGCCACCGTCGAGCCGAGGTGATCGGTTAGGAGGTATTGTAATCCCGATGCGTCTTGCACGGCAACCATCATCCCTGCGATGGAGTAGTATTTCTTGGTTGCGCCGTCTTTCACTTCGAACTGTCCGCCCATAAAATAGGATGTGGTCGAGTCGGGCGTTCCGCTCGTCCCTGTGAAGTGCGCCGTGGACACGCCCCCTTCGGGGACCTTCGGCGGACTCCGTCCCCGTCATACGCAAACGACCAACTTTCGATGATAGTCCCTGTGCAGTCCGTGTCCCGTTTGGCGATACTGGAGGCGCGGTCGTTTCGACAAGCTCAACACAAGTCTCCGCGTTGTAGGCGTGGGTGTAGACTACGCCATTCTCGATGCGGCAGGTCATGTTGCCATTGGCGTCGTATTCGTACGTGTCAGGCGATCCCGTTTCAGGGCTGACGCTGGTCACCGCATGAGGGGCGCTCGCGCTGTAGGCGTACGTCCGCGCGAACCAGCCGGGTTGATTGGTGGCGGATGGGTCGTCCACGCCGGGGTCGGTCAGTGTGCCGATGTAGGAGAATCGGCGCGACTCGAAGTCGTCGAAGTAGAGCGTGCCGCTGGTGGTCGCGTCCACGCCTTGCGCGCCTAATCTCACTTCTGTAAGAGTTCTTGTGTCATTATCAACAAAGGTCAGTGATTGTTTTTGAACATCATCGAGCCAGAGAGTTAACGATCCGTTGTTGGCAAAGGCTTGATAGTGGATTTCGACAGAAATCCAGTTATTCTAGATGTCGTACCATGTGGGGGTGTCCACGTACCAGCGTCGTTGAAGGCCCGCACTGATTTGATAGGTTGGTTGCCGGTCTCGAAGTCCGCATTGAAGATCGAATCGGCTGTATCCAGTTTTTGCAGGTAGTAGAGTGAAGCCTGCCCTGAGCATGCCGAAGGGTTGCCGCTGAAGGTGTTTTCAAAGTACCTCGCGATGCGACTTGGGATGTCACACTCCCTAATCGTTTAGACAAACACTTAGAACATATACTTCGTAAGTGTTGGATATCTGATTCGTTTTGATATTCGCAAGATATGCTATTGAATCGGATGCGTCAAGGAATGTAAACACACCCTCAGATTCTAAATCCGATACCAAGCGAGTGATTCCTCCGGTTGTCATGGTGTATTTATACACAGAATAATAACCTGGCCCAGCACCCACCACCGCAATGATCCTTTCACTATCCTTTAGCCACCAAGCTCCAACTGTCCGCGGAAGTGCATAGAGCGGCATAATAGAGCGGCTATTAACATCTAATGCAAATACATGATCGGCTAAACTCGTTTGATATATCACCCAGTTTCCATCAGACGATACATCAAGTAGGGCAAATTTGGGCGCGCCGGAAACGTCAGATTCAGACAACAATGGTATAAGAGATCGAGAAGGGATATCCACCAGCCACAGGTAAAACGGCGAAAAAGAAAGCATTTCTAAGACAATCCGATCTTCATTGGGAAACCAATGAGCCGCTTTAACTCCGCCAGGTATTTTTCCTAGGTACGCAGGAGCTGTCTGAGCCTTTTCGAGTAAAAACAAATCTGTTTCTTGAGGCGCTCCATAGTTTTCATTGGATTGGAATTCAAACTCTGGTGTTGAAGCTGAATTTATTGAGGGGTTTGTTACGCTCCAAAATATCAAGCGAGTTTTGTTTGGTGAAATCGCCATCGCGCTTGGTAATAGGTTTTGGTTTTTATCCAAAATGGCATAACAATGCTGCTCAATGACTTCAGGCGTAACTGTAGAAACCGTGCTTATGCTCGAGATATTTGTTAATTCTTGGCCTACTGTTGAATATTCCCACCAGCTATCTCCCGATTGAAGGTACAAATCTTGGCCGCTGCTTGATATTGAATAGTTATTAATCGGCCGCCCATCAACTAAATCATTCAAACTTATTGTGCTTGTTGCACATGAGACTGTCGTAAGCGATGTATCCGTGATTCTAGGAACTGCCGTTCCACTTGTAAGAATTAGAGGTGGCGGCGTTTCACTTTCAATATTAGTACTCGTGCTTGAGCACTTTACAACTTGAATTAATAAACACAAAGACACCTAGCAATACAAGCAAGGGCTTTTTCAAGATTGAGATTTGTGTAGTTGCAATAATCATAATTAAGGTGCTGTGCTGCAATTATTAGCCGTCCACATATTACAGCCTCCCATTTGTATAACATTCCATGTATAACTTTCGGCCTCTTCAGGATAGCCTAAGGCAAATTCATCAGGATACGGATCATCGAAATTGTCGAGTAGATAATCAGTCATCTCTCCATTCATAAACTTTAGAGGGTTGTGAGCCTGATTTTGATCCTTGTTTCGAACCTCAATGTGAACATGATGTCCACCATCCGGATTATTGGTCACAGTTCCAATAATTGAACCCACTGATACAGGATTGCCAATCACTAGGTTTGTATCAACGTGTTGATAGACTACCACTAAATCCCCATAATCAACATAAACTACTTGGCCAACTAGTGAAGGACGCACTCGCACAACGACCCCATCCTGGTTTACGGCCATCATTACTGCTGCTCCTGGATGCGTAAAAAAGTCAATGCCTCCATGCCAACCTTGGAACCATTTGTCATACAACCATTCGTCCCCGTTCAGATGATTGTTATAAGCGAAGTTGGTTGGGCCAAACCATTCTGTGGCTAGCAGTTCGCCAACGGGTAATTCAGTAAACTCAAGATCTTCGTCGGGCTGATCACCTTCGTCTCCACCATCATCATCCCCGTTACCAGGAGCTGGCAGAGGAGTCCATGGATCGGGAGCTTCGCATTCGGGGTCAGAGTATATGTACCCACATACACTCTCATGTCCTGTCGGATCATTGAAACTAATCGGGCGATTTAATACATACGAGTAGCGGTTCCAACTTTGTGGATTTGCTGGACTGGGAATGATCGAATCAGGTTGAATGAACCTCCCCAACCCAACCGAATAAAACCGTGCCTTGTAATCCATGATCCCGCCCATGCCGTCGTCCAGTTTGCGTTGACCGGTGTAGCCGTAGTCGGTTAGTGCGATAGTTGGATAGTTCGGTAGTTGACGAACTTCGCCGAAGGGCAGGTATCTTTGCTGGGATGTTAAAGTTCCGCTGGTATTGGTGACCGCCACCGTCGAGCCGAGATGGTCGGTGAGCAGGTATTGTAATCCCGATGCGTCTTGTGTGGCAACCATCATCCCTGCGATGGAGTAGTACTTCTTGGTCGCGCCGTCTTTCACTTCGAACTGTCCGCCCATGAAATAGGAGGTGGTCGAGTCGGGCGTTCCGCTCGTCCCTGTGAAGTGCGCCTTGCTCACACGGTCTCCGTCCCCAACCGAGTTTTAAGTTGACAAATCCCAAGAATCCATTATACTGAATATATCTCACTTAATTGACGGCAAGATAAGAAAGTGAGATATATTTTATGCAATGAAATCCAGTCCCTCTGGAGGTTCTGCGTGGATGTTCGTCTGTTTGGTGCGCGGCAGGATCGTTTCGTGAATGGTGTAACCGCCAAATTTTGGGAGTTGGCACAGGATGCCAGTCTCTCAACAATATTGCGTTGGCTCGAAGTTGTGGGTGTCTTTTTAAATCAAAAGTCATTTTCTAGAACGTCTACTCAAAATTTTTCGCAATTGCTTTGCTTCATCCCCTGCCAAGGGGTTTTTGTTTTCGGGTTGCAAAATGTGCGTTGACTCCGCGCACGGGAGCGCGGAGCGCTGTTCATGAGACAACTGCCGAGAACGTTTTGAACACGAACAGGAGAAGCGTTATGGATGAACAATAAATCAAAAAATCTTCTTCCAACAATTCAAATCATACAAAGCGAGGAGTTACCATGAGCGACCAATACAAGTACGTACTCACCGAAGCCGATATGCCCAAGGCTTGGTACAACATCAACCCGGATATGCCGGTCGACCCGGCGAAGACCGCCTGGAACGCGGTGTTGCATCCCGGCACCAAGGAGCCGGTGACGCCGGACTTCCTGGCGGTTTTATTTCCCATGAAATTCATCATGGAAGCGGTCAGCATGGACCGTTGGATCGAAATCCCGGAACCTGTGCGCGATATCTACAAACTATGGCGCCCGTCGCCCCTCTATCGCGCCAGAAGGTTGGAAAAGGCGCTCGATACGCCTGCCCATATCTACTACAAATATGAGGGAGTTTCACCCGTTGGATCGCATAAACCCAACACAGCCATCGCCCAAGCGTTTTATGCAAAAGAGGAAGGCGTCAAAGGTTTCACCACGGAAACCGGCGCGGGGCAGTGGGGCTCGGCGATGTCCATGGCGTGCAACTTCTTCGATCTGGAATGCCATGTCTACATGGTGAAGGTTTCCTACAATCAGAAACCTTATCGCCGTATCATCATGGAGAACTTCGGCGCGACGGTCACGCCCAGCCCATCGAACAAAACCCAGTACGGACAAAAAGTGCTGGCGGAGGATCCCAACAGCCCCGGTTCGCTGGGCATCGCTATTTCGGAGGCGGTGGAAGCGGCGGCGACTTCCGGCGGCAAGTACAAATATTCCCTCGGCTCCGTGCTCGGACCGGTGCTCATGCACCAGACCGTCATCGGATTGGAAGCCCTCAAGCAGTTCGATATGGCTGGCGAATACCCGGATACGGTCATCGCCTGCGTTGGCGGTGGGAGCAATTTCGCCGGGTTCACGTTCCCCTTCATCCACAAGAACCTGACCGAAGGCGCAAAGACGCGTGTTGTCGCTGTCGAGCCAGCCGCCTGCCCAACGCTCACCAAAGGTAAATATGCCTTTGACTACGGCGATACCGCACAGATGGCTCCGATCGTCAAGATGCACACGCTCGGACACAACTTCGTGCCGGAAGGAATCCATGCGGGCGGACTTCGCTATCACGGCATGGCTCCGCACGTGTCCGCGTTGGTAGACAGCGGTCACATCGAAGCGGTCGCCATCGATCAGCTCGATACGTTTGAAGGCGCGGCGATGTTTGCGAAGGCGGAGGGAATCGTCCCGGCGCCCGAATCGTCTCATGCCATCCGCGCCGCGATCAACGAGGCGTTGAAATGCAAGGCGGAGGGTGCCAAGAAGGTCATCGCCTTCAACCTCTCCGGGCATGGTATCTTCGATTTGGCGGCTTACGATGAGTACATGAAGGG
>CXWJ01033901.1_pt1 | contig 10176 bp, 9 predicted proteins | sample 590841 | NCBI WGS metagenome assembly CXWJ01 (sample SAMEA3498367, study PRJEB10139) | wastewater metagenome | biome: wastewater treatment plant; material: activated sludge | place: Austria | collected 2015-01-21 | reverse complement strand
TGCCCGCGTCCGAGAGTTCGCGCAGCCGGGTGAGCACCCATTCGCGGGCCTCTTCCATGGGCTGCTCGGGGTCGCGGAGCAGGTTCTCGGCCGGGATCGCAGCCCGGCCGCGGGCCCGTGGTTCGGCGAACGGGCCGTCGAGGGCGACGCGCAGCGCCTCGCCCAGCGTCGTGGTGTCGGTTGTGAGCAACATGTCAGTTCTCCTGTGGGGTCAATCCCGCGGTCAGTGCGGGGACGAACAAGCCGGTGATGTGGGCGACGATCTCGTCGGCGGGCGGACGCGGGTCGGCAGCCATCCAGCGGTCGGCGGCGGCGCGGACGAAGCCGACCAGGCCGTGCCCCCAGGTGGCTGCGGCGGCCGGACTCTCGCCGCGCTCGGCGAGCCGGGCGGCGATGGCGGCCTCGATGCGGTCGCCGATCAGGGTGGTGAGCCCGGCGGCCGGGTCGACCGGCTGGGCGGTGGGCGGGGCCATGACGAAGCGGTAGATCTCCGGGTCGCGTTCGACCAGAGCGAGGTAGGCGCCTGCCAGGTCGGCGGTGAGCCGTCCGACATCGGCGGGATCGGTCAGCCGCAGGGCGCGGATCAGGTCGGCCAGGATGTAGGCGTGGACGGACTGCGCCACCGCCGCGTAAACCCCCGCGCGATCCCCGAGATGCCGGTAGATCACGGTCTTGGAGGTGCCGGCCTGGGCGGCGATCTCGTCCATGCCGACGCCGGGGCCATGCTTGCGGATCGCCCGCAGCGCATGCTCGACCAGTTCGCGGCGCCGGGTGATCCGGTGGTGCGCCCAGCGGGTGTCGCGTCCGTCGGTGGTCACCACACCAGGGTACCCAGTATGAGCCNNCCGCACCCCCTTCGCCCGCGCGAACGGCGCCTACGCCGCGGCGTCCAACCACGACCTGCTCACCGCCGCCATCGACGGTCTGGCAGCCCGCTTCGGCCTGGCCGGGCAGCGCATGGACGAGGTCGTCGGCGGCGCCGTGCTCAAGCACACCCGCGACTTCAACCTGACCCGGGAGGCTGTGCTCAGCTCGGCACTGGCCCCCGACTCCCCCGCCTGCGACCTGCAGCAGGCCTGCGGCACCGGACTGGAGACGGTGATCTACCTGGCCAACAAGATCCGCCTCGGCCAGGCGGAGGTCGGCATCGCCGGCGGCGTCGACTCGGCCTCGGACGCGCCGATCGCGGTGAGCGAGGGACTGCGGCGGGCGCTGCTGGCGGCCAACGCCGCCAAGACCCTGCCGGCGCGGTTGTCGGCGCTGGCGCGCATCCGTCCCTCCCATCTGGCGCCCGAGACGCCCCGCGTGGTCGAGCCGCGCACCGGGCTGAGCATGGGCGAGCACCAGGCGCTCACCACCGCCGCGTGGGGGGTCACTCGCGCCGAGCAGGACGAGCTGGCCGCCGCCTCGCACCATCACCTCGCCGAGGCGTGGGATTCCGGCTTCTTCGACGATCTGGTGACGCCCTACCTCGGTCTCACCCGTGACGCCACGCTGCGTCCGGACACCTCGGTGGAGAAGTTGGCCGCGCTGAAGCCGGTCTTCGGCGGTCCGGACGGGACGATGACCGCCGGCAACTCCACCCCCCTCTCGGACGGCGCCGCGGTGGTGCTGCTGGCCGATGCCGACTACGCCGCCGCCCAGCACCTGCCCGCGCTGGCCCGCGTGGTGGACGCCGAGGTCGCCGCGGTCGACCACCCCGGCGGCGCCGACCTGCTGCTCGCCCCGGTCACCGCCGTCGGACGATTGCTGGCACGACAAGGCATGACGCTGGCGGACTTCGACTTCTTCGAGATCCACGAGGCTTTCGCCTCGACCGTGCTGGCCACCCTGAAGGCCTGGCAGGACGAGGACTACTGCCGCTCGGCCGGCCTGTCCGGGCCGCTCGGCGAGATCGACCGGACGAAGCTGAACGTGACCGGCTCCTCGCTGGCCGCCGGCCACCCGTTCGCCGCCACCGGCGGACGGATCGTCGCCACCCTCGCCACCCTGCTGCACCAGCGCGGCTCCGGCTCCCGCGGCCTGATCTCGATCTGCGCCGCCGGCGGCCAGGGCGTCGCCGCCATCCTGGAAGGGGTGTGAGGTGAACCCCACCCACCGTCACCCTGCCCCCCTTTCCGTCATCCCCGCGCAGGCGGGGATCTCAGTCCCCAACCCCCAGGAGGCGTGACGTGAGCGCGCTCGAGAAGCTCTTTTACTCCGCCCCCGGCAAGGCGATCGCCGCCAAGGCCGGGCTGCACGAACCCCCTGTGCTGCGACGTGGCTCGGCCTGGCCCGAGGGCCCTATCGTGCTCGCCTCGCTCGGCGGCGGACGCCTCGCTGCTGACACCCTGAAGCTGCTGGGCCGTGCCACAACCGACCCGATCTGGGACGACGCCGAACCCGTTCCCGGCTACCCCGGCAAGATCGGCGCCCTGGTGATCGACGCCACCGAACTGCGCCGGCTGGGCGAGCTTGAGCAGGTGCGCGCGGTGCTGCGTCCGGCGGTGCGGGCGCTGGAGGGCAGCGGACGAGTCGTGCTGCTGGCCCGCGGCGTGGCTGACGTCGACGACTGGGAGGCGAAGGCCGTTGCCCAGGCGCTGGACGGCATCGACCGGACGGTCGGCAAGGAACTCCGCAAGGGGGCCACCGCCAACCTGATCCAGGTCGGGCCAGAGGTCACCCCGGCCGCCGTGGCGTCAACCTTGAGCTTCCTGCTGCAGGGCCGCTCCGCCTTCGTCGACGGCCAGACCTGGCAGGTCGGACCGGCCGAGGTCCCCGCCGTCACAGCTCGTCCGCTCGCCGGGAAGATCGTCGTGGTGACCGGTGCTGCCCGTGGCATCGGTGCGGCGATCGCCAAGGTCATCGCCGGGCAGGGCGCGCAGGTCGTGGCGGTGGACGTCCCAGCCGCGGGTGAAGGACTGAGCGCGACCGCCAACGCGATCGGCGGCAGCGCCCTGCAACTCGACATCACCGCGGCCGACGCCGGCACCCGGATCGCCGCCCATGTGGCCTCCCGCTACGGCGGACGCCTCTACGGCATCGTCCACAACGCCGGGATCCTGCGCGACAAGCTGCTAGTCAACACCGACGCCGCGCGCTGGGCGTCCGTCCTCGAGGTGAACCTGGCCGCCCAGCTGCGGATCAACCAGGTGCTGCTCGACCCGGCGGCCGACGGCGGGCTCGCGGACGACGGCCGGATCGTCGGAGTCTCGTCCACCTCCGGGCTGGCGGGCAACCGCGGGCAGACCAACTACGCCGCCTCCAAGGCCGGGGTCGCCGGACTGGTGCGGGCGATGGCCTCCGACCTCGCCCGCCGCGGCATCACCGTGAACGCCGTCGCCCCCGGCTTCATCGAGACCGACATGACCGCGCGGATCCCGTTCGTGCAGCGGGAGATCTTCCGCCGGACCAACAGCCTCGGCCAGGGCGGCAAACCGGTGGACGTCGCCGAGACCATCGCCTACTTCCTCGACCCCGCCAGCGCCGGCGTGACCGGCCAGGTGGTGCGGGTCTGCGGCCAGAACCTGGTCGGCGCCTGATGTCCGAGGTCGTCGTCCTGCCGGAGCTGCCGAGCATGACGGCCGCCTTCTGGCGGGGGGTGCTGCCGAAGCCGCCGCGACCAGCGGCAGTCACCGACAAGGAGTTCCTCGTATCGGCCCACCGCCAGGATCTCGACGCGCTCGCCCGGTACACCCGGGTCTGCGGGTTCACGCTGCGGGACGCGGTGCCGTCCACCTGGCTGCACGTCCTCACCTTTCCGCTGCACGTCCAGCTGCTGGCCGACCCGGCCACCACGGTGGCGCTGGCCGGCATCGTCCACGTCTCCAACCGGATCCGGCTGCACCGGGCCGTGCTGCTCAGCGAGCAGCTCGAGATCCGATGCGGGATCGGCAACCTGCGTCCGCACCGCCGCGGCGCCCTGCTCGACCTGACCGGCCGGATCCACGTCGGCGACGACCTAGTCTGGGAGGGCGTCAGCACCTACCTGGTCCGGGGCGCTGAGGCGCCGGGTGAACCCGCAAAGACGGCCGGGACACCGGGAACCGTCCTCAGCATTCCCCAAGCACGTTGGCATCTCCCCGCCGATCTCGGACGGCGGTACCGCGACGTCTCCGGAGACCCGAACCCGATCCACACCAGCCTGCTGGCTGCGAAGGCCTTCGGCTTCCCGCGTCCGATCATCCATGGGATGTGGACTCACGCCCGCGTGCTGGCGGCGCTCGAGAACCGCCTCCCGCCCGCCTACGAGGTCGAGGTCCAGTTCACCAAGCCGATCCTGCTGCCCAGCACCGTCGGCTTCGCCGCCCACCCGCGGAAGAACGGCTGGGACGCCGCCGTCACCGGCCGAGACGGCGCCAAACCCCACCTGCTGGCCGAGATCACCTACTGAAGCTCGTGCACTTTCTGCCAAATAGCTGGCCCCCGCGACAAATACGTCTCGGAGAGTGGCTATTTGGCAGAAAGTGACCGCTAGCCTTCAGTGCAGGAGGAACCGTGTCCGACACCACCTGGGCGATCGTCGTCAACCCGACCAAGTTCGACGATCTGGCCGCGCTGCGGGATCGCGTCGCGGCGCACTGCACGGCCCAGGGCTGGGCCGAGCCACGCTGGTACGAGACCACCGCGGAGGATCCGGGCACCGGCCAGGCCGCCCAGGCGATCGCGGACGGCGCCACTCTGGTCTGCCCGCTGGGCGGTGACGGGACGGTCCGCTCGGTCGCCGCCGCCCTGCTCGACTCGCCGGTCTCCCTCGGGCTGCTGCCCGGCGGCACCGGCAACCTGCTGGCGCGCAACCTCAGCCTCCCGATCGACGACCTGGAGGCCGCCCTCACCATCGCGGTGACCGGCGGCGACACCGGCGTGGACGCCGGCATGGTCAGCTTCGACGAGCGGGAGCCCGAGCTCTTCCTGGTGATGGCCGGCATGGGTCTGGACGCCGAGGCCGTGGGCGGCGCCAGCACCCAGCTGAAGCGCCGCTTCGGCTGGATGGCCTACGCCGTCTCCGGGGTGAAAGGCCTGGTGCACTCCGGCTTCACCGCCCGCGTCGCCGCCGGCGGGCAGCGGGCCTTCAGCCAGAACGCCGCGACCGTGATGATCGGCAACTGCGGCGAACTCACCGCCGGGGTGCGCCTGATGCCGGACGCCCGCGTCGACGACGGCCTGCTCGACGTGGCCGTGGTGTCGCCGCGATCGCTGGGCTCCTGGATGGCGGTGGGCGCGTACATCATGACGCGACACCGGGTGGGCCACTCCGCGATCGCGCTGCTGCGCGGCCCCGAGGTCACCGTCTTCGCCACCCGTCCGGTGGACGCCCAGCTCGACGGCGACGTCGTCGGGCCGGTCACCACCGTCACCTGCTCGGTGCGCCCGGGGGCGCTGAGCGTCCGCGTCCCCGCCTGACCCCCACCTCCGTCATCCCCGCGAAGGCGGGGATCTCCGCTCAGGCTTCGGATTCCGCGGTGACGGCCGCGGGCGCCACCTCGTCCAGCGCGAGGGCTTCGGTGTGCGGGATGGGGACCCAGGTCGGGTCGCGGTAGAAAAGCACGACGATGTTGAGCACCGACCACGACAGCAGGTAGACCGGGAAGGTGGCCACGGTCAGCCAGGCCCGCGGCCAGGTCGCCTTCTCCAGGCGCAGCACCAGCAGCGCGACCGCGGCGATCGCCAGATAGCCGAACCCCGCGGCGAAAGCGACCCGCGACAGCAGCCCGAGCCAGTCGCCGGAGGCGAGCGTGTCGGCCAGCAGCGTGCCGGCCCAGGCCAGGCCGGTGACGCCGGCGATGGGCAGGCCGATGCTGAACAGGAAAGCGTCCAGCTTGCCGCGCCAGTCGGCGAGCGCCGCCCGCCACAGCGCCGGTCCGCTCAGCCCGATCACCTGGAAGCTGCCCACCGCCCATCGGTACCGCTGCCGCAGCGACTGGCCGAAGGTGAGCGGCTGCTCGTCGTAGAAGACGGCGTCCAGGGCGAGGCCCACCCGGTGGCCGGCGGCGATCGCGTTCAGGGTGAACTCGATGTCCTCGCAGGCCGAGCTGGTGTGCCAGCCGCGTCCTTCCAGCACCGCCAGGTCGAACATGAACCCGGTGCCGCCGACCGAGGTGACCGGCAGTCCGCGCCGGGCCCGCGGCAGGTGGAAGAGCCGGGTCTGCATGAGCCAGAACAGGCTGCTGCAGCCGCTCACCCAGGTGCTGGCCGGGTTCTTGCCGACCCGGTAGCCGACGGCGATCGGGTTGCCCGCGTTCAACTGCCGGTTCATGGCGGCCAGGAAGCCGGGGTCGACCAGGTTGTCGGCGTCGAAGACCACGCAGGCGTCGAACTCCGCCGCCCGCGCGAACCGCTCGAAGAACCAGGTGAGCGCGTGACCCTTCCCGACGCGGCTGGTGTCGAATCGCTCGGCCACGGTGGCGCCGGACGCTCGGGCCACGGCGGCCGTGTCGTCGGCGCAGTTGTCGGCGGTGACGAAGACCTCGAAGGCCTCGGACGGATACTGCTGCGCCCGCAGGCTCGCCAGCAGCTGCCCGATCACCGCAGCCTCGTCCTTGGCGAAGACCAGCACCGCGAACCGGTGCGTCCGGTCGCCGGCCGGAACGAGCGGCGGCAGCGTCCCCACGATCGGCAGGGCCAGAACCGCGTGNNGGCCAGAACCGCGTGGTAGAGCCCGTAGCAGCCCGCCACGATCAGGATGGCCTGACAGAGCACCGCGAATGCCGCGACAACCTCCACCGCCACTCCCCGTTCTCGCCTCGGACGCCTCCGCCATCCTACCTGCGCGCTGTCGCCCCCTGCGTGGGCGAAGGTGGACGGTCGCACGGCGATCCCAGAAGGCTCTGCGTGAACGGGGGCAGTAGACTGCTCCTTCGGAGGTGGAAGCAGGATGCTGATTCAGAACGAGGCCAGTTGGTCGCTGTTCTGGCTCAACTGCATCATCTACACCTTGCTGGTGGTGGCCCGAGCCTGGGTCGACGTGCTGATCCCCGACCGCTTCCTGCGCCGGGACAGCTGGTGGTTCCGCACCCGGGAATGGGAGCGGGACGGCGAGTGGTACCGCGACCAGCTGCACATCGATCGCTGGAAGGACCGGCTGCCCTCGCTGCGGACGGCCGGCCGGTTCTCCAAGAAGCGGCTCACCGAGGCCAGCCGCCGCTACTTCAACCTGTTCATCACCGAGACCTGCCGCGCTGAGTGCAACCACCTGCGGGCGATCGCCTCGGTGATGGTGATGCGGCTCTGGACGCCGGTCGACCTGTGGGCGGTGTGCATGCTGATCGGGGTTCTCGGCAACCTGCCGTTCATCATGATCCAGCGCTACAACCGTCCCCGGTTGATGCGCGCCCTGGAGCGGCTGGAGCGGCGCGAGCTTGCCGCCAACAGCGATCCGGAGCTGCGTCCGGCCACCGCGTAGTGGCTGCCGCCCTCGACCGGGAGGCCCGTCGCCGGCTGGACGCCGAGGTGTGGGCTCTCGCCCTCCCCGCCTTCGCCACCCTTCTCGCCGAGCCGTTGCTGGTGCTGGCCGACTCGGCGATCATCGGCCACGTCTCCACCGACGCCCTGGCCGGCCTGGGGATCGCGGCCAGCGTCATCGGGCTCGCCCTGGGGTTGTGCGTCTTCCTGGCTTACGGCACCACCGCCTCGGTCGCGCGGCGACTCGGCGCCGGCGATCTGCCCGGCGCCCTGGCCGGCGGCCTGGACGGGATCACCCTCGGGCTGGTCGTGGGCGTCGTGCTGGCGGCGGGGATCGGCGGCTTCGCCCCGGCGATCATCGGCCTGTACGGCGTGGCCCCCGAGGTCGCGGCGCCCGCGGGCGTCTATCTGCGCATCGTCGCCCTGGGCTTCCCGGCGGCCCTGGCGATGCTCGCCGCCACCGGCGTCCTGCGCGGCCTGCAGGACACCCGCACCCCGCTGCTCGTCGTGGGCTGTATGAACCTGGTCAACATCGCACTCAACCTGCTGTTCGTCTTCGGGCTGGGCTGGGGCATCGCCGGCTCGGCCATCGGCACCGTGATCTCCCAGTGCCTGGCGGCGGCCTGGATGGTGGCGGCGGTGCTCCGCGGGGCGCGACGCCGGCAGGTCCGCTGGCGGTGGCATCCCGCCGGAGTGCTGGCGGCGGCCGGCGCCAGCAGCTGGCTGATCCTGCGGACCCTCGGGCTGCAGCTTGCGCTGCTGACCACCACCGCCGTGGCCGCCCGCATGGGGACGACCGCGCTGGCCGCCCATCAGGTGCTGAACAGCCTGTGGATGCTGCTGGTCTTCGCCATGGACGCGGTCGCGATCGCGGCGCAGGCCATCGTCGGCCGCTACCTGGGCGCGGGCGAGCCCGGCGTGGTCCGGGCGCTGCTAGGCCGGATGAGTCGCTGGGCGATCGGGATCGGCCTGGTGGGCGGCCTGGCGCTGTGGGCCGGGAACCGGCTCTACCTGCCGCTCTTCACCCCCGATCCGGCGGTCGTCGACCAGATCGGACGGGTGCTGCCCGTCCTCGCCGCGCTGACCGTGGTCAGCGCCGTCGTGTTCGTGCTGGACGGCGTGCTGATCGGCGCCGGGGACGCCCGCTACCTGGCGCTCGCCAGCGGCGTCAACCTGCTCACCTACCTGCCGCTGGCGCTGGCGGTCGCCTGGACCGGCGCCGGGCTGGGCTGGCTGTGGATCGCCTACGGCGGGCTCGCCCTGAGCCGGCTCGTCACGCTCGGGCTGCGGGCCCGCGGCACCCGCTGGATGCGGTTGGGAGTCTGACTCCCCCAGACCGGGCGGCCCGGCTAGGGTTGGAGGCGACCGGCGGCAGAGGGGGAGGCACGTGACCGACGATCCGGCCGCAGCTGCGCGCGCGCCCTCGGAGGAGCCGGCGGGCACTCCCGCCGAAGCCCAGTTCCCGTATGCCGCCACGCACGGCCTGCAACCGGCAGCGCCCCCGACCAGCCTGCGCCGGCGACGCCCGGGCCGCCGCTCGCCCGTGCCGCTGGTGGCCCTCGGCGCCGCACTCTTCGCGCTGGCGGTGACCGCCGCCTACCTCCTATGGGGTCCCCAGCCCGACCCGCGCTCGCCGGCGGCCGCCAGCCGGCTCGTCCGCGGCTATCTCGATGCGCTCGCAAACGGGGACGCCGCGGCCGCGATGAAGTTCACTGAGGAGCCGCCGTCCGACCCCAGCCTGCTGACCGCTCGGACGCTGGCCGCGCAACAGAAGACCGCCCCGCTCAACCGGGTGACCGTGCAGGCCCCCGACGAGCCCGGCCGGGTGCCGGTCAGCTACCGGCTGGGCGTCGAACCGGTCTCGGCCGTGTACGAGTTGACCCTGCACGACCACGGCTGGGTGCTCGACCGGGTCGCGGCCGAGGTCGACCTGAGCGGTTTCGCGGTCCCGGTGGCCATCAACGGGGTGACGCCGGAGAGCCTTCGGCCGTCGCTGTTCCCCGGCCAGTACCGGATCACCTCCCGATCGCCTCGCTACGAGCTGGCTGACGACGACTTCACCGTCGCCCATCCCTTCGCGTCACCGGCACTCGACACCCGGGTGGAGCTCAGCGAGGCCGGCCGGGCGGAGGTGATCGCCGCCGCCGAGCGACAGCTCGCGAACTGCCTGGGCCACCAGGATCTCGACCCGCCCGGCTGCGGCTTCAACGTCGCCGACCCGCCGCAGACCGATCTGAACGATTCGACCGTCACCTGGTCGGTGACCGGCCCGGCTGACCTGTCCACCACCGAGGTCGCCCTCGACCACGCCGGCTCGGCCAGCGCCGACGTCGACCTGGTCATCCGCGGCGAGATCGACGGCGTCGACGGCTCCCAGTGGAAGGTGGACGTCCGGCTGACCCGGCTGCGCGCGGATCTGACCGGCCCGGTCGTCGAAGTTCAGTTCGGCTGAGACAGCTCGCGGGGGCGCTAGGCCGGTATCCTGCGGACGTGCCCGACTTCCCGACCGCGATGACCGCCGAGGACTTCCACCGGAACCTGGGGCTGGTCGAGCAGCGCATCGCCGCCGCCTGCGAACGCGTCGGACGGGACCGCTCGCAGGTGCGGCTGCTGCCGGTGAGCAAGACGGTGGACGAGCCCCGGATGAGGGCCGCCGCCGCAGCCGGGATGCGGGACTTCGGCGAGAACAAGGTGCAGGAGGCGAAGGCGAAGGCCGCCGCGCTGGCCGACCTCCCCGGGTTGTCGTGGGCCGTGATCGGCCACCTCCAGACCAACAAGGCCAAGGACGTGGTCGCC
>CXWJ01013431.1_pt1 | contig 10177 bp, 10 predicted proteins | sample 590841 | NCBI WGS metagenome assembly CXWJ01 (sample SAMEA3498367, study PRJEB10139) | wastewater metagenome | biome: wastewater treatment plant; material: activated sludge | place: Austria | collected 2015-01-21 | reverse complement strand
CACGGGCCTGTCCTGGATGAGCGGGGACAAGGCCGCCTCGGTCGAGTTCACCATCACCGCCGCCGCTACCCCGACCGTCACCCAACGCCGCTACACCCCCTACGGCGGCCCCCGCGGCACCTGGACCGGGACCCCCACCCAAATCCGCACCGGCCAAGGCACCACCGGCACACCCACCCTGGGCCGGGGGTTCCTCGGCAAAACCGAAGACCCCACCGGCCTGGTCCAACTCGACCACCGCCCGTACGACCCCGTCCTGACCCGATTCCTGTCCGTCGACCCCCTGCTAGCGATCAACAACCCCCAAACCTTCAACGGCTACTCCTACAGCGGGAACAACCCGACCCGGTTCATGGACCCATCGGGCCTGGCAAGTATGGACACCTTCGTCGTCGGAGGCTCGGAACGACCCCCACCGCCCGCCCAGCCGCAGCAGGATGTCGACGACGAGCCCGAGGTCCAGATCATCCAGGTCGTCGGCCCGTCCGGGAGCCCGACAAAGAATCCGTGCCTCGTCGTCCGCTGCGTCTACGGCTCCGGCAATCAGGTCTACATCAGCGCCTCCGTCGGGTCGATCACCCTGCCAGCAGCATCGATGTGCGACGACCCAGGCGCGATGTGCGTTCAGGACTCCTACCCCCCGATCGACACCAACATGCTCATCGCCGTGCTGAGCTACTACTTCGGCCCACAAGTCGCAGCCGCCTTCACCAGAGGACTCACCGCACTAAGCAAACCCGCAGCCGCCGTGGCCGCAAAGTCTGTTGATGACGTCACCAACGTCCTCATCGCAGGACCCAAGCAACTACAGTCCAAGTTCAAGCACGCTGCCGACTTTGGTGTGACGGGCAACTACAGCAAGGCGAACGCGGCCGACTTCAACGCGGCCATCCAGCAGCACCTCAATGCGGCTGGAACACAGACAATCCGCGGTACCTATCGCGGCGATGCGGTCACTCACTTCGTTGATCCGCAGACGGGACTGAACGTCATCTCCCGAGACGGTGCCTTCGTCAGTGGCTGGAGGCTGAACGCCGACCAGTTGTCCAACGTCCTCAGGAACGGGAGCCTCGGTGGTGGATGAGCAGCCAGCAGTGCGTCTTTCCATTCCGCGTGACCAGGCGCTGGTGTTGCTCGACTGGCTCGCGCGCACCTCGTCTGCTGAGCATCCGGTGCCCTTCGGTGATCAGGCCGAGCAGAGGGCGCTATGGGACCTTGAAGCATCGCTCGAGTCGCTGCTTCAGGACGTTCTCGCCGCTGACTACCGCGAGCAGGTCCGCGCGGCGCGCTCACGTGTTCGGGATACCGACGAATGAGGTGCACCCAGCGATTAGCGAGGACCGTGGGAGCGGTGCTCGCCCTGGTGGTCGCCTGCGCCGCCCTGCTCATGCCCGCGGCCTCGGCATCCGTCGGGGCTCCCCTTCAGATCACCACCTACGACACGTCCCCTCACACCTACGACATCAGCGCGCCGCTAACGCGTGCCGACAGCGGACCGAAGTCGCGGCGAGGCCCACCGGTCGAGCCCCTAGCGATGACCGCGGGAAAGGCCATGTCATTTCCTTGGGTTGGCGTTGCCGCAAACGCAGGAGACGACGTCGTCCGCGCTCTCCCGAGAGGAGGGGCGTCGCTGACGCAGGGCCGACTGGACCACATCGTCTACCGGCACTGGTCGACGAGCGGGTTCTCCGGGGTGGGGAAGTTCGCTGAGGGCACCTCCGCGCGCTCGTTGCGGTCGATGATTGACGACGTCGCCCGGAATGGCTCGATGAGGCCGAACACCGGTGGCCGGCCTGGAACGATCTTCGAACAAGACATGGGCCAGATCATTGGGATGAATGGTGCAGGTAACGCCACGTCGCGACTGAGAGTCGTGGTGGCGCCAGACGGCACTGTCGTCACGGCGTTCCCGTACTAGGCGGTCGTGATGATCACGCTCGACGCCGTTGTTGCTTCCGATCAGCTCGAAAGCGGTTACACCTGGGACTCGGTTCCGGAGTGGATGCTCCGGTACGACTGCTTCCTCGGCGACCTGCAGTTCAAGGTTGGCGATCTGGACTTCAGCACCCATTGGGGTTGGGTTCCGGTGCTGGACTTCGCGCTGGGCATCAGTAGCTTGCTCGACTTGCTCGAACCGGGCGATTCACGCGTTTTCGAGTTCACCGAGTCGGAGGCGGTCATCCAGTTGAGCCGCATTGGTGACAGCGTCGAAGTGGCCTCCAGCTACTCACCCGGAACCGCGAGGGTTGATGCTGAGGAACTCCGGGCAGCCGTCCGTGATTTCGTCCGGAACCTAGGCCGTCGCCTCGGCGCAAAGCACCCTTCCCTGCTGCAGAATGCCGAGTTTCTCGGTGCGCTTCGGCAGGCTGGGGCTGCCTAACTCGGAGTCTCAGCTGGTCTGGGCGAGCCGTCGGGCTTGGTGACGTAGAAGTGCGCCTTCGATGAGGGCGCGGATGCTGGCGCGTTCGTCGGGGTCGAGTTGGTCGAGTGCGGCGAGGTGGAGTCGGAGGGACTCGTCTTGGGGGCCGCGTTCGTCGGGGTCGAAGACGAGGTCGTCGGCGGAGACGGCGAGGGCGACGGCGAGGGCGCGGAGGACGTCGAGGGTGGGCTGGTTAGTCGGAGACCCGTCAAACCAGTAAGTCTCCGGACACGCCGGGGGGATTCAATTCCACCTACTTCATTTCCCATCGGGTACACGACTCCACCGCTGGCAACCGCGACTTCTGGTTGCGGGCACAGCCAGCCAGGGGGTCTGACGCTCCCCATTCCGTGTCAAGCAGACATCGACCAGGTTCATCCACGAGGCGTGAGTTGGGGTGAAGTGCACGACATCGTAACCGCCGCGATGATCGACCCGTCGAGGCCTGGATCAACCAGCCCTCACGAGAAGCGCTTACATAGAACGAATGAAATCCTGCTGTCTGAATCGACTTGACAGGTTGCGTACGGCAGCGTTAGCATATACATCTTCTCGATGTATCGAGGGGTCGCCGCTTAGGGCTCACGTTCCGCCAATCTATCGGGGAGAAGGCGAGTGAAACCACGTTCGTCGCGGGCCAGGGGCCGACTTCTCGGGACGACGGTTGCAGCGCTAATAGCGCTTGCGGCGGGCGGGTCGGCCACTCCGGCCGCAGCCAACTGGTTTGGGCGGACCAATCTGGAGGGGCCATGTGGAGCACCCAATATGCCGGACAATCGAGATGTCTACTACCACTATGAGAGTCTCTCGTCCCAGTTAACATCAGCAACCAACTGGGTGAGAACGCACAAAGTCGATCCTACTGCAATAGACACTTTCTACAGTTCCACTCCCTCGTCAACGACCGATGTCCTTGTTAAGGACTCAAACTACACCTCAAGGTGCGAACTCGAACTTGGCGTTGAGTGGACAAGCGACGGATACAGCGGCTTGTTGGGGTACATGACGTGCGAAGCGGCCGTCTCGAATCCGTCAAGTTCCGCCTACCAACGCTGCGAACAGGCCGCAGTTCGCGTCCACGATCTTGTGGTTCAGGAGCGCGACCAATGGTTCGAGCGCTACCTCATGTGTCACGAGGGCGGCCACGCGCTTGGCCTGGGTCATAGACACGATAGCAACACGCATTATGGTTGCATGCCGGACGGCGCTACAGGGCACTTCGACACCATCGACTACAACAGCCACGACACCACGCACTGGACGGAGTTCAACAATGCAGCCAGTTGATCGTCCCCATCCTCGGCCACGACGGACCCTCATCGCTATTCTGTGCGCCTCCGCGATGTTGGGTTCGTCCGCATGCGGTGGTCCTACGCCGGCTCGCGGCGAAGCGTTCTTCAAGATAGTTGAGCAATCCTCCGCCGCTCTGCCGGCCACCGTCGGACTGGCTCCGTCTCAACTGACTGACGCGTTACCCAACCGTATTCATACCTTCACGGGAGCTCCAGAGTCCGTTAGGGTCAGGCTGTCCGCAGCCGTCGTAGTGGGTCAGGTCGAGTCCGTGGCCAAAGGGGAAGCCAGACGACACACCGGCGAGGACGGATACGAGGTTGTCGATTTCGATGACCCTAGGGCCGATGAACGCGCGCTGACTGTCTCTGTCCGAGGAGACGAAGCGTGGACAGCCTCGGGAGAAGGTGGGCTCCCCGAAATCGTGACATTCCGGCTCGGGTTAATGGGTCAAGCCGACGTTGAGGGCTACCTGGCCATGGTCGCGGAACTCGATAGGGTCGCCGTCTTTCTCGCCAAGGTTGAGGATGGTCCGGACGCCGGCGAGTTCTATCCTGCCGACGGAGCACGACTGATAGGCGTCGTCACGGACGAAGACACCATCAGTTTCCCCGCCTATGGCGATGAAGTCAACGTATTCCTGAACGGAGTGGACACCTTGCAGGAGTTGCGCGTCGAGGCAGGTAAGACCGAACAAACAATCAACCACGATTCAGCCCGCACCTCTCTACCCTAACCTCGACGTTGTACTGAATCCCCTCGGCGTGAATCCCCCCGGCGTGTCCGGAGACTTACTGGTTTGACGGCTCCAGCTGTTGCTGGGCTTCTTGATGAGCGTAGTAGAGGTCCTCGGCTTCGACGGGTGGGATGTCGCCGCAATACTCGTACAGGCGGCGGTGATTGAACCAGTCGACCCATTCGGCGGTCGCGTACTCGACGTCATCGACGGTCTTCCACGGCTTGCGTGGTTTGATCAGCTCGGTCTTGTACAGCCCGTTGATCGTCTCGGCCAGCGCATTTGTCATACGAGTCGCCGGTGGTGCCGACCGAGGCAGCTAGGCCGGCTTCGGCGAGACGCTCGGTGTAGCGGATGCTCACGTACTGCGACCCACGATCGGAGTTAAACGGCTCTTCATACCTGAGGGTGGGGTGAGCATGACGCGCGGGGGCGTGGGCTGAGGGGTTTTGGGGTCGAGGTCCCCGAGGATCTGAGGACTCTCACATCACCGGATCTCAAGGACCTCGACTATGCCGAAGCCTACGTTGTGCTGCTCTCGTGCGGGCAGCTACTGCGAGCGTTGTGATCTGCTCATGGGCCTGGCGGGGCTGCACGTGGTCGCGGTGGTCCGTGACGAGGGCGGCGGGGCGTTGACGGTCACCGTGGAGTCCGAGCCGGAGGTGATGGGCTGCCCGACGTGCGGGGTCGTTGCGCACGGTCACGGGCGGCGCGAGGTGCGCCTGGTCGACGCGCCGTGGGCGGGCCGGCCGGTGACGCTCATCTGGCGCAAGCGCCGCTTCGTGTGCCCGGACCCGGGGTGCTCGACCCGCTCGTTCGTGGAGCAGGACCGGCGCATCGCCCGACGTCGGGGGCTGCTCACAGTGCGGGCCTGCTGGTGGGCGATCGGCCAGATGCGCCGCGAGCACGCCTCGGTGCAAGGGCTCGCGCGTCAGCTCGGCACGACGTGGCGCACGGTGTGGACATCGATCAAGCCGGTGCTCGAGCAGGCTGCCGCCGACCCGACCCGCTTCGAGGGGGTGGCCACCCTCGGGGTCGATGAGCACGTGTGGCACCACGTGTCGACCAAGCCCGTCGACCAGGGCGGTCGCGGCCCGAAGGAGCTGACCGGGATGGTGGACCTGACCCGGGATGAGCACGGTCGCACCCGGGCCCGGCTGCTGGACCTGGTCCCGGGCCGCTCCGGCGCCGCGTACACGTCCTGGCTCACCGAGCGAGGGCAGGCGTTCCGGTCCGCGGTGGTCGTCGCGACGTTGGACCCGTTCCACGGGTACAAGAACGCCATCGACGACGAGCTCACCGACGCCGTCGCCGTGCTCGACGCCTTCCACGTCGTCAAGCTCGCCACCGCCGTCGTCGACGACGTGCGGCGCCGGGTCCAGCAGGACACCTGCGGGCAGCGCGGCCGCCGCGACGACCCGCTGTATCGGATCCGCAACATCCTGCGCGCCGGCGAGGAACGCCTCACCGACCGCCAACGCGCCAGGCTCAAGGACGCGTTCACCGCGAGGGAGGAACACGTCGAGGTCGAACTCGCCTGGTTGTGTGCCCAGCAGGTCCGCTCGGTGTACCACCAGGACACCCACGCCGCTGGGCGGGCCATCGCCGAGAAGATCCTGAACAGCTTCACCTCATGCCCGATCCCCGAGGTCGCCCGCCTGGGGCGGACCCTGAAGCAGTGGCGCGACGCGTTCCTGGGCTACTTCACCACCGACGGCGCGAACAACGGCGGCACCGAAGCCATCAACGGCCTCATCGAGCTCCACCGCCGCGTCGCCCGAGGCTTCCGAAACCGAGAGAACTACCGCCTTCGGATGCTCCTCATCGGCGGCGGACTACGCCTGTCACCCCACCCTCAGGTATGAAGAGCCAGTTAAACCGAAATCGGCTTAACACCGATTATGCCGAGGTTCATGTTAAGCCGAGGATCGGGGAACGGGCCTGGGCGTGAGGGTTGGCCGTCTGATTCCTCGGCTTAACGGTTGGGTGCTACCGCAGGTCGTAGAGGGCGTGGAGCGTGTCCTCGGTGAGCCGTTCGGCGGGGCTGCTGGTGATGGCGGGGGTTGCTGCGTCGACGGCGGCTCGCATCATGTCGATGGTGGCGAACGCGTAGAACGCTGCGGTGGTTGAGGTGTTCTCGTGGCCGAGCAGGCGCATGATGATCGGCAGCGGGATGCCGTGCTGGTAGAGGTCCATGGCCTTGGTCTTGCGCAGCATGTGGCAGTGGATGTTCTCCGGCACGGTGGGGCAGTTCGAGCGGGCGGTCCGGGCCGCGCTCTTGAGGACGGCTGCCACGGTGTCGCTGGAGAGGCGGGTGGGCTGCCCGTCGTGCAGGCTGTAGAACACGGGTCGTGTTGTGGGCTGCCGGTCGTGGCCCGGGTGGAACTCGTTGAGGTAGACGCGCAGGTGCTCGATCGTCTTGTCGGTGATCGGCACGGTGCGGGTCTTGTTCCGTTTCCCGGTGAGGGTCACGTGTCCAGGTGGGGTCAGGACCAGGTCGCCCAGAGTCAGGTCGGTGATCTCGCTGACGCGGGCAGCGGTGTCGTAGAGCAGGATCAGCAGCATCCTGTTCCGGCGTGACTTGGCGGTGGCGCCGACGTGCGCGGCCAGCACCGCGCGGGTTTCCGGTTCGGTCAGGTACTCGATCGGGGTTCGGGGACTGGCCGGGGCCCGTAGGGTCTTGGCGGCCTGGCTGAGCGCGATCGGGGTGATGTCCTCGTGGGAGGCGTAGGCCAAGAACGTCTTGATCGCGGTTAACCGCAGCGTGATCGTCCTGGGCGCGTAGCCGCGCTGCTCGCGCATCCAGACCAGCCAGGCCTTCAGGTGGGCCCGGTCGAAGTGCTCGAAGCCGGTCTGGGCGCGGTCGAGGTGCTCGACCTCGCTGAGGTAACCCAGGAAGCACTCCAAGCTGATCCGGTAGGCCTCGATCGTCTTCGGAGAGAGTCCGCGGACCTTGGGCAGGTAGGCGTGCAGGTAGTCTCGGGCGAAGTTGAACAGGTTCGGGGCGTCGGTGTCCGGGTCGCGCTTCATTCGAACCCCACCTGCGGGAGCAGCGACGCTCTGGCGGCGGATGTGTCGGCGTAGCCGCGCATGAAGTCGGGTGAGGTGTGAACGTAGTAGTAGGTGGACTCGAAGCCTGCGTGGCCCATGTACCGCGAGAGGTAGGGAAGCAGCACGCTCGCGTCCTTGCCGTCGCGCATCCACCGTTCGAGGTTGGCGTAGGCGAAGTGGTGCCGGAAGTCGTACGGGCGGGGCTGGGGACCGGCTGTGGGTCTGGGCAGTTCGGCCTGGTCCCAGATCCGGTTGAACACCACCCCGACCGTCGCGGCGGTGACCGGGTTGCCGGTCCCGGAGACGAAGAACGTCGCCCGCGAGGGGAGCCGGTCGCGTGATGCGCGATCGCACGCGGTCAGCACGTCGACCACTTGCTCGGTTACCGGCAGCCGGCGGCTGCGGTTGCCCTTGGCCCAGATGATGTCCAGGTGCCGGGCGTGCAGGTCGACCTGGTCGGTGGTCAGGGCGCGGGCCTCCCCGGTCCGGAGTCCGCACGAATGCATCAGCGTGAAGAACGCGGCCGCCTGCCACCGCCACGGAGACGACGTGTCAAGGTTGGTGGCGGCGGTGAAGAACGCGTCGATCTCTCATGGGTGAGCAGGTACGGGTGAGCGGGTACGACCCCGGCTTTCCACCGGTCGCTCAGCACGTAAGCGTCCGTGTCCCCGTGGGCCTGCATCCAGCGGCCGAGATCGCGAATGTAGGACATCCAGGACCGGTACCGGCTCGAGCGGCCCAGCTGCTCGAGCACCCATCCCTCGACGGTGCCGCGGTCGAACGCGGTCGCCTCGTGGCGGGCGCAGTAGCTGTCGAATTGGCGCAGGTACCAGACCCGGGAGGCGCCGTAGCAGCCCATCGCCTGCTTGAAGCCCAGGTAGGCCTCCAGCTGCGGGCCGAAGACGCTGACGAACCCGTGCGAGCCGTTCATGATCGTGGTCATGGCCGTGCTCCGGCCGGGACCGCCAGCACGCACTCGAGCAGCCGTGCCTCGTCGGTGCTCAGGTACACGTTGGTCGACTCCGGGTCGGCGTGCCCCAGGACCGCCGAGATCGTCGGCAGCGGGACCCCCGCGCGCAGCAGCCGGGAGGCGGCACTGTGCCGCAACAACCGGGTCCCGACCTTGATGTCGGTCACCCCGGCGACCCGGAACGTGGCCGCGGTCACCCGGTAGATCGAGGCGTGGTCGGCCAGCCTCGTGTGCGGCGCCCTGGCGCGCAGGAACACATGCTTGTCGCCCGAGCTCGGTCGCTCGTGCAGGACGTACTCGGCGAGCGTGACGCTCACCAGCGCAGGCAGTGGAAGGGCCAGCGGATTTGCCGGTCTTCTGCTGGATGATCCCGAGCGTGCTGGCCCGCCAGTCGATGTCGCCGAGGCGCAGCGCGACCAGGTCGCAGGCCCGCAGCCCGGTCGTCAGGGCCAACAGCGTGATCGCCGCGTCCCGGGCGCAGACCATCCGGGTGGTGCACGCGTGCACCACCCGCGCGAGGTCCTCGTCGTCGAGCACCGGCAGGATCGGGTGGGAGCGTTTGACCCCAGCCAGGCCCACCGCCTCGACCAAGTCGATCCGACCGGTGAACTTCAGGAACGGGCGGAAGTTCGACACCACCCAGAACAGCGACGAGGTGGCCCACCGGCCCGACAGCGACTGCAGGAACGCCAGCACGCTGGCCCCATCGGCCGCGGCGAGGTCATCGACCCCGCATGACTCCAAGAACGTGAGGTAGCCGCGGGCGACCCGACCATATGCGGATCGGGTGGCTGGCGCGAGATCACGCTCGTCCATATCGGCCTCCCACGCGGTATCCAGCGCCGTGAACGCGTCCGAGACCGGCCAAGGACCCCCGCCGCCGCGGGTGCGCGTCGACAGGTCGACCCGCCCGGTCCTCAGGTAGCCGTCGAAGAGCGTGACCAGCCGGCCGTAGTCGAACCGCCGTTGAGGGCTGAACCTGCCGGTTCGGGGGCTGGTCGTCATCGCCGCGAACTCGGCCCCGAGCGCGGGCGTGTAGACCCCGCCGCGGTCCGCGACGAACCCCTTCAGGTACTTGATCGTCTTCTCGTACTGACCGATCGTGGACTGCATGTAGCCCGCCTCGCGTAGCGCATCGATGACCACGTCACCGAGCCGTTGCACCCTCGCATCCATCACCGTCTCCTTCCGCAGAACGTACGGACACGGCGGACGCTAGCCACGAACCAGCGGAACGTTAAGCCGAGGAATCAGACGGCCACCCGTCACGCCCAGGCCAGATCCCCGATCCTCGGCTTAACGTGAACCTCGGCATAATCAGAGTTAAACCGAAATCGGCTTAACTCTGATCGTGGGTCGCAGTACACCTCGATCAAGTACACCGAGCGTCTCACCGAAGCCGGCCTAGCTGCCTCGGTCGGCACCACCGGCGACTCGTATGACTGTGAGACTTGCACTGGTCCTCGGGTGGCCTGACTCTTGCTTACGACTGACCCCGAAGGTGGGTGTCCTGGCTGTTGATCTGTCGTCCACTCGGGGGCCGTAGCACACCGTGGTGCTGGCCGGGCGGGCGTGACCTCATAGGAGCCTGATCTCACCAGGATCTCGTCACAGTCCCGTCCACCCGACCGGCCAGCGTCGCGTCCCTCTGAGACTCCCCCCGAACCGAGGAGGCATCGGCTATAAGGAGAGTCATGCCAGAGAAGAGACG
>CXWJ01002926.1_pt1 | contig 10178 bp, 8 predicted proteins | sample 590841 | NCBI WGS metagenome assembly CXWJ01 (sample SAMEA3498367, study PRJEB10139) | wastewater metagenome | biome: wastewater treatment plant; material: activated sludge | place: Austria | collected 2015-01-21 | reverse complement strand
CTAGTCACCCGACAGTTTCATAAATAGGCGCATACAGATAAAGGAAAGGATAACAGGCGCAATAACTGTCGGTCAATAAAACGCCAACCGATTTGAAACAGGCTTAGATCGCGGCGATCTTTTCTGTCCACGAGCTGCCGTAAGCCGATCTGAATAATTTTTGCTCCGGCAGAAATCAGCCAATCAAACAAAAAGGCTACCACCAAGGTCAGACGTGATCGATGTTCAGAAGTTCGTAACATCGCGCATTCCAAATCAAAGCCGTGTTTTTTCAAATCGCCAAACATTTCTTCAATCCACATTCTACGCTGATCGCATTGTAAAACCAATTTGCGATCGGGCATATTGGTAGCCAGACACCACGGTTCCTTTTCTCCTGGTTTCCAATATACCAACACAGACGCAGGGAAGGCCCGTTGCTTTGTCAGGAAACCTTTTGGCAACCAAGCCCTGTCGCCTGATTTTCTCACAACGCTTTCCAGAGCTTGCCAGGCATCATCTTTACCAACTCGAAAGCTTGTATTTGACGAAGTGCATAATACCAGCGCCATATGGCTGTAGCAAAGTCGTTGTCCGCGATAGAGCACAAGTACAAAGGCTTAACGCGAAAAGCGCGAATCAGGCACACGGATTACGCGGATTTCACGGAAAAACCTTTAAGTACCCATTCTTTCTCCGTGCTTTCCGTGACTTCCGCGTACCAAAAATGTTTAATCACGACGATTCCTAATGAGCCTTTCGCGTTGCATGATGTCCCACGCATTATGAGTTTTTACCAAAGAGGGAAGCCGATAAAATTGAAGAACCGCAGGAAGATCGGTTCGTACAGTTGCAAACCAACCAGGGCGACGATCACCCCGAACACGGCGCCGGCGATGATATCTGAAACGTAATGCACGCCCATTGCCACGCGCGCCAGCGCGACCAACGGCGCCCACAACCACAAGGGTACGGCAAGCCAGGCGGGACCAAACCACGCGGCGACCACCGCGATGAAGAACGCGCGCGCCGCATGTCCGGACGGAAACGAATGCGGGTCTGTGTTGCGATAGACGCTCCCCCACTCGCCTTCGGGGCGACTCCTGCGCACCGTAAATTTGATTCCCATCACCAGCGCCGCCAGCCCCCCAATGCCGACGAACTGAATCACTGCCCACTCTTTCCAAAAAGAATCGCCGAAGGACCACAAGATCGCCATGGCGATCCACCAAAACCACGAATCACCGGAATGCGCGAAGAAGACCGCTACAGAGCGCAATGCGCCTGGCTTTTCAGCCACGCGCATGTGATCGGAAAGTCGCGCATCCCATTCAAGGATGGTTCGGATGCTCATTTATGCTTGGGTTGTGACTTGAGTCGCGCAGGTTTTGAAACAACCGCTTTTTTCTTTGGCGAGGCAGGTTTTTTTGTCGCCATTTTCTTGGCAAGAGTTTTCGTTTTTGCCGCGGCTTTGCGTTGACTCTTCCCCAACTCAGCCCGCAAGAGTTCGAGTTGATGCGGCTTATCCACATCCATTGCGGCTTCGGCGTAGGGCCAGATGATGGCGCGTCCCTTGATGCCGATGCGCTCGCTGATTCGCCGGACGGCATCTTCAATGGTGAGTTGTCGCGTGAAGAGGGAGAATAACAAACCCAGACCGAGTTTGCTCGCCTGTTTGAGCGGGCTTTTCCGCGCGCCGAGCAGGTCTTCCCAGGTATCCAAATGTTCAGTCGCCATGCGGACGTGGGTGAGGTTGACATCCGCTCCGCACACTTCCATATCTTTGAGTTTGGTGTAGGTTCGGTTCGAGCCGGGGAAACGCGCTTCCATCACGTCTTTCATACAAATGCCATAGTAGAGATCGTCCTGTGTTTCCATGGCGGTATCCACGAGCCAGTCCACCATGTGGGCTTTGAGCGCGGGGATGTCGGAGGATACGATCAGCACGTATTTGCTTTTCTTATCCAACTCAACGGATTTGTTGATGCCTGCCACGATGTTGGAGAGCATGCGTCCCTGGTTGGTGAGGTAATACAACGGTTTCGAGCAGATCAACGCGTTTTTGGGTGAAAGCCCCACGAGGATGACATTCTTCACGCGCTTGGATTCGCTGAGCGCGTCGAGCACCCATTGCGCCATGGGTTTGCCGGCCACATCCACGAGCGCTTTGGCGTCGCCTTTCAGGTAGGTATATAACGGGTCTTCCGGGTTGGGAATGCCACCCGCGATCACGACTGCATCCATAAGATCTCCTTGGTATAAGTAGACAGGGAAACACGTAGATACGCGTTTCCCTAGTTCAATTTTTGTAATTGCGGTTCCAAGCCCAATTGATCGATCAGCGTATTGAGTTCGTCGTTCGTCAAGGCGCGTCCCTTGCCCGCCACAGCGATGAGCGCCGCTTCCAACATGTTGGCGCCGAAGGATCGCCCTTCGACGTTGAGCGTTGTTGTGACAAGGTATTTCACCCCGCGCTGTTTGAGGAACTCCACGTCGGCGGGCGTGGTGGTGTTGGTGACGATGACCTTTCCGCGCATATCTTCCGGCAGGTGTTGTTTGACGTATAGAAAATCACCGCCGGTGACGGTGTTGCCCTGGTAGTATTTTTCGTACTTGGGCGTGACCTTTTCCTGCTTTTCACCGGTGGGGTAGAGCATACTGAGCGGCATGCGCCCGACAACCGGCATGAGAATTTTTGCGGTGGTTTTAAGCGCGCTCATTGTGTGAATGGCGAGGGGGATATCCAAGCCGAACATCAGGTCGCCGAAAACGCATTGGTAGCCGGCTTTGATGAACGACTCGGTCATGCCGTAGCGGGTGATGCCCGCAACAAGGAACGCTGTTTTGGGTTGGATCTCATCGCCGATCTTCTTTTCGAGCCATTGCATCACGCGGGCTTCGAGGGTGTCTTTCACTCCGCTTCCGTCCACGTAGGGGGTGCGTTTCACATCCTGCACCAGTTTGAGCGCGCCGTGGAGGGGATAAAACTTCCAGGGGGTGTGCACGCCGAGGTCGATGCCGCCCACGCCGAATGCGTCCACACTGCCGTCCATTTCGCGGAACATTTGACGCGCTTTGTTTTCGTCGCCGTCTGTGCCGATGCGCTCGATGCGCACCGTTTCGCCCAGCAAACTGACCTCGACGGTTTTATTACGGGTGGCGGAACCAAGGCTGATACTGACGGCTCGCTTCATGGTGAGTCCTCCTCAGGATGAGATAACCGATTATAGTCTGAATCAGTTTTCCCCTGCGCAGGAAGCGTGAAGTAAAACGTCGAGCCGTTGCCCGGTTGAGATTCCACCCAGATGGCGCCGTCGTGAAATTCGATGATGCGTTTGACGAGGGCGAGACCGATGCCTGTGCCGTCAGATTTTGGATCCAGTTTGTTGAATAAGCCAAAGATGCGGTCGAGGTGGCTGGGTTCGATCCCCATGCCGTTATCGCGCACAAAAAAGACAGGCATGCCCTGTCGCCAATCTGTTACGCCGATTTCGATGACGGGCTTTGGCTGTTCGCCCATGAATTTCGCGGCGTTATCGACAAGGTTTTGAAATACTTCGAAGATGCGCTGACGATCTCCATAGACGCTGGGCAGCCCATCCTGCGCGCGCGCTTCCACTCCGCGATCATGGATGCGGCCGTGAGATAAGTCGAGCGCGTCGGCAACCAACTGTTGCATGTCGACAAGCGCGGGTTCATTCATCAGCCTGCCCACTCTGGAAAGTTCCAGCAGGTCGTTCAGCAATTGTTGCATTTTTTCGGTGGCGTCGACGATGCGCTGGATGTCGGATTCCAATCGTTCAGTGTTAGCGGAGAGGGCATCCTGTTTCAGGTAGCCGAGAAAGCCTCGAATGGTGAACAGAGGCGATTTTAGATCGTGTGAGACGGTGTAAGTGAACCGTTCGAGTTCGGCGTTTTTCGATTCCAATTCGCCGATCAGTTTTCGGCGCTGGTTGAGTTCATGCTGGAGGGAGGCTTCGTCTAATTGCCGTTTGATGGCGGCGCCGAGGATGTTCCCCGCCACCAGCAAGGCGTCGATCTCCGCATTCGTCCATTCCCGTTCGATGTTCACATCGTCGAATCCGATCGTGCCCCACCATTTGCCGTCCACAAACACCGGGAAGTCGAGGAGCGCTTTCATGCCCCGCCCAAGCAGGGAATCCATCTGTGTCATGCTGAGATGTTTGACATCGCCGATGTAGGGTTGCCCGACAGTCATGCTCTCGTACCAATTCTCAAAATCGCTCTCTTTGACGGGAATGTTTTGGGAGGCGGGGTCGTGAAGATCGCTGGGCGTGGACGGCGCGGTCCATTCGAATTGCATCGAGGCGACCACGTTGCCGTCTGATAGTTCATGGTTTTCGAACACGAAGGCATGGGAGGCGTTGATGGCGGCGCCTAGTTGTTCGAGAACGGTATCGATCTCGTTCCGCCAGTCTGTGGATTTGAGGAACAGGTTCGCCGCGTCGGCGACAACTTCAAGGATCGATTCGCGCTGGCGCAGGCTGACTGCGATCTGCTTTCGCTCAACCAACTCTATTTGCAGGGCTTGCTCATCCCTTTGGCGGCGGATGGCGTTACTCAGTAAATTAGCCGCCACTCGGAGCGTGTCCACTTCGAAATGCGTCCATTCGCGCACCTCATCGTAGACATCGAATCCAATCGTTCCCCACCAGCGCCCGTCCACTATGAGAGGCACTTCGGCATGCGCTTTCATGCCGATGGCTTCGAAACGGGATTTATCGTCAGGCGCATAGGTGTTCAAGTTACCGGCGTAGGCTTCGCCGCGTTGCAGTTGCTCGTTGGCGCTGCCTGGCGCCACTTGTATGATGTGCGCTTTTGTGTCTGAACCATATTCTGTCGCGGTTGGGTATCCTTCAGCGGTCCACTCGCGGAACAACATTGCCTTTGTCAAGCCGTCGGGCTCAATAAAGTTTTCAAACAAGTAGGCATGTGTGGCAAGCATAGCCCTGCCGATGCGCTCCAAAACAACTTCGATGACGTTCCTCCAATTGGAGGAGGTCAGAAACTGTTCGGCGGAAAACATCACCGCCTCGAGCACGTATTCGCGCTGTCGAAGGTTGACTTCCACCAGAGTCCGTTCGGTTAGCTCGGTTTGCAATTCGGAAAATAAGCGGGAGTTCTCGAGGGCAATGCCAATATGCTCGCCCAGGGTGGAAATTAATTTAAAGTCGGCTTCCGTCATTTTCACCCCCTGCGTGCTTTCCACATTAAGAATGCCCACGAATGATTTCTTATCGAATAACGGTATGCAAATTTCAGAGATCACGCCTTCCACCGCCTGCCGATACAACGGGCTGGTGGAAACATCCTCAATGTAAGCGGGGACGCCGGTGCGCGCGACCATGCCGATCACGCCTTCATCGAGGGCTATGGTCACATAGGGAGTTTCATACCCCACCTGGTGTTGCATGATCAGCGCCTCTTCTTTCAGTAAATAAAGGCTGACCTGTGTGTACCCAAACGATTCGGCGATCGATTCCACAACGTTAAAGATCAACCCGTGTCGATCGATGGACTGCGACATGGCGGTGCGCACCCTGCCGATCAGGGCGAGTTCCTGCGCTTGTTTCTTGGCGGTTTCATACAGAAGGCGGTATCGCTGTTCCTCCTCCTTCAATGCCCGCTCTGCCCGCTTGCGCTCCAGTAATTCAGATTGCAAGTTGGAGAATAGTCGTGAATTCTCAAGCACAATGGCAACCTGGTCGGCAAAAATGACTGCCAGCTCGGCGTGATGCTGTGTGAACTGATTCTGCTCGCGGCCATCCAGGGCGATCACGCCGAAGATTTGACCGCGCGTCTTAAGCGGAATTGCCAGCCATGAATGAATGTAATTGTGCGGCGGGATCTGAAAATCTTTCATCTGGTTTTGCACATCGAGTCTCAACAAATAAGGAACATCCCCCTTCAAAATCGGAAGGACGGCATTATCATCGTCGATCTCAAACGTGTAGCCCCCATTCAACAACTCGGCAGGCAGGTTTCGACCCGCGATATATTTTTGAGCGCGCCCATCGATCCGCCAAATGGACGCGCTATCGTATGGCACAACCCGCTTGATCTGATCGAGGATCTTTTCTAGAATTTCCGAAAACTCCAATGAGCCGACGATGCCGGCCAAGCTTTCACGCAGGGTCTCCGACTCCTGATTCTTGACCTCCAACTCGCGGATCAAATTCTCGTCGCCATGTTCCCGTCGCTTGGGCGAGGTCACATCGCGGAGGATCAGGAGCGCGGAAGCCTCGGAGCAGGGCGCGACACGCATTTCATATCCGCGAAGTTCCGCGTCGTCGGGCATTTGAAATTCGATGGGTTGGATTTGTCTGCCATCCAACACAAGGCGGATGGCAGATAAGGCGGCTGAACAAATTTGGGGAGGGAAAAAATCACGGAGGTTGCCTCCCGCTCCCTGTGCCCTGGCAAAAGGCGAATGTTCATATCGCGCAGGGATCAACTCCAGCACAGCCCCGTCTGCTGAAACTTCAATGAGCGTATCCGGCAACACGCGCAACAGATCGCGATGGCGCGCCGCCGCTGGCAGTGACTCCGGAACCGATTTCTTTATTGTCTTCATGAGTTTGATTCGCGCTAAAAGGCGTAGGAGGCATTATAGTGGAATCCCGCCAGAATCGCTTCACAATTTTGTTGAAATCTCAGGGGGCGCAAACCGCCTTGAAGGTTTCCCGGGCTGTAACAACATTCGGCGCCAGCGTTTGGACAACCAGGGCGTAATCGCTCGCGCTTCGCACCTGATAAAAATCATGCGCCTGTTTTGTGCCGCCCTGCTCAAACTGGATGGACATCTCCTCGGAGGTGTCGCCTGTGGTTTCCTCTTTCCACATCCACACCACATTGGATGGACCGTACGCCGTGATCTCCACAGTGATGGCGACGACGCGGGGAAACGCATCGCACGCAACGCTCATCACCACCGGGTCGATGCTCACAAGTACGGCTGATACAGTTACCTGAGGCGCTGTCGCCACTGGGACCGCCTCGATGTTCCCCTCCGTGTCTGTGAATTCGGAGGACAGCCAGCAGTTGGTAGATGGGTTGCTTGGGTTGCGCACATGCCACCATGCCAGATCGGGGCTTTTACCGATCACCTCGGCATGTTTGCCGGGCCGCAACTCGCCCACCACCGCATACGCAATGCTGGGACCGTAACGGCAATTGACGATCTGCTCCTTCGGAAACGCAACCACAAGCCTCAGAGGCAGAGTGGGCGTGAGGGTGGGCAATGCGTAAGTTAGGAAGGTCTCGATGGGGACGATCGTCGCGGTGGAGTTGCCCGCAGGCGGCGCGCCCGTTGTCAATGGGGGGAGAGGCGTTTGCGTCCCCAGCGGCATATTGCACGAAGCGGAAATCAAAATGAAAACGGCGGCGTATCCGATTATTCTTTTCATACATCCTCCTTTATGGAAACATCTTAGCGCGAGAAAAAAGGCGCGGCAATAGTTCTTATGGTCTGGCGGGAATGTGATACAATGCCATTAGAACATTTTTTCTGTTTTGAAAGGAGATACCATGAGCAAGCGAGTCTTGGTGTTGGTTGGAACGACCAAAGGAGGGTTCATCTTCGAGAGCGATGAGAACCGCAAAACGTGGGGCATGAGCGATATTCTCTTCAAGGGTTGGAATGTGATGCACATGCAAATGGATCCGCGCGATCAGCGTGTGCACGCGGCGACGAGTCATTTTGTGTACGGTCCAACCATCCATCACTCAGACGATCTTGGCAACACATGGATGCAGGCGAAGCAAAGCCCCGCCCTCACGCGCTCATCCAATTCGGGCAGACCGCCCAGCACGATGGATGAAGCGTTCGTTTCTGAGGGCGGCGAGAGCATCAAAGAAAAACCTGAGAAGATGATCAAGGTGTGGAATATCAAGCCCGGGCGCGCGAGTGAGCCGAACGTGTTGTACGCAGGCGCGCAACCCGCTTCGTTGTTCAAGTCAACCGATCGCGGCGAAACCTGGACATTGAATGAAAGTTTATACGATCATCCGCAACGCGGCGAGTGGGGACCGGGCGCGGGAGGCTTGACTCTTCACACGATTCTGCTTGACCCCACAAATGAACAACGTATGTATATCGCAGTATCAGCGGCGGGATGTTATCGCACCGACGATGGCGGTGTGACATGGGCGCCGTTCAACAAAAACGTGCGCGCCGATTTCATGCCCGATAAATATCCCGAGTTCGGGCAGTGCGTGCACAAGATGACGATGCACCCATCCACGCCCAATGTGTTGTATCAGCAGAATCATTGCGGCGTGTATCGCAGTGACAATTTCGGCGAAGATTGGATTGATATCGGCGAAGGGAAGTTGCCCACACCCTTTGGTTTTGCCATCGGCGTGCATCCCACAGACCCGCGCACAATTTACACCGTGCCTGAAGAAAGTCAGGAATACCACATCAGCGTGGATGGACAATTTGCAGTGTGGCGCAGTCGCGACGCGGGCGATTCGTGGACGCGTCTTACCACGGGTCTGCCTGAGCGCGCTCATGTGGATGTTTTGCGCGAAGCGATGGGACTCGATTCCTTCGAGGATGCCGGCGTATACGTCGGCACGAACACGGGGCAATTGTTTTACACGCGCGATTCAGGCGACAGTTGGGAATTGCTCGCAGATTTCCTGCCGCCGATCCAATCGGTGGAAGCGGCGGTGGTTGGGTGAAACTGTAGGACGAGATAATATCTCGTCCTACTTTGTTAAACGGGAGGGTTATAATCCGAAACCAATCCTTTTTATGTGTGGGAATTCTCCCTCACCCTAACCCTCTCCCGCTGGGAGAGGGAACACACGGAGCAACATGCACATCCTCGTAACCAACGACGACGGCGTTCAAGCGCCGGGACTGCTCGCCCTCGCGCAAGAAATTCGCAAACTGGGCAAAGTGACCGTGTTCGCGCCCGACAAAAACTGGTCGGCTTCGGGGCATGTAAAGACTCTCGAACGCCCATTGCGCGTGGGTGAAACGACTTTGGCGGATGGTACGTCCGCATTGCAAACCGACGGCGCGCCGTCTGATTGCGTCGCGCTCGCCTTGCTGGGTATCACGGAAAAAGTTGACCTGGTCATTTCGGGCATCAACCCTCACGGAAATTTGGGTCATGATATTACCTACTCTGGAACCGTCACCGCTGCGATGGAAGCCGCCATCACGGGTATCAAAGGAATCGCCGTGTCGCTCGAATCGCCCGACGGGCATAAAGGCGCGCTGGATTATTCCACCGCCGCCATCGTGGCGCGACACGTTGCCGAACGCGTCATTGCCAACGGTCTGCCGGAGGACGTGGTGGTCAACGTGAACGTCCCCTATTTAAAAGAGGCTGAGCTCAAAGGCTACATGATCACGCGGCAGGGGTTGCGCGTCTACCGCGACGCGCTCGATTCACGTCGCGACCCGCGCGGCAAACCCTATTATTGGATCGGCGGCGACGCGCCCACCGGCGTGGACGAACCCGGCACCGATTTCGGCGCGTTGAACGCCGGTTATGTTTCGATCACGCCGTTGCAATTGGATCTGACGAATTACAAGGCGATGGATGTGTTGAGGAAGTGGAGTTTTTAAACACCGACGATAGACCATAGACAACGGACGATAGACCGCAAACCATGGGAGCGCTCAAAGGTTGTAGATAGCCCAACAGACTAACCACGGAGACACCGAGGCGCGGAGTTTTTTTTAATTGCTTTTCTCCGTATTTCCGTGACTCCGTGGTTAGGGTTTTCCGCCTGTGGTGAAACCCATCTACATACTTTTAGCGCACCCCAGACCATTTCATCGTCCATGGTCGGTGGTCAATGGTCATAAAATTGAGGAAGTCAACATGAGGTACACAACCCCTCCCAACCAGCAAGCCTATTACGAACAAGTGTGGACTCTTGTGAGGCAGATTCCAAAGGGAAAGGTCGCGTCGTACGGACAGATCGCGCTGATGCTCCCTCCGCCGAATGGGGTGGAGTTCGAGGCGTACAAGGCGTTTGGTCCGCGCTGGGTGGGCGGGGCGATGGCGAACTGTCCCGACGATGTGCCGTGGCAGAGAGTCATCAATTCGCAGGGAAGAATCAGCGAACGCGCCGGCGCGGAGAGACAGCGTTTGTTGCTCGAAGAAGAAGGTATCGTGTTCGTGAAAGATAAAGTAGATTGGAAGAAATTTGGGTGG
>CXWJ01003667.1_pt1 | contig 10186 bp, 8 predicted proteins | sample 590841 | NCBI WGS metagenome assembly CXWJ01 (sample SAMEA3498367, study PRJEB10139) | wastewater metagenome | biome: wastewater treatment plant; material: activated sludge | place: Austria | collected 2015-01-21 | reverse complement strand
GTGCGCGCGGAATTTTTTGTTAGGTTTTGGCCACCGTTTGTGCTAGGGTGTGGCGGCCCACGATTGCGGATTCAGCTAACCACCAAGACACGAAGGTCACAGAGGAAAAGTAAAGACTGGTCCTCTTCGATCTCTCTATGGTTCTGTAATTTCAGCGGTGACGGATTCCGGTGCATCGCTGCAAGTTGTGCTGTTTGTCCTTTCCGCTTTAATCGTTCCTGTGCGTTGAGCGCCTAGGGTAAGCACCTCAAGCCCTTGCCCCGGCCGCGGGCTTCGATCAAACGCGTTTGGGCGTTCGCATCTTCACTGGAATTCGAGTGCTGCTCGAAGCTCGCGCCTTTCGCCGCCGGGTGTGAAGAGCGCTGCCGACTAATGACATGCCCTCATGAGTGAGTTAGGCTTGCGGGCTAATGACGTCGGCGCGTCGCAACGACGCGCTCTTACTTCTGAGCCGGTGCCCTAGTCTCAGCTTTCTTCAAAAGCCGGTCGATAGCTTGCTCGAAGTCTTCCTGCGTTGTTAGCCGGTCGAAGGCCACATTTTCGAATTGATGTTTATCATCGAGTAGAATGATTCGGGGGATTCCGTTAGCGTTCCAGGTTTCACGAATGGGGCCATACATTCCGTCCCACCAGCAGCGCCAAGTGATTTCGCCTGACGCAGTATCGGCCTTGAGCGTATCGACCTTGACGTCGCGGTTCACACCGAGCATGACGAACGGGCGGCCGCGATATTTTTCGACCAGATTCCGTTCGATGGGATGAAGAGCAACACAGCCGCCGCACCAGTTTGCAGAGAAGACCAATAAGACGACATTACCTTTGTAATCGCTGAGGCGAAATTGTTTACCGTCGGCGTCGACGCCTTCGATTTCCGGGGCCGGCTTTCCGGGCACGATGCTATTTACCTCGAACTGCATGGCGCGAGCTAAGTCGCCGTACGTCTTGGGCTTTGTAAACGGAGTCAGTTCGACGAATATCTTCGCAGGACCAGATCGCGTCCAATCCATTAGTGGCACGTCGGAATATTTATCAGTAACAAGGCGAAGCAGCCGATCAACGTCGGCCGTATTCTGTTCCTCATTTAACGGAAAATGTGTTTCCAAATAGGGAGTGATCACGATTTTCCAGTAGCGTTCGAAGTTCAATAGGCGAGCTTTCTGCTTGATCCGCTGCGATCGCTGGTGGGCACGAGCAATTGTTGCGTAATAGCGTGCAAGGTTGTAGGCGGCTGCAGCCTGTGCGTCTTTGGTTGGACCTTTGTCCAAGACTTGTTTTAGGAATGCTTCCGTCTTGTGCGATGGCAATGCACCACCAAGCTGCTCCAGGATAATGAACAATCGGGGGTCGTTGGCATGATACTTCCATGCGAAATCAAGCGATTCTTCCTTAACATGCCATGGTTTGCCATGCACGTCCCCCGTTTGAGGCCCACCGCGGTAGATTACTAAGAACAGTGCGTCGAACGCATATTGGGAATTCGGATGATTTTTGGCGAATTCCAAGAATCGCGGTAGCATTTCGGCGTCGGGATCTATCGACTTCGAATTTATTTCGCGACCGGCCTCAAGCCATTCTTTGTCGGAGAGCTTTTCATCGGACGGTTTTCCGCCCCCATCAAGACCGTCCTTCGTGGCTTTGATCGCTTCGCGCCGAAGTTTGTTCATCCGATCGTACTCGACGGCAAGTTTGCTGAGCTCAGCTGCATCTGCGGCCGGGATTTTGAAGGATTCCGTTTCGTCGGCCTGGAGAGGCCGTACAATGCTGATGCTGAGTAGGGTGGCGAGACAGAGGAAGATTGCGACTTTGCGATTCATGACTGTATGTCCCCGGACGCGGTGACCTCGCCGGCATTATAGCACGTATCATAACGATTCTGTTCAACCCACCAGGATGCCGTAAGCGGCTGAAGGCAGTTCGGCAACAGTACAATGTCGAACCGTCATTTTGGCCTCGGTTGCGTTCTCTTAGCAGTTAGTGTGAGTCGCTCGGCCGAGGAGGAGTTGTGGTCTTTGTTCCAGGGGTGGCGTTGATGTGGGACTGCACCGCCTCGGCTGTCGCTCGTGCAGCGTTGAGGGCTGCGAACCCTCCGGGTTCGTGGGGATTTATTCTGGGGCGGGTAACCGGTGGTGGCGTCGCTGGGGCTCCGCAACCACCGGCTAATTGCTGTCATGCCTTCGGCATATCAGAGGCGTGGAGGTGGAAACACGATTGGCCGCCACGGAGAATCAGCGGCCGATTACGTTAAGGAATAGTTGTACGGCCGTTTACGGTCGTTCTTCGCTAAATAATAAGCCAGCCCGATTACGGCTGGTTGATTGANNGCGGGGGAGGTTCGAATGGCGGCTCGATTCCCCGGCATGAATGCTCGGGGCTACGAGCGCTGCGCGAGAAGGACCGTGAACAGTCCTGGGCTGAGACGTGGGTGGACTCGCGGGGGCAACCTGCAACATTGGGGCGCGGTGGACGAGGAGCGGGTGACGAGAGAGACCCGGAGGCGGGAATAACGCACAGCAAGAATCTACATGCCCATGCAGAGCCATGGGCATGGCACCCGGCTTCCGCGCCGGCATCGGAGGGATTGTGGTGGAGCAGTTGATGCAGCGTTAGGCAGCAAGGTGTTGGCTAGGAAGAGCACTCGGCGCGGCGAGTGGCACACGGCGACGAGTAGCGGCTCGACAGGAGCCTCGCCCTCCCTTGCTGGAGCCATTCTCTCGCTGGCGCGTCGGGCTTCCGTCCCGGTCCGCGCTATCACGGTCGCGGCTTTCGATGGCAGTCGCTATACTGCCGCGGTGTAAGCTGATAACACTTGTCTTGCGTGGTGAAGGAACGTCCTGTGTCGCTATCTGGACCAACGCTCGAACGTCCGATCATTCTCTCGCGCTTGCTCGAAGTTGGCTTGCAAAGCAGGCCAAACGAGGCGGCGCTAGTGACCTTGGAGCGGCAATGGTCGTGGGGAGAACTGGATCAAACCTCATCTCAGTTGGCCACAAGCTACTTGGGGCTGGGGCTTGCGCCGGGGGATCGCGTGGCCTCGCTGCTGCCCAATCGCGGGGCGCTTATCGTTCATTATCTTGCCTGCTTCAAAGCCGGGCTCGTGGCAACACCGCTTAACTATCGCTATCAGGCCCCAGAGATCGATCATGCCTTGGAAGTCAGCGGGGCCTCGCTACTGGTCGCCCATGTTGAGCGGGACGGCGATCTGGCGGCGAGTAAACTGGCGTCTGGGCTCGCTTTGGGAAGAATCAGTTTTGGCGGCAAAGGGGGCGATCGGCGACGCCTCGAAGACTTGATGGCATCGAACGCCCCGGTTGCCGACTTGGCTCCGCCGAAGCCAGAGTCGCCCGCGTTCATCTTTTTCACTTCGGGCAGCACCGGCAAGCCAAAAGGCGTAACCCACTCCCACGACTCGTTCGGGTGGATGGTCGCCAGCGCCGTAGCCGGTCTAGAGCTGAGTGCGAAAGATATTTTTCTGCCGGCGACGTCGGCCTCGCACATCGCCGCAACCTCCCTCTCCTTTGCCGGCTTGGCCGCCGGGGCCTGTGTCGATATGGCGCGTTCCTTCGATGCGGGGGAACTATTGCCCCTGCTCCGCACGACGCGCCCATCGTTGCTCTGCATGCTGCCCGCCCCACTCTTTGGCTTGGTACGCGACCACGGAGCAGCGCGGGAAGATTTTCAATCCCTGCGCCGGTGTCTCGCCGGCGGCGACAAAATCTCAGCCGAGCTGGACAAAGAATTTCACGATCTCACGGGTTTCTCCATTGATGAAGTGTATGGCATGACGGAAACCGGCACTGCCACCATCAATCCGTCGGGCAAACTGAATCGGGTTGGTTCCATCGGCCGAGTGGCCCCCGGCTACGAAGCCTCGATTCGCGACGACCAGGGCTCCGAAGTGCGCGCTGGGACGGCCGGGCGTTTGTGGATCAAATCGCCCAGCAACATGATCGGCTATTGGAATCGAGCGGACGCGACCGCGGAAACCATCGTGGCGGGCTGGCTCGATACGGGCGACGTGGTGGAGGCCGACGAGCAAGGTTATCTCTGGTTCCGCGGCCGAAAGAAGCAAATCATTATTCACGATGGCTCGAATATTTGTCCCCAAGAGGTGGAGGATTCGCTGTTGGAAAACCCGGCGGTCGCGAGCGCCGGGGTCGTTGGCATTCACGATCTGATCCACGGTGAAAACGTCCGCGCGTACATCACGCTGCGAGCAGACGCTAAACCTCCGAAGATGGCGGAGTTAATTCAATTCTCACGCGAGCGGGTCGGCTACAAAGCTCCCGATGAGATCATCGTGCTCTCGGAGATGCCACTCAACGCGGTCGGTAAGGTGGATCGCGTGGCGCTGAAGGAGCTGGCCGAAGGACATCTCAATAGCCACTTGGCCAGTTCGTGAGGCTGATCACAGAATAAGCTCCTATTCGGCTTGAGAAGCTTGAGCGCGCGAGCCTTGTGGGGGCAGCGGGTAGAAGTTTAGAGAGCTGTCTGAACTTGAAGACCAGATGAAAGCATATCGCGAATTGAATACGCGTGAGCATTTTCCGCAAGCCAGCACCGCGCGACGATGCCGATAGATCACGCGACCACAAGAGGCGCATTCGCCTTTGTACTTGGGCAAGGGGCGTTGCACGGTGGTTCCGTAGCAGCGGCTCCCATTGCAGCCAATCGCCAGCGCCAGTTCACGCCAGAGGGGGCCATGGCCGGCGCCCGCGGGCGCGAGCGCGTGGGCAATCTCGTGCAGGATCGTATCCCGAACTTCCGCTTCGCTGTTGAGCTGCACCAAGTGGCTTGAAAGCGAAATTCTTTTCCTTCGATAGTCGCATTTTCCAAAGCGGACTTTGGCGCGGTCGAAGCCAAACGTCCAGGCCGGCGGCACCTTATGCTTCCGCATCAGCGCCTCTGCCAACGAACGAGCGTCCTCAAGTTCCATAACGACCGCGATCAGAATAAGCCGTGTGCTGTAAGGAAACAGAATTGGCCGGACGCGTTTGTTGCCTTAACGCCAGCTACTCTTTGTCCAATAGGCGAAAGTCGAAGTTTCGATACCACACCTCGCCGCCGTGATCAGTGAGCATGATTTTCCCGAGACGATTCTCCGAAAAGCCCGGATTTTCAGAAAACTTACTTTGGGCCACCCGGTTCTTCCAATCGGGTGAGCCGACTTCCGCAGACACAATCAAACTGCCATTGAGCCAATGCTGAATGTTGTTACCACGGACCACGATGCGGGCTTTGTTGAATTCGCCGGGAGGATTCAAATGCTTTGAGCCGTTTGGTTCGTATAAGTCATAGAGCGATCCGGCGCTCGTTTTCATGATGTCGCGCTTGTCGTATTTGGAATCGTCAAGAATTTGATATTCGCAGCCGCGCAGATAGTCTCCATAGTCACGCACCCGATACTTGATGCCGCTATTGCCTCCGGGAGCAATCTTCCATTCGAAGGAAAGATCAAAATCGCCATATTCGCGCTCGCTGAGGATGTGGCCAACTCGCTCTTCGTCAGGATTGCTGGCCGGTTTTAAGTGGATGGCGCCATCCACAACTTCCCAACCGCGAGTAACCGGTTCGCCCTCCAGCGTCTTCCAACCCTGGAGCGTCTTGCCATCGAATAGCGGCTTCCCATCTCCCCAGGCATCCTTTGCATACGTTGTCAGCAGGGAGAGAATTGCGCACGTTGTTAGCAACCGCAGCAAATCGCGCCGACTCCGGTGGAATATCTTGTTCATTGTTTCACCTCGTTGAGGTTTCGACTTACTTCCACAAATAATCATCATGCCTCAAGCTGTAAAATGGACTGCCAGCCAGATCGTTGGGCCGTCCGGCGTGGTCCATTCGACGCGGTGGCGTGTGTGGGCGGGAATGGAAAGGTAGTCGCCCGGCAGAAGTTCAGTTAACTGGTTCATGCCTTCAAGCCGTAGATGAGCGGCTCCTTGCAGCAGAATTACGAGCTCATCCTGCGACTGATCGTACCAAAATCCATCCGGTGATGCGTGGCCTTCGGAAACGATTCGTTCGATTCGCACGGCGGCCGATGTGGCCAAGACCGTGATAAGCTCCTCCGGTAAGTCGCGAGGGATGTTCGCAAAAATATTTCCAGGGGACGGCATGATTCAGCGTTCACCCACAAATTGTCGCATGCGGCCGATTCGCGATCGCCGGCCAAAACGCTCAATCATTTCTCTTCGCTCTTCTTAATCCGTTCGTACTCCTCTCGCACAACTTCCGTGCCGTATTTGCGCTCCAACCGCCGTACCGTGAAATGGCCGCGGGCCATATCCTGAAAGTGGTTGATGAAGACGAGATTAATCGCGGCGCCGCCCGCCGCCCCGATCAACGGTATCGATTGGGCGGCGAACTTATCCAACACAGGTCCGCTGAATCGCGCGGCTATCCGGCTGATTAGCTTGAGGATCACGGGGGCTCCTTCGTCAACCACTCCTTTTTGGGCGATGTAGTGGGCCGCGTTGGAAACCACCTGCGCTAAGGCTGCCCGCGTTGCGTAGTAGCCCGCGTCGATGCCTTCTTCTGGTCCCTCTTCGGGCTGCGAGCGCCTCCCCAGAGCGAACACTTCGACACAAGCCAACTGCGTGTCCACGTCTCGCACATTTTCACCTTGTCCGCGGGCGATATCCGCCACCGAGCGGAGGATAATCGTTGTGGAGACGGGCAATTCGACCGCCAACGCCGGCAGGCCGAACGCGCCGCCAACCGCGCCGCTGAGCGTGGCCAACATCTTGTGCATGCCCAGCGAAGGCGTTGTCCCCCGCTCACTGTTCATGGTTGAAGTCGCCGCGCGCAGCGCAGACCGCAGCGCCACGTTGGTGGTTTCGCCAATGCGCTGCCTCACAGCGTCCGGGAGTTGATTAACGCCGTACTCGATCGGTTTGCCGATGATGTCCGTGAACTGAACGGCCAGTCCCGGACTCTCCAGGGTATTGACGGCATCGACCAAGGCCCGATGATCGGCGGGTTCAAACGTCATGTCACAGCCAAATCCGCTTCTATGTCGCCTGTAGGCAGTTACAAAACCGGGCGAGCGCCCCCGCGGCTGATCTAATCAGCCGGAACGCGCCAGCGCCCGGATACTCGGTGGTTTTGAAATTGCTTCTGGCTATTTCGGCATCGGCAGCAAGATAATGGCATTTTCCACGAACGACGCGTCGCCAGGCTTGCCGTCAATGCGGTACTCGACGATCAGGACTTTTGGGGCGCCCGGCTCGGGGTCGCCTCCGAAGCTGTCGTTGTACTTGGGCGAAGCCAGAGTAATCAGAGGCAAATCGCGGGCTTGCTTTTGCAAAACGGCCGTCACGTCTTTACGTTGTGCCTCGGATCCATATTCTGCCTTGACGATTTCCACTTTGACCGGCTTCAAGCCAATTTTGGCCAGTTGATCGCGGACATCGGAGTTGCCGTCCCCCACCTTTTGCGCAATCGTCATCGCGGCCTTGGACGCGTCTTCCTTGATCTCGGGCAACGCTGCTGCTTTGACGGCGACCTTCAGCGTATCAACGCTCGGATAGCGTTCCAGCACGGCGAGAATCAGCTTTTGATCTTCCGCGCGGCTTGAGGCGTCGAGCGCGTTTTGACACATTTGGGCGCGCTCGACGTCCGGCATGGCGAATTGGCGGGCGAGGCGGATATAGCCGCGCAGCGCTCGGCCTTGATATTTATTATCCGACTGTTTCTTGGCGAGATCGAGCAACACCGGTCCGGCATCCACCGTCATCCACTCGCCAAGCACGCGCGTTCCGGTGTCTTGGAGAGCCGCGTCACTACTCTTGCAGGCTCCACCAATAGTCTCTAGCGCCGTTGGGCCGCCCATAGCGCCCAAGATTTCGATCAGCCTGGCTTTCGTCGGAGTGGACGCACGTGGCATTGCCGCGGCGAGCTGCGCCGCGCACGCTTCGCGGTCTGGCATGCGAACACACGCCGCGCGAAGCGCCCGACCAGCGACTTCCGCCTCGTCAGCATGCTTGGGCTCAACGACTTGCGAAACCAGCACGGAAACTTCCTTCGGGCCAACTGTCTCGCCTAACGCGATCAGGGCGGCTTGGCGAATCGCGGAGTCTTGATGATTGACGGCNNGCATTTACCAATAGCGCCGCTCGAGGAGGCGCGATTTGAGGCAATTCGGCAGCCAGCGCGTCGGCCACTTTGCGTCCGGAAAGTTGCCGCGCCGCGGTCAAACCGATTTGGAAGCGTGCTTTGTCAGACGAGTTCAGTTGTTCCAGCAATAGCGGAATACCAGCCTCATTGCGGACCAGAATAGCTCCGCGAGTTGCTTCGAGAACTCGCGGCTTGGGAACGTCCGCTTTGCGGACTTCGTCATAAATTTTGGCCGCCTCTTTCGACTTGCCATCAGCTGCAAGGCTCTCGGCACACAGAATACAGCCTTCGGCAACCGCGGAGCGGACCGGCCCAGCCGTGCTGGAAAGAGATTGCCGCAGCGTCTTGGTTGCGGCATCATTTCCGATGCGTCCCAGAGCTACCGCCGCGGCGGAAGCAACATCGGCGTCTTGATCTTTCAATCGCCCCGTCAATTGATCGACGGCCTTGGCACTTTTGCGAACGCCGATCGAATTGATCGTGCCGACGAGAAGCTGACCTTTGAGCGTTTCGGACGCCTTGAGCAAGGCGGCGTCCGCTTCGGGGCCTGGAATGGCTTCTAACGCGATGCGCGACCAGGAAGAAAGTTGCTCGTCCGCCAACAATTTTTCCAGTTCCGGAACCGACTCCTTACTTCCGTAGATCGCAAGTTCCTTACAAGCGATCGCTTTTTCGGCGGGGGACTTAGAGCGGAGTGTTTCGATTAGCCCCCGCTCTTTTTCTTGCGACGAAGCTTGATCTGCGGCAAACAGCAAGGAAGTGTCGCAGATGACGAAAAGAGCCAAAATGGCAGCAATGCAACGCGTGATATGTTGAAAGGCAAACATGATTAGTTGATCCGCTTGTTCGATGGACTTGATCAGAAAAAAAGGACTCGCGATGGACAGGAGGCGCGCTAAATGCGCCACGGTTCGCGGAGTGCTTCCGATCTCAATCGGTTGGCTTGTTCGTCGCCAATGAACTCATGCTTCTTGAGGTCGTAGTTGACCTTGCGCCCGAGGGCGAGAGCAATATTGGACGCGTGGCAAGCAATGTGCGAGTAGCAGGCGGCGTCCGCGTTGCCTTTCGGCTGGCTGCGCGATTTGACGCAGTCCAGGAAATCTCGCACATGGAACGTGGCCGGGTAACCACCGATTTCGGCGACTTCTCGCCCGGCAAGCAATTCCGGGGAGCTCAACACGAGCTTGCCGCTGTCACCCGCTTCGACCCAGCCTGTTTCGCCTTCGAATCGCACGGGGCAAGAACCGAGCGGAATCCACCCCGTCTCGCGAAGGATTAACTCCACGCCGTTCGCGTAGCGGGCGACGATCTGCCCATCTTTCGGCGGGTTGTATTCGACCGGTGCGGTGCCATCGGCATTGGCCGCCCATTGGCAGAGGTCAACACAATGAGAGCCCCACTCCAGCACACCGCCGCCGACAAGCCCGCCCCCTTTCTCGAAGTTGAAACCATCCAAAAGCTTGGCGTTGTAGGGGCGCCACGCCGCCGGGCCGAGATACATATTCCAGTCGACCACTTCTTTCGCGGGCTCCGGCTCCGCTGGCAGCCAGCCGCTCATCAGCGCGGTCATTCCGGCCGGGTGAGCGTAAACCTTTTTGAGTTTGCCGAGTTTGCCCGTCCTGGCGAGCTCGCAAGCAAAGGCAAAGTGGGGGAGATTCCGCCGCTGCGTACCTGCCTGAAACACGCGGCCGGTGCGGCGCATCGTGTCGGCGAGCGCCAGACTTTGGGCGATGTTCTTGGTGCAAGGCTTCTCGCAATACATGTCCTTGCCGGCACGAGCGGCGGCCATCGCGGCCGTAGCATGCCAGTTCGGTCCGGTGGCGATCAAGACGGCGTCGATGTCGCTGCGGTCGAGCAATTCGCGGAAGTCGCGAATCATGTCACAGTCTTGGTTGCCATACTTTTCGTCCGCGATTTTCTTGACGGCCTCTCGGCGCGCCGCCTTCACGTCGCAGACCGCCACGAATTGAACGTCTTTTTGCTCTAGAAAGCAGCCGAGGTCGTAAGTTCCGCGGTTGCCGATGCCGATGCCTCCCAGCACGATCCGCTCACTGGGGGAGACCGCGCCGTCTTTACC
>CXWJ01025130.1_pt1 | contig 10188 bp, 11 predicted proteins | sample 590841 | NCBI WGS metagenome assembly CXWJ01 (sample SAMEA3498367, study PRJEB10139) | wastewater metagenome | biome: wastewater treatment plant; material: activated sludge | place: Austria | collected 2015-01-21 | reverse complement strand
CTCCTGCACCTTGCCCGTTTGCAGATAGCGGAACTCCTTGGCCATGGACAGGAAGCGATCCTTCACCCAGTCCACGCCGCCGCTGACGACGACCTCTTCAAAGCGCTTCAGGTAGGCGCCGATGGCGTAGAACGTGCGGGCGATCAGGTGCAGGATGCCGTCGATAATGCCCTTGTCGATAAACTCGTAGATCACCTTCTCCGACAGGCGGACGGTCGGCCGGATGAACAGGGTATTGTACAGGCCGTCCCAGCCCCATTTGTTATTCAGGAAGGGATGGATCGGGCCGAGGGTCTTGACCAGCGGGTCCGGCTGTCCGGCGCTCAGCGGCCGTCGGGCATAGACCAACCAGCCCAGCACCAGCCCGCCCAGGGCCACGACAAGCGACACAATGAGCGGCACCCACGACCAGGGCAGCGTCTCGATGGCGTGCCCCACCAAGCCCAACTCGTGCAACTCTTCCATCAGGTGGAAATATTGCGCCCCGACATAATGATGGAAATAGTTGGTGAAAATACCTTCCGTGCCCAGGAAATGGTCGGAGATGCCCAACCAGCCGACGGCGACGGCGAAGACCGACAGCACCATCAGCGGCACGGTCATAAAGCCGTTGCTCTCGTGGGCGTGGTCGGCCAGCGCCGTGCGCGGCTTGCCCAGGAAGGTCAGGCTGATCTGGCGCATGGTGTAGAAGGCGGTCAGCAGCGCCGCCGTAGCCAGCGTGACGAACACCACCAGGGCCAGCACCTTCTGATCGTGCGACCACTGATACCAGGCGTCGGCGAAAATCTCGTCCTTCGACCAGAAGCCGGCGGTGATGAACGGGAAGCCCGACAGCGCCAGGCCGCCGATGAGGAACGTCCAGAAGGTGATGGGCATTTTCCGGCGCAGCCCGCCCATATTGCGCATGTCCTGCGGGTCGTGGTGGTGGTCGTGGACGTGGACCGCGCCGTGCTCCATGCCGTGGATGACCGAGCCGGAAGCCAGGAACAGCAGCGCCTTGAAGAAGGCGTGGGTAATCAAATGGAAGGCGGCGGCCACGTAGGCCCCCAGGCCGATGGCGGCGACCATGAAGCCCAGTTGCGAGATGGTCGAATAGGCCAGCACGGCCTTCACGTCGTATTGGGCCACGGCGATGGTGGCGGCCATGATGGCCGTGAACGCGCCGATGCCGGCGATGACCAACCCCACCCACGGCGTCCCTTCGATACTGACGGCGATGAGCGGGAAGATGCGCAGCAGCATGAAGATACCGGCCGAGACCATGGCCGCGGCATGGATGATGGCGCTGACCGGCGTCGGGCCTTCCATCNNGGTCATCAGGCCCAGCCCGCCGGCCCCGACCACGCCCAGGACGTGCTCGAAGCCCTCCACGGTAAACGCTTCGCTGAAGTTCAACGTGCCGAAGGCGACCCACATGAAGACGATACCCAACAGCATCACCACGTCGGCCACGCGGGTGGTCATAAACGCCTTGATGGCCGCCTGGCGCGGCGGGATGCGGCTAATCTCCTGATGCTCCGGATAATTACGCGCATACCAGAAGCCGATGAGCGAGTAGGAGCAGAAGCCCATGAGTTCCCAACCGAAGAAGAGCAACAGCAGGTTATCGGCCACGACCAGCAGCAGCATGGAGCCGCCAAAGAGGCACATATAGCCGAAGAAGCGCGCCAGCAGCGGCTCCTCGGTCATGTCGTGTTGCGGCTCGCCCTTGTGCTTGCCCAGCCCGTGGCCCCAGTTGTGGTAGCCGACGCTGTAGATGAAGATCATCGTCGTCGCCAATGAGACCATCATCAGCATGATGGCCCCCAACGGATCGACGTTGACGCCCATGCGGAACCATTGGCCCTCGAAAAAGTCGCCCAGCGGCAGCCAATCGAGCGCCCCGGCCACCTGCACCGGGTGTTCTTCCAGCGCGTGCAGGCCGCGGCTCAGCACGTTAATCGCCACCGTCCAGCTCATGATCAGCGAACTGATGATCGCCACCCAGGCGACCATCCAGCTCAACGTCCGGCTGCGATGGACGAATAGGGCGATCAAAAAGAAGGCCAGGATGGGCATGGCCGGGATCAGCCAGGTCATTGTGGTTAGTAGCTGCTCGTTCATAAGCATCACAGTGGTCAGTGGTCAGTGGACAGTGGTCAGTGGTCTTACTGATCACTGACCACTGTCCACTGATCACTAATTCTTCAATGTGTCCAGCTCTTCGGCGATGACCGAATCGCGATTGCGATAGACGGAAATGATCAGGGCCAGACCGACGGCGGCTTCGGCCGCGGCCACGGTCAGTACAAACGTGGCCCAGACCAGCCCCACCGAACGATCCGGCGTCAGATAGCGCCAGAAGGCGATCAGATTGATATTGACGGCGTTGAGCATCAACTCGACGCCCATCAGGATGGCGATGGCATTGCGCCGGCCCAGCACGCCGAACAGGCCGATGGCAAAGAGCGCCGCGCTGAGCAGCAAATACCAGGACAGAGGAATCACAGGTTATCCTCCTCGCCGCTGCCGCGACGCGGCCAGGCGATAATGATGGAACCGACCAGCGCCGCCAGCAATAACACGGAAGCCAGCTCGAACGGCAACACGTAGGCGTCGGCGCTGACGAAGGAGCGCCCCATACGGGCCACGCTGTCATCGATGATGGCCTGATCCACGGCCAGCGGCGCGGTGAACGCCGACTCACCGCCGGGGGCCAGCGGGTAGAGGCGCGTGATGACGAAGACCAGCAGGATCATCACCAGCAGCGAGCCGATGAGGGCGGCCACCGATTGGGTATTGAACGGCGTCTCCCGCGTCTGCATCAGGCGGCGGGTCATCATAATGGCAAAGATGATCAGGATGGAGATAGCGCCGATGTAGACGAGCAACTGGGCCATCGCCAGAAAGCCCGCCTCCAGCAGCACGTAGATACCGGCCACACCCAGAAAGGTCACCATCAGGGCCAGCGCCGCGTGGAACAGGTTGCGAATCGTGACCACGACGATGGCCGAGGTCAGGATGATGGCAGACAAGATAAAAAAGACGATCTGTTGGCTCATGCTTGCGCCTCAGTTCGATAATCTAATGAATCGGCACGGCGATCGGCTCGCGCGCGCCCAGCGGCGAGTCACCGGCTTCGCCGTGGCCCGCGGTTCCGTGGGCGGCCGGGCTGGCGTGGCCGTCATGGCCGCCGCCGTGGCCTCCACTGTGGAGGGTCTCGCGGCCGCCGGGGCCGTCGCCGCCGGTCATGGCTTCGCGCACCTGCCGACCGCGTCGCCGCAAAATTTGCAGCGTGCCCAGGGCCAGCAGCAGGTTCAGCGCCAGGTGAATCGACATGCGCGCCACCGGCCCGGCCCCGGCCGGGATGAGCTTATCGACGAGGGCGACGGCGAAGACGAGCACCAGCGACAACGGCACCAGGAATTTCCAGTTGAAGTTGAGAATCTGATCGACGCGGACGCGCGGCAGCGTGCCGCGAACCCAGTCGTAGACGAAATAGATAAAGAAGGTCTTGGCGAAGAAAACGATCAGGCCGATGAGACGGCCGTAGGGGTAGCCGTCGCTGCTGACCCAGTTCTCCAGCCCAAAGAAGCGGTAGCCACCCAGGTAGATGGTGACGAACATACCGGCCCAGAAGAGCGTGGTGACGAACTCGGCCAGGAAGAACATGCCGAACTTCATACCGCCGTATTCGGTGTGGAAGCCGGCGACGATCTCCGACTCCGCTTCCAGCAGGTCAAACGGCGTGCGGCCGGTCTCGGCCAGGGTGGAGATGTAAAAGATGAGGGCGGAGAGGGGGGCCACGAACAGGAAGGGGATGGTCTGGGCGTCGATGATGCCCTTGGTCGACATCGTGCCGGCCAGGATGATGGGGATGAGCAGGGCCAGGATCATCGGCACTTCGTAGCTGACCATTTGGGCCACGGCCCGGAACGCGCCCAGCAGGGCATACTTATTGTTCGATCCCCACCCGGCCAGCAGCAGCACCACCACCGAGGCCGAGCTAATGGCCAGGACGTAGAAGATGCCGATGTTCAGATCGACGCCGATGACGCCGGGGGCGAAGGGCATGACCGCCCACACCAGCAAGGCGGCGATGACGGTCAGGATGGGCGCGGCGTTATAGGCCACCCAGTCGGCGCCCGACGGGTGGATAACTTCCTTAATCAGCAGCTTGACGACGTCGGCCACCGTCTGAAGCAGCCCGAAGCGGCCACCGACGCGATTGGGGCCGATGCGGTCCTGCATCCGGGCCACCAGCTTGCGCGTCAGCCAGATCAGGAAGATGACGATCAGCAGGCAGAAGGTACTGAGAAGCACCACGCCGCCGATGTCGATCAGCAGTTCCGTGCCCGGCCCTTCCCCGAAGGTGCGGCGAATGAAGTCGCCGAGACTTAATGAGAGCAGACTCTTCAGTAGGTCAAGAATATCCATAGCGGTGCCTTGTCACTGTATGAGGCATTCAAGCGGGCGCAGCCATNNCGCGCCCCTTCCCCCATCCCTGTCGCCGGTGGGCGCTAGACCCACTCCAGAACCCCCCGATTCCAGGCATAAATAAGGCCGTCGGCCAGCAGGAAAATGAACAGCGCCGTCGCCCCAATGGCGAACAGGTCAAGCTGTCCATAGGCCGCGGCGATTGGGAACAGGAAGACGGCCTCGATGTCGAACACGACGAAGACGAGGGCGTAGATGTAATATTGCACCTTGAACTGAATCCAGGTGTCACCCACGGTCTCGATGCCGCATTCATAGGTCTGTTGCTTGATCGGATTCGGCCGGTGTGGACCCAACAAACGGTTCAGCACCACAGGGGCCAGTGGGAAAATTGGCGATAACGCCACGAAAATACCGATGTATTGCCAGTCAGCCAGCACAGTGGTTCCTCATCCTCTCTGGTTTGCGGAGCGAAATTGTGAAATTTCTCTCATTTATAGCACAGGAAGGGATAAGCGCAAGAAAGGTGCAAGGCACTTCTGTGCCCGGTGCGACGCACTCCTGTACCCGGTGCGACGCACTCCTGTGCCCGGTGCGACGCACTTTCTGAAGTGCGTTGCACCTTCTGGCGGGCAGGTGCGACGCACTTTCTGAAGTGCGTTGCACCTTCTGGCGGGCAGGTGCGACGCACTCCTGTGCCCGGTGCGACGCACTTTCTGAAGTGCGTTGCACCTTCTGGCGGGCAGGTGCGACGCACTCCTGTGCCCGGTGCGACGCACTTTCTGAAGTGCGTTGCACCTTCTGGCGGGCAGGTGCGACGCACTTCAGAAAGTGCATCGCACCTAATTATAAGCTAGAATTACCCTTATGGCCCCCCGACGCCCTGCCTTTGCCCCCGGCTATTATTACCACCTGTACAACCGCGGCGCTCATCGCGAAAACATCTTCCAAACCCACGAAAACTATATCTTCGTGATCAAACGGATGAAGCAAACCATCCACGAAAACGCCCTGACCTTGATAGCGTATTGCCTTCTACCCAACCATTATCACTATTTGGTGAGGCAAGACGGGGACATTCGTGCCGGTATTTTGCCGCAAAGTGTGTTTAACAGTTATAGTAAAGCCTACAACAAGCTTTACCAACACAGCGGCACTTTGTTTGAAGGACCTTACAAGGCTATCTACGTGGCCGAGCAAGCCCATCTTCTCCATCTTTGCCGCTATATCCACGCAAATCCGGTGAAACACGGGCTTGCGCGACGGGTTGAGGAGTGGCCTTATTCAAATTACCCGGAATGGGTAGGTGAGAGGGACGGGACACTGGTCGACCGGGAGTTTGTTCGCGATTGTTTTGGTTCCGCCAATCGGTATCGTGAATATGTATGGGAGTATGTGATTTCTCGACGGCATCCGCCGGAGTTGGATGAATTGTTTGGGGAGTTGGAGTATTAGCTTGGGGCAGGTGCGACGCACTTCGGAAAGTGCATCGCACCTGAGGCGACAGACGGAATAGACTATGCTTGAATCGGTTCCCGAAACGCAACGCGTCCTGGTCGTTGACGACAACACCTATACCCTGCGCATCGTGCAGCACACGCTGGAGCAGGCCGGCTACGAAGTTTCCACGGCTATTTCCGGGGCGGAAGGGCTGAAGCTCATCAACCGCTACGGCCTGCCCCATCTGGCAATCGTCGATCTCCACATGCCGGAGATGAGCGGCTTCGAGTTCTGCCGCACCATCCATGAGTACAGCGACGTGCCGGTCATCATGCTGACCGCGGCCAACACCGAAGAGACCATCGTCGAGGGGTTGGAGGAGCACGCCGAGGATTACATGGTCAAGCCGTTCAACCCGCCGGAGCTAATCGCCCGGGTGCGGCGCGTGCTGGCCCGCATGGAAAATTACACCTACACCCTGGAATCGACGACGCGCATCGACGAGCGGCTGCTGATCAACTTCCCCCTGCGCGAGGCGACGGTCGAGGGCGAGGTCGTCTCGCTGACGCCGACGGAGACGAAGCTGCTCTATATCCTGGTGCGCAACGGCGGCCGGATCGTGACCACCGAATTCCTGCTCAATCGCATCTGGCCCATGCAGGACGCCAAGGAAGACCGGCTCCACGTCCACGTCCACCGGCTGCGCGGCAAGATCGAGCAAGACCCCAATAATCCGGTCTATATTCTGGCCGAGCGCGGGGTAGGGTATAGCTTCCAAAGCCAGCTTTAGTGCTGCGAAGCCGTATCCGACAACCGGAAATCCGGCCGGCGGCCGGGCACATAATCGCGCCGCCGCCACGGCGTCAGGCGCACGAACAGCTGCATCAACCGCCAACCAATGCGCACCACCAATGGATTGTTGATCCGGTAGACGAAGCGCGCCAGCCATGTGCGCACGCTTAGCTGCACGAAGAGCGGGTGGCGCTTCAGGCGAGCGCCGTAGGTGTCGAAACTGTAGTCGGCGCGGGCGAAGGCGTCGCGGATGGCCTCGGCCGCCGGTTGGCCGTAGCCCAGGGCGAAGGAGATCCCCTCGCCCATCAGCGGGTCGGCCCCGGCGGCGTCACCCACCAGGATGACGCGCGGCTGGGCGAAGCGGCCGTCGCTGCTCCACCAGCGGATGGGATGGCCCTTCAACTCGTAATCGTCCAGTTCGCGGTTGCGCTCGGCCATTTCCCCGCCCAGAATCTCCTTCAGGTCGGCCTTGTCCTTCTCCGGCCGGGCGCGGCTGTCGAATACGCCCCGGTTCATGTAGGCCTGGCCCTTGATGAAGCTGGGGAAGTCCCAGTAGTAGCCCTGCAAGCCGTCGTCCAGCGGCGTGAAGTCGAAGACGGCCACCGCCTCGCGGAACTCCGGCGTGGCCGCCGGGTCTTCGGGCGTCAGCACTTCCACCAGCCGGGCCACGCGCGAATCGTCGTCCCATTTCAGTTTGCGGCGCACGAAACTGCGCGAGCCGTCGGCCCCCACCAGCACCTGGGCGTGGTAGACGGCGCGCTCGGTGACGACCTCGACGTACTCATCGCGCGGAGTGATCTCCTTGACCGCCTCGCCTTCGCGCACCTGTACGCCGCGCTGCTCGGCCGTGCGGGCCAGCCATTGGTCGAACTCATCGCGCCGCACGATGCGAAACACGGGATCGCCATAGAACGAATAGCTCTGGCCGCGATAGACGAGCCGAGCTTCCTTCACCTCGAAGTGGCGCGGCTCCAGTTCCAGCCCCAGATCGGCCAGGATGTTCTGGCCCAGATGGGTCAGCCCGCCGCCGCACAGCTTTTCGCGCGGGTGGACGGCCTTGTCGACGATGATGATGCGCCCGGCCCAGGTGGGATCGCTCTTCAGCAAATGCAGCGCCGTCGATGTGCCGGCCGGGCCGGAACCGATAATCAGAACGTCAATGGTTTCAACTTTGGACATAAGCGAATTACGAATTACGAATTACGAATTCGGAGAACGAATAACTCCGGTTGGGTTGACGGATTCGTATTATAACCCGAAATCGCAATTGGAAATGATAGATTTCCAGGTCCAATGAGCAGGAAGAGGAACGCGGAGGGCGCGAAGCCAAGACGCGGAGGGCGCGGAGAATTTTTTTCTCCGCGCCCTCCGCGTCTGCTCTCCGCGCCCTTCGCGTTATCCGACTTTGGAAAAGCTGTGGCCCATCACCATCAGACCACGAGTTTGTCCTCGGGCAGCAGGTCGGCCGCCGGCATGGCCCACAAAAACCCCAGCGCGACCAGGCCGCCAACCGGAGCCAATATGATCAGCAGCCACCACGGACTCTTGCCGATGTCATTCAGGCGACGCGCGCCGGCGGCCAGGAAGGGCAGCAGCACGGCAATCATAAAGATGGCGGCCACATTCTCGTGCAGGTAGCCCAACGCCCCGGCCACCAGAGTGACGAACAGCGCGAACCACCAGAACTCCGCCCGCGACGCGCGGCCGTTGAACTCCGCGTATTGGGTCAAACACACCCGAATCGACTGGGCAAAGGTCATCGGGCTGCCTTCGTTGCGGGCTTCTGCCTTCAATATATCTATATCTGTCATATTTAGATCCTTGCCGATTTTAGAGACGGCTGCTCTTATGGATGTCACCCAATTCCTTGGATTCCAAGCCGTTGAATTGAGATCGTCTCTATTTTCAATAACTTCCGCCGTGTCCACAACTGTGGATTCCCCCAGTTTCAGCACCAATTCGACCCGGGAACTCACTTGCAACTTGTCATAAACATTTTTTAGGTGAAATTCAACCGTGCGCTCGGAAATTCCCAGGGATGTCGCGATCAATTTATTGCTTTTGCCCTGCCGGAGTTGATCGACCACTTCCCCTTCACGCTTACTCAACTGAGGCGATTGTTCCATAGCGGCATTCATCATCAGCAACCTTTGCGAATCAAGATAACACACCCACGGCTAAGGCGCGGATAAGGACCGGTCAAACGGCGCGGCCGGCGCTTCGGCCGCGGGCCACTCAGCGCCGGAGGGCGGGCAGAAAGAGGGCGTCCGGCAGATGGATGGCCCCGGCGGTGGTGGCGTCGGCCGCGGCGGCGGGCGGTTCCACGTTGCCGGCGGCGTCGATGGCCTGCGAACGAAACTCGTACACCTGCCCCGCCACCGGCGGCGCGAAGGTGGTCGAGCGCAGCCGCGTGTCGCTCAGCCAGCGCGTCCACGTCCCGCCGGCCGGGCGGAACTCCACGTGGAAGCGATCGACCCCGGCCAGCGCGTCGCTGCCACTCCAGCCGACCACGTAGCGGCCCAGCCGGGGCAGGTAGTAGAGCGGCGTACCCACGGCCGATTGCGGCAGCGTGGCGTCCAGCCGGAAGCGCGTCGGCAGGCTGGAGATGAGCGGCCCGCCCGACCAGGCCANNCGTCGGCGCGCCGAACCAACTCTGGTTCACCAGCACATTGCCGAAGCCGGGATCGACGGCCACTTGCAGCGTGGTCACCGTCACCAACTCCGGGTTGGCGATTTGCCAGGCGAAGGCCACGTCGCGGTTGGTGCGCCAGTTACCCACCCCCGGATCCACATTGTTGGGCGCGGGCGGCGGCGGGGGCGGCGGCGGCGTGCTCAGCGGCAGCAGGCGCACGGCGTCGAACCACACCCCCAGCCCGCTATCGCCGGCCAGGTCGGTCAGGCGGATGACGCTGCCGTTGCCCTGGTTCAGATTGTACTCGCCCAGCGTCGTCCACAGGCCGATGTTTGCCTGCAAGTTAATGGTGCGCGTGCTCGCGCCGCCGGCGTGGCTGATGGTGTAGGTGGCGCTGCCCGTCTCGCCCCGGCCGGTGCGGCAATAGGGGGCGTAAACGTCGATGCGATAGCGGCCGGTCGCCGGTATGTTCGGCCGCCATTCGCCCCAGTTGGCGCTCGACGCCGGGCTATCGACCGACCAGGTGTACCAGGCGTGGTTGTTGAAGCCGCACAGATANNCTGCTCGCGCAGCCAGGGGATGAGCAGATGGGCCTGGTCGCCGGGGCACTCCGTCGTGCCGTAGACGTCGCGGTGGCCCATCAGGTGGGGCAGGCCCCACTCTATATTAGGAAGCTCGTCCCCGGCGTCGAAGACGTTGATGTCGCGCCGGTCGGCGGCCCATGAGAGCAGTTCCACGGCCGAATTGAGCATGGCGTCCGGCGGGCGGATGCCGGGCGAGTAGGCCGTGAACGTGCCCAGCAGGGCCAGGGCCATGCTGCCCTTGTTGGCCCCCGACGCATGGACGCCCACCACGTCCTCGCCGCCGTTGTGCCCCTCGTAGAGCACGCCGTTGGGATCGACCAGGTA
>CXWJ01003266.1_pt1 | contig 10188 bp, 7 predicted proteins | sample 590841 | NCBI WGS metagenome assembly CXWJ01 (sample SAMEA3498367, study PRJEB10139) | wastewater metagenome | biome: wastewater treatment plant; material: activated sludge | place: Austria | collected 2015-01-21 | reverse complement strand
GCCAGTCGACTATGGGCGGCTCGCCGGAACCAGCGAGCGAAGCACGTCTGAGCCGCGCCGCAGTACGTGTAGTCCCAACACTGAAGGCATTGACTTGATGATGAGCGGTGTGTAGTTTCTGCCCCAAGGCCTGCTGGCGTCGGGCTTGCTGGAATGTAATCTTATGTCCTCTTGCTCGATTACCGAGGGCTTTGGCCCGCGATAGGTTCTTGCTGATGCTTGCCTTCAACTCTTGTGAGTCCGACTCTTGACCTCGGAGAACGAGATGCGCCACATCATTTTCGGGTTTGCCGTTGTGAGTGTACTTCTGTCGTCACCGGTTGATGCGGCTGAGTTCAAAAGTCATCCTGCATTTACGCCGTATGCGGGGAGCGTTGCCACGCGGCGCGACGACGACGGGTTCAAATCCTATTCCCTGGTAACCGCAGTCAATGAGAAGGGCAAAACGGATGAGGAAGTTCTTCGAACATTGGAGCTTAAAGGCAACGTCATCCGGTTCGCCTACGAGAACCCGAAGGATCGATCCGCGAACGAGATCTACGCCAACTATCGCCAAGCATTCGAGAAGGGCGGTTTTAAGGTTTTGTTCGCCTGCGTGGCGGATGAGTGCGGTCCCAGCCATGCGACGAGCCGATGGGGCCGGGTGACGGGCATGAAATACTTCACACCGGGGATGCGCTATCTGGCCGCGAAAGGTTCGAGGGACGGGAAAGATGTTTACATCGCGGTGCTGGTGGCGAAGGCGCGCCACCAAGTTGAGATTGTAGAAATCAGTCAAATGGAGACAGGTCTCGTCACGGCTGAGTCAATCGGTGAAGGCCTGAAGGCGGAGGGGCGTGTCGTCCTCGACGGTATTTTCTTCGATACCGACAAGGCGACGATCAAGGCGGAGTCGACTCCCGCACTCGATGCGATTGCGACCTTTCTCCGGGACAACGCCGCGCTGAACGCTTACATCGTCGGGCACACCGATGGTACCGGCGAGTTCGAGCACAACATGCGACTGTCCAACGACCGTGCCGCAGCTGTACTGGCGGCGCTCGTCAACGACTACAAGATCGCACCGGAACGTTTGGTCTCGCAGGGAGTTGGTCCCCTTGCTCCTGCCAGGACGAATAGGACCGATGCCGGGCGGACGAAAAACCGCCGTGTTGAGCTGGTGGAGCGGTAACCGGGGCGATGAGGGAATGATGGTGGCCACGCCGCCGCGGAGCGATGACGGTCCATTGGAACGCAAGACAGTATCGGCTCCTGCTGGGTCCGTTCGGCGTGTTGTTGATGCTGACCGCCTGCTCGGGGAACGATCCGGACAAACTCTGTGTCTGGAAAGATTCCGGATCTTCGGCCACGCACGACTGTCGGATGAGAGGTTTTTGTCTTGGTCCGTCTGCTGCCCACACGGAAGGACGATGGACTATGAAATTGGAACGGTTTATTAGACTTGCACGGGTAGTGGGTGGGATTTGCTGAGCGACCCCGCTCAATAGAATGGACAGTTTCTGCCGCATGTGAGGAACGGCAGTTTCAAATTTAGCGGGTTTCCAAGGGGTTTCATAGCCTCAGCTTACAGCGTGCACGCTATCTAATGGCAAGTCCATTGTGTTTCCTCACGATGAACGTATTGAGTTTTGTACAATCGAGCGTGACGTGCTATTAATGGCACGTCATGAATGAACTCCTGACCTCTATCGCCACCAAGAAGATGCAACTCGACGCGTTGCGTCCCGTGTCACATTCCGCGTTGTTGGCCTTGCAGAAATCCTATGATGTGGACTTGACCTATACGTCCAACGCCATTGAAGGCAACACACTGACCTTGCGAGAAACAGCAGAGCTGATCGAACATGGGATTACCGTTGGAGGGAAACCCTTACGCGATCATCTTGAAGCGGTCGACCACTACGACGCGGTGTTATGGGTGCGCGAACTTGCGGCCAAGACGACACCGATTACTGAGGGCACCGTGTGTGAGTTGCATCGACGGATTGTGTCCCGCAGTCAGCCTGAGATCGGAGGGGTATATAGTATCCTTCCCCGCCGCATTGCTGGTTCTCCCGTTGTCTTTCCCAACGCGGTGAAGATTCCTGAGCTGATGCGGGCCTATGGCACATGGATTTCACAGGTGGCGCCTGAACCGACAACCAGCTTTGATGCGCAGTACCGACTTGTGGCTATCCACCCGTTTTCAGATGGCAACGGACGTACGGCACGGCTTGTTATGAATGTCCTACTCCTGCGTGGCGGGTATCCACCGGTTGCCGTACGACCGGAAGACCGAAAAGCCTACCTCGATACACTTGAGCATGCGTCAATGAAGGAAGATCTAACGCCTTTTCAGACGTTCATGCACCAGAGACTGGACGCGACCCTAGAGGAGTACCTAAAGGTCTTGCGAGAGGCACAGCCTTCACGAAGTGAAACGACCTGACCCTGGCAATAGTCAGCTGGACAATGAAAGAGTCCTGCCGCGTTTTCTCAGTACACAATAGCCGGCCGTTTGCCTTTGACGATCAAGAGCAGCCGCTTGAGTTGCAAAGGCTTGTCAGGATCGCGCGTGTAGTGGGCGGGACTTTCTGAAACCCGGACCTCACTCTATGAGATCAATAATTTCTGCCGCAATGAGGCAGGGGTGTTTCCAGCTCCGGATAACAACGTGAGCCCAGAAACAGCCATCATGCGTGTCCCAGAATCCCCATCTCTGCCATTCCTTTACTCGTATAAATCCGCGTTAACTGAGCGATTACGCAGGTCCTATGCCGTTGTCCCACAGAGACCTGGAGGTTGACTCAGGCGAGTGGAAGGGGATCAAGTGTGCCAGTGAAGTAACCGATACAGTCTTGTATGTGTAGAGGGAACGAGAGGGTTTAAAGGAATTCCACATCGGACAATCCTGGTTGGTGCTGATCTCAAACAACAAGGTGAGAGCGTGCTGATGTTTGACGGGTTTGAGTTTCCGGACGTGACGGTTTATGCGGTGGCCATTCTTGGCCTACTGGTCCTCTGGCAGTATTACCAACTGCAAATCCTGTCGGGGCGCATTCTGGCCGTGGATATTTTCGATCGCTCCGGCACTCGAATGTATATCTATGTTGCGCCTGATGACGATCATGTGTGCGATGTCTGTGAGGCCGCACATGGTCGCGTGTTTTTGCCGTCTCAGGTTGCAAAGAAACACTTTTCTCCTCTCACCGGAGACTGTACTCGTCCGACTCCCTGCAATGGAGTCCTGCTTGGTTTGTATGGTGCGTGGCTGGAGGCCAGAGGGGTGTTGGAAAATCTTCGCGAGAACGTCAAAAAAGGCGGGATCCAGCTCTCAGCCGAAGAAGTCCGCGCATTGGTGAACGGGCAGTGGGAGCGTTGCATCAGCGCAGAAACCGATCGAGTGTCGGTCTATTTGATCGAGGCCATGGTGTCTGAACGAGGCAGTCCGGAGGTCTCGATCGAGGGCTATCGCTACGTAGTCAATGAAGCGAAGGAAGTCCGGCACCTCATGCTCCTTGTTCCCGCGTATCTCCGGCTCGTACAACTGTTGCTTCAGGCAGGAGAGGAGGCAGAGGCGCTTGAGATCATCGAACAGTTCGAGCGTCGGTTCCCACGGTCGAAGCGCGGTTCGCATTTTCCGTTAGAGCCCCAACGGGACTTCATGACAAGTAAGAAATCCCAATTGATGAAGAGTCTTCCGCTCAAGATGGCGGCGTAGAGACGGGTGTGCTATGCCACATGCGTTCTTGATCGCCCCTGCCTCTCACCACTTCCTACGAGTCGACGAACGGCGTTCAGTAGTGTGACTCTAGACTGGTCGGTGTTTTGTTCAGCACCGTTGCGGCGGCTTGCGAGAGCGCGGCGTCGTGGGCATGGTCCGGCGCGTAAATCCGAAACTGGACCAATCTCGTGGGGAGCAGATCCAGGCACTCTTCCAACAGCTCGGTCGAAACGTGGCCTGTCCCGGGATCATAGACGTAGAGGGGATTGCCCCGTGAATCCTTCGGGTCTGGCCGTGGATCCAACAGGGCCATGTCCACTCGAAACGGATACCGCTTCAGCCGAGCCGGTAACTCCTTGATAATTTGCTGCTCAAAGTGGCGATGGCTGGGGAAGGCCATCCCGCGTTCCTGCCCCTTTTCTTTCAAGGTCGTACTGTAGGCCATCTTCCATTTGATATCGCGGCCCAGAATTCTCGTCCATTCCTGTCCCAACTGACGGCGCGATTTGCTGCGGCTCTGCACCCATCCTCGGACCTCTTCCAAGAGCGACCAATCGGTCAGAGTTTGGTAGCCGCCCATGTTCTTTCGCGGATCGCGAGGACAGATGAGCTTCATCGTGTCTCCGAAAATATCGCGAAGGTGAATATCGATGGATCTGGTTGTGCGATGGAAATACACATTTGAATAGAGATACATCCGGGTGTTGAGGAACATCTGGAGCGCGGGGAGCCCGGTCTTATGAATGGTGAATCCCTTCTCCGTCACGATGGTGTAATGAATCAACCGTGTGAGATCGACCGGTCCCACCGCGACGCCGCACATATAGGAGTCCCGCAAGACGTAGTCCAAGTTGTCCCCGGTATAGCTTCCGGAGATGACTGGTTGAAGCATATTCAGCCAGCGAGGGAGCCGGGAGTTGTCCTTGCCTTTTTCTTTGAGGATCAGATGGGCGATCTGGTCCGGGTTCAACTCTTCACCTTTGGCGAAGGGGCCGGAAGGACTCCGGCGGATCTTTTTAATCAAAGGGGCGAGATGGTCTCGGATGATAATTTGTCCCAATCGTTCATGGGTCAGGCCGAATCCATGGAGAAAATTGTCGTCGAAGAAATGGCAGAAAGGCCCGTGTCCGATGTCGTGCACCAAGGCCGTGATGCGCAAGAGCTCCTCNNTGGCAGAAGGGTCCGTGTCCGATGTCGTGCACCAAGGCCGTGATGCGCAAGAGCTCCTCAATATAATTGGCCGAGGGCACGTCTTTGACGGTCTTTTTCAGAAAGGGGTACAAGTGTCGAGCAAATCGTCCGGCCACATGCATGGTCCCTAAGGAGTGGACGAATCTGGTGTGTTCGGCGGACGGATAGACCCAACGGGCGCTTTGCAACTGATAGATGTACCGCAGTCGTTGCACCCAGGGGGAATCGATCAGGTCCTTCTCGGTATGTTCATGCGGGTCGGGGTTTGCAAATGGAACGGTAAAGGTGACGTACTTGTGAATCGGATCGGCGATGAGTGCAGAGCCATCGTAGGGGGCATCAGGACGGTCTACGGGTTCCATAGGTAGCGGATATCTTAGCCCACCCGGTCGGAGGGCGGCAATGGTTTGTCCACGTCGGACACCGACTCAGGCCGGTACTTCGTAATAAAGAAATACGCGGCGGGGTATGAGAGCATGGTGCCGAGTATACTGAGAATGAACCCTCCCAGCACAAACGGGCCGGCATAGGGGAGGACTTGCTCATAGATGCCGTTGAAGCTCAAGTCGTGCCAATCGAAGGTCGGGGTATCGGTGCGTCCGAGCAGGAACGCCCCGGTCCAATAGGTTGCGCCTAAGATCGGAATAATGGTCCAGGGGTTGTTGATCAGCGCCCCGGCCAACAACGCCACAAAGTTGAGACCGAACAGCCAGGTGCACAGCGCCACCATGGCCGTATGCAGGCCATAGGCCGGTGAAAATGCAATAAAGACGCCCAAGGCGAAGGCCAAGGCTGTGCGGCGAGGAGACTCCCGTAGATGAAGAACTTGGCGTAAGAGTGCACGGAAGGATCGGCTGCGTTTCACCGGCTGTGTGCTGAGTTCAGACATCAGTGAAAATGCTCGTAGCTGGTGACCGGCAGCGGTTGGCTTTTTCCGCCGGATGACATCCGTATTCCAAATCGCTTCGGGCGAATCGTGCCGATGCAGGTCACGCGATAGCCGCGGGCGCGGGCTTGTTGTTCAATCGTACTTCGGGAGCCTGGAGCGGCGGTGAAGAGCAGTTCATAGTCCTCGCCCCCGCTGAGCGCGAGCTGAACCGGTGAGCGGCCGGCTGCTTTGCCGTAGGCCTGGCAGGCTGCCGAGATCGGGAGTTTCTCGAGTTCTACTTCGGCGCCTACCTGACTCGCTTCACAGAGATGACGAAGATCTCCCGATAGGCCATCGGAGAGATCGATGGCGGAAGTGGCCAGCCACTTCTGATTCAGCCACTGTCCTTCTGACACTCTCGCTGTTGGGCGCAGGTGGCGGTCGATCAGAAATCGTTGATGTGAGGCAGGGAGGGCTAGCCTGTTCTTGCTTGAGCGGTGAGCCCTGTGGAGCGGCATCAAGAGGCGAAGTCCTGCGAGAGAATCTCCGAGCGTACCGGTGACGTAGATTAGGTCATCGACTTGAGCTCCGTGACGAAAGAGAGCCCTTCGCGTGGGCGTGGTGCCGATGAGCGTGATGTTGAGAAAGAGCCCAGCCTTGGAGGCGGAGGTATCGCCACCAATGAGTGCCACGCGATCACGTCGGCATGCGTTCATCAAACCGCTATAGAGCTTGAAGATGTGCGATGACGTCAGTGTCTCTGGGATGGCGAGTGAGATGAGCAAGTAGCGCGGGGTGGCCCCCATGGCGGCAAGATCGCTGAGGTTGGCCATGGCGGCGCGATATCCGATGGACTCTAGGGTTGCAGACTTGAGGTTGAAATGGACGCCTTCCGCGAGCAGGTCTGTCGTGACATGCCACCAGGACCGGGAGGTGGGTTCAACGACCGCAGCATCGTCACCGATGCCCTGGATCAAGCCAGGCGTGTGGCGAGCGAACCGGTGGGCGAGCCCTCGGATCAGAGGGAATTCCTGAATGACTGGCTTGGCCTTGCGACTCGCCACAAGGCGATCCTATGAACGTACCGGGAGCCGGTCGGGCTTCATCGTGGCCGGGAGTTCGTGCGACCGCCGCCCTTTGCCTGACCGTAGGGGACGGATGCGGGCCGGCACCGGTGAGGCTGGTTGTTTGTTTGAGGCCGGCCGCGTCTTCCCGCGTCGACGGAGGGCGATCTTTATGACGTCATCCATGGTATCGACAAATGCCAGCTGGATGCCTTTCAGAAGATGCTTGGGAATTTCTTCGAGATCCTTCTTGTTCCGGCGAGGCAGGATGACGGTCGTCAGCTTGGCCCGTTTGGCCGCTAGGATCTTTTCTTTCAACCCTCCGATTGGAAGGACACGGCCGCGCAAGGTGATCTCCCCAGTCATGGCCAGGTCTCGTCTGGTGGGAATCCCGGAGAACGCCGAAGCAATCGCCGTGGCCATCGTGATGCCGGCGGAGGGCCCATCCTTGGGAATGGCACCGGCGGGGACATGGATATGCAGGTCTTGCCTGCTGAACATGCTGGGGTCAATGTTCAGGCTTTTCTCTCTCGAACGGACATAGCTGAGGGCTGCTTGGGCGGACTCTTTCATCACATCCCCGAGGTGTCCGGTAAGGGTCAACTGGCCCTTGCCTTTCATGACGGTTGCCTCGATGTACAGCACATCACCACCCGCCTCGGTCCAGGCCAGACCAGTGGCGACGCCGGTCTCGTCTTGTTCGAGCTCAGCTTCCGGAACGTACTTTGAGACACCGAGATATTTATTCAGATTTGATGGGTCGATGGAGAATCCCTGCCCCTTACCCTCGGCCACTTTCTTGGCGACCTTGCGCATGACGTTGGCGATCTCGCGCTCGAGATTCCTGACGCCGGCTTCTCTGGTGTAGTGCGAGATGACTTGTCTGATGGCAGGTTCCGTGAGCTGCACGTGTTTGTTGGTGATGCCGTGTTCCTCGAGTTGGCGAGGAATTAAGTAGCGCTGGGCGATGCCGAGTTTCTCCTCCTCCGTATATCCTGGGATTTCGATGACCTCCATCCGATCGCGCAGTGCAGGCAGAATCGGATCGATCAAATTGGCCGTGGTGATGAACATCACTTCGGTCAAATCGAAGGGGACTCCGAGGTAGTGGTCGGTGAAAGCCGTGTTCTGTTCAGGGTCAAGTACTTCCAGCAAGGCGGCAGAAGGATCGCCTCGAAAATCCATTCCCACCTTATCCACCTCGTCCAGCATGAACACGGGATTGCTGGTCCCCGCTTGCTTCATGCCTTGGATGATACGGCCTGGCAAGGCTCCGACGTAGGTGCGGCGATGGCCGCGGATTTCTGCCTCATCCCGGACACCGCCTAAGCTGATCCGCACGAATTCGCGACCTAAGGCTTTGGCAATCGATTTGCCCAACGAGGTTTTACCGACTCCGGGCGGACCGACGAAGCACAAGATCGGTCCCTTCATTTTCTCTTTCAGTTTTCGCACCGCCAGATATTCCAGGATCCGTTCTTTGACCTTTTCAAGATCGTAGTGATCTTCGTTCAGCACCTTGGCCGCGGCTTTCAGCTCAAGGGTGTCCTTCGACCGTTTCGACCAGGGTAACTCGACCATCCATTCCAGATAGGTACGGACTGTGGCGGACTCAGCGGTGTCGGGATGCATTTTTTCGAGGCGCTTGAGCTGCTTCTCTGCTTCTTTCAGCACCTTCTCTGGCATCTTGGCGTCTTTGATACGTTTGCGGAATTCCGTGATCTCTTCCGCTCGTTCGTCCAGTTCACCCAACTCCTTCTGAATCGCCTTCAGCTGTTCCCGGAGAAAGTATTCGCGCTGTGTTTTGTCCATCTCGCCTTTGGCTTGCGCCTGGATCTTCTGCTGCATGGAGAGGACTTCAATTTCTTTCCCCAGAATCTCGCTCACTTGTCGGAGTCGTTGAATCGGGTCGGCAATTTCCAAGGCGGCCTGGGTTATGTCGACTTTGAGGCCAAGATTGGAGGCGACCATGTCGGCTAAGCGCCCCGGTTCCTCGAGATTTTCGATGACGACCATGACATCGGGGATCAGGACTTTGCCTAGACTGACGATCCGCTCGATCTGTTCCTTTACGGTCCGCATCACGGCTTCGGCTTCCAGTGGCGTGGCCGCCGGTTTCGTGTCGGGAACTTTGTCGATGCGAACGGAGTAGTAGGGATCGGTTTGGATGTATTTGTTGATCTTGGCCTTCGCGATGCCTTGGACCAAGATCTTGATGCGCTCATCCGGCAGCTTCAGCATCCGCATGATGATGCCGACGGTCCCAACGGTGTGGATGTCCTTGGGGGATGGGTTCTCGACATCCAGCGCTTTTTGGGTGGCAAGGAAAATCATCCGGTTACCGGCCAAGGCTGCTTCGATAGCTTTGATCGACATGTCGCGTCCAACGAACAGCGGCAGGACCATGTAGGGAAAGACGACAATGTCTCGGACCGGCAACAGCGGGAGCTGGCTGGGGACCTCAATGTTTTGGGGGGGCTGGATATCCTGCTCGTTTAAGTCGGTCATGTCTATGGGCCTGTTCTGTTTATTGATACATGGAACTTCGGTTCAATGGACCAGAAGGCGGTTGCCGCTCTCTCATATTGTCGTATGTTACTTTCAGAAAGAAGAGTCAATTGAGATTGCGCGATGTACTGAGCGAACACTTCGTGCACCGTACGATCTCGTGCAAAATCGGTGTTGCCGAGATCCTTGTGACAGACTTCCCATCAAGCCGACAGGATTATCCGCGACGATTATTCGACGTGGTGTGCGTTCTGGTCGAGAGGTAGTCGCGGAACTCTGCTCCCAATGCCGGGTTCTTTAAGGCAAACTCCACGGTGGCGATCAAAAAGCCCAGCTTGTCTCCAGCGTCGTGGCGCTGGCCCTCGACCTCGAGCGCATACATCGGAGATTTCTTTGCCAGCGTCTTGAGCGCATCGGTCAACTGAATTTCCCCGTTCTTTCCCGGAGCTGTTTTTCTCAGGATGGGAAATATTTCAGGAGGAAGAATATAGCGGCCGATCACAGCGAGCGTAGAAGGCGCATCGGCGGGCGACGGTTTTTCAACCAAATCCTCAACTCGATGCAACCCGTGAGAGAGGCGTTTCGGAGTGACGATGCCGTATCGACTGACATCCGCTTTCGGAACATCCTGCACTCCCAGGACTGCCCCGTGTCGTTTCTTATAGACGTGGATGAGTTGCGCGAGCCCCGGCACGTCGGCGTCGATGATTTCGTCCCCCAGAATCACGGCGAATGGCTCGTCTCCGATCAGGTGTTGGGCACACAAGACGGCATGTCCCAAACCCAATGCCTCTGATTGACGGACATAACAGAAATTCGCGAGATTGGAAATCTGTCGAATCTGATGGAGGACT
>CXWJ01006144.1_pt1 | contig 10190 bp, 9 predicted proteins | sample 590841 | NCBI WGS metagenome assembly CXWJ01 (sample SAMEA3498367, study PRJEB10139) | wastewater metagenome | biome: wastewater treatment plant; material: activated sludge | place: Austria | collected 2015-01-21 | reverse complement strand
GAACGAGCACAATGGACTTTGAGCTGCGCGGAGAGCCAGGCCTGTCCATCGTGGAGCAAATCGCCCGACGCGTGGAACTCCACGCTTCCGCCGCAACCACTCGCCGCCGAGGCATCGACGATGAGGATCCGTGCCACATCCTCGTCGAGCGTTACGGAGACGTTGCTGCCCACAAAATTGATTCCCGTGGCGTCTCCAAGCAAAACGCCTTCGTCGTAAATAGCCATGGACGAAGACGATCCTCCGTCTGCGGAAATGACAAAGGGATTTCCGGGCGATCCATCCCCGGAGATTGTCACGTTCGTTCCGGCCTGAAGCTGTGGTGGATAGGTCGTCGCGCGGGGGTAGTTCCACGGCGCGGCTTGTGTGTGGAGCGATTCCGCCTGACCGCCATGCAGGCCGAGCCAATGGTCAAACCCTGTAAAATCATTGTCGCGAAGTTCGATGGCGCTTGCGGGTACCGCCGTGATATCGATCGAATAGAGCGCGTCTGGATTATCCGCCTTCCGTAAATCATTACCGATGATCCGGTGGCGCGTTCCACTGGCGATCGTGATCGGTGCGCGATTCAGCGCGGGGACGCCCGTGGCAAGTTTGGAACTTCTTCGTATGTGATTGCGTACGATTTGCGTATCGTCACCACCGGAAACCCACACGGCGGCGGTGGAACACCTGTCGAACAGGCAATCTTTGATGAGGAGACCATCACAACGCGCGCGTGCATCAATTCCAATCCACAGATTGTGGAATTCTGTATTGAGGATGCGGCACTGATTTGCCGAAACAATCCCCCCAAACATCGCGCCTTGTAGTGAACCTCGGATCCGACTATTGCGAATCGTTGTATTGCGGGCTCGGAACTGGAACCCGTAACCTCCCTCGGCATTTGGGTGCCCGGTCACCTCGACGTCACAGCCATCAAAAATAATTCCCTTCCCTTCGGCATGCGTATCGAGGACAATCGTGTACTGACCACTTCCAGTCAGTGTCACAACACCCCACGGGGTTCCCGTACGATGCGTGACGCCGCCGATCGTCAGTCCGATCCCTGCGGTGGTAAACGCATGGCGTGTGCTGTGCAAATGGGCTTGGATCCGAAAATTGCTGGCCTGTGCGCTGGCGATAATCCCGTAGACGTTGAGTTCGTCCGTTTGAGAGCCAATGAAAACGTCGCTGATTTGGCAGTCGGGACCGTTGATTGCGAGCGCCCCCGGGCCATCGATCATCCGAATCCCCTGGATCCGGGCGCCCCAGACATCATTGACCGCCAGCGAAAAGCCGGGCAGACGATTTCCGCCATTGGCGATGCACAGGTTTTCAATGGTAAGGTCGCGAAAGGTACGGCTAAGGGGACGTAGACTTACGCGCGGGTTGATCGTCATCGCGTCCCGCGTGGCATCACGGAGGTAGACACGCGTGTTCGCGCCACTGGTGCCGCCAAATCCCACGACCTGATGGCTTTCGCCCGGATGCTGCTTCGTCCCCTGATGTGGAAAGAGTCCCGCGAGGGCGTCTTCACTGTAAAGGTAAAGCCAATCGAGCGGCTGGAGCGTGGACACAAGCGTCGAAGGAAGCCAAAGGGAATAGTCCCCTTCGTCGCACCCAGGCCAGAGTGGATCGACGGCGGGGTTGATCACGCCGTCGGCATGCGCAAAGTAGACGACCCCACTATCCGAAAATGTATATCCGCTTTCTGGATCGACGCCCATATGGTGGATAGGTTTCTCAACGAGCACGAAAGCGGGGATCGCGAGCATCCCGTCGATGAGCAGCGTGCCGCCTGAGGCGGGGAATGACGCCAATACGGATTGGTAGTTGGCGATATCCGTGAGGGGATCCCCCGTAGCGACAATCGTTTCGCGCGAGCTCGTGCCTGGCATCATCAACCTCGATTAGGACTTGGCTACGCGACCTTAAGACTGGAGTTTCGTGGGAGGCTGGCGTCGTTGTTCGATTCGATCGGCGACGGCGTCCAGCGTCTTTCCTGGGATTTCGGTGATCTTTTTCCACGAAAAGAAAAGCACGAGAAGCCCTGCGACGACCCATGGGAACCATGGCTGATTCCAGAGGGGTTCCTTCGGCGGNNGTGTCCCCCGCCGCTTGCGGAGGCTGCGTTTGCGGGCCAACCGCCACAGGATCACTGTAGAGTAGGATCACGTCGTTTCCCGTTCCGGTTGCGGGAGGCTCTTGTTTGGGCGCTACTTTGCCATCCGACTTGGGAATGTCACGCGGGAGGGTCTGCGGTTGGCGGGGACCTGGGGCGTACTGTGCCGGGATGATATCCATTTCTTTCTGGCTCGTCCGGTTAAGCTCTTCGCCTTTAAGGCCTGCCCAGATTTCATGGTGCGTCATCGCGATCCCGAAGCCATGCGTTTCCCCGCGACCATCGAGACCATGACCACCATCGTCCGTCGATCGCCACGCGATAAGCCCCACGATGAGCGGTGTGTCGCCGCTCAGATCGAAGATCGCTGAGCCGCTTCTTCCGCCCGCCGGCATCGGGACAAAGTGGATCGTATCCCCTCCCGACTGATCTCGCCGCAACGAAAATCCTTCGAATGACGTGGGCCAGCGACCACTCGGGCAACCCACCGAATAGAGATGCTCATAACTTGCGGGATGGTTATCCTCCGCTAACCGGATGACCGCCGGGCGATAGCCGCCCAGGTTGCTATGGGCAATCCGGACCACCGCGATATCCCGGTAGGCCCCCGGCACGTAGGACACGAGGACCGTTTCCCCGGGAATGGGGCGGGACTGATGCCCCGAGGACCAAAATTCACAGCTGACCCGGTTCCCAAGCTGGGTTCCCGCGACGTGGGCATTGGTCAAGACATATATATAGGAATCATTCTCATGGAAAACCGTCCCCGTCCCAAGCGAATTTCCGTTTCGGATGCGGACGGTCGCGGACCCGCATAGGTCATGAAAATCCGCAGCGAATGCCGAGGTCGTAATACCTGCCACAAGAACGAATCCCGCAATCGCAGGTCCCGAGGCACGGATCGAGTCCCCCACAATCCAGCCAGCGAGCAGAAGCACTAGCATCTGCACCTGCTCGGGGTTTACGGGGAGCCCCATATCTTGAAAGACCACGAGCAACACCCCGGCAATCGCCACCCAGAATCGCCGCGACTGAAAAAGTCCTTGCAGCTTGGTTCCCATAAAGTCTCCTCCTTAAAAGCCTGCTAAAAAAGTTCTTGATTCGTTGTTCAGGCGCGAGGGCTTTACTGCAGTAAAACCACGCGGACGATGGTGTCCGCGACGCCGGCGGCTCGTACAACCTTGCCCGCCTTCTTTAGCGCGCCGGCTGTTGCTGTGACAACGAAGTTGACATTGTCCCAATAAACGACGGTGCCAACGGCCAGCGCGTTACCGGCGATTTTTCCGAAGTCATACACACCCACGAGGGACAGCGCACCCAGTGCGTTTGCCTTGATTTCGTTACGGGCAACCGCCACGAGATCCCCTTGCACAACGACGGTGCCGGCCGGTGTGTCGGCGCCAGGGCGATAGTCAATGGCGTTTCCGTCTTGGACGAATTGAGCTTGTGGCATGGACAGACAGCCTCTTTAGAAGTGACGATGAACGAAGGAACTCACGCGTGCGATAAACGAACCAGGATTCGTGAAATCAAGGGTGACAGTAACTGAATGCATTTCCCCATGAACGGACCGTCCTCGGGGATGGGCGATGCCCAACCCTCGCTCTCATTCCAGTAGGCCTTCATGCCGACTTGCCAAGAACCCAGGACCTCGACATTGACTTCAATGATTCCCTCGATCGTGAGGGTCCCCAGCGTATTGGCGGCGATCGCTTTCGAAGCGATGCCGACGAGAGTTCCTCGAACCACGACTTCGCCAGCGACGACCTGTGAGGTCGGGATGATATCGACCAACCGACCGTCCTGCACAAAAAGCGCTTGTGGCATTCAGTCCTCTCGCGATTGTTTTGATCAAAGATGCTTCCACGTGCGACGACGAATGACTCCGTAGACCGACTGTCGAGTTACCCCAAACTTTCGTGCCAATTCTCCAATACTCTTTCCGGGATAGCCGTTTCGAATTTCCAGTACGTTCGCCACTGTCAATTTCGATAGCGAGTTCGCTTCCCCTTGGCTATGTGCAACGCTATGTAGACCAGATTCCCAGCAATGACGAATGTTCTCCTTGCATGTCACATACTCAAGATTTGACGCAGCATTGTCGGACTTGTCACCGTTCTTGTGATTCACTTGCATTCCTTCCGACGCCGGTCCTATGAACGCCGCAGCAACCATACGGTGAACCTTCACCGTTCGTGGTGAATGACCCGGAATGCACATCTGAAAAATGGGATAGCCCTTGGAATCTAGACATCGTTGCAAGACCCTTCCCCGTTGCCGACCGTTCGTTCGCCGCATCGTCGGCTCGCTCCTTACTCGACCTAGGTTGCTGACGCTGTACCATCCATCTGAATGGGGGACCTGCCGCCATTCCTCCAAGATGCCGCTGCAATATGCGTTCACATCGGCGCCCAAATCGCAATTCCTCGAAGGATGGTGCTTGGATCTACACTTCGCCACGACTCTTCACGCCGCCGCGAAAATCCTGCAAAGCCACGCCGAAATCGTGGTAGCCTCGCATTTGAACTCCGAGCACATTGAAGTCCGCTTCGGCCGTTTCGATCGTGGGTGCCTCTTGTCCGTTCAGGAAGGCCACCTCAATCACCGGCAGGTCGTTCGGTTCCGCAAGCAAATACCAAGCTTTGCTGGAGAAGCCGGGGTATTGCGCGTTCGCTAGGTAGCGACTGACTTCCACTCGAAATTTTCCCTGGTGGGGATTGGAAATCGGGAACTTGGCGTTGGGCGTGTTGTCTCGCAGTTCCACGGACTTGAAAAGCTGTGATCCCACGGCCGAGAGAGCCGTCGGCACCAAGGCGATCGCAGGCATCATGCCAATTGGTCGTCCGTCGCCGTCGACTTGATCGAAGAAAGCGACTTCGGCGGCGGTGAGTCCGTCAATGCTCATGGCCGACGCAGTCCCTGTCAGGAAGTTCTTGTTACCGGCCGTGAAGAAAGCAGCGTTTGCTAGGAATGTGGTCCAGAAGACATCGTTGATCTTGAGCCCTGAACCGCGACCGAGTTTCCTGGGTACCGTGGTGATGGCACCCAGGTCATCATTGATGATGTCGCGGCGATCGATCGAAAGCATCAGACCGTAGGTGTCGGCCTTGTTCGTGAACTGCTCGTTCCCGAGCGTGCCATGCTTGATCTCTCCGCCAGGCGCTACAAGCTCGTACTGATCCTTGCCGATGAGTCGGTAGCTCGTCACCGTCTTGAAATCGCTCACATTGCGGGCGGCACAGATGTTGCGCCACGTTCGCTCGACGCTGAAGAACCCTTCAAGCAGGAACTTGTTGGCTACGTTCGAAAGAATGCCGCCGATGTCAATCGACGAAAAACTGGCTTCGAGGCCTCGACCGAAGGCGGCCCGTAGGACGGCGCGGCTGTCGCGAAAGTTTCGCCCCGTGTAGCCGTTCGCCCACGCGGCTTCGAGCAAGAGTTCTTGCAGGCCAATACCGCCGCGATAGCGCTTTTGGGCCGCATCGAGCGTCTGTGGATCATACGTGGACTCCACATCTTGGAGCCGTGCAGTGAGCATGCACGCGGCTTCGAGGACCTGGCCGGTGACCGTTGGTTGGACGGCATGGATTGCGGGTGCGACAGGTCGGGTCGCGCGCAGGATCTCCAGTTCCGTTCGCTGCACGTCCCAACCATCACGGATTGCTTGCGGTTCGATCCGGGGATGCCGACCGGCGCAGAGGCGGCGAATTTCTTGGACGCGTTCGGCTTCGGTCGCCAGTTCGTTGCGAAGATCCAGCAGGGACTGCGATGACGAAGTGGGAGCCACAGGAGGGACCGTTGGGTTCGGGGTTGACACGGCGGTTAGGGGCGCCGTGGATTCTGCTGGAATGCCCGACATGGAGTCGTCGTCAACCATTTGGTTGGCCGCGACACTGGCACTCGTCGCACCGTCGGCGCCTAGATCCACAAAACTAATTTCGCCGAGGGTGGCTTTGCGGACCACATTAACAGGACCGCTATGTTGGCGACCGTTGGCCATGACCTTCTGTCCTTCCTTGACGAATTCGAACTCGTCCACGCTGGTGCCGACCGAGGCTTGCCAAGGAAATCCATTCTTGGAACTGACGACGACCTCGCGCGCGGCCGAGGTATCGCGCGATACCACCCCCGTCGCGATGAGTTGGCCTTGATCAATGCGAATAGAATCGGTGTGTCCGACACCCGAGAGGGGATCGTGTCCAAAGCGAATGGGGCGCGACTGAACCGGGATGTGGAGCCCCGCGAGATCCAGAATCACAGGATAGCGCCAACCCGCGATTCGCATGGGTCCCCCCGTGTAGGCGACCATCTTGAATCGTGGTAACGGAGCGGGACCGTTGCCGTCCGCAGCGGCTTCCGCTTCAATGAATGCGACAGCCGTAAGGCTGAGCACTTCGGGCACCTCGGGAACATCAGGCCGCGTAGCTGGCCGCTTCATCGTCGACGGCATTTTTAGAATCCTCCTTGGTTGTCGATGGGGGGAGAGCGATCGCGGGCGTGAGCAAGAGCCCCAGTTCGCTCATGAGCTCAAGTTCTTTGGCGCGTTGGCGNNTTGGCGCGTTGGCGAAGCTGGGTTTCCCAGTCTTGGCCTCGGCGCGCAAATTCGTCGGCAAGCGTCGTCGTGTGATTTGCGAGCCGCGTGGCCTGAGCATTCGCCTCTTTGGCAGGATCGACATGCTCATGGCCATCCCAGAACCACTGATGAGGCCAATCGGCGATTGGACCTAGTCCGCTTGGCAAGAAGTCTGGCAAGAGAGCTGCTTCATCGAACCAGGCGGCAAGGATGCGATCGAGCACCACGCATTCGAGGTGTGATTGCTCAACGCGGATGGCTTTATAATAGGTTTGATGATCGAGTCGACCGCTGGCGTAGTTGTATCCCGAACTATTCGCGGCCGCGATATTGTAGGGCATATTGAGGCAACGCGCGATCTCGTTAAGGATCTCGTGTTTGAATTCCGCATACGTGGTGGCCGGTTGTTCGGCCTCCATTTGGCTCATTTTCCAACCACCGGGCATTGTCAGCAGGGCGCGTTTTTCCAGCTCGATGGGTTCGAACGGTTCGGCGGCATCCGCTTCCCCGTTGGCGGGTGCGTCCGTGTAAAGAATTCCGGCGAAATCAGCCGCTGTTTCCGCCGCCGCAAGAACTGCCAGAGTAAAACGTCTCAATTGAGCGAAGAGGGGAAGGGCCGGCATGATGTCGGGAATGCCCCGAGCCTGCCCAGGCCGGTCGGCTCGGAACCAATGCGCGACGGACAATGCGGGAACGCGATCGTAATTTCGAGCGAGTCCCGTCGTCGAATCGCCGGGATGTCCCCGTAGGATGTGGTATTCCACGGGATTGCCCGCGGCATCAAACACGATTCCATCGACGCCGCGGCTTGTCGACGCGTCTGCATTGGGAGTGCCGACTTGATCGGCCTCGACCAATCGCAGGTCGAGCTGGATTTCCGTTGCAAGGGCGGGGTTGCTCGTGAGGACCGCGAACGCTTCGCCATCCGTGGCCCGAGCCATCCGCATGGTACGGAGTTTTTCGGCCAGGCCGATCGCCTTCGACCACTGCATAAACGCTTTTTCGAGAAAGCGATTGGCCTCGCCACTCGGCGTGAGGAGTTGCAATCGCGGGCCCGTACCAACGACATCGTGGGCCAGTGTCAACACAATCCCCCGCGCGTAGCTGTTGTTGGCCACTTCATATCGAGCACGATTTCGCAGGACACGACGAATCTGAGGACTGTTGGCAGCATTCGCCGAGAGTCCATCCGCACCCGACCAATGGCGACGATTGTCGTCGTTGGTGACGGCCGCGTCGTAGCGAGCCCTGAGAAGCCGCACGTGGCGGGCGTCCATGCCCGCGCGTGGCTTCGAGGAGAGCAGCTTGCTGAGCCAACCTAGCATTCAATCGCCTCCTGGCGGAACCAACTTATTGAATCGCAATCCTCGACGTTTCGACTTGGCGGCTTCCTTCGACGCGAGATACTTGTGGGCTTCGATCTGTTCGGTGAGCTTATGCTGCTCAATTGATCCAGCGTCACCCGAAGCTTTGGCTGGGCCTTGGGCATTTTGCTTGATCGCGTTCTCAAGATCGTCAGCCATGGGATCTTCACTTCCAAGGAACGGTCAAAAGTCGCCCCTCGACTGAATACCTATGGAAAAAGGAGTCGAGTTGGCTCTTCGCGATTTGTGGTTCGTCGTAGAGACGTCATTTGCCAACGGCAATCGAGCTTTACTGTTGGCTATCGATATAGAGACGCCATTCGCGCGCTAGTTGACGGTGGCGACGGTAAGAAATCGAAAGAAAACTCGCTTTCAGGCGGTGCCATTGCAAATCAGTTTTCCACGATAAGGGCTTCGAAGGTGCTATTTTGAAGTGCAGCCTCGCTGCGGCAGAATCGCACTGAAGTCGACATAATCGCCATAGATTCGGGGTAGACAGAAACAATCAATTTGCTGTCCGCGACTTGAAATCAGCGTTGGCCTTCCGTAAGTTTGGGCTTACGTCGATTCGTCGCAGTCGTATTAGGCCACGCAAGCACGGTCTAGAGGTACATGGACGGGTCAGCAAAGAAACAAGTTCGGCTCAATTAGAGGAGCGATCGAACATGCCAGAGCTAAAAGATACCAACATGGACTGGCTAGAGATAAAGGATGGCAAAGCGATTCGCGACGAGATCAACCGATGGATTGTGCAAGAGCACACGTTGGTTTCCAGTCGAATGGGCTGGCTGCTGTCGATAAATGCGTTCTTGTTTACTCCGTTGGCGATTCTGTTGGCAAAAACATCCGATGAAACGACAAAACTTAGCGCTGATTCGCGAGATCTTGTCTTTTTGCTGTGCGTGATGGGATTGTGTGTTTCGATCGCACTTGCGATCCCTGTGTTCTTGGCAGTCCATACGATACAGGTATTGCGGCAGCGATACACCGCGTTTCTCAAATACGAGGCTGTTGCGAATGCCAAGCATTTTCACTTTGTCGATCCAGATGCCGCTTTGGATGGTTGGCCCAACAGGTACAGCTGTAGCCACTGGCTAAGTATGGCCTGTCAACTAACCATTCCGGTGATCATTTTTACAGCATGGCTCTACTTTACACTTTCGTTTGTCTGCCGGAACAACCTCGCGGGAATTGTGAGCGTATCCTAAACATAGTGTAAACAAATGAGCATTAGCTGCCTTACAACATTTCGTGGCCGCCTTGGCCGTCGACAAATCAATGCGTTCGCCGGCGCTTTACTCCGTTGGTCCGACCGCGATTCCTTTCCGTGGCATGACCTATCGTTGGTTCCCCCAGAAATGTATGCCGATTGTGTCTACCGTGAGGAGATTCCGATTGGCGAAATTCCCGATACGCCAATTCTGAAACTCTGCAAGAAGTCACACGCCGATGCATTTTTCCGAGATGGTACGCTCAAGATCGGATCACTTCGTGAGTATGCCCAGATAGAAAAGGCAGAAATTGGGGATCCGACCGAGGGGACGGCATATGTCGTTTCACTAGATGATAAATTGTCTCACGTCCACCGGATTGCAAGTGCAAATTCAGCGGTGTTCTGCACTTTCGCAGGCGAACCCGACAACGATTGTTCAACTCGTTTTGGATACGACGGTGTAATCCGTATCAACAACCCATCGGAATTCGCACAAGCGGTTGCACAAGCGATTGGGAGTACCCAGTACAACTGGTCCAAATGCGTTTATCGAAATGACCAAGTAGTCGTCGTATCCGATGCCGAACCGTGGAACATGTCGGATGTAGGGTGGGGAGTCTTGCACAAGACCGCTGAGATGTGTAGGTACTTTGTGAAACCTGACGTACTTTCCCACCAGTGCGAGTTTAGGTTTGTCTGGTATAAACATTCCGGTCCAAATCCATCGATAATCCAAGTTCCTGATGCGATACAGTTTTGTTCAACACTCTAAGGGCTCGAGACAAATCGTGCGGTGATTCACAACAAATATCACATTCCAAACATTCATTGCTTTGCACGTTAGCCGAGTCGCTTCTTCTGCAGTTCCGTAAAGCTGATTCGTGCGGACTTTGGGGGCGATGCTCTTGCGGTTCCATCCAGTGTGCATCCCTGCAT
>CXWJ01042651.1_pt1 | contig 10195 bp, 7 predicted proteins | sample 590841 | NCBI WGS metagenome assembly CXWJ01 (sample SAMEA3498367, study PRJEB10139) | wastewater metagenome | biome: wastewater treatment plant; material: activated sludge | place: Austria | collected 2015-01-21 | reverse complement strand
ACTCGGCACCATGTCGTATTGCTGTGAAGAGACCGACCCGATGGATGACGAATTCACCGACATGTTGCATCGGGCCACTTCAGGTGATCGCGAGTCCATGCGGAATTTGCTGCAGCATTTCGGACCGTTGGTCCGCGATCGGATATACAAGAAAATCAGTCCGACATGGCAGTCGAGTTTCGATGCCGATGACGTCATGCAGGTTACCTATCTCGAGGCGTTTCTGAATCAAGATAGGATCGCGGCTGAGCACGGTACTTCGTTTGTCGCGTGGCTGACTCGGATCGCAGAAAACAATCTCCGCGACGCCGTGCGGGAACTCAGCCGTAAGAAGCGTCCCTCCCCGGCGCATCGCATGCATGCGAATGCCACCAACGAAGATTCGTATGTTGCGTTACTTGAAATGCTCAGTGACACTGGAGAAACTCCAAGTCGGCAGGTCGCGCGCGCCGAGGCCGCCGAGGTGCTTCAGGGTATGATTCAGCGTCTTCCGGCCGATTATGCCCACGTTCTAAACCTTTATGATCTGGAGGGAAAGCCAATATCCACAGTTGCCCAGATCATGGGAAGAAGTACGGGCGCGATCCATATGCTGCGATCACGAGCCCATGACTTTCTTCGCGGTATGATCGGCCGGGAAACCGATTTTTTTTCGCGAACCGCGTGAAAGTAGTCCAAGAATTGTCGCCTTCAACGGAGCCGTCTCGCTCGCTTGAAGAAGCCGCGAAATTGTTGTTGATTAAAATGATCTGATCGTACGACCGCTGGCACCACGACATCGCGGCATGAACATGGCTGACCCCACAGAACTACGTCGGACATTGGAAACCCGCCAGCGGGAATTGATCGAGCATGCATTGCGACAAGCAGAAATTGCCAAAATCACGGTCGCCGGATGCTCTGTGACGCCAAGCGAGACACCCTTTTCCCGTCGTCGTACAGAGGCAACTATTCCAAGTCGACATGGTTTCAAGGGCTACCGACTGGAAGGCCAGGTTCATCGTGGTGGCCAAGGGGTTGTATATCGTGCCATTCAGGAATCAACCGGACAAGTCGTTGCGATCAAAGTCATTTTGGGTGGTCGATTCGCCGGGCCGCAGCAGATTTCTCGGTTTGAACGTGAGATTCGTATTCTTGCCCAGTTAAAACATCCAAATATCGTCACGATCCATGATCGTGGGCTGGCGGACGGTGTTGCCTACTACGTCATGGAGTTCATCGAAGGGCGTCCATTGGATGTCTATTTTCGCGAAGAATCGCCACAACTCAGTGACAAGCTCGAGTTAGTATCACGGATTTGTGAAGCGGTTCATGCGGCCCACTTACATGGCGTAATCCATCGCGATCTAAAGCCGGGTAACCTCTTAGTGGATTCGGAAGGTATCCCACGCGTCTTAGATTTCGGTTTGGCCAAGCCGTTTGGAGAATCGGAGGATGGTAGTTCCGAGATGACGCAGACCGGCCAGTTTGTCGGTTCGCTGCCGTGGGCTAGTCCTGAGCAGGCTACGGGTACAAGCGACGGACTGGATCTGCGAACGGATGTGTATTCTTTGGGTGTCATCCTCTACCAATCTCTTACCGATCGTTTTCCCTATTCTGTCGAAGGCTCACCTCGAGCCGTTCTCGAGCGAATTGCGACTGTAGAGCCGCGAGACCCGAGCGATTTCGTACCCCGCCTCGACTCAGAACTGNNGACTGATCGTACTCAAGGCACTGGAAAAAGATCGGGATCGACGCTACCAAAGTGCAGGGGCGCTCGCAGAGGATATTCATCGATATCTTGCTGGCGAGCCGATCGATGCGAAACGGTCGTCTCTCGTCTATCTAATTCGAAAACGAATTGAGCGACACAAGTGGTTGGCGACCATGGCTGCATTCGCGGTTATGAGCATCTTGATCGGCTTCTGCGTCGCAATCTCACTCTGGCGGTTGGCCTCGCAACGCGAAGTCGTTGCACGCAAACATGCAAATCGAGCCCAAGCTGCCCAAAATTTCCTTACGGATACCCTCACGTCTGCGAATGTTTTTACCGGCGGTGCCGCAGACGTTACGGTCCATCAGGTTATTGATGAATCGGTTCGTAAGCTCGATGAATTCCCGCTGAAGGAATCTCCAGATGTTGAGAGCCATGTGCGTCTGACAATAGGACGCGCCTATGGGTCCTTAGGACTTCATACAAAATCGGAAGGACAGCTTGAACTCGCGCGAAAACTAGCGCTTGAGGCTGCTGGCGAAGAGTCCGAGACGTCGTTGGAAGCGTCCGTTGAGCTGATCGGGCTCAAGCGGCAAATGGGATTCCTTGAGGAGGCCGAAAAGATCCTGCAAAGCACATTGCCCGTCGCTCGTCGGTGCTTGGGCGAACAACATCTCATTGTGATTCAACTCGTGAACGTACAGGGCGTTCTCGCCCGCGAAAGAGGCGATTTTTCAAGCGCTGTGAAGTACGCGNNCCCTTGGAGATGCCCACTTCCGAACTGCCATATGTATGTCTAATCTGGCAGGGATGAAAAGTTCGATGGGTGAAGAAGAAGTCGCCGAGGAGCTTTATACCAAAGCTCTTCAGATTTTTGAATCACGTGGTGGCGCCGAAAGTCTGCAAGCGGCGACCTGTCTAGATGCCATTGGACGCGTTCATGTTCGACGGAAGGAATTTGCGAAGGCTGCGGAATTACACCGCAAAGCCCTGGCGATTCGTCGTGCTGGGTTGCCAGCAAATCACCTTCTGATTGCTCATTCATTGAATAACTTTGCCATCTGTCACTATGAATTGGGTGATCTGGGACGTGCCGCAGAAAACATGAACCAAGCCCTTCAGATTTATGAGTCTGTGCATGGCAGCGCACATCCGACAGTTGCATCCTTGCTTAACAATCTTGCGGCAGTCGAATGGATGAATGGAAAGCTCGAGACAGCGCTGACGATATTGCAACGAGCGTTGAAGCTACGACTCAATTATGTGTCGGAAGACCATCCGGAGTTAGCGAAGATCCGTCATAATTTGGCTCGCGTCCTAGACGATCTAGGACAATTTGCAGAAGCAGAAGACGAGTTGCGAAAGGCATTGGCGGTTCGTCAACAGGTCTTCGGTGAAAGGCACGCCGAAACACTCATGACCATGGACTCGCTCGCGACCGTACTCCGGCATCGTCAGCAGTTAGAAGAAGCCGAGGCAACGATTCGACGCACCCTGGACTTGAGAAACGAGATTCTTGGGAAAAATTCGATTGAGGTTGCCGAGAGCCTCAATCATCTCGTGGGCATCTTGGTTGACCAGGGAAAGTCTGCCGAAGCCTTACCAATCATGGAGGAAGCGATGTCCATCGCGACGAATTATTTGAGCGCCGGCGATTGGCGCCTTGCGTGGTACTTCATGGGGAGAGGAGAGGTATTCATGTCTCTGGGCCGCCATGAAGAATCCATGGCAGAACTTCGCAAGAGCCAGCAAATCTTTACCGAGAAATTCGGTGCCGACGATCATCGAGCTAAAAAGGTTCAAAACCTGATGGATGCTCTAGAAAGAAAAGAATAATTCGAACGCCGATTTCGCGTGAATCTTCATTGATAGACGTCGCCTACTCTTTGTGCCCGTGCTCTTGAAGCGGGAGAAATGATCACGCAAAGAGGAGTCTTGTCAGATGTTTTTTCGTAAGTTCCTTTCCCTTACCGCTGTAGGCGGTTCTCGAAGCGTACCGCGAAGGCATATGCGATTGCCACGCATGTTGTCGATGGAGCGACTTGCGGAGCGACTAAATCCCGCTGTCACGGCCGTATTTAATCCGTCAGCCGGAGTTCTCATGGTGAGCGGAGACGATCTGGATAACACCATCCTCGTCAGTCGCGATGCACTTGGTCAAATTCAAGTCAATGGCGGGGCCGTCACGATTACTGGTGGAGTACCGACTGTTGCGAACACTGCATTGATTCAGGCCTTGGGTCACGCAGGTCACGATCGCCTGGAGATTGTTGAGACCAACGGAGCGATGCCGTCCAGTCAAATGCAGGGTGGAACTGGTGATGACATCCTAATTGGCGGTTCCTCTGCCGACACACTCTTCGGTAACTTCGGATGGGATGTGCTGGTTGGCAGGGCAGGGGTGGATGCACTCTTTGGCGGCGAAGACGACGATCTACTATCGGGAGGCGATGGCGAGGATCAAGTTCATGGCCAAGGTGAAAACGACCGATTCGTGTGGAACTCAGGCGATGATACCGACGTCGTGGAAGGTGGGATCGGCGTCGATACGATCGAGGCAAGTGGCGGCAGCGAAGATGAAGTCTTTTCCGTAACAGCGAATGGAACGCGAGTGCGATTTGATCGACTAAGCCCGGCACCATTCGCGCTTGACCTAAATGAAACCGAACATTTGATCGCACGAATGTTTGACGGCGACGATCGTTTCTCTGCTGTCGGCAATCTGGTGCCCCTGATTGAGTTAATGGTAGATGGTGGTTCCGGTAACGACACGATTCTCGGAGGCAACGGCCCGGATATGCTCTTTGGCGGCGAGGGAAATGATGTTCTCGACGGCAATCAAGTAACGGATACGCTCGAACTGGGTTCGGGGGACGATATCGCAAGTTGGGATCCTGGGGATGGCAGCGATACGATTCGCGGCGGTGCGGGTGCAGATACTCTGAGCTTCAGTGGAAGTGCGGCAAATGAGTTGATTGAACTCACAAACAACGCCGGCCGGATGCGACTCATGCGGAACATCGGCAATATCCTGATGGACGTTGATGATGTCGAGTCGACCATTGTACGCGCGCTTGGCGGCGCAGACACGATCACTGTCAGAGACTTATCCGCAACAGATGTCGGAACTGTGACTGTCGATCTTGCGGGCTCAATCAATGGAACGAGCGGAGATGCCCAAGCCGACACGGTCATTATGGAGGGAACCGAAGGAAGCGACAGCCTGGAAATCGTGGGTTCCACTGCGGGTGTTTCGATGATTGGCGGTGCTACGGTCGTCAAGGTTGCCAACACAGATGGAGCAACGGATGCCGTACGAATGCTGGGACTGGGGGGCAATGACATGCTTTCAGCGACAACGCTTCCCGCAGGATTTGTAGCTCTGGTGATGGATGGAGGATCCGGAAATGACAGATTGCATGGTAGTCGCGGAGCAGACTTGATGCTCGGCGGCGATGGGATGGACTTCCTTGATGGCAATCAAGGTGACGATGCAATTCATATGGGTGCCGGGACAGATGTGTTTCAATGGGATCCCGGGGATGGAAGCGACCTTGTCGAAGGACAAGGGGGTCGTGATCGAATGGTCTTCCGCGGATCGAATTCCAGTGAAGCCATTGATATGTCATCCAGTGGCACGCGTCTCCGACTTCTTCGGGACCTAGAAAATGTGTTGATTGATGCGAACGAATTGGAAATGGTGGAAGTCCACATGTTTGGAGGTACGGACCGAATGACCGTGAACGACCTGGCAACTACTGCGGTCGCGGACGTCAAGCTGTTTCTCGCTGAAAGTGATGGCACAGAAGTTGGAGATGGCCAGACCGATGAGGTGATTGTTAACGGTTCATCGACCGCGGACCGGATGAACGTGCGCGGCGGTACTCGAGTCCGACCAATAAGAATACCAGTGGCAGGAAGTGTCGACGTGGCGCCTTTTTCTGTCGGCGAACGTAATGTGTTAGTCTCAAATGGATGGGGGCAGCTCACGATCCGAGGGAGTGATGGCGAAAGCGATAAGCTGACGATCAATGGGCTTTCCGGACCTGACCACATCGAGGCGAGAAATCTTCCAGAAGGACATATCGGACTCACCCTTCGGGGAGGCGCCGATGTTGACACGATGATTGGAAGTGCAGGATCTGATCTGATTGATGGGGAAAGTGGCAATGATCTCATTTGGATGGGTGCAGGTGATGACATGCTGATGTGGGAACCTGGGGATGGAAGTGACACCGTTGAAGGCCAAGATGGTACGGACCGCCTTCAGTTTAACGGCAGCAACGCAGCCGAGCTGTTCGAACTCTCCGCGTCAGGGAGCCGACTTCGATTGTCGCGCAACGTGGCCAATATTGTGCTAAGCCTCCAAGATGTAGAAATCATAAATCTTGGGGTATCAGGCGGAGCGGACGCGGTTGTGGTGAAGGACCTTAGTGCTACAGATGTTCGCGAAATCAATTTGAATCTAGCACCAGCCGTAATCGGTGCCGGAGATGGATTGGTTGACACGATCACGATCGAAGGAACCGCGGGGGATGATGCCCTGTTGATCGCAGATTCGACGGACGGAACGACCGTACTAGGAACATGGGGGGCTCTCAATATCTCCGGTGCCGAACCTGCACATGATCAATTGATTGTCAACGGGATGTCAGGTGGCGACGTGCTGGATGCTTCCGCGTTGTCACGCGGTCGAATAGGACTGCGCATGTCGGGTGACCAAGGAGATGATGTACTGATCGGGAGCGAAAACGATGATATTCTCCTTGGAGGTGAAGGGGATGACGTCCTGATCGGCGGCCCTGGCGATGACATGCTCGACGGCGGATCCGGCAGCAACGTCCTCATTCAGTAGAGACTGGAATTCACGGATACAGCGATCTGTGCCCCGCAAGGCATATGTTAAGAACGGGGCGGATTTCAGCGCAATTCGCCTTGTTTTTAAGATCCGGCGCGGTCCATCGTTCCGTCGTCCCGTCGGATGGACATCGATTGTCCCCTTGATTCTTAAAGGAAACCACGAATCGCCGCGAGAGACCCCGATTGCAACAGAACATATAGGTCGCGGCGGGAAATAATTTCTATTCATCAGCGAGTCGGTTCTGGATTCCGCGAACGCTACACATTAAGCTCCTCGCTGATCGATTGTTCGTCCTATGGCAACTTGACAGATTGCCTGTCCGCCGGAGGTATGCCTGGGTCAGCGCCTTGGCTTGGTGCACGCCTTAGGACGCGAGTTGTCCTGAGACGGTTCAACAGATACGCTGACTGAAATTAAGAATTTAATTTGACTTGGGGAGAAATTGTGATGATCAAAGTGCGATCGGCGGGGACGCCAACCTTGACAGTAATACTCTTTGGCATTCTGAGCGTGTGTATCAGACCAGTGGACTCGTGGGCGGATTTCGCAGTAGACGCTCGTTGGGCGCCACAACATGCAAATGTGTTGGTGATGATCAACAGTTCGCGGATTTTCGAAAGCGATGTAGCCAGGGAGGCGCGGGCTGCGGAATCGAGTCGAGCTGCCTTCGAAACAGGAACGTCCATTGTCACGCCGACGGTGGACCGACTCCTGATAGCATCCCAGTGGGATTTCGAAGTCATGCGATCTCTCTGGACGTCGGCTGTCTACTCGCGCGCACGCAAGAAGTTCGATATCAACGAAATTGCAAACCGCCTGGGATCCAATGTGGACAACATTGCAAATCGCAGCACGGTGGTCCTTCCGAATGATGTCATTCTCGTGGAGTTGGGGCCAGAGGCGGTGGGAGTGATGAAGCCAGGCAATCGCCAAGCCGTCGCAAGATGGCTGAAGGGAGTTGCTGCAAGTGGGTCGAATCAGTTGGGGCCCTATCTCAAAAAGGCCGTGAGCTATGCAGATGGCAATGCAGACATCATCATTGCCATGGATTTGGAAGATGCTTTGACATCTTCGGCCATCCGAGAACGCCTGGGCAATTTGTCCAGCGTGGAAAGTACCGACATCGACAGTGTGACTCACATCTTGTCTGGCATTCAGGGGATCACCTTGGGAGTTACTATCCGCAAGACGGTAACGGGATCGCTAAAAATAGAGTTCGTTACGGGTGCCAAAGGGCTGGAAAAAATTGGAAAGTCCGTATTGATTGAGATTCTTGAGAACAGGGGCATGATGATTGATGATATCGCCGATTGGTCTGTCAAGGCGACCGACCGTGAGATCCTGTTGACCGGACCGCTTTCATCCGCGGGGCTTCGCGCCATCAATTCGCTTGTCAGCCAGCCGTTGTTACCCGAGTTCACGGCGGAACCTAACGAAAACGACAATGCGCCGTATGCGCGCTCAAAGACCTACTTCAGCTCGCTTGAATCGTATGTGAAGGAATTGTCCACGAAGAAACCGGAGTACCGGACCCTCAGGACATATGCGGCTTGGTTTGAAACTTACGCAAGCAAGATTGATGAGTTTTCGATCTTGGGTGTTGACCCTGACTTGGTTGCGTCTGGCGTAAAGGTGTCTGACGGTTTGCGTCAAATGGCGCAGATCCTTCGGCAGACAAATAGCGAAGTCAAGCAGCAAAAGGCAGAATTGAAGTCGAATTCAGCGTATGTCTCTGGTTACTACGATCGGGGCTATGAGGGATTTTATCGTCATAACAACTTGACGCCTCAACGGAACGCGATTGAAGTTGCGGGCGAGGGGTACGCCTCAACGCAAGCCCGAGACATCATGCCNNACATCATGCAAGCAATTACCACGGAGATTAACACATCGCGGCGAAACATGTCGCTGAAGTACGGTGTCGATTTCTAGGCATTGCGAGTTGCAGGTTGCAGGTAGGATCCTTCGAGAGGGGCCTGTTTGGATATAGGTAGACGTAAGTATAAAAATATTACGGATTCGGATCACGATTGTCTGTCAATCGTGTACTAGCTCGACGCACACTGTCCAGCGTATCCGACTCGACGAACCGGATTCCGGCCATACGACAGAGTTCCCGCGTCGCGAGTTGTACGAAGGCGCTGGGGTTCTCCTCGAAGGCAAAATGTTCGGCATCTGGAATCAAGACTTCACGGCCCTTTGAGAGATGTTGCGTCAAATAGGCGGACAATGGTCGGAATGGGGATTGTTCTCCGTAAAGACAGACAACGGGCTGCTGTACGGACAGGATGCGCTCGGATGTCAGGCCGGCGATCTCCGCGACATCTTTGCCACATGTGGTAGATGCGGCGCGGATCAAACGATCCAGTGTGCCCTCTCCAACGACCTCAATCAGCGCGGCGCGCTGCTCGGACGAGAGTCGCGTTGCTTGCGAAAAAAGGTCGTCGAGGTTTTCCCATTCATCAGAAACATTCAAGCCCACGCTGGCGGCAATCGACTTATATGCATTCCACCCCTTCCATTCCTGGGGTGCGCCCTGTACCTCAGCGAGTCCAGGGAGATAGGCGTCGGAAATGACCACCCCCGCAATTCGGTCCGGTTCCAGATCGGCAACCTGAAGGGCGATAGCCCCCCCAAAACTATGTCCAAGTATACGGATCTGATCCAGGCCGAGTGTTTGGCAAAGTTCACATAGATCCACTGCTAGGTCACGCGATGTGTATCCCGTAGGTGGCGTATCGCTTAATCCGTGGCCGCGGAGGTCATAACATGTGACATGAAAGTGTTTCGCTAATGCATTGACCAATCCGCAAAAATACCAACCGGCCATATTTCCGGCAACGCCGTGAATGAGAACGACATTCGGGCCATGGCCTTCTTGACGATAGTTCGTACGAATCCCGCGGACTGTGGCAAATGGCATGGGCGCTGGCTCGAGGCGTGAATCTATGGAGGTGGGGGTTGTGTATCGTCCCCTGTGCCGAGGGGAGGGGCCGGTTCAGCCCCCACAGGAAAATGCCGATGAAGGAAAGCCACGAAATCGGACACGCGGGCATCTCTGGCCTGGCGCTTCCCCAGATCCGCCATGAACTCATGAAACGGAAATTGGCATTGGTAGTATTCCTCGACGAGTCCTTGGAGGGCAAGTGCATCGATCGAAGCGAGTCCTAAGTCCCCGAACAAATAGGTCTGCCGAGTGATCAGCCGCGAAACATTGGGCTTTAGCTGGCGGAGTAATTGTCGCACGACTTCCAGCAATTCGTCATGGTTGGGACGGGTTTCGCCGTTCGGTGTGGGCAACACCATCTGAGGCGGACCGTCGGTGGCATCGATTGGCAGGGAATCGTCAATTTGAGGTTGTCCGTCGTTTTCCTGCCACTGAGTTACGATGAGGAGTTCACCTTTGAGATATCGAGAACGACACTCTTGTCGTTGCACCTTGCCGCTTGAGGTCTTGGGGAGGCTCCCGCCGCGAATCAATACAATTGCATAGGGGGCAAGCCCATGATTCCGCACAATGTCCCGGTGGATATCGGCAAGAAGTGCGACATGATCGGCTCGTTGGTATCGAGTCAATTCTTGCACGACGACCAAACGTTCTTCGTCATCGACATCAATTGCAAACGCCACACCTCCATCAC
>CXWJ01032229.1_pt1 | contig 10197 bp, 7 predicted proteins | sample 590841 | NCBI WGS metagenome assembly CXWJ01 (sample SAMEA3498367, study PRJEB10139) | wastewater metagenome | biome: wastewater treatment plant; material: activated sludge | place: Austria | collected 2015-01-21 | reverse complement strand
GACAGCTCCGGGCGCGAGGGACTGCCACCCGGGGCGCCCTGGCCGGACACTCTGGAAGAGGGGGACTGACCGGCGAAACCGGTTCCGTGAAGGGTTCCAGCCTGGGCGCCGCCTGTCAATGACATGTCCCGAGCCCGGACTCTCGGCGAGCCGCCCGGCTCGCCGGCCCACTAGTCTGACCGGATGCAGATCGATCCGGAACTCGACCGCCTGCGCGGCTCGATCGACAACCTCGACACCGCGATCATCGCCCTGCTCGCGGAGCGCTTCAAGATCACCCAGCAGATCGGCGTCCTCAAGGCCGGACGCGGCCTGCCGCCCGCCGATCCCGAGCGGGAGGTCCGCCAGATCTCCCGGCTCCGGCAGCTGGCGATCCAGAGCAACCTCGACCCCGAGTTCGCCGAGAAGCTGCTGAGCTTCATCATCGCCGAGGTGGTGCGCCACCACGAGGCGATCGCCGGCGAGCAAGGCCCCGCACAGCAGACCGACAGCTTGGACGGCTAGCCTGAGCGGGACGTCCCGTCCCCGATGCAGACCGCGGAGAGCTTTCCCCTCATGAAGACCACATTCCTCGCCCTCGGCGCCGCCCTGGCGCTCGCGCTGTCGGCCTGCACGAGCCCGGTCCAGACAGCCGGCCCGACAAGCTCCGTGAGCCCGTCGGCGGAGGAGTCGCCGGCGGCGCCCACGGTCGATCGCGACCCGCAAGGCGAGCTTCCCGAGATCACCTTCGACGCCGACGGCATTCCCACAATGACCCCCGTGTCGGCCGACCCGCCGTCGGTGATCAGCCTCCGGACCCTGCAGGCCGGCTCCGGCGCGACCGTCGGCGAGCACGACTACATCACCGTGGACTACGCCGGCTTCCTGTGGAGCGACGGCAGCCAGTTCGACTCCTCCTACGACCGCGGCGCTCCGGCCAGCTTCCTGCTGAGCAAGGTCGTTGACGGCTGGACGTACGGACTGGCCGGCGCCAAGGTGGGCGACCGGGTGCTCCTGGTCGTCCCGCCGGACTACGGCTACGGCGATCTCGACAACGAGGACATCCCGGCCGGCTCGACGCTGGTCTTCGTGGTGGACATCCTGGCGGCGACCCCGATCGGCGCTGACGTGCTCAAGGATGCGACCCCGACCGGCGCCGCGCTGCCGGCCGGCCTCACCATCGAGGGCGACCTCGGCACGGAGCCGGCCCTGGTCTTCGCCGCGGACGCCCCGCCGCCCACCGAGGAGCAGGTCATCCTGCTCGCCAAGGGGGCCGGCGCGGTGATCACAGAGAGCGACACGCTGCTGTACCACATCGTCGGCGCCTACTGGGGCGAGGAGTCCGACTCGAGCTGGGCCGGCGACTTCCAGGAGATGGAGGCCGGCGGCGGCGAGGAGACCATCGGCCAGACCGTCGGCTCCCGCATCCTGCTGGCCTTCCCGCCGGACGAGGAGACCCAGGACGGGGCATACGTCGTCGTCCTCGACATCGTGGGCGCCATCCCGACCGACGAGCAGTAGCCGCTAGCGGCGGCGGCGCAGCCACCAGAGGCCGCCCACGACGACGGCGCCGCCCAGCAGCCAGGGCCAGACCGGACGAGCCGGCTCCGGCTCGGCACCGTCCAGCCGGACCTCGCCGCGGCTGCCGTCGACCGTTATGACGTCGCCGGTGGCGATCCGCGAGGTCGCCGAACCCGTGCCGAGGACGGCCGGGATGCCGTACTCCCGCGCGACGATCGAGCCATGGCTGAGCACCCCGCCGATGTCGGTCACGACACCGCCGGCCACCGCGAACAGCGGGGTGTAGGCCGGGGTCGTGATCTCGGCGACCAGGATCTCGCCGGGGGTGAAGTCCGCGAAGTCGCCAGGTCCGGAGATCACCCGCGCCCGGCCGGTGACCACCCCGCCGCTGCCGGCGTTGCCCCGCAGCACCGGTCCCGAGCCGCCGTCGGCCTTCGCCGGCAGGAAGCGATCCCAGACGGCCATCGCCCGGTTCACCGGCAGGTACTGCGGCGGGCGCAGCAGAGCCTGCCCGCGATGCAGCGCCTGACGCTCGGCGATGCGCTCGCCCAGTGGCTCGATCGAACCCCCGACCGCCGACTCCGCCTCCTCACGAGTCAGCCAGAAGACCTGCTCCGGGTCAGCCAGCACACCGGACTCGACCAGGCGCCGTCCGAGTTCGGCCAGCAGCCGACGCATCACCGGCCAGGCCAGGCCCTGCGCAGCCAGCGCGTCCTCCCGGGCCGGGACGACCGAGGCCATCCATTTCAGGCTGCGGGCCGCCAGCCCGCGGCGCACCGGATCGAGGGCGGCCAGCAACTCTTTGGTGGCCCGCTCCCGGCCGGCGGCCAGCCGGGCCTGCCGGGCGAACGGGTCGACGGCGTCGCCGGTGAGCACGAAGCGCAGCGCCTGCAGGATGGGGGCGGGGTCGTCGGCCGGCACCGGGTTGACGAAGTCGAGGTTGTACACGGTGTGCCCGAACTCGCCCAGGTAGGCGGCGAAGCGTTCGAGCCACTCCTTCCAGCGGTCCGGGGCGACGCCCTCCGGCGCCGCGCCGCGGGCGTCCACCGCCGGGTCAGCGAGAGCTCCGGCCAGCGCGGCGTCCGCCAGCGCCCACTGACCGAGCCGCCACAACGCCTGTTCGGCGTGCAGCGGAGTTGAATCCAGCCCCAGCACATAGGTCTCGACCGGCTCACGACGCACTCCGACGAGACCGCGGTGCAGGGCATGCCAGCTCAGCTCGCCCGCGCCCGACAGCGGAATGATGGTCTGGACGTAGGTGTAGTACCGGCAGCCGGCGGCCAGCAGCTCGGTCACGCCTCGCAGCAGCTCAGCGGCGGTCAGTTCTTGCAGGTCGCGTCCGGACCAGGCCGCGACCGCTGCCCGGTACTCGGGCAGGCCCTGCTCCCGCCAGCGCGTCAGGAAGAAGCTGCCGCCGCCGCGGAAGAGCAGCCGGAATGCGGGCAGCGAAGCGCTGGTCACCCGCTTCATGGCGTCGTTGGCGTAGCGGTAGTAGGCATAGCCGTTGACGGTCGGGAAGTCGATGTCGAGCCCGTCCAGCAGCCCGGGACGTCGCTCGACCGCCTCGCCCAGATCGTCCATCAGGGCCTGCAGGCTGGCGGGCACGGTCTCGGCCATCAGGTCGGCGAACAGCGGGGTGAGCGGATCGGGCAGCTGCTCGACGATGCTGGCGCGGAAGTACATGGACCCGGGCTCGCTGGGCCAGACGTCAGGGACGGCGGTGGCAGGTTCCGGCAGCGCGGTGATCGGGCGCGCCTGCAGCAGGTGGAACCCGGTGGCGTCCAGTGCCCACTCGATGTCCTGCGGCACCCCGAAGTGCGCCTCGACGCGGTCGCCGAGGCCGGCCAGTTCGAGGGCTCGCTGGTCGCTCAGCGGACGCGGCGGGCGCTCACCGGCAGACCACGCGAACTCGTCCGCCGCCAGGCTCGTATCGGGCCGGACCACAGCCGGTTCGCCGCGTTCGAAGCTCGCGATGGCATGGCGGTCGCGGTCGATCACGAAAGTGTCGGGATTGACCGTCCCGGCGACCACAGCCTCACCGAGCCCGCGCGCTGCGGTGATCACGGTCTCGCGTCGGTTCCCGGTCACCGGGTTGGCGGTGAACATCACTCCCGCGGCGTCGGCCGCCACCATGAGCTGGACGACGACCGCGATTCCCAGCCCGGTCTCGTCCACGCCGCGCTCGCGGCGGTAGGCGACCGCCCGGTCGGAGAAGAGCGAGGCCCAGCAGTCCGCCACGGCGGCGACCACCGCGTCCGCGCCGTCGACGTCGAGGAAGGTCTCCTGCTGGCCCGCGAAGCTCGCCTCGGCCAGATCCTCCGCGGTGGCCGAGGAGCGGACGGCGACCCGGGCGCCGGTGTCGCCTGCCAGTTCCCGCCAGGCCGTCCGGATCTCGCCGGCGAGCGCCGCCGGCGCCGATCCGTCCGGATTTCGCCGGTGGTAGGCCTCGGTCGTCACCACGAACCCGCGCGGCACCTCGAAGCCCGCTCGAACCAGCTCTCCCAGATTGGCGGCCTTGCCGCCCACCGACTCCACTCCCCCGGCCTGCTCNNCCCCCGGCCTGCTCCAGCCACACGATGGCGGACATTCCCGACTCCTTCAGCCACACCGCGTCTGGCGGCTGCCTCGAGCCTATGCCTCGGCTGGGACGCCGGATGCTCGAACGGCGGGCTGGCGCCGCTGCGCGTCCGGACGAGGGATCGATGAGCAGGCTCTCATCCGCGGCTCATCGGCCTCCCACCGGCAGGTGATCGACTTCTCTTACCGCGGTCGACCGGCCGCACACCCAGGAGAGGACAGCACATGAACACCCAGACGCTTCGACGGATCGCCTCGGTCGGATTCGCGGGAGTGCTCGCCGGCGGCTTCGCCCTGATCGCCCCCACCACGGCCAGCGCGGCCACCTACACCTGCCACGGCTACACCGCGACCATCGTCGGCACCGAAGGCAGCGACGAGATCAACGGCACCTCGGGCCGCGACGTGATCGTGGCCCTCGGCGGCCACGACGAGATCGACGGCCGCGGCGGCAACGACGTCATCTGCGCCGGCGCCGGCAACGACGAGGTCGAGGGCGGCAGCGGGAACGACTGGATCGACGCCGGCAGCGGCCACGACGAAGTCGACGGCGAATCCGGCAACGACACCATCTACGGCGGCTCGGGCCACGACTCGCTCGAGGGCGGCAGCGGCGCCGACAAGATCTACGGCGGCTCCGGCAACGACCACATCGAGGGTGACTCCGGCAAGGACAAGCTCTACGGCCAGTCCGGCCACGACTTGGTCGAGGGCGGCTCCGGCAAGGACAAGCTCTCCGGCGGCAAGGGCAAGGACATCCTGCGCCAGTACAAGGCCTCCGACCGCGTCGAGGACCGGTGGGAAGACCGCTACGGCTACGACGACTGACCTACCCGTCCCCGGACCGACCGGCCGCGGCTCTTCCCCCCGAGAGCTTGCGGCCGGTTGCCGTTCCAGGCTCAACCGGCCCAGGAGTAGACCAGCAGCGAGTAGCCCGCGACGGTGATCTCGGCGCTGGCGTCAAGGCCGTCGTAGCCGGCGCCCGCGGCGACCAGGTCGGCGCTGGGATGGTCGCCGAACCCGTCGGAGTAGGTCGAGGCGTCGCTGTTGAACAGCAGCCGCCAGGCGCCCGCCGCCGGCATCCCGATTCGGTAGCCGTCCTGGGGTTGGTGGGAGAGGTTGGCGATCACCACCACGTCGTCGCCGGGGCCGTGGTCGCGCCAGCGCTGGAAGGCGAGCAGGTTGGCCTCGTCGTTGTCGTGGAAGATGCGCAGGCCTTGCCCGGTGAGCCCGGCCGTGACGCCGTCCAGGTTGCGCCGCAGCCGGATCAGATCCCGGTAGAGCCGGACGATGCCGTGGAACTCGCGGTTGAGGTGCCAGTCCAGCGGCACGTCGTCGCGGAACCAGCCGCCCTCCAGGAACTCCTGCCCTTGGAAGATCATCGGGATGCCGGGCGAGGTGAACACCAGCCCGGCGCCCAGGGTCGAGCGCTTGCGCGCGTACCAGCCGGTGGGGTCGGCGGCGTCCACCTCCTGGGGAACTCGGGCCTTGCCGTTGGCCACCTCGTCGTGGGACTCGGTGTAGATCACCCGCGCGAAGGCGTCGCCGTAGGAATAGCCGATCGCGGTCGCGACCTCGGCGGTCGACCGCCAGGCGTCGTCCGCGACGATGATCGCCTCCCGCACCGGATGGACGAATTGCGCGTCCCACTGGGCGTGGAAGGCGGCGCCCTCCGGCCCGGTCGAACTGACGGACGGGTCGGAGTGCAGGTCCTCGGCGATCAGGATCTTGTCGGGGTAGCGCTCACGGATGTCGGTGTTGATCCAGCGGCACAGGCTCCAGCCCTCGGGGATGTTCGTCGTGGTGGCGTCGACGCTGCGCATGTAGGGCGTCATGTCGTAGCGCAGCCCGTCGGCGTGGAAGTTCGCCAGCCAGCCCAGCGCGTTGTCGTGGATGAACTGCCGGACCTCGCCGCGTCCGTAGTCGGGACGGGTGTCGCCCCAAGGCGTGGCTGAGCGCCAGTCGTTGTAGAAGTAGATCCCGCCCTTGCCGTCGGAGTTCCACCCGTCGAACTGCCACAGGTTGAGGTCGGACGGCCCGAAGTGGTTGTACACCACGTCTTGGATGACCGCGATGCCGAGCCGGTGCGCCTGCTTGACCAGCGACTTCAGCGCGTCCGGGCCGCCGTAGGCGCTCTCCACCGCGAAGATGTGGGCCGGGTTGTAGCCCCAGGAGTAGTCGCCGGCGAACTCGGCGACCGGCATGATCTGGACGGCGTTGACGCCCAGCCGCACCAGGTGTTCGAGTCGCGCGGCGACGTCGTCGAGGTCGCCGACCTCGCCCTGGCGGGTGGCGAAGGTGCCGGCGTGCAGTTCGTAGATCACCAGTTCATCATGCGGCGGGCAGCGGAAGTCGTCGCCCTCCCAGTCGAACGCGGCATGGTCGTAGATCACGCCGTTGCCCACTGAGTTGGTGACCTGCGCGGCGTAGGGGTCGACCTTCGACAGCCGCTGCTCGCCGACGGCCAGTTCGAACCGGTACTCGTCGCCGGGGCGCGCCCGGGCGTCGAAGCCGTACCAGTACCCGTCCTGCTCGGCCGCCAGCGGGGAGGCGGACGCCTTCCAGTCGTTGAAGTCGCCGACCACCGACACCGCCGAAGCGTGCGGCGCCCACACCCGGAAGCCGACGCCGTGCGGGGTCACCAGTGCGCCCATCCCGGGCATCCGATCCGTGCTCATGGCTCATGGTGGCGCAGCCGGACGCCGGGCCGCTGCCCTCCCAGCGGGCGGACGGCCGCCGTAGACTTGGGCGTCGCCCGTCCTCGAACCCAGGAAGCCATGTCTTCGCTCAGCGCCGCCCTGCGGAATCGATGGGTGTGGCTGGGGGTGCTGTCGACGACGCTGGTCGCCTGGGGCAGCACCCATCCGGAGTTCTCGCTGACCGGGGACTGGCCCAATGACACCGTGATGGCGCTCGCCGCGCTGGCGCCGATCCCGGTGAACCGGGTGCTGATCGGAGCCGGCGCCGCCGGCCTGGCCTGGGCGTGGTGGCGGCTGCGTCCCACGACCGAGCGGACGCCGCCGACGGCCGGGCTCGTGCTGGCGCTGTGGAGCCTGCCGCTGCTGCTGGCGCCACCGGTGCTGAGCCCGGACGCGGTGCTGTACGCCGACCTCGGCTGGATGCGGCTGCAGGGCCTCAACCCGTACGAGGCCGGGCTGGCCGGGGGCGGCGGGCCGTTCGCCAGTCAGGTCGACCCGCTGTGGGCCGGCCAGACGGTGGCCTATCCCCCGCTGGCGATCCTCGTCCATGCGGCCGTTGTCGCCGCCACCGGCGCCCACCCCTACTGGTCGGTGGTGGCGATGCGGGTTCCTGTGCTGCTCGCCCTGGCCGTGATCGGCTGGACGCTGCCGCGGATCGCCCGGCTGGCCGGGCTCCGCCCCCGCGGGGTCGCATGGCTGGGCCTGCTCAATCCCCTTGTCGTCCTGCATTTCGTGGGCGGTGCGCACAACGACGCCCCGATGGTGGCGGTCACCCTGCTGGCGATCCTGCTGGTGCTGCGGACGCCTGCCGCCTGGATGAGCCTGCTGGTCGCGCCCGTGCTGGTCGGGGTGGCGATGGCCCTCAAGCAGCAGGGCGGGCTGGCGGTGGTGGCGGTCGCCGGGCTGCCGGTCGCCGCCGCGCTGGCAACCGCCCCGCTGTCGCGACGGCTCTGGCTGCTGGGGTCGCGGACGGCGGTTGCCGCCGCCGTGACGCTCGCCGCCTTCGTGGCGATCTGCCTGGGGACCGGCCTCGGCTTCGGCTGGATCGGCGGCCTCGGCCTGATGGTGCGGGCCCCCACCCCGGCCCCACTGGCCCTGCTCGCCAAGGGCGCGGCGACGCTCGCCGCCTGGGGTGGCGGCGACTACGAGGCCGTGCTGGCGGCAGCCGGGGCGATAGGCGGCGCGGTGCTGCTGGCGGCCCTGGTCTGGATCGGAGTCCGGTTCGCCGACCGTCCACTCGCTGCGGCAGCCTGGGGCTCGCTGGCGCTCGCCGTCCTCGGCCAGGCGCTGCACCCCTGGTACCTGCCGTGGAGCCTGGCCCTGCTCGCCCTCGTCCCGCTGACCCGCAGGCAGCGCCGCTGGGTCTACGGCTTCGCGGTCGGCTTCACGGTCTGGAACGCCGTCCAGACCGCCATCTGGCACGGAACGGTCAGCTAGCGGGCAGCTCGACCCGATCCACCTCGCCGCCGCGGTCCAGGACGACGGTCAGCGGACGCCCGGGCGCCGACCGGATGGTGACGGCGCCGGCGGCCACCGAGTCGACCAGACCGGTGAGCGTGCCGGCGGTGGCGTCGTCCAGGCCGGTGGTCCCGGACGGCTCGCCGACCAGCAACACCCGGACGCCCCTGCGGCGGGCGCCGGCCAGCGCCGCCTCCAGCCGAGGGTGCCGCAGCTGGGGCACCCGGATCCGGTCCCGCACCACCGCCTCGGCGACGGCCACGTCGGCGTGGAAGGCCTCGTCGAACGCCCGGCCGGCGGCCAGGTCGTCCAGCACCGGCGCGACCACCGCCTCGATCTCCGCCAGCTCGGACGCCGCCAGCTCNNACGCCAGCTCGCTGGCGGCCAGCGCCGCGGCCTCGCTGGCGCGGGCGTCCGCCGCGGCGTCCCGGGCGGCGCGCTCGCGTCCGACGAAGTACCGCAGCGCGAGCAGCCAGACGTAGCCCACGAACAGGGCGGCCACCGGGTCGGCGAGCATGCCGACCAGCTGGTCCGGAGGCTGCCCCGCCCCGATCCCCCAGCCGATCACCAGCGCCACGATGGCCGCCCCCGGCACCCCGCCGAGCACCGGGTTGCCGCGCGGGATGAGCATCGCGACCAAGTAGGACGGGAACTGCAGCAGCCAGCTGTCGGCGGCCTCGAACTGCAGCGAGACCGCGCTGCTGAACACGGCGCACACCCCCAGGGCGCCTGCCTGCGCGACGGTGAGCGGCGCCGGCCGCCGGCTGGTCAGCAGCAGCGCCGCGGCCAGGCAGGCGAGGTAGGCGAGGATGAGCATGGGCGAGCGCGAGGGCAGGCTCCCGCCGATGAACCCGTACGCCACCCCGCTCAGCCACACGACCACCAGCGCCCAGCGGGCCCGTCCGCGGTCGAAGCCCGCCGCGCCCAGGCCGATCACCACCGGCTGGCCGGGTGCCGTCATCAGCTGCTGCGCCGTCATGCCGGCCACCGCAGTTCCACCCGCGCGCCGCTGTCGGGAGAGCCGCCGAACTCCGCGGCGCCTCCCACCTCGTGCACCCGTCCGGCGATGCTGTGCCGCACCCCCAGCCGGTCCGGGGGCAGGCTGTACGGGTCGAACCCCGGCCCGTCGTCCTCGACGATCATCCGCAGCCCCACCGCGTCGAGGGCCGGCGTTGTCGTCGAGCGCCCGTCCCCAGGGACGAGTCCTCGGCGCGAAGGCAGGCGGTCGGCGGTGACGGACGCGGCTGAGAGCGGTGCGGAGATCGTCACCCGGGGCTGGCCGCCGCCGTGACGGACGGCGTTGCGGACGGCCTCAGCGGCAGCCTGCGCCACTGCGTCCACCACCACGCTCGGGAACTCGGCGTCGGCCAGCGGGCCCGCCACCTCGACGGTGGCGCCCTCGGCCCGCACGACCTCGTCCAGCTGCCGGAGCGCCGGCGGGAGCCGGACCATCCCGGACGGCGGCACGGCTGCCGTCCGCAGCCGGGTCAGAACCTGTCCGGCGGCGTCGCGCGCCGCTTGGGCGCCGTCGCTGTGCAGGGCTCCGACCAGGGTCGACAGCAACTCGTCATGGACGAGCCGCGCCACCGCCAGCTGCCGCTCAGCAGCGGCCTGCGCGGCGAGTTCGAGCGCGCGCAGCCGCTGCGTCCGAGCCTCCTGCGCCTCGAGTTGGCGCAGCCGCGCCAGCACGCCTGCGACGATGCCCACGAACATCAGGTTGCCGAAGTGCATCACGGTGTCGGTGGCGAACCGGGGCGTCACGGCGCCGGTGAACAGCCAGGTCGACAGCGCCGGGGTGAGGGTGATCCCGACTGCCAGCAGGAAGGCCGGCCAGGGCCGTGCCAAGAGCACCGGGTAGCAGAGGAGGGCTGGCATGAGGCCGCGGAACCACGGATCCAGCTGGTCGACGCCCGGGCCGTGGTAGGCGCCCGCCCAGGTGAGCAGCAGCAGCCACGCCAGCGTC
>CXWJ01021019.1_pt1 | contig 10201 bp, 10 predicted proteins | sample 590841 | NCBI WGS metagenome assembly CXWJ01 (sample SAMEA3498367, study PRJEB10139) | wastewater metagenome | biome: wastewater treatment plant; material: activated sludge | place: Austria | collected 2015-01-21 | reverse complement strand
CGGACGATTCTCTGGGGCTGCAATCACCTCACACATGCATTGGCCGTCCGGCATGCGTGTAGCTTCGCCGATGCCGAACGCCACAAGAGAACCATCACGGTGGACCAGGTAAGCGGCTTGCTGGAGCCGATCGTCAAGGAGCTTCGCATTACCCTGCAGGCCTATCAAGGAAGTGAGCGGAGTCGGCTGACCCACTGCTGGATCTGCGGAGGTGGGGCAAAGATGGTGGAGATCGGCGGGCACCTCTCTCGACAATTAGGACTCTACGCAGTCGGCCCACGACAGGGGTTTGGAACCGATAGCCCGAAGGCCTTTTCCATCGCATTCGGATTGGCGATTCACCCCAAGATGGTCCGCCCCCGGTGGCGATTCAAATCGTCCCCCATCGGACTCGCGCTGGACCTGAAAAGCGTGACGGATGCCGCGTCGCCCGATGTGGCCACCATGAAGCAGAATCGCCGCTTGGCGACCATAGCGGGGCTGGTCATTGCTGTATTGGCACTCGCGGACTTCTCGGTTCACTACTTCTTACAAGATCAGCGTGTCACACGATTAAAAACCGCGCTCCTCAGTCAATACGAGCAGGTCTTCGGAACCGGGACAGGGACCTCGCCTGGAGAGGAGGTCGATCAAGCAAAGTACCACATCGGCGTCCTTGATAAGGCACTCGGGTTGGTTGATGCCACGGATGGGAAAGTCCTCTTCACGCTCTCAACATTCGTGAAGCAACTTCCACCTGGAACAATGATCAAGGTCCGCGAACTGACGGTGGATGGCTCAATCATCCTCATGGAGGGGGAAACCTCCTCATTCGATGCAGTGGAGCGAATCAAGCAGGCCTTTGAGGCGAGCCCCCGCCTGACGGAGGTCTCCGTCACGGAAACCCGCGTGGGCGCCGCGCCCAATCAGGTCATCTTTCGTATCACCGTCACGGTGGAGAAACCATGATACAGAGCTTCAGAGAACGCTGGCACCACATGTCGCAGCGGGAGCGGACGCTCGTGCTCGCAGGAGGGATCGTCCTTGGGCTTAGCTTGTTGTTCATCCTGATCATCGATCCTCTGCTGGACAACCTCGATCGCCTCGATCGCCAGGCCCTGCGGAAGCAGAAAGACCTTGCTGAATTGGCCGTGCTCAGCCAATCCTATGTCGCCAAGCGAGATCGCTTGCGTGCGATCGAGAGCCGCATGCCCCAAGCTGAGAGCCATTTCTCGCTCCTCACATTCATCGAAGAAGCGGCGACGACAGCACAGGTACGAGAACAGATCACCGGTATGCAGCCGCATGTCCAGTCGTTAGCGCAGGGCTACCAAGAGACCGCGGTCGATCTCCGACTAGAAGGTGTCCAACTCCCGGAGTTATTGGCGTTACTGGCCGCGATCAATCAGGCTCCCTACGATCTACACGTTCGCCATCTGCAGATCCGCCCGAAATTCGATAACCCCGTCAATCTCGATGCCACCGTTCGAGTCTTGAGCTATGCCAAGAGCTGATGATCGCGGTATCGCATTACTGCTTGCGCTCCTGGTCCTGACTCTCCTCACCGCCCTCATCCTCGAATTCGACGCAGAGGCCAGACGAGAATACCGGGCAGCCGCCACCTTTCGGGACGACTATAAGGCCACCATGCTGACGAGGGCTGCGGTTCAGGCCACCAAGGCCGTGCTGCTGCAAGATCTCATGCGGGAAAAGATGACCGGCCAAAAATACGACGGTCCGACTGATATATGGGCCATGCCGATCACCAAGTTTCCGATCGGTGACGGGTTCCTCACCGCACGAATCCAAGATGAGATGGGGAAATTGAACCTGAACGATCTCGCCTCAACCTCAGGCGGGGAGCTGGAACAAAAGAGGAAAGTCACTCGGGTCAAACGACTGTTTGAGTTACTCAGGCTCAGTCCCAGCCTGGTTGATGCACTCATCGATTGGGTAGACCAAGACGAAGCGCCTCAGCCGGCCGGCGCCGAGAGCCTCTACTATCAATCCTTGAGACCACCCTACCGTGCCGCCAACAGCCCCCTCCCGGGTTTGGGGGATTTGAGACTCATCAAAGGATTTACACCGGAGGTCATCGAGCGGATCACGCCGTACGTCACGGTCTTTCCCACGGAGGGCGGTGCCGGCATAAACGTCAACACGGCCGATCCGATCGTGCTACAGACCCTGGACCCGGCCGTCACCCAATCAGTAGCGATGGAGATCGTCCAGGGACGACCGTTCAAGACCAAAGTGGAACTCGACCGAGTCAGTAGCTTTCAAGAAATCGGGCGAACCCTGCGCAGCGACTACGACGTGAAATCAGACCATTTCTCAGCACGTCTGACCATCACTGTCAATGAAACCACCAAGAGTTCGTTGGTCATCTTGAAACGAGATAGCAGTAAAGGGGATAGCGCTGTTGAGTATCTGAAGGTGTTGTAGGAGTGTCAGGTTTCGCAGTGTGAGTTTTGGGTTTCTGGTTTCTGGTTTCAAGTTGTCAGACACTATGAAACGTGAACTCGCAACCTGAAACGTGGAACTTTACACTTGAAACCTAAGCAAGCGGTACTCTAATCGTGACCTCGTTCCCCCGTTCATTGTAGGTCAGACCGGGGAAGAAGGCTTTCGTGAGAAAAATCCCTCGGCCGCTCGCAGCCTCGGAGTCCTCCACCTCTTGAGAGCATGCCAGCACAGTCTGCCACGGAAATCCCTTTCCCTCATCGGTGATCCGGTACTCCAGATGGTTGTCACTCCGTTCGTGAAACACACGGATCGTCACTCGGCGCTCTCTGAGACGAGGCTGGGCTAACCGTTTCGCCACCAATTGATCATAACGCCCGTCGGCCAGAGCCTCCTGTTTTTCCTGCCCCAGGATCTCGAGATTCCCATGTTCAACAGCATTGAAGAGGAGCTCTTGCAGCGCACCCTGAATATGGATTCTCTGAAGCGGCCGTAACGCGGACGCCGTCATCTTGAGCAACCACGAAATAACGCCTGGGATATACGCGGGATCCGAATCAACGGTCAATTCATAGTCAAATTGTCGAGCGCCCGGCACATCCAGCGGATGGCAAGGCAAGAAGTCCTGAGCACGCTGCAGCACAGAAGCCAGCTCTTCCTCGGCAACGGGTTTATGCAGGTAATCGATCGCCCCGCCACGCAGGGCCTCGACGATCAACGGTTCCGGCGCATTGTGGGCCATGACGATCACCGGACAGGGCTCATGGCGAGCCTTGAGCTCCTTGACCAACGCCAATCCGGCACCGTCCGGAAGAAACAAGTCGGTGATCACGATATCCGGAGTCGCCCCCTCAATCGTGGTCATTGCGGCCATCGGATCAGGGACGCTCGTCACTGAAAACCCTCGGCCCTGCACATAGTGGGCAATTCGCGATTGAGTCTCCACACAGGGATCGATGACCAACAGCTGATCCACTGGTAACGGCATATTCATGCAGCCATACCTTGGTCAAGGATGGGACGCAGATCGGCCAACAGGCGATGGACTTCCCGCTCCAACGCGGCATAGAGCTCCCCGCCCTGCGTCAAGTTGCCGGCTTTCGCGGACTCTTCCAACTCTTTACAAGCCTGAAGTGCGGCCGGGGCACAAAACTGTAAGATCGCCCCCTTCAACCGATGACTCCATCGCGCCACACCGACGGCATCTCCAGCCGTGAGAGCCGCCTGAGCTTGAGCCAAATCTTTCGGCCCATGCTCCAGGAATAACTCCACCATCATCACGAGTGTCTCCCGGTCCTGATCCACCCGGGCAAGTGCTTCATCGAAGTTGAAAACAGGGTTTGGGTTCATTGCTCACTCCTGAAGCGTGAAGCGTATCTCGTGAAGCGTCGTGCGTGGAGAGTCGGGTTTCAAGTCTCAGGTTTAAAGTTTCAAGTTTTCTAACAATGTGAAACATGAAACGCGGCCAAACTCGCACGGGACTCGTTCAACAGCCTGTGAATTCGACACCCATGACCGCCACATCGTCCGGAAATTGCTCATGCCCCAGCCAGCGAACCGCCTCGTTGACCGCACCAGATAAGACCTCCGACAGCGGCCGGCGGCCAAGCGTACGGACCACCTCCTCCAAACGATCTTGCCCCCACAGATCGCCTGTTGCATCCGGTACTTCATAGAGGCCGTCACTCAATAAATAGAGACGATCCCCCGGTTCAATCGAAAGTACATCAGTCCCGTACACCGTCGACGGATCAAATCCCAACGGAAGATTCGGTTTCGCGATCCAACAGATCTCGCCGGACTGACGGTGAAGGAACACCCCGCTATGCCCTGCTGTCGCGTAGGAGAGGGTCTGTGAGCGAATATCAAGGGTCGCAAAGACGATCGTGAAATAGTGTCCGTTCTCCGTGAGGGGAAAGTGTTTATTTGCCTCGCTCAGGATCGCCCCAGGATCACTCGACCCGACATGACGCACCAAGCTCTCTCGGCGAAGGAACGTGGCAAAAGAGGCGGATCGCAAGGCCGGTGACACTCCGTGACCGGACGCATCAAGCAGATACAGCCCCAGCAAGTCATGATTCCACGAAACCACGTTAAAGAGATCCCCGCCTAACCCGAGTGAGGGTCGATACACACGAACCATCTCGACACCGGGACTGATCGTTCCGGACACAGGCAGCAACGACTCGACATACCGCGCCGCCGACTGCAATTCGCGTTCGAGTGTGTCTTGCTTTCGTCTGATCTCCGCCGTCACGTCTTCCAGACGTTTGATCAGCCTCGCCGCACGGATCCCAGCTTGCACACGAGCGGTAATTTCATATTTACTGGCAGCCTTACTGAGAAAATCATCCGCTCCGCGAGCCAACCCTTCCGCGATCTGCTCCGGTTGATCGTTGCTCGTCATCATCAGAATTTGACTCGACAGGAGTGCTGGGTCCTGACGCACCACTTCACAGAACGACGGGCCGTCCATCTCGGGCATCATCCAATCCAAGATCGTCAAATCCGGACGCTCCCGGCGAAGCATGTCCAACCCGGCCTTGCCGTCGTCAGCCTGCAGAACTCGATACCCAAGCCGTTTGAGTCGGGCTGCCAATGCAACACGCGCCGTCGGCTCATCGTCGATGATGAGTACGGTTTGCCCCGTCGCCTGACCTGTTGGTTCAAGTGACGTTGACGGCATCAGTGGCCTTTCATACGTCGCGTACTTCGTCGAGAGCGTTTATGGATATGCTCCCTGTGATGTGTATCTCGTGAAGCGTGGAGCGCGGGAGGGAATGGGCGTGTATCTCAGCCGTTTCAGAAATACGAGATACGCTTCACGTGACTTCCGCTCGCTTCACGATTAGGCCGCTTTCTGCTGGCCGGCCAATGCATCCTGCTCATTGTCATACACAGGGATCAGCTTCTGAATATTCGCAAGGCTCATGATTTCACGCACATAGCTTTGCGGCTTCAACATGCTGACTTTGCCCTGGCTTAACTTGAAATTCTGAGACACCAGCGCCAGCAGACCAAGCCCCGAACTATCGACGAAGCGGACTTCAGCCATATTCAGAATCAAATGCCGACAACCTTTCTGCCGAATCGCCTCCACCGCCGTCTTAAATTGTTCACGATTGGCATAGGTGAGATCTCCGGCCAATTCAAGCACCACGCCATTTGCGACAGGGCGCTCTTTCGTCTGCATCGCCATATCATCCTCCTTTGTTTAGATCCGAATCAGAGTTCCAGGTTTCATGTTCAAAGTTTCAAGTTGTACAGAAACCAAACACCTCAAACCCGAAACGTGAAGCGTCCCCATTCTGAACGAGATACGTCTCACGCTTCACGTCACATCTCATCACGCGGCTTTTGAGTAGCCCACATGGGCCAGGATCGCTCCGGCGATATCGCCCAAGGGGAGCACCTTGTCCACCGCTCCGGCCTTGATCGCTTCTTTCGGCATGCCGAACACGACACAGCTCGCCTCATCTTGCGCGATCGTGAACGCACCCGCCTGTTTCATCGTCAGCAATTCCTTCGCGCCGTCCCCACCCATCCCGGTCAGAATCACGCCGACGGCATTGGCACCGGCATAGCGCGCCACGGAGGCAAACAGCACATCCACCGAGGGTCGATGCCGATTGACCGGAGGATCTTGATTGATCCGCACGGTATAGCGGGCGCCGCTCCGTTCCAGCGCCATATGATAACCGCCGGGAGCAACCAGGGCATGTCCCGGCAACACGCTGTCTCCGTCTTCCGCCTCTTTCACGGAGATCCGACAGAGCCCGTTCATCCGATCAGCCCAGGTTTTTGTAAACCGCTCAGGCATGTGTTGCGTAATCAGCACCGGCGGCGTATTGGGAGGGAGAACCTCCAACACGTCTTTGACGGCTTCCGTCCCCCCGGTGGACGAACCGATGGCGATGATCGTATCAGTCGTTTTGATCATGGCGGATGAGGAACCGTGAAGCGTATTTCGTGAAGCGTATTTCGTCTCAGATTCGGACGCTTCACGCTTCACGAGTAACGGTCTTACACGCGCAGAAGCAGCCGCCTTGATTTTTGCGATCAGATCCTGTGCCACTTCATCCATGCCTTCACGCAGGTCGATCTTTGGTTTGGTGATAAAGTCGACCGCGCCGAGCTCCAAGGCACGGAGCGTCGTCTGACAGCCGGCTTCGGTGAGGGAGCTCACCATCACGACCGGCATTGGATGCCCGCGCATGAGCTTTTCGAGAAACGTGATGCCGTCCATTCTCGGCATTTCGACGTCCAGGGTGATCACATCGGGATTCAACGCCTTGATCTTCTCGCGGGCGATATACGGATCAGGCGCTGACCCGACGACCTCAATCTCCTGATCTTTCGCGAGCAACGACGCCAGCACCTGGCGCATCAAGGCTGAATCATCCACATTGAGAACGCGAATCTTTTTCATGCATAACCCCGTATCTCGTCGTTCGTGAAACGTGAAGCGTCCGAATCTGAGACGAAATACGCTTCACGAGATGCGCTTCACGCCGCTCAGAACAGCGTCACGTCTTCCTCCACCGGCTTCTCGACCGTTTGAATCTTGGTGGCGTATTCGTTCTCACGCTCAAGAATGGTCCGATTCTTCAACCGTTCGATCTTTTTCAGGAGGACACGGCCGGAGTCCGTAAAATAATAGACTTTGCGCGGACAGACGTCTCCCAAATCCGTCTTTACCGCCGTAAGCTCCTCTGTTTTAAGAAAGCTGAGCACCCATTCAGCGTTACGAACCCCGACATCGATGTTCCCCTCGTAGATTTTCCCGGCGCCAAACAGCTTCACTTCCAGCCGACTCTTCATGCCGCCCAGCTTCAAGATTTCATTGATCAACGATTCCATCGCATAGGAACCGTATCGAGTCGATTCACCCCACGAGTCATTTCCACCATCTTTGGGCTTAGGCAACATGAAATGATTCATGCCACCGACACCCGTAATCGGATCCCGGATACAAGCGGAGATACAGGACCCGAGTACGGTATACACGATCATGGGAGTAGGGCTCACGAAGAACTCCCCGGGCAAGATCGCCGCAATCTCGTGGGGAAACCGGCTGTCCCGCATCCGTCGGATATGTGAAAACGTGTTCGTATCATTCGTCACACGTGAAGCGTGAAGCGTATCTCGTGATTCGTTATTCATGACGAGAGTCTCTTAATGAGGTTTCGAAGCATTCTTGCCTCATGATCCAGTTGTTCCACTAGATGACAATACTCCCCACGGCTAAGATATCCAAGGTCATGTGCAACCTCTACCTGAGTGTCCAGCTCAGCGCAGGAACCCAACGCCACATAAAGAAACTGCCTGTACTCCTTGTTGTGAATACGATTGAATCCTTCAGCGACATTCGACGGAAGCGAGACCGACGCTCGTCGCATCTGGGCGGCCAAACCATACACTTCATCCTTGGGAAAGAGCGCAGTGGCGCGGTAGACCCTCAACACAATCTCTTTTCCAAGCTTCCATACATCCAGATCTCGAAAATTCCTAATCTTCATGCCGCTTCACGCTTCACGCATGACGCTTCACTTCTCCTTCCGATAGATGGTGGGGCCCATCACCTTGAACGGATGCTCGACCCACTGCAGGCTCTCGGAATGACCGATGAACAGGTGCCCCCCAGGCTTCAGATAGCGGTAGAACTTGTTGACAAGCTGCTCCTGCGTCGGGCGATCAAAGTAGATCATGACATTCCGGCAAAAAATGAGATCCAGCGGGTTCTTAATCGGAAATCGGTCATCCATGAGATTCAAGCGCCGGAACTGGATCATCGAGGCCAAATGCGGCTTGACCTTCAACAGCCCTTCACTCTCGCCTCGCCCGCGGAGGAAATTCCGTTTCACGATCTCCGACGGCACATCTCGCACGCGGTCCGCCTCATACAGACCCGACGCCGCTTTTGCCAACACGCGGGTCGACAGGTCGGACGCCAGAATTTTAAAGTCCCACCGTTGAGGATCAGAGACCCCTTCGTAAAGCGTCATGGCGATCGTGTAGGGTTCTTCGCCGGTCGAACAGGCGGAGGACCAAATACGAATGCGCTTCTCCTTCTCCAACTCAGGAAGGATCCGTTCACGCAGATAGTCGAAGTGCTTGGGCTCTCTGAAAAAGTCGGTCTTGTTGGTTGAAATCAGGTCCAACATGCGGGTGAACTCTTCCTTGGTTGCATCACCCGTGACCTGCTCATAGTATTCCGTGAAGGTCGTCAGTCCGAGGTCCCGTAATCGTTTGGACAGCCGAGAGGCCAACAGCGTTTGTTTTTGATCGCCGAGGGAGATACCGCTTTCGTCATAAATCAGCGTACGAAAACGGAGAAACTCGTCGGAGGTGATCCCGTAATCCATAGTTACTCCACCAGGTAAATACGACGCGTCACGTTCCTACCCACTCCTGCAAAGTCTTGGCTTTATCGGTCGGTTGCTATCGATTCTTGACAGGACGCATGACTGGAGATGACCGGAGCAATTTCGCGATGTTAGCCCCTCAATGGACTTAAGAATGACCGAAAATCCTCCGACAAGATGAGAAATTCCTGTTCACATCGCAGCGAGCACCCAAACCCTTGGAATCTGTGCCATGCCCGGCCTTCCCAATCCCCAGTATGTGTCGCGAGAAAGTCGACTCTATGAGTCCGGAGCACGAGCCCCGCTGGCCGGAGTTGCGGATCAACCAGACGATCCTCCCATGAGCGAACAGACACCATCGTTTGGCATCAGCTCTGGTTTGATACTGACCGCAGCCTATGTCGTTCTGGGCAAACTTGGGCTCATGCTGGCTATCCAGCCGGAGTACGCCTCAGGAATCTTTCCACCTGCCGGCCTGGCCATCGCCGCGACCTACCTCTGGGGCGGCCCGACCGTTCCCTGGATCGTGCTGGGTTCCCTCACGCTCAACTTCTCGGTCACCGCCACACCTCTACACACTTCGGCAATGGTGGCAGCCCTCTGTATCGCCGTGGCCTCTGCGCTCCAAGCGTGGATCGGACGGGTGGTGTTGCACCGCACCATTGGGCCTCAAACGGGACTTGAGACCATCAAGCATATCGCTGGATACCTCTTGGCCGCTCCGTTCATTTGCCTCGTCGGCGCATCGTTGTCCGTAGCCGGCCTGGCCACGCTGCAAGTCATTCCATCGGACCAGACGCTCGTGGCGTGGATGACATGGGGAGTCGGCGACACATTGGGCGTGGTATCGGTCTTTCCGATCATGTTGGCGCTCTTCGGCACTCCCGACTCGCTGTGGAAAGGGCGTCGCATCGTGGTCGCATCCATCATGTCCGGGGTACTCGCACTCGTCATGCTGACCTACGTCGGGTTCACGCAGATGGAGTCGGCGAAGATGGCGCAAGGCTTTCACTTCCAAGCCGACCGCCTAGCGAAGACGATTCAGAATCATTTTGATGAACAGGAGTTCATTCTCACGCAACTGGACATGGCCCTGTCCATGTCTCAGCGCGAACCGGTCAGCCGTGAAGCCTTCGGAGTCCTCGCGAAACCTGCGTTGAATCGTTTTCCCATGCTGCAAGCCATCGAGTGGGTACCAGAGATTCCATCACACCGACGGGCACGGTTTGAAGCATCTCAGCGGCGATCCGCTCCGGAGTTTGTGATCACCCAGCGTCATGAGACGGGTGTCGTCGTGCCCGCCCTGGACCGGCCGACCTACTACCCGGTCACTTATATCGAGCCACTCCACCGCAACCGAAAGGCCCTCGGCTTTGACCTGGGCTCAAACTCTG
>CXWJ01011232.1_pt1 | contig 10202 bp, 7 predicted proteins | sample 590841 | NCBI WGS metagenome assembly CXWJ01 (sample SAMEA3498367, study PRJEB10139) | wastewater metagenome | biome: wastewater treatment plant; material: activated sludge | place: Austria | collected 2015-01-21 | reverse complement strand
GGGAGAAATATAGTGGGGTTGGCCGTGCGACGATCAATGACGACCGTGTCGTTAGGGCCTGGGATCTCCCCCGTGCTCCAATTACCGGCGTTATTCCAATCGCCATCCGAATCTGAAATCCATGCGACGGCGTTCTGCTCATCGAAATCAAAGCTTGTAAACGTCAAACTCGTGACCGTGCTGACGTCGTTGCCGGCGCGATCAGAGATGATGTTGGGATCGATATTGAGTCGGAAGCGGCCTTCGCCAACGGGTTGCTGTGTGTAGACCACGATTTGACGCGGCGACACCGCGTCAATGCGGTCGAGCGGGATGCCACTATCGTCGCCACCACCTGGAATCGAGTTGGCTCCAAAGTCAGTCAGTGTGATTCCCGCAATCGATAGTCGCGCCGGATCGATCGGTTCGTTGAATCGGAAGCTTATGGCCTGCACACGGAATCCGGCGCCATCCTGTCCCGGACTGNNCATAGTTAAGCGTGCTTGAAAGAGTGCTATTTCCGCCCGTATCCGTGGCCCGGACCTGAAACGACACTACAGTGGCTCCCGATGCCAGGGCTGGGGCAATGGCAGTCATGTCAAACGGAGCAGATACGTCGACGGCCACGACCTGACCGTCCATAATTAACTCGACATGGCGGACTTGCACGTCATCCCGGACGGCGGCGCGAATTGGGACGAGACTCCCTTCCTGGATGTTCGTTCCAGTTGGTCCTCGAGCGACCACATTCGTCGGCGCTTGTCCTTGGTTATCAAAGGGTACGTAGTTGACCACGATCAGCCCACCCGTTCCGTCCGCGACGTATCCAATCCCGGAGGCGATGGCAACGCTTTGAGGCCGTGCGGGAAGGGCAAACTGGGTCAGATAATTTGCCGTATTCGTGGGGTCGGTTACATCTGCGATGCCTATCACGGGCACGTTTCCAGATTGGCCAACCATACCAGCGGCAAGTGCGAGGCCTGATCCGTTCGGTGCGATTGCTAGCCCCGGTGCGATAAATGGGTCCACGACGTCCGAGCCGCTAATCAGTGTCAGGATAAAAGGATTTGTTGCGTCAACGGTCACAAAACCGCCTAGGTTATAGCTAGATTGTGCTGCCGCATAAATTATATTGTCGTCAACGGATAGCTTTCCACCGCCTTGTGGAACCTGCAATGCCCCGCGCTCTAAAAGTTGTAGTCCGACGATTTCAAACGCGCGGATAAATCGGTTTTCATCCATTGTGTAAAGATAACTGCCTTCATGCGCCATCCCCGTTATCGTGGCTCCGTTCGGCACGTTGAATGATCCGAAGATATCCCCCGTGGCTACATCATACGACACGATTCGGCTTCCAACTGCCGCATAGGCGATGCCATCGACGATTTCTACTTGGCGAGCGTCCACATTTGCCGTTCGCACGCGTCTCGGAAGCATGGGATCGACAACGTCAATGAAATGTAGTCCTCCGCTGCGAGCTGCAACGATCGCGATCGCGAATAAACCGTCGGCTGCAACATCGACGGCATCGCCATCAAGATCGAGTTGGCCTTTGATAATAGGGTTATCAAATTGAGAAGTATCTACAACCGCCAAGCCATGTGACCCGCTTGCTACGTACGTTGTCTGGGTTAGGGAATTTTGTCCGGCGACAGTCGCGATCTCATTTGCTTCTCCCATAACCGATAGTGCAGCAATAATTCCCGTTGGAAATCCAAACCCTCCCAAAGGGTCAGTTCCGGCGAGTATTTCCGCTAAGTCGCTGATTGAATCACCGTCGCTATCGGCACTAACGGAGCTAGTTCCTAGTATCAACTCAAATTGATCAGGGATGCCATCGTTGTCGCCATCAGACTCATTTATGAGTAGGTGCAGATCCGATTGAGGAATTCCGACACATGACCCACGCCCCCCGGATATAACCGATCTTTGGCCGACTGCAAAAAACACTGATCCAGTTGTACCGCCGCCTGCATTTGGAACCTGCGCAAACGCTCCATACCGTATGCTTACACTTGAATTGGGAGCGACCACAAACTTTGAAAGACCACTGCTTCCACTTAACCGACCCGACCCACTCCCGCCGCCCGATACTCGAAAGGACCGACTAGCGCTTGCCATGGCCACGAGGCCCGTTGCTTCAGCTNNTCCAGTCATTTGCAACCAATTCTTCAATCGTGTCGCTTAGTTGCTCAAGTGATGCCAGATATTGCTGAAAAAAAGCTGCGCCTATGGAACCGGTTGCAATCGCGTCAAACCGCTCAATAAGCCCAGGAGCTAAGCCGACCAGAGATGACGGCAACGGCAGTGCTAACAGGTATGTGCGTTCACTTGGTGTAATGCTCGGCCCCCCCGGACTATTTGCTTCCGTTGCATTAGCCACCTCAGCAACGAATGTTCTGACGGGCTCAAACTCGTCTGGACGGATATTGGTCCAGTTCGGATCTCCGAATAGATCATTCTCAAGATTCGTTGCACTGACAATGTACTGTTGCTGTTGTTGCGGAAAGTTTCTAGGGCCGATATCGTTTGGAAATTGACACGTTTCCCAGCGGATGAATTCTTCAACAGCTGTTGCAATTCCGAATGCCAATCCGAAACCAGGAACAAGGATCCCTGCAGTTCTTACCCCTGCTTCGATTACTGACACACCGCAGTCCATTGAAATGGCACCATTTGCGCAATTTGTCACAACGGAAGCAGCGGATCTGACGACTCCATAAATCGTGTTTAGATTTCCAGGCAAGATAGCACGAACCGCCAAATTACCTACGGACGCGGCAAGGTTGCGTAGTTCATCATGACAATCGTTTGCCGACGTTCCACCTCCAAACAGCCTCGCAAAGGGGTCTACAAAGTGCCAACCTGGCGCAAGGATTCCTACGCCCGGGTCCGCGACGATTTGTCGACCATCCGGCGATACGGTACCCATTCCAATGACAACCCACCGTCCTGCATCATGGTCGAACGAGCTAATTGCTGCTTGATCACCCGGCAGTAATCCATCGATGTTTGGAAATGTTACAGGCGCGGGGATGTCGAAATTCGTGCTGCCCCCAGCCAAATTAAATCCAGCGGCGCTTCCGGCTTGTACAGATATCACGAATGAAGGTTGTGCACCCGGCGGGAGCGGAGCCGGCAAGCGATTTGGCTCTACCGGGATAATTGTTGCCAGCGTCGCCGGCTCCCCATTTTGATTCATCGCGGACCCAGCCGGGTACGTCACTCGCATGGTGTCGATAATAATCTGCGCCTTTGCCGGATCGTTTGCAAACATCGCTCGAATCTGAGCTTGAGCGTACGGGCCGAAGCCAAGGACGGTATCTGAATTCGGATCGAGGGCCGTGATGTCCCCAGCGCCCATAGCCATGGGCGGCAGGTATATGTCAAATGGCATCCCTTGCATATTGAGCTGTGTGCTCTGGCCCGGGACGCTGTAGAACGGTTTTCCCAGCGTTGCGTACACGGTCCCGTTTGGCGCGTTCACCGCGGTGCTTCCGTCGATATGAACAAAGAACTCCGGAGCGGGTAGTCCATCTGGTACCCCTTGCGCTGAATTTGGTATGCCAAGCTCGAACCGTCCGTTCACGTCCGTTACGGCGCGAATTGCTGGATTGGCATCGAGCGATACTGTTGCGCCTACGATCGGGATGTTGGTGCCGCCTGTTCCGCGATTGTATGAGTCGTAGATATAGCCCCAGACCCGTGTGCCTGGAATGTTGGTCAGCGGAAGAGTTTCGAACTCCGTCGAGGAGATACCGCCAGGTACACGATCGCTATCCACATCGACCAAGAGGCCATTGCGGCCGCGAATTATGTTGCCATCCACCATGACACGCACAGCTGTCGAAGCGGGAAGAGGATTATCATAAAACAACGTTGCAAATTTTTCCGTTGGCGATACGCGAATGTGACCCGGAACACGAATTCCATTGGCAATCAAGTAAAACGAATCCGGCGTAATGGTCGCCGGATCGACTGGTTGATCGAAACGAATAACCGTTTCGCGCGTGAGGCTGACCATTTCTTCACGATTGGACGGGGATATCTCCGTTAAGAGAGCGGATTGCGCAATCGTAAAGTCGAAGGAACGGTTCGACGCAGCGTTCCGGGCAACATCCGAGACCGCCGGGCTAATAACGAGCCGATACTCCCCGTTCTCCAAGGCCGCTCCCAATCGAAGTTGAACAGTGCGGTCATCGAGTGGATCGAGGCTGTTAAGTGGAACTGCCTGATTGACGTTTGGTCCATCAGTATGCGTTACCTGGTAGCTGAAATCCTGGAAGGCAAACCCTCCCATCGGTTCCGAGAATGCCACAGTAATCTCGTCGATACTGTCCCCGAAGAGCCCCTCGGCGGAACTCGTTGCCGTGGGACCACGCGTATCGAGCGTCCAGTTCAGCAGCGACAGGGGCGAGCTATTTCCGAGCGGGTCAAAAGCGCGTATTCGGAGCACCTTTTGACCGTCGGCAGTGCCGTTGAGCGGCAGTGCCGTGGAATAAGTGAACCGACCGTTTGTATCCAACGGGACCGTGACAACGTCCGTTAAGTCTGCTTGCGCCTGGAGCACAATCTGGTTGGGTGCATGGTCCAGATCCTGTACGCGGCCACTGATCGTCAGATTCCTATTAAGGACGAGATCATTGAAATCTACATCCAGTCGAATTATGGGGGCATTCACAGGTGTAAATGACGTCGAAAACTTATTGCTGTTCCACACGCCGAAGTCGCTGCCGTCGGTCACTCCGTTGGCATTGAAATCCGCCAGACACCAGTTCGCCGTAGTCTGAAACTTATTAGTGTTCCAGATGCCGAAATCGCTGCCGTCGACGACTCCGTCCAGATTTGCATCTCCTCGCCGATAAGACTGACCGATTCCCAGATTGTTGCTACCGGCTCTCAGCAGCCATTCATCGACATCCGCTAGGTTCAATTGGCCATCAAGATTTAGATCTAGTTGCGGCGCGGTGGCCCCGTTCACGATCGCCAGGACAAGTTGGTTGATGTCTTGACAATCAAAGTCACCGTCGTGATCGAAGTCACCTGTACTGAGCGGATCGTCGTTCAGAATCGAAAGGTTAAAACTTCGTTGTCCAAAGACTTGGTGCGTTACACCGTCGAGGAACGACACCACGATGGACTCATTGGATTCGAAAACCGCGTCTGAAGTTGGAATGATCGAAAAGGTTCCGGCCGATGTATTGGGCTGAAAAACAAACACGCCTTCACTCTCGGAAAGCGAATTAACGCCTTGAAGGCTGAAATCCGTGCCGAGCTTGGCGGTGCCGCTCAATATGAAAGGAACGGTCAAGGGAAATAGTCGGCTGTCCGTTCGAGACAGACCAAATTCAAACGCTTGAGATCCGTCCTCAGTTAGTTGCACCGGACCCGAGATGTGGGCGGTGACCAATGCCAATAGCCGTCGATCCTCTAGCCATTCCGGTGGATGCATACGTTTCGCCCACTGTGACAGGCGCGATGTTCGTTGTGGATTTCGATTTCCAAGCGATGAACGGAGGCGTCCGATTGATGTTCCCAGGCGAGTAGCGTTGCTGATGCTCATCGTGTTTTCCTCGATGAATCGGCCACTTTGCAGGGCGCTAAGTTTTTAAACGGCCGGGTTAAAGTATGTCGGTCCAAACTCCATACGGCAAAAATTGAAGAACTGAATGGGATGTACGCCGTTATGGCTTCCTGCGGAGATCGCTGGAATTTACCGAGAACTGTAGACAGTTACAATGATGAGGCCGCAAAAATTTAGCAAAACGATATTTTCTCCGTTTGCGAATAACATCATTCAGAATTTTCGGGAAAACTGCGTTTGGTATTAGTCAGCACTTAAAGTCATTTGCAGTTTTTGAGCTCTCAACGCATCCGAGCTTACGAGTTCTCCGAAATTGACCGTCGCAACCCTAAGCACCGAAATACGAATTTGAACCGAGCATTAGTGGGTTGCGGAGCAGATGAGGAACTGGCACTTTTTGCAGAACCGCAGAATCATAAAGCCGGGCACTTTCCAATGCAGTTCGTTTGGATCGCATCCCGCCAAGCTTTGCTGTCGAGCATCTCGCTGATTTTTCGATGATCATAAGTAACCGATTCATTTCAGCGGGAAATGGCACGGATATGGCGGCGAGAACTTGCGCACAAATGTTCAAGATGCCGTCGCGCTCAGCACACCTGCGTATTGGCAGAGAACGCAGCGATTAGCCGTAAGGCGATTGCAAATCGCCTCTTCAGTTTCCTGTTCAGTTATTGCTTAGATTTTGGTTCTATTTGCGGCCGTGGATTCGTAGTCTCGGCATCATGTTGATTTGCGGCTGCTTCGTGATTTGCAACTTGTCTCGCGACTGCCAATTCGAGTTTATCTTTCTGATAATGCTTCCAAACTTTAGAACCTCCTAGCAGAGCGAGCAGTACAACGCCAACTCCTCCGGCCCAATAGAGCGTGGTCTGTAAGGGGGCTTTGAAGGTATCACCAAAACCCTTGGCTGTGTCAGGCAAAAGTCCTGATTGACGCCGAAGCGGCTCTCCATTCAGTGTGAAAATTGGTTTCCCGTCCGGACCGAATTCAATTTCCCCTTCACCAAATATGGCATCAGAATTTGCTAGAATAATTGGAACGCTCGCAGCCGTAAAAAACATTTTGCCCGGATTTTTATCAACGAATCGACCAACGAAGGCAGCGAATCGATCCACATTGCTCGAAATGAGAGCCATCACTTGCGATTGTTGCGAGGCTGGCAGCTTCGCAATGTCATCGACATGTCTACCGATCTGTACTGCTTGCTCGGACGAAAGTTTCAGGCTCAGTTCTGCACCATCCTTGCCCAGCGATCGTACAAAAATAAGGCCGATGCCGGGATGCTTTGCTTCTGCTCGTAGTGCAGTTATTCCAATCTCGGTGCTTAGAATTGCAAGTTCCTTTCCTGTAGTTCCAGCCGCCAGTCGCGATGCGGCCTTTCCAACATCATCGGCAGGTAGATCATCAAGGAGCTTCAATACGGGAATCGCATCTGGTGCGTTATCCAGTGCGCGAACGACGTCGGGACCATGTTTGGCAACCAATTCCCCAACCTCGATCAACGATTTTTCACCACCTTCACGGACAATCCTCTGGGCTGTGCGCTCGATCAGCTCCTCGCCGACATCTTTTGCCATTCGTTTGACAGCCTGTTCCGTAGCTTCCTGACCGGACTCCTTTCCGATGAAGCGAGCGATTGCTTTGATGATTGTGCCTCCTGGTGAAGCATTAGCTACACGAGGGGCAATGAATATCAAAACGAACAACAACACTCGGCTTTGACGCGACAATGTTCTCATAAAGTGACTCCATCAACAATTCGAATACGCAGCGAACTCTGGTAGGCATTCTTCAAAACGTCACAACTGCCACGAAGCCCATCTCGTAGACCAGCTCGATCCGCATCACCGGCGATGACCTCTTTGTTCAGCTCATCTATAAGTCCATTTAATTGTTCCGTCATCTTGGCTTCGAAACTATTGGACATCCACCAGTCGATAACACCGCCGATAACGAACCCTACAGCAATTCCAGCGGCGGCCCCGATCGGACCACCTAGTGATCCACCTCCGCCACCCACGACTGCCCCGCCGGCGGTGGCGCCTCCTGCCGAGGCCGTACCTGCTCCAACCATTGCGGTAAGTCGAGTCACGAGTTGTGCAAGTAACTGTTCCGCCGCATAGCCTCCCACGCCCGAGGCCACTTCAGTCACAATGGAGCTAACTACAGAATCAGTGGCAGACTTGGTGCTGTATTCCTTTAGGCGAGACGAGAGTTCGTTGGCAAATTCGGAGTAATCGATTTCTGGCAAGCCGGGTAGATCTTGCGACGAAATCGCAGCGCGAATCTTGGTTACTAGCGTATTTTGATTTGCTTCGACGTCGACACGAAACTGAGCCAAGGCACTTTCGATGTCAGCAGCTAGTTTCTTGTCGGTAAACAAATGCTTTGCAAATTTGGCTTGGATGTAATCGCCTACATCCGTCTTTTCATACCACCAATCACTTGGCATGCGACGGATGACCCCCAAGCGAGTTCCCCAAGTACTGATCTCTTCACAGAACGGCTTGATACCCGTCCGATAGCCGTTGAATGAATCCTTCAGCCGAGCAACACATCGTTCCGCCGCTTCGCGATTTAGTTTATCAGCCTCCCTAATGCTGGGCTCCACGTCAGCGGCGAAGAACGCATCACGCTCGGCCCGCAATTCCGCTTCAGACCTTCGTGGAAGAATGTCGGCGGGAAGTTCCGGAGCATCGGGTACCAACGGTGCATTAATAGTAGGCCGTCGAACGATCCAAATGACCGCCACGGTACAGATCAAGATTAGTGTTACAAGACTTGCGAATTTCAATTTCATCACGATTCCTCGTCTCGTGGCCTTTGGATTTGAAAATACGGACAATCGACCCGCGACTTCGCATCAAGGCATTATAGGCATTGAAGAACAATTCCTGCCAATTAGGGCTCTCTAAAAAATAACTTGTACGATTTTTTGGATATCGGAGCGATCGTATAGTTCCAATCGCCGTAGAAGTCATGACGTTTTAGTTTGAGTTGATGAAGTTCTTCGTCCGTTACTTTGATCTTCGTTTCGTAGCGATTGGTATCGATAGCAGCTTTGACGATGAGCCCTTTGCGTGTGGTGGCGCTCGCGATCAGGTTGACGATGGATTGATGGCTTATGAGCGGCTTGCCTCGCCAGTTTTGTGTGATGAAGCTAAACAGGGGGCGTTCGATCTTGTTCCATTTACTTGTCCCCGGAGGGAAATGGCAGATATGGAGCTTCAAATCCAAGTCGTTCGCCAAATGCTGCAGCGCCACTTTCCAAAGTCGCGACCGAGAACTGTTGCTCACACCGCCGTCAGCCGTGATCAATAATTCATTGGCTCGGGGAAAACGGCGTTGGCCCATCTGCTTCCGCCACGTGCGAATGCTGTTGGCGGCATATTCGGCCGTGTCATGATCGATACCGACATTAACCCATCCTTGATTGTTCAGGATGTCGTAAACGCCATAAGGGATAGCCTTGCCCAAGCTTTTGTCCTGAAAGTCATGCACACGAACGTGCTCAAGCTTTCCCCTCGGACGTCATGTTTGTCCAGAATTGCTAAAGACTCCGACCAATTCCTTCTTCTTGGTGTCCACGGAGATAGCCGGGCAGCCTCGACGGAGGACGCGACCAACCGACGAATTAATATACTCAAATTGAGCGTTTCGATCGGGATGCGATGCGACTTCTCGCGTCTTGGGATCTGCCTTAAGGCTATATCCCGACTCTCGCAACAGTCGGCCAACCGTTACCGAACTGATTGGATGATATTGTCGTGTCACATCTTCCGCCAAACGACGAGTACTCTTGCAAATCCTACGCAGGGAGGAATCAGGATCGCCACGCGTAACAGGCTCCACCAGGGACTCGAGGGCTCTCAACAAATCGGGATCGACACAAGTTTGAAGCCTACGTCCCCCGCCTGGCCGATGTACTCGCCGCTCTATCGCTTCGTGCTTCCGGTTCGACAAGTTCAGCTCACGAAGCCCCACGCGATTGTGGAGCGAAACAATCCTGTCGCCTGCGCACCTAACGTAACGCCTACTCATCCCAAATCACGCGCCTCCACTGTGGCCCATTGACGCCGTCGACGCTCGACCATCTCCGGAACGAGCGCCCGATACTTTCGACGAATCCGTGCCACAGTTTTCGCATCCTGCATACCAATGTCACGATCGATCCTCAGTTCAAATTCAAGATCAATTTGTAAAAGTTATTTTTTAGCAGGCCCTAACCCAGGGTGTGCCGCTGGAAGACGTTCAGTACGTCGCCGGCCATTCGGACCCGAGGACGACCCGGCTCTACGGCGCCGGCAGAAGAAAGTCACGCGGAACATCGTGGAGAGAATCTCGATCTGACGCCGGGTGGGAACCGGAAATCGACCGATAATCGCACCGTTTTTCTGTGGAAGGGCCGCTTTTTGCGAGTTTCTTCCGCGCCCGATAAGAGGACTTATTGGGCAAAAGAGGCTGACTCGTTCATGACCCAATGGCTCGCGTCATGACGAAAGCGAGCCGTCGCGAATGTCTTCAGCTCCGAGGGGTTCGTTTTCCGATTGTTTTCGCATCGTGCTCCCGACCTCCGATTCCCGTCGGTATCCAAGCTACTACGCAGCGAGTCGGCCTCAGGGGTCGTTTCTCGCCGAAC
>CXWJ01044413.1_pt1 | contig 10205 bp, 12 predicted proteins | sample 590841 | NCBI WGS metagenome assembly CXWJ01 (sample SAMEA3498367, study PRJEB10139) | wastewater metagenome | biome: wastewater treatment plant; material: activated sludge | place: Austria | collected 2015-01-21 | reverse complement strand
TACTGGGCCTGGAACGCGGCTGACTCCGGCAGTGCTAATTGAGGATAGGCCTGCTTTTCGGCTGTGGAAATAGAGTTCGATGAGTGAACAACTGAGGTACCATCCATGGTCCTGCCCTCCCGTACCGTTAAACCTGGTATGGGTACAGCAACAATAGGGCCATTGAGAAATGAATATGTAAGCTTATGAAATAATGAATGACTTACATGAATATCAAGAACCATTCACCATTGTTGCCACACGTCGCACAATGAAGCTGTGCGCGCGAGCACATTGCGTGCGCCCGTGCACTATTCACACCCAAGGAAGTGGCTACGACGGTCCGGATGATCTATTAAAGAATTCGGTCCCCTACCTCTGTGGCATTGTGGATGTCTCGCTGGCTCGGCCATAAGTACCGGACGTCAATGGGAGACTCGCACCAGCATGTCACAGATCCTTAACTTAAGCCGTCATGCCAGTGACGAAGATGCGCAGCTCCTTACCTCCTTGCTTATCTATCATCTGGTCGAGCAATGCGGGGGGCAGGTACACTTCACTGCTGAGGAAATTCGACAAATGCGCGAGAAACTTTCGACTAAGATGGTGCAGATCCAACTGGGCCAGGACCTGAGACTTCGAATTATCGACCGCCTGCCCGAACTCCTGTAAACCATCATCTCCTATTGCAATACGAGGCACCCCTCGGTTGACCTTTGGTCAACCGAGGGGCTTCGACTGAACGACGTCATGTCGTGGCGTCGCTCGAAAGAGGTTCGAAATCGCCTCTAGATNNCCTATTGAGGAGTTGATTCTGGTAACCGACATCCATGTTGAAATACTTCGAGAAGGTTCGATTCACACCGATAAAGAATCGGTTTTGATCAAAACCCGCCTGAGGTCCTCGCGCACCGACCGTATTCAGGTGGACAAAGACTTCGTCTGACGCGACAAGAGCCCATTCGGGGGCCATCGGTAGTGTGTATGCCCCTCGCAGTCCGGTTCTGAACCGCACCGCCGTACCATCCACATGTTCAATCCACCGTTCCTCCAAACGCGTGCGACTGGTGACCTTGAAGGAATCGAATTTCCTGGAGTAGAGGATCTGCTGATAGATCCGGCTCTCTTCGAAGAAAGGGGACTGTGGTGGGGTATGTCTCTGATTATAGTTGCCGACCCACGCATACCCTTGCCAGATCGAAAGATTCTCTGTCAGCTGGTACCCAACCGCGGGCCGGATGAGCAGCTGATCGATGTGGCCGTCCTCATCCAGATCCGCAAAGCGAGGCTGGATCTCCAAATGGGCCAGAAACGAGTTCGGAAGCTTCGCCGTCATAAAAATAGGTGCCCACAGGCGAAAGTCTTGGCTGAATGTTGAAGGAGTCTGGGCGAAGGTTTCGCCTCCAGCCAATAGACTCCACGAGAAGGCGATGATTGCAACCCTCAGTCCCCATTTGCGTACGGTTTGATTTCCTGTTTCACACTGCATGACCCCTCCGTAGTCCGGGCCTATGGATGCGATGGTCGAGAAACCAGGCCCTTTGTTCTCGATGAAGGCGATTGCTTGCCCTTACTCCTTACCTCAGGATGGGGTTTGTCAGCCTGAGAATAAAGGTTTCTCGCTCACCTTCCGCAGACTTTTTACCTTGTCCGGAATAAGAAACGCCAGTCCGAAATGGCGGAACGAGAGTCATCCTGCTCATGTGATTGCCCCCGGAGCTCGATTATGTTAGCTACTCATCATGCTGCAGATTTCATCGTCGGTATCTATCCCGGATCACGAGATTGAGATCCACGCCATACGGTCGCAAGGCGCCGGCGGGCAAAACGTCAATAAAGTCTCCACCGCGATCCATTTGCGATTTGATATCCATGCGTCGTCGTTGCCGCCGTTCCACAAAAATGCCCTATTGAACCTGCGTGACCACCGCATCTCAGCCGACGGCGTGATCACGATCAAGGCCCAGCAGCACCGCACACAAGAGCGTAACCGCGAAGACGCCTTAGATCGATTACGTGCGTTGATTCAGATCGTCACGATCCCGAAGAAGAGGCGAAAGGCGACGAAGCCCACGAAGGGTGCCCACGAACGGCGGATCGACAGCAAGAAACGGCAAGGGCGCTTGAAGGCACTGCGAAGAACGGCGGAATGATTGGTATCGAGGTGTCTCCGCGAGGGTGATTCGGTTAAGAACGATGTTCCCTGCCCTTGGCGGCGTTGGCCGTTGCCTGCTGGAGCATGGCCTCCGCCTCGGGAACAAAGTCCATCTGCTTCTGTCTTTGAGCGATGACCAGGGCAGTGCTCGCCAGGACAGCGGCTTCGTCATGCCGGCCTCGTTCACATCGCACTCTGGCTAGCGCGAGCCTGGCGTTGACTGCTTGGGGGGCCTGATGAATGACCTGTTGTAACAGGCGCTCGCCTTCTTTCACGTCTCCACCCAACAGGCCGGGGAGCTTCACCAGCAAGGTCCCTTTGGCCGAAAGGGCTTCAAGATGAGTAGGAGCGATCTCCAAGGTTCGATCCAACTCCTTCATCATCCGGCGAAGCCCAAAGAGAGACGTGAGGGATTCACCATTGATGCGTAGCAGCTCTCCCAAGTTGCAGAACAATGCAAAGTGGGCATCAGCACTTCCTTCATCTGCTGCCACCGCCTGTTCACCCAACTGCTGGCCCTGTTGAAAATGAGCGAAGCGCAAGTCTCGATCTTTGGCCAATCTCCCTTGATGGCATTGTTCTAGTGCCTGTTTTGATAGTGTCCCCTCTGAAGATTGAGCTATGGCCGGGAGGGAAAGAAGCGATGCTCCACTGACGATAAGAACAGCAAGCACCTGCGACACAATCTTTATACGATGTAACCCTTGGGGCATACCGCTCCCTCCAGGAAATGGATGTGAGAGCAGCAAACCCGATGCCACTGTGCCACGAGTTATGAACTTTCTAACTGATTGATAACATGAAATTATCATATCAAGAATGCTGCGCTACCGTCGGTGAGCTACTCACTCGGAGCGACCATCCCAAGGATATTAAAGCCTCCGTCGACATAGATGACTTCTCCACTGATTCCCCGTCCCAGGGAGCTGACCAAAAACAAGGCCGTATCGCCGACGTCACCTTGTTCCGTAGGTCGTCGAAGCGGAGCCACTTCCTTGTGATGATCCACCATCTTTGTAATGCCCGAAACCCCACGAGCCGCCAGAGTCTTGATCGGCCCGGCAGAGATTGCGTTGACCCGGATGTTCAGAGGTCCAAGATCATAGGCCAGATAGCGGACGGCCGATTCGAGAGCCGCTTTGGCGACACCCATGACATTGTAGTGAGGCACGACACGCTCGCTGCCGAGATACGTGAGGGTCACAATGGAGCCCCCGGCCGTCATCAACGGCAAGGCGGCTCGTGCAACGGCGATCAAGGAATAGGCACTGATGTCGAGCGCCATCGCGAACCCCTGTCGACTGGTGTTGATAAATTGCCCGGTCAACTCCTCACGGGGTGCGAAGGCCAGCGAGTGGACGAGAAAATCGATTTGGCCGAAGTCTTTTTGCACCTGCTGCATCAGCGCAGTAATCTCACTGTCACTGCTCACATCACAGGGAAAGGCCTTGGCCCCCGGCATCGTGGCCGTCAGTTCTTCTACGTTCTGCTTCAACCGTTCATTTTGATAATTAAAGAACAGTTGGGCACCTTGTCCGGCAGTAGACTGGGCAATGGCCCAGGCGATGCTATGCTTATTAGCCACACCGATGATGAGCCCTTTTTTTCCGTTGAGCAACATGGGCACAGTTCTCCTTCCCTCTCTAGGCTGTATTCAGCGATTCAAGCCGTTCCTCGCTTGGTACTGGCTTTTACCCAGCGCCATGTTCAACCGGCTTCGATCAGAACCTGTCCAGGGCGATTCCCCGCGCTCCAGGCATGTTTGAACGGCGAAACATAGCATGATTCGTTATGCCATGTGAATGTAGTCCATACACGACCGATAGAAGCTCGCCTGCCATGGGAATGGCTGTGAGGGGATAGGCGGTTCGCAGAAGGTTCTGTTTTTGAAGACGCTGATTTTAAAGGACGTTTACACCGATCTTCGTGGCAATGAGATGCATGACGAGAAGAACGGGAGGTACAGATTCACGCCAGCACAGTTCATCGACGCTGGGCCTTGATATAGACGGCCTGCAATCCCACGATAGTCTTACCATCACGGATGGTCCCATCTTCAATTTTCGTTATCGCCTCTGAAAGCGGCATCTCAATCACATCCAGCACTTCATCTCGATCCAAGTGTTGCCGGCCCTTCGTGAGGCCAGTCGCCTTGTAGACATGAATCACTTCATCTGCGAACCCTGGTGCCGTGAAGATGCTGGAGAGCAGCTCAAAGGTAGAGGCTCGATAGCCGACTTCCTCTTCCAGTTCCCGTGATGCACAATGCAATGGATCCTCACCTGGAGCAAGTTTGCCGGCAGGAATCTCATAAATGAATCCACCGGCTGCGTGACGGAATTGCCGGATCAGAACCACCGTGCCATCGTCTTTGACCGGTACCACCGCCGCAGCCCCAGGGTGGCGAATCGTCTCGAGATCCACTGTGATCCCGTTCGGCAACTGCACAGTATCGACGTTGAGGGTGATGACCTTGCCGGTGTAGATATTTCGTGTCATGGGTGTAGATGGCTGATAGCGAATGGCTTATCGTAAGGAGGTCGACAAACGGGATCGACGTTCTTCTTTCTGCTATAGGCCATATGCCATCAGCTCTTGAGTTTTTTATAGAACGGCGGCTTCACCACTATGGCTGGTNNCCACTATGGCTGGTACGGCCTTCCCCCGAATGTCGATCTGAATCTTCGTCCCTGGTTCGGCGTAACGAGAGGCCACATAGCCTACACCAATTCCTTTTTGTAGGAACGGTGACAGATTGCCGCTTGTGACCTCGCCCATAGGGTTTCCGGGCTGATCGGTCGATAGGATAGGGAACCCATGGCGCGGAACGGCTTTCTCGAGTAATTCAAATCCCACCAATCGACGGGCCAGTCCCTGTGTCCGTTGAGCTAACAGAGATGCTCGACCGACAAACTCACCTTTCTCAAAATTCACCACCCACTCAGCTCCGGCTTCCAGAGGACTGGTCTCTTCGCTGATATCGTTCCCGTACAACAGATAGCCCATGTCCAGTCTGAGCAAATCACGCGCACCCAAGCCTGCCGGCTTGAGGCCTTCCGACTGACCAACTTTCAACAGCTGCTCCCAGGCCTGAGCTGCACGGTCAGCTGGAAGATAGAGCTCATAGCCCAGTTCACCGGTGTAGCCTGTCCGTGAAACAATGACGGACCCGCCGAACGCGGTGACTTCTCGGCACTGTCTAACTTTAAGGTCCGCAACCTCAGCCACTCCAGCGTCAATCAACAGGTCGCGCGAGATGGGCCCTTGCACCGCAATCTGTGCCAGCTCCGCCGAACGATCCCGGACCTTGCAACCTTGCACATGCGCGACTTTTTCCAAGAGCCAGGCGACGATCTTCTCGCGATTCGAAGCATTGACGCAGACGAGAAACTCATACGGTTTGACGTGATAGATAAAGATATCGTCCTGGATGCCGCCCTTGGGAGTGCAGACCATCGAATACTGCGAGGAGCGGACAGAAATCTTGGAGACGTCGTTGGTAGTGACGTACTGCAGAAACCCCACCGAGCCTGGACCGGAAACGCTGATCCGGCCCATATGACTCACGTCGAACAGACCGGCCTTGCTCCGAACCGTGTGATACTCATCAAGTACGCCGCTGTACTGGATGGGCATCTCCCATCCGGCGAAGTCAACCAGCTTGGCGCCAGCGGCGCGATGTTGTGCGATGAGAGGAGTCTGTTGCATAACAATTCATGCTGACAAGCTAGCAAGCGTATTAATGTATTGGGATCGAACCTGTCAGCTTGTTAGCTTGGAGCCTGTTAACGTACTCCGAGTAACTCCACATCAAAAATCAACGTGGCATTCGGTGGGATCACACCACCGGCCCCACGCGAACCATATCCCAAATCCGATGGGATTGTCAGCTTGCGCTTGCCGCCCACCTTCATCCCCTGCACCCCTTCGTCCCAGCCTTTAATGACGCGCCCGGCGCCGAGCGGAAAGGAAAAGGGCTGTCCCCGATCGACGGAGCTATCGAACTTTTTCCCGTTCTCGAGCCAGCCAGTGTAGTGCACGCTCACATTCTTTCCTGCAACGGCCACGTCCCCGGTCCCGACCGTTTGATCGACATATTTCAGCCCGGACGGCGTGGTCACTTCTTGATTACTCTCGGCCATGGAACCTCCTACTCCCACTGCTAACGTCAACACGACGATCGCCATGAGTGATGAACGATACGATGATTTCATATGAATCTCCTCCTCACATTGTATGGCATGGGAGGGAGGGTATGGTCAACTGGAACCTGGCGAGCCCGTTACTGAAAGACCATTGCGTCCTGTTAGGTTTCCAGGCCACTAGCAAGGTGCTGGATAACCGATCGGCAGCCTCTCTGCTCCTTCATTTAGTCGCTTCACGTGTCACGAAATACGCTTCACGCTGATCAAGGCTGCTAGCTGTCGCGTTCGGAGAAAAGGGCGAGACTCGCCGTGTAACCATGGAGAAAGTTTCGTCCGCCGATCGGGCCGATTTCGCCCTGCGCGAAAAACCCGGCGAGTGGAATCGCGCCCAACCGTGCCGATGCGGTCCCAGCATCATGGTTGGGTTTACCAAAGAGGCCTTGGCCTCGCCCGCAGCAGCTGAACATCAGCGCACCAAGCGGCGGGTGGCGATGCCGTGCATGATCCGCCGCAAGCAAGGCATTGAACTCCTGACTGGCCGAGACGGCATCGCGTAGTTGGAACTGCACCGTCTGTCCCTCTTGGACCACCTCTCCCACGGCAACCGCGCCGGTGGTTTGGTCGGCACCGAGCAAGTTGCGGATGAGGAAGTCTCCACGCTCAAAGCGGTTCCGATGCTCATCGATGACAATGCCGAGGTGGACGGCGCGATTGGCGCCTCGTCGGTCTTCTTCAGACAATGAACTAAAGACCGTCTGCAGTCGCCCTAATGCCGGTTCTCCTCCCAATTCGTGAATCAAGTTTCGTTCTGCCTTGGTCACGACAAACCGCTCCCCGATCAAGCGACAGCCCTGAGAGATCACCGGCCGAATATCCACGGCTCCTGAGAGCCGCACGCCCACCAGCCCACCGTCATAGACCTGGTCGTTGAGCACTAAGCGATTCGCCCCAACCTCTTGGCCACCCCCGACGAGACCACCGATCGCCTGGGCTCCAGGGTAGCGATCGTCCAGAATCCCCAGGATGTCTTGAACGGGCGTCGTAAAGGGATCGGCAAGCAGCAGGAAGGATCCATCGTCGACTCCGGGGATAGGCCATCCCGTGAGATGGAATTGATCCTGGGTCGGTGAAAATGAGGAGTGCAGCGGATGGAGATGGACGTCGGGAAGGACAGCCGCCCAGACGGTGAGTGCGGGTGTGGTTTCGAGTTCCTCCGCTCCGGCAATCACCCCCTCGCCGCTACAGCCGAGGAGAAGTTTCGACCGAAGTGTTTCGGACAGCAGCTCCGCCAGCCGACCAACTCCTTCAGTATGGTGTGCCGAGAAGAAAACACAGGCCAGATCGATGGGAGTTCCCCCCAGCCGCGTACGAATAGCCGCAGCTACCTCTAACGCAGCAGCGTCAGTATCAGTCTGTTTTGACAGCGCGACAGCAAATTGCATGAAAAAGCCTTACGACGTGAAGCAGAATAGGAACAGGATATGCGAATGGATGGCACAGACCGCTATCGGTCCAGCAGTCAGACTCCTGGATCCATACGCTGGGCTCGGGTTTGTGCAAGCTTTTTGTAATAGCGCCACAGGTACGAGTGGTAGTCATCGACCTGGGCAAGAAGATAGTGCAGTTCCGTCGGATCCTCGGTTTCCAGGGCTTGAATCATCCGCGCCTTGAGGAACTCGGCAAAAGCTTCCGTCTTTTGCACCGCCGTCAGGAGTTGCAACCCGCCGCCGATTTGGTAGTCGCCCATTGACCTCATCTCCCTCGTTACAGCTGGCCGGAAGAATAGCGAGGAGGGTCCCGCAAATGCAAGCACGGTGATTGAGAACCGTATTCAACAGCCTAGCGCTGAGTCGGTTGCAAGATTCTATTCAGGCGGGTGAGATCGAGCGCCTCAATCCGATGTCCATCACGGCCCGTGACGGACGTCGCCATGGTGAGGGCATTCAGAATGGCTTCTTCCGTGGCCTCGACTGTGGCGCTGATGAGTGGATTGATATGACTGTCGGCAAGGTGCGTGAGGTTGTAAGTAGGTTCTGTTGGATAGTGTGGAATCACATTCGCAGTGGAAAAGGCCAGCATGAAATCTCCGCTACTGTGCCTCGCCGTGGAGCCTGTGCGGGCCAAGCCAAGCGCGGCGCGTTTGGCGAGTCTGGTCAACTGGCGGCTATCGAGCGGCGCATCGGTCGCTATGATCACAATGATAGACCCTTCGCTCTGGCCCGGTGTGAGCGCATGAGATTGTTGCTGCGCATGTGGTGGCGGCTCGTAGAGTTTTCCCACCGACACACCGGCAATGGTCAGCTCTGGTCTGCGGCCGTGGTTCGCATTGACCAGCACGCCGACCATATAGCCGCCTTCTTTCTCGGACAGTTTTCGCGAAGCCGTGCCGATACCACCCTTAAACCCATACGACACCATGCCGGTGCCGGCGCCGATGGTACCCTCTTTCACTGGTCCAGCGCTGGCGCTATCCAGAGCAGCGATCACGTCTTGCTCCGACACATGGCGGCCTTGGATGTCGTTCAGTCGCCCATCGTCGCATTCCGCGACCACCGGCGTGAGCGTGTCATCTTCGATACCGATGGCTGGATACTGCTTGATCATCCAGCTCATCACGCCGTTCGCGACACGCGGGATATTCAAGGTGTTAGTGAGTGCAATGGGGTACTCGAGAAAGCCGGATTCCGCGACCCATGAGAGGCCTGTCATTTCTCCGGTGCCGTTGAGAACGAAGAATCCCGCCGGTACCTTCTTATGCCACACGTCGTCACGCGGTATCACGACCGTGACGCCGGTACGCACGGGTCCCCGACCTGGAATTAGTTTTCCTTCACCGGAGATGAGTGTGGTGTGTCCAACCTTCACGCCGGCCACATCGGTAATCGCATTAAGCGAACCAGGCTGGAAGGAGCCGATGACGATACCAAGATCTCGAATGCGTTGGCGTGGCTGATCAGATTCAGCCGCCGCGATGGAGAGACAACCGCTAAGTAGTGCGGCAATGCAAGAGACCAACACCACTCGTGTGGAGTGCCGGGCGCTAGAGTTCATGTGTACTGGCCGGGTGCGGAACCCGCACGTCGATCTTGGGGTGCTCTGCTTGAATGGCGGCGCCCAACGACAGGGCCTGCTTCTCCTCACCATGCACGACAAACACCTTGCTGGGCAGAGGATTGATGGCTCGCACGTAGGCCAACAGATCATTCCGGTCGGCATGGGCCGACAGACCGTTGAATTTGACGATTTGAGCGCGCCGCTTCGTCGGGATGCCAAAGATGGGCACCACATCCCACCCTTCCACGAGCTTGCGGCCCAGCGTATGTTCCGCTTGAAAGCCGACGAAGACGATGACGTTCGCTTCGTCCTGAATGGCATGTTTCAGATGATGGATGATGCGCCCTCCCTCGCACATGCCGGACGATGAGATGATGACACAGGGCCCACGCATGGCATTGAGACGTTTGCTCTCCTCCGGGGAAGAGACGAAGTGGATGTAGCGCGAGGCAAAGACATCGCCCCCCGATGAAAAGGTCTTCATGGTTTCATCGTCATAGCACTCGGGATGCCGCTTGAAGACTTCGGTAGCCTTTCCTGCCAATGGCGAGTCGATATAAATCGGGATCGGCTCGACGCCGCCTTCGCCTACTAATTCCTTGATCCGCATCACCAGTTCCTGCGTGCGTCCCACGGCAAATGCCGGGACGATGATCTTGCTCTTATGTGTTCTGGCATGCTCGATCAGGTCTTGCGCCTTTCTCTTCATCTCCTCGCCGGCCTGTTCATGCAAGCGGTCGCCGTAGGTCGATTCGAGGATCAGAACATCGCAGGCTGGTGGCGGTTCGGGATCGCGAAGGATCGGCATATGGGATCGTCCCAGATCACCGCTGAACAAGACCGTGGTGGTATTACCGCGCGCCGTGTATTTC
>CXWJ01027675.1_pt1 | contig 10211 bp, 8 predicted proteins | sample 590841 | NCBI WGS metagenome assembly CXWJ01 (sample SAMEA3498367, study PRJEB10139) | wastewater metagenome | biome: wastewater treatment plant; material: activated sludge | place: Austria | collected 2015-01-21 | reverse complement strand
CAACTCGTTCCAAGTCATGAAGGACGGCGACCTCCTGCTGTCCTTCCGGCACCTGAGCTCGGTGTTCAAGGTGGCCCGCCGGGCCCACGACGGCTACGCCCAGGGTGAGGTCGTCTGGCGTCTGGGGGGCCGGACGAGCGACTTCGTGTTCCCGGACGGCAGCGGAGGACCCTGCGCTCAGCACACAGCCAGCGAGCTGTCGGACGGCTCGATCATGGTCTTCGACAACGGCGCCTGGGACCTCGGCCCGCTGTGTGTCAACCCCACGAACCCCGCCGGGCCCCCGGTGGCGCGGACGCCCACGCGGGTCGCCGTCTTCTCGCTCCAACCGCCGGTGGGAGCCCAGCCCGGCGTCGCCACCACGGTGCGCGACGTGCGCGTCGACGAGCGCTACGCGATCTTCGCCGGCTCGGCCGAACCGCTGGCCGACGACCATGTCCTCATCGGCTGGGCGTCGAGCACGGACGCCATCGCGACCGAGGTCGACGAGAACGATGCCGTGGTCTGGGAGCTGCGCGCTCCCGTCACCGCCTCGCCGAAGTACTTCACCTACCGGGCGACCAGGGCGGTCGTGCCCGACGCCATCGACCCCGCCGTGTCGCTCAGGCTTCCCGGGAGCGCGACGTACCAGCAGGGAACGGTCGTGGAGCCCACCCTGTCGTGCACCGACCGCGGTGGCTCGTCCCTGGTGTCGTGTGCGCCGACTCCGGTGGACACCAGCGTCCTGGGTGAGCACGAGGCTGCTGTCACGGCTATCGACGGCGCCGGGAACAGCACGTCGGTGACCCGGACCTACACGGTGGTCCCGGTGGCCCGGCCCGATGTCGTCGTCAAGCTCCGCGGCAGTGCATCGGTCGTCGGCAAAGGGATCTACGGCGGCCCGGCGACCCAGAGCCTGGCAGCCGACCTGCGTCGGGGCCGGCAGCGAGTGGTGGCCGTGGCCAGGGTGCGCAACGACGGTGCCGTGCCCGTCCGCTTCGCACTGGCGACCTCCACCCGGCATCGGGGTCTTGCCGTGACCTTCCGCGGTCTTCGCGCCCGGACCCCTGTGCTGGAGCCGGGGGAGAGCTACACGCTCCGGGTGGAGCTGCGCCGGACGCCCTCGACGGTCCGGGGCCGCACCACCACCGCGATCGTGCGGGCGCGTTCCCTGGTGACGTCGAGCAGGACGGACGCGGTCCGCGTGCAGGTGTCGGTCCGCTGACCGCGTCGGGCCGGCCGCCGAGTTGGACTCTGGGAGGCCCGCCCGCGTAGGCTTACCGTTCGCCAGAGGTCTGCCTGAGTTCCAGACGGAGCGGACCCGGGCTCGCTATCACGCCCTCCCCTCACCAGCACCACGGGGCGGACGCACCGTCGGTAGTGAAACCGAGACTTCCGGCGTGCCCGCACGACACCTATCCACCAAGGACCCAGTTCCCCTATGACGAGCAGCATCATCTCCTCTCTGACCGATTTCGACGCCCCTCAGGTGGCGGTCAACGACATCGGATCGGAGGAGGACTTCCTCGCCGCGATCGACGAGACCATCAAGTACTTCAACGACGGCGACATCGTGGATGGCACCGTCGTCAAGGTCGACCGGGACGAGGTCCTGCTCGACATCGGCTACAAGACCGAGGGGGTCATCCCCTCGCGCGAGCTGTCCATCAAGCACGACATCGACCCGTCCGAGGTCGTGTCCGTGGGTGACGCGGTCGAGGCCCTGGTTCTCCAGAAGGAGGACAAGGAGGGCCGGCTGATCCTGTCCAAGAAGCGCGCCCAGTACGAACGCGCCTGGGGCACGATCGAGCAGGTCAAGGAGGAGGACGGCGTCGTCGAGGGCACCGTCATCGAGGTCGTCAAGGGCGGCCTGATCCTCGACATCGGCCTGCGCGGCTTCCTCCCGGCGTCGCTGGTGGAGATGCGTCGCGTGCGCGACCTGCAGCCGTATGTCGGCCAGACGCTCGAGGCGAAGATCATCGAGCTCGACAAGAACCGCAACAACGTGGTGCTGTCCCGTCGTGCCTGGCTGGAGCAGACCCAGTCCGAGGTGCGCCACGGGTTCCTCACCCAGCTGGGCAAGGGTCAGATCCGCAAGGGCGTGGTCTCCTCGATCGTCAACTTCGGTGCGTTCGTCGACCTCGGCGGCGTGGACGGGCTGGTGCACGTCTCCGAGCTGTCGTGGAAGCACATCGACCACCCGAGCGAGGTCGTGACGGTGGGGGACGAGGTCACCGTCGAGGTGCTGGACGTCGACATGGACCGCGAGCGGGTGTCGCTGTCGCTCAAGGCGACCCAGGAGGACCCCTGGCAGCACTTCGCCCGGACCCACCAGATCGGGCAGATCGTCCCGGGCAAGGTCACCAAGCTGGTGCCGTTCGGCTCGTTCGTGCGGGTCGAGGAGGGCATCGAGGGCCTGGTGCACATCTCCGAGCTGGCCGAGCGGCACGTGGAGATCCCGGAGCAGGTCGTCCAGGTGAACGACTCGGTGATGGTCAAGATCATCGACATCGACCTGGAGCGGCGCCGGATCTCGCTGTCGCTGAAGCAGGCCAACGAGACCGCCACTGCCAGTGACGTCGAGGAGTTCGACCCCACGCTCTACGGCATGGCCGCGACCTACGACGACCAGGGCAACTACATCTACCCCGAGGGCTTCGACCCCGAGACCGGCGAGTGGCTCGACGGCTACGAGGAGCAGCGCGCGGTGTGGGAGGAGCAGTACGCCCAGGCCCACGCCCGCTGGGAGGCCCACGTCAAGCAGCAGCAGGAAGCGGCTGCGGCTGAGGTCGAGGCCGGCGAGGCCACGACCTACTCCTCCGGCGAGGAGGCTCCGGTGGAGTCTGCCGGCTCGCTGGCCTCCGACGAGGCGCTGCAGGCACTGCGCGAGAAGCTCACGGGCGGCAACTGACCGTTCTGGTTGTCGACAGGGCCGGGTCACCCACGGGGGACCCGGCCCTGTCGGCGCTCCGGGCACGGCCCGCACCCTAGGGTGAGGGACATGCCGCAGACCAAGACCTTCGTGCTGGGCGTGGGAGCCCAGAAGGCCGGGACCTCGTGGCTGGACGCCTATCTCGCGCGGTCGCCGGAGGTGGCCACGGGATGCCTGAAGGAGTACCACCTCTTCGACGTGCTCGACCTCGAGTCGGCCTCCGGCCTGCGCGAGACCATGCTGGCCAAGGCGGAGCGGGCCCTGGGCCGGATGGCACACGGGCTCGGCCAGACCCGTCCCGCGGACGCGGCCGCGCTGCAGCGGGCCGTGTTCTACGCCGACCCGACGGCGTACTACGACTACTTCGCCCGGCTGCTGGCCCCCGCCGGCATCCGGGCCGCCACCGACCTGACGCCGTCGTACGCCGGACTGTCGGCCGAGCGCTTCACCTCGATCCGGGAGGAGTTCGGCCGCCGCGGGATCCGGGTGCACGTGATCTTCCTGCTGCGCGACCCGGTCGAGCGGATCTGGTCCGCCGAACGCATGTATCACCGCAACCACCCCGAGCGAGACCTCGTCGAGACGGTCGAGGCGCGGGTGCTCCGGTCCTTCGACCGCCCCTTCCACGAGGTCCGCACCCGCTATCAGGACACGCTCGCGGTGCTCGACGAGGTGTTCGGGCCCGAGGAGGTCACGATCGAGCTCTACGAGCGGCTGTTCCGACAGGACACTCTCGAGCGCCTGTGCGGACGGATCGCCGTCGCCCCGCCGCCGGCCGACCTCGCCCAGCGGGTGAACAGCTCGCCGAAGTCCGAGGAGCTGTCCCCGGAGACCATCCGCCGCGTGGCCCGGCACTACCGCGAGGTCTACAGCGCGGTGGCGACCCGACTCGGTGAGGCGACGGTGGCCGAGTGCTGGCCGCACCTCGTGGACGCCACGACCGGGCACTCCGCCGGGACGGGGTGAGGTCCATGCGGGTCGGGCTGACCGGCGGCGTGGCGTCCGGCAAGAGCAGCGTCGCGGTGATGCTGACCGAGCTCGGTGCGGTGGTGATCGACGCCGACGCGCTGGCTCGCGAGGTCGTCGCACCGGGCACGCCGGGGCTCGCGGCCGTGGTGGCGGAGTTCGGCGCCGGAGTCCTCGGAGCCGATGGCGCCCTGGACCGGCCGGCGCTGGGAGCACTCGTGTTCGCCGACGCCGAGGCCCGGCGCCGGCTCGAGGCGATCATCCACCCGCAGGTGCGGGCGCGGGCGGCGCAGCTGGAGGCCGCCGCCCCACCCGGAGCGCTGGTCGTGCACGACATCCCGCTGCTGGTGGAGACCGGTCAGGCCGAGGCATTCGACGCGGTGATCGTCGTGGACGTGCCCGAGGAGCTCCAGGTGGAGCGGATGACGGCGCTGCGCGGGATGAGCCGTGCCGACGCGCAGGCACGGATCGCGGCCCAGGCGACTCGCCGCGATCGGCTCGCCGTGGCGNNGGCGACGTACGTCATCGACAACACCGGGACCTGGGACGACCTCCGCCAGCGGGTGGCGGAGGTCGTCGCAGCCCTGAGCGGCTGACCGAGCCCGTCGTCAGGCGGCCAGGTCGGGGTCGGCGAAGCGGCGCAGCTTGGCCAGCGCCTCACGCTCGAGCTGGCGGACGCGCTCGGCGGAGATGCCGTGCCGGGCGCCGATGTCGGCCAGCTTGTGCTGGCGGCCGTCGAGCAGCCCGTAGCGGGATCGGATGATGTCGGCGGCCCGCTCGTCGAGCTGGCCCACGAGCGCGTCCAGGCGCTCGCGCGCCTCGACGCCGAGCACCTCGAGATCCGGCCCGGGGGCGGTCTCCTGCGCCATCAGGTCGCCCAGGGAGGTGTCGCCGTCCTCGTCGATCGGGGTGTCCAGGCTGACGTGCTCGCGACCCCAGGCCATCAGGTCCAGCACCCGCTCGAGCTCCATGCCGAGCTCCTGGGCGATCTCGGCGGGGTCGGGATCACGCCCGAGCTGCCGCTCGAGGGTACGGCGCGCGCCGCCGACCTGGTTGAGCTCCTCGACCACGTGCACCGGGAGCCGCACCACGCGGGCCTGCTGGGCGATGCCGCGGGTGATCGCCTGACGCACCCACCAGGTGGCGTAGGTGGAGAACTTGTAGCCCTTGGTGTAGTCGAACTTCTCGACGGCGCGGATGAGCCCGGTGTTGCCCTCCTGGATCAGGTCCAGCATCGGCATCTGGGCGCGGCCGTACTTGCGGGCGATGGAGACGACGAGCCTCAGGTTGGCGGTGATGAAGGTGTCGACGGCCTTGCGGCCCTCGTCGGCGAGCCACTCCAGCTCGTCGAGGGTGGCGTGGCCGGGGGCGCCGCCCTTCTTGCGGCCGATCCGCCCCTCGGCGAGCAGTGCCTCGGCCATCAGGCCGGCCTCGATGGTCTTGGAGAGCTCCACCTCGAGGGCGGCGTCCAGCAGGGGGTTGCGGGCGATCTCGTCGAGATAGAGGCCGACGCTGTCGCGGCCCTCGATCTCACGCCCGGGGGTTGCCGTGCGGGTTGCCATGGCGGCTGGTTCCTCCTCCTCGCGCGGGACAGTGCATGGGCACGTGCTCCCACTGCTGTGTACAACATCGCGCAGGGGGTCGGTGTTCCCGCGTCCCCGGCTGTGCTGCCTTGTACCCACCCAGACGTGTGGCACGTCTCAGAAGTTGCCGTTCACGCCAACTCTCAGGGACTTCTCAGCGTGGATCCGGGCGGTGATCGCCTCGGGGCACGAAGCCTCAGCCGAGGTGCTGGAGCGCGGCGCGGAGGCTGACCGCCACCGGGACCTCGGGGAAGGCGCTGAACTCGGAGGCGGGTGCATGGACGCCGACGAAGCCCACCCCGGCGTTACGGGCCGCCGCGGCGTCCCACGCGCTGTCGCCCACCATCTGGACGTCGACGGGCGCGGCCGCGAGCAGCTCCAACGCCCGCAGGAGCCCGTCCCCGGCCGGCTTCGGGCGCACGTGCGGGTCCCGGCCGACGATCGTGCCGACGCCGAGGCCGTGGTGGGCCAGGACCTGGCCGGCCACGTCGGGCGGCAACAGGGTGACCACCGCCACCGGCCGGCCGGAGAGCGCCTCCAGGAACTCCGCAGCCCCGGGCATCGGGCGGGAAGCCGCGACCGCCGCCCGCTCGTGGGCGGCCACGGCCTCCGAGACGGCGTACCACCGGTCTCCGGCCGGCAGGTGGCCGAGCACGGCCATGCAGGCCCGGGTGGCGGCCGTCCAGCCGGTCTCCGGCCCGAGCTCGTCCGCTGCCTCACCCAGCAGGGCCACCACGTCTCGCCAGGCCGAGTCGTAGTCGGTGAACGACTGCACGTCCACCAACGTGCGGTCCAGGTCGAGCAGGACCGCCGCGCGCACGACCTAGACCTCCGCCAGCGCGGCCGGAGCCCGGTCGGCCAGGCCCATCCGGTCCAGCATCCACGCCAGCGAGAACGCCCGGTCGTGCCAGGACTTGTAACGTCCGGAGACCCCCGCATGACCAGCGACCATCTCCGTGCGAAGCAGGAAGTCCCGCCGCCCGATCGCTGTCGCACGCAGCTGGGCGATCCACTTGGCGGGTTCGACGTAGAGCACGCGGGTGTCGTTGAGGGAGGTCTCGGCCAGGATCGGCGGGTAGTCGACGGCGGCGACGTTGTCGTACGGCGCGTAGCCGCGCAGACAGTCATAGGCGTCCGGGTCGGCCTCGGGATTGCCCCACTCGTCGTACTCGGTCACCGTCAGCGGGAGGGACGCGTCCAGCATCGTGGTCAGGTTGTCCACGAACGGCACCCCGGCGACCGCACCCGCGAACAGCTCCGGGGCCTGGTTCACGACGGCGCCGACCAACAGACCGCCGGCGCTGCCGCCCTCGCAGACCAACGCCTGCGGCGTGGTCCATCCGGTCTCGACGAGGTGCCGGGCCGCCGCGATGAAGTCGCTGAACGTGTTCTGCTTGTGGTCGAGCTTCCCCTGGTCGTACCACCGGCGGCCCATCTCGCCGCCGCCGCGCACGTGCGCGATCGCGAAACCGGCTCCACGGTCCAGCAGCGAGAGCCTGGCGATCGAGAAGTAGGGGTCGATCGAGATCTCGTAGGCGCCGTACCCGTAGAGCAGGAAGGGGATCGGTCCGGCGTCGCGCGCTCCTCGACGGCACACGAGGGAGACGGGCACCTGCTCTCCGTCGGGGGCGGTGGCCCACACCCGGTGCTCCTCGTAGTCGTCCGGGTCGTAGCCGCCCAGGACGGGCGTACGCCGGAGAAGCGTGAGGTCGCGGGTGCGGACGTCGTAGCTGTAGACCGAGGCCGGCACCGCCAGCGTGGTGTAGCCCAGCCGGACCACCGGCTGCTCGAACGAGGGGTTGCCGCCGCTGCCGACGGTGTAGACCTCGTGATCGAACGCGACCAGGTGGTCGTCAGTGACCCCGCCGGCACCGAGCTCGAGGATGCGCAGCTGGGTCAACCCGTCGCTGCGCTGGTGGACGACCAGATGACCGGCGAACGCGTCCACCGACTCCAGCCGCACGGTCGGGTCATGGGGGAGCAGCGGCTGCCAGCCCTGCCGATCGGTCGGGGCGGCGGGGGCGAGGCCGACCTCGAAGTCGGCCCCGGACCCGTTGTGCAGCACCAGGAACACATCGCGCCCGTCGATCACGGCGTGCTCGAGGTGGTACTCGAGCCCCTCCTCGCGGGCCCGGAACAGCTGCCACCCCGCCGCCGGGTCCCGGGCGTCGAGGAAGCGGTACTCGGTCGTGGTCTTGGACCCGGCCGCCACCATCAGGAACCGGTCGGTCCGGCTCCGTCCCACGCCGACCCAGAACCGGGCATCGGTCTCCTGGTAGACGAGCTCGTCCTCGGCCTGCGTGCTCCCCAGCCGGTGCCGCCAGATGCGGTCCGGCCGCCAGGACTCGTCGACGGTGGCGTAGTAGAACTCCCGCCCGTCGGGGCTCCAGGTCACCCCGCCCATCACGCCGGCGATCTCGTCCGGCAGCAGCCGTCCGGCGGCGAGGTCCTTGACTCGCACGGTGTAGCGCTCGTCGCCGGTGGTGTCCACGGAGTAGGCGAGCAGGTCGCCCACCGGGCTCACGCTGGACCCGCCGAGCGAGAAGAACTCATGGCCCTCGGCGAGCTCGTTCAGGTCCAGGAGCAGCTCCTCCCCGGGCAGCGCCGGCTGGTCCGGGTCGCAGTCCACGGCCGGCACCGGCGGCAGCCAGTCGGCGTCGCCGGTCACCGGCACGCGGCAGCTGGCGCCGTACTCCCTGCCCTCGAAGGAGCGCGAGTAGTACCAGTAGCCGCGGTTGCGCGTCGGGACCGACAGGTCGGTCTCCCGGGTGCGGGCCTTGATCTCGTCGAACAGGTCCTGTCGCAGNNTGAGCCCGCCTACCGAGCCCGCTGCTGGCCCCGCTGTCGACCCCGCTGTCGACCCCGTCATCGACCCCGTGATCGAGCGCAGCGTGGACCTCAATGCCGACCTCGGCGAGGGGGTGACCGACGACGCGGCGTTGCTGGCCGTGGTCACCTCGGCCAACGTGGCCTGCGGCTACCACGCCGGGACGCCCGCGATCATGCGTGCCGTGTGCGCCGAGGCCGCCCGACGCGGGGTGTCGGTCGGTGCCCAGGTCTCCTACCTCGACCGGGCCGGGTTCGGCCGGGTGCGGCACGACGTGCCCGCCGCGGTCCTCCGGGAGCAGGTGGCCGACCAGGTCGGGACGCTGTCGCAGGTCGCGGTCATGGAGGGGACCACGGTGCGCTATCTCAAGCCGCACGGCGCGCTCTACCACCGGGTGAGCGTCGACGAGGAGCAGGCGCGCGCGGTGCTCGCCGGCTCGGGCTCGCTCCCGGTGCTGGGTCTGCCGGGAGCGCTCGTGCTGGAGCTGGCGCTCGCGGCGGGGCGCACTGCCCTCCGGGAGGGCTTCCCGGACCGGGGCTATCTGGCGCGTGGGGGACTCGTGCCGCGTGACCGGCCCGGAGCGTTGATCACCGACAGCGAGGAGATCGCCAGGCGGGCGGTGCTGCTGGCCGGCGAGGTCGACTCGGTGTGCGTCCACGGTGACACGCCAGGGGCCGTCGAGCACGCCTGGGCCGTGCGTCGCGCGCTGCTGGAGGACGGCTTCCGACTCGTCGGACTCTGACGCCGTTGTCCACAGCCGTCCGGCCGGAGCTGTGGAGGACGGGACGGCTTCTGTGGATGGTGGAGGTCGTTCTGTGGACGACACGCCGACGCCGCGAAACTCCCTGAAATCTTTCGTCCCACCCCCTTGCGCTCGGGGGAAGCAGAGGCGTAGAACTCTCTCTACCAGCTCCGCTTGCGGGGCCGGGGATCGAGTGGAAACGAAGGTCCATACGGCGGGTTCGCCCGCTGCGCCGAACCGGTGACGGGGGAGGCGGGGCCGGAGGAGAAGCACGATCGACCGGGACGTCACCGAAGCGGTCAAGCCGAGGGGCTCCTGATGCTCATACCATCTGGAGCCCCTCACCCTATTTCGGCACCAGGATGACACAGCCCCTGGCGGCTCGTCGATCGCCCGCTGTCCGGTGACCTCGATACTGGGCGGGTGAGGATCCGCCCCTACGGCGCCGATGCGCTGCTCGTCGAGCTCGACCCCGGTGAGGGGGAGCCGAGCGAGCTGGCATCGTGGGCGCGGCGCGGTGGTCTCGCCCAGGAGGTGGTGCCGGGCGCCGCCACGGTCCTGCTCGCCGGGCTGGTCGAGGCGTCACTGGTCGATCCCGTCATGGCCGAGCGCCGGCTGCAGGGCTGGCGGGGCGCCGGGCCCCCGACGCCGGGACCGATGGTGGAGCTGCCGGTGTGCNNGCCGCCGAGAAGCGGTCTCCACCCATGCCGCCCTGGAGCTCGAGGTGGCGTTCTGTGGGTTCTCGCCGGGCTTCGCGTACGTCTCCGGACTGCCGCCGGAGCTCGCGGTGCCGCGGCTGGAGACGCCGCGGCCACGGGTCCCCGCCGGTGCGGTCGGCATCGCCGAGGCGTGGACGGGGATCTATCCGACCGCCTCACCCGGAGGATGGCGGCTGCTGGGGCACACCGACGTCGCCTTGTGGGACGTCGACCGCGACCCTCCGGCGCTGCTGTCGCCCGGGACCCGGATCACGATCGTGGTGACGCCGTGACGCTCGCGGTGATCCGTGCGGACGGGCTGGTGACGGTGCAGGACCGGGGCCGGATCGGCTACGCCCACCTGGGCGTTCCCCGCGCGGGTCCGTTGGACCGGCCGGCGGCCGAGCTGGCCAACCGGCTGGTCGGCAACGACCCCGCCGCAGCCCTCCTGGAGACCACGATGCTCGGCGTCACGGTGCGCGCG
>CXWJ01038557.1_pt1 | contig 10221 bp, 8 predicted proteins | sample 590841 | NCBI WGS metagenome assembly CXWJ01 (sample SAMEA3498367, study PRJEB10139) | wastewater metagenome | biome: wastewater treatment plant; material: activated sludge | place: Austria | collected 2015-01-21 | reverse complement strand
ACCCCAACCTGCCGATCTTCGGCAACGACGTGGACCTGGGCTGGCGGGCCGCCGCCCCGGGCTACCGCACGATGGTGGTGCCGCAGGCGGTGGTGTTCCACGCGGAGGCGGCACACCGCGGCGTACGACGGACCGGGCTCACCGGCCAGCACACCCACCTCCAGGAGCGACGGGCTGCGCTCTACACCCTGCTCGCCAACTCCCGCGCCGCCGCGCTGCCCTTCCTCCTGGTGCGGCTGGCCGCCGGGACCCTGCTGCGGGTCCTCGGCTTCCTCCTGGTGCGCGCGCCCCGCGACGCCGGCGACGAGCTGGCCGCGCTGTTCTCGCTCTATCTCCGTCCTGGAGAGGTACGACGTGCGCGACGGTCACGCAAGCAGCTGGGCGAGGGCGACCGGTCGCGGGTTCGCTCCCTCCTGGCGCCGCCGTGGCTGCCCTACCGCCATGGTCTGGACTTCGTGAGCGAGATCGTGGTCGCCACCACCCACCAGGCGCAGGACGTGGCCGAGCGTCGCCGGGCCGCGTCGCTGGCCGAGGAGGGTGCGCCGGCGCGCGCCCCTCGCGCCGCCGCCGACGACGAGCTGATCGAGGACACGGGGTGGGCGGCACGCTTCCTCACCAATCCGCGCGCGGTGCTGGCGGCCGTCTTCGTGCTCCTGGCCCTGGCCGGGGCGCGGCCGGCGCTCGGACCGGTCAGCGGTGGGGCGCTGAGCCCGGCCCCGGCGGCGGCGCGCGACTGGTGGCGCCTCTATACCGAGCACTGGCACGCCATCGGGACCGGCAGCGACGCACCCGCGCCGGCGTACCTCCCCTCGCTGGCCTCCCTCGCCTCCCTGCTCGGCGGCAGCCCGAGTGTCGCGGTGACGGCCGTCCTGGTGCTGGCCGTGCCGCTCACCCTGTGGGGAGCCTGGCGCTTCCTGCGGGTGGTCGGTCGCCTGGTCCACCCCCGAGGGGTGTCCCGGTGGGCGCTGCTGATCGGCGCGGCGGCCTACGCCCTGGTGCCGGTCACCAGCGGAGCCTGGGGCGACGGCCGGCTCGGCACCGTGATGACCGCGGCGCTGCTGCCCTGGCTGGCGCATGCCGCTCTCGGCTTCGCCGATCCCGAGCCGGAGCGGCGGTGGCGAGCCGCCTGGCGGACCGGCCTGCTGCTCGCCCTGGCGACCGCGTTCACGCCGTCGCTCTGGTGGCTCGCCGCCCTCCTGGCCCTCCTGGCGCTGCTGGCGATCTGGCGGATCAGCCCGTCCGCGATGCGCGACCGGACGGTGGTCGGCCCGCCGCTGGTCTCGGTCCTGGCGGTGCCCCTGCTGCTCGCCCCCTGGGTGGTGCCGCTGGTGGTGCAGGGACCCCGAGGGGGTCTGCTCCTCGAGACCGGCCGACCGCCGTCGGCCACCCCGGCCCCGGTGGACCTCCTCGTGGGCAGGATCACCGAGCTCGGCATCCCCCCGGCCTGGGGGGCCGTGCTGGGAGGGCTGGCGCTGCTGGCCCTCCTGCCGTCGGCCACGCGGCTCCCCGCCCTCGTCTCCTGGCTGGTCGCCTTGCTCAGCGTCACGACAGCCGTCGCCGTGTCCCACGTGCCCCTCGGACTGGAGGCCGCGGGCGCCTGGGCCGGCGTCGGCGTCTTCTCCGTCGTCCTGGTCGGTGCGTGGGTGACGGCCGCGGTCGTCGGGCTCCCCGCGTTGACGGAGTCCGTCGCCGGCTCGCGGGGCCGGGCTCTGACGGTGGTGGTGGCGGTCGTCGCCGGCGCCCTGCCGGTGATCGGCATCGGCTGGTTCGCCGCCGGAGGCCACGACGTCCTCTCGGCCAAGCCGGACGACGTTATCCCCGCCTACATGGAGCAGAGCTCCGAGCTCGGTCCAGCACACGGCGTGCTGATCCTCGAGGGGAGCCTGGAGGACGGGCTCACCTACACGCTGCGTCGCGGCGACGGCACCACGCTCGGGGAGGACGAGATCCGAGCGCTCACGCCCGAGGACCGCGAGTTCACCGAGACCGTGCAGAGCCTGCTGGCCAACCCCAGGGTCTCGCTGACGAACCGACTCAGCGAACAGGGTGTCGAGTACGTCGTGCTGCGGGCGCCGGCGGACGGGCGGATCGCGGCGAGCCTCGACGCCACCCCGGGGTTGAGCCAGGCCAGCGCAGAGGATCGGGCGACGCGCGCCTGGCAGGTCGAGCAGGCCCTCGACGACGCAGCGCTCACCGGGCCGAGCTCGCTGCCCCGCACCCTCCTGCTGTGGCTCCAGCTGGCGACGGTCGTGGTGGTGCTGGTGCTCTGCGGGCCGACCAGGAGGTCGTCGCGATGAGCACGCCCAGCACCGGCTCCGGCGGTCGGCGCCGCAGCGCGCCCGGGCGGCGGCTGAACGCGCTGGTCCTGCTCGCCGTCCTGGTGCCGCTGCTGGCGGTGGCCGTGGCCTTCGGGCTCCACCAGCCGCAGCTCGGCAGCACGTCGACCGACCCGGTGTCGGCGCCGCTGACGCGCGCCGATCGCGGCTGTCCGGCGGCAGCGCGTGAGCGCGGGCAGGTCGTGGTCGCGAATGCCCACGACGGCGCGAGTGGCGAGGTGGAGCTGAGGACGATGGACCAGGACGCCGAGCCCGAGACTCTCAGCGTTGCGCCGGGGAGCGTCGAGGCCGTCGACACCGGTGCGGCGGTGCTCGTCACCAGCAGCGAGGAGCTGGCCCCCGGCCTGCTGTCGATGCGGGTGAGCGACGGTGACCTGGCCGCGGTCGCCTGTCCGGCGCCCACCGCGGAGACCTGGTTCACCGGCCTCGGTGCCCGCGCCGGCCACGCCTCGGTGATCGAGCTCCAGAACCCCGATGTCGGAGCCGCCGTCGTCGACGTCTCGTTCTTCACCCGGCAAGGCCCGNNCGTGGACCTGGCGCGCACGGTGCCGCGCCGCGGGGACGTGTCCGTCCGGCTGGTGGTGAGTCGCGGCCGGCTGAGCACCACCGTGAGCGACCGTTTCGCGCCGATCGGCTCCGACACCGACACCGTCGACTGGCTGGCGCCCCAGCCGGCGCCGGCCCCTCAGGCGCTGCTCCTCGGGTTGCCTGCGGGGCGTGGCTCGCGCCGCCTCACCCTGACCAACCCCGGCGACGACCAGGCTCGGGTCACCCTCAAGATCGTGACGCCCGACAGCGTCTTCGCACCCGCCGACCTGTCGGAGGTGCAGGTCCGGCCGGGCGCCCTGGTCAACGTGCCGCTCAACCGGATCCTGGCCCGCGAGGTGCGCCAGGGCGCCCTCGGAGTGCTGGTCGAGTCCACTCAGCCGGTGACCGCCGGCCTGACCTCGGTGCTGGGCGGCGACCTGTCCGTCTCGCCGGTCCCGCCGGAGGTCAGCGGCACGGCGGCGACGATCCTGCCCCCGGGGAAGCGAACCGTCGTGATCGCCGGGGCCGCCACCACCGGGCTGGCGACGCTGGTGTTCCGAGACGCCGACGGAGTGACGCTGACCCCGGAGCAGGTCGAGCTGACGCCGGGTCGCGCCTTCGAGGTGGCCGTGCCGGACGGGGCGGCCGTCGCGGTGCTCACCGTCGAGCGGACCACGGCGTCGGCCGTGGTGGTGATCGAGGACGAGGGGTCCGTGGTGCTGCCCTTCATCGTGCCCGACGAGGCCGGTCTGGTGCCGGCCGTGAGACCGGCTGATCGGTGACTACTCCGCGGCGTACCGCGGGTGCACGTCCTCGGGGCTGATGCCGAGCAGCTCGGCCAGCTGCTCGACCAGCACGGTGAAGATGATCGCCTGGAGATCCTGGCGCGTCTCCGAGCGGTGCTCGATCGGCCGTCGGAACAGCACGATCCGGGTGGGCTCCGCGCCGGTGCCGCGCACCAGTGACGAGAGCGGCACCGTGCCGGCGGCCCAGTCGTCGGGGAGGGAGGGCACCTCTTCGACGGCGTACTCCACCAGCCCGAGCCGATCGCCCCAGCGGACCTCCAGATCCGCCACGGCGGCCAGGGCGAGCTCGTCGAAGCGCTCCCGGCCGGTGTCGGTCTCGGGCTGGCCGGGGCGACGCGGCAGCACCGCAGGCCCGCGCATGCCACGCCCGCGGCGGTCCCGGTGACGAGACCGCGAGGTCGTCGTCGCCAGAGGCGCCCCGTCGGGCGCCGACACCGTCTCCACACCGCGAGCCTAATCGGGACTCTCGGGGTCGGCGGGTACGGTCGCCACGTGAGTTCCACCCGACGCTGTTCGCGGACCGCCTGCGGTCGACCCGCGATCGCCACGCTCACCTATGTGTACGCCGACCAGACGGCCGTCCTGGGACCCCTCGCCCTGCACGCCGAGCCGCATGCCTACGACCTGTGCGAGTCCCACAGCGAGAGGCTCTCCGCGCCGCGCGGCTGGGAGGTGATGCGCCTCGCCCCGGATCCCTCGCTCGCCGGGCCCACCAGCGACGACCTGCTCGCGCTGGCCGACGCCGTCCGCGAGGCCGCACGCCCCGCGCCCCCGGTCGACTCCCGACCGACTCCTGCAGCGGAGCACGGTCGTGAGGTCGCCCGGCGTGGTCACCTGCGCGTCCTCACCACCGAGTGACCGCGCCCCGGACCCTGCCGGTGCTCGTCTAGGCTGCCGTCATGAACCTCGACCCGGCCCTGCTCGAGATCATCGTCTGCCCCGACTGCCACGGCCCGCTGACGCCGACGGGCGAGGAGCTCGTCTGCGGCGACTGCGGTCTCGCCTATCCCGTTCGCGACGACATCCCGGTGCTGCTCGTGGACGAGGCTCGGCGCCCGGGCTGAGTCCGGGATGAGCTGGTTCGACGACTCGCGGCTGGACGACCCGGCCGTCCTCGAGATCGCAGACCCGGTGCTGCGCCGGATGGCGGAGGCCGGGGCCCGGGTGCGCCGCGAGGCGACGGACGCGGCAGCGGCCATCCACGACGGGGTGACCCGCGGCCTCGAGCAGGGGCGCCCGCGGGCGGTCATCGCCGCAGGACCCGACTCTCGGCTGCTCCGGGCGGTGCTGGAGCCGTGGTGTCCGGTGCCGTTCGTGGCGTGGCCGGCCGCGGGCCTGCCCGGCTGGGCGGGGAGCCTGGACCTGGTGGTCGTGCTCGCGCCGTCGGGCACCGACCCCGGCACCGCGTCCGCCGCCGCCGAGGCCGTACGCCGTGGCTGCCAGGTGGTGGTGGCCTGCCCGCCGCACTCGATGGTGGCCGAGCATGCCGCGGGACGATGGAGCACCGTGCTGCCCACGGTCACCGGGGACCAGCTGGCCACCGCGGTCGTGATGCTCGACTACCTCGACCGGGTGGGCCTCGGTCCGCGCGCCGATGCCGAAAGCGTGGCGGGTGCCCTCGACGAGGTGGCGGCCGCCTGCTCGCCCTACCAGGACCTCGCGGTCAACCCCGCGAAGATCCTCGCGATCGCCCTGGCAGACACCAGCCCGGTGGTGTGGGGCGGATCGGTGCTCGCGGCTCGTGCGGCCCGGCGAGTGGCGGAGTCGATCCGCCGGGCCAGCGGCCGATCCGCCATCGCGGGCGACGCCGAGCACCTGTTGCCGGTCCTGGAGGCCGCCCGCCGCCGCGACGTGTTCGACGACCCGTTCGCCGACGGCGCGAGCACCCCTCGGCCGCTGCTGCTGGTCCTGGACGACGGCTCGGAGGAGGCCGTGGTCCGCGAGCAGCGGGGCCGCCTGCAGTCGGTGGCCGTCGAGCGGGGGATCCGGGTGGAGGCGGTGACGACGGGCGCGGCGACGGAGGTGGCCCGTTACGCTTCCCTGGTCCTCACCGGGAGCTACGCCGCGGAGTACCTCCGGCTGGGCCTGGTCAGCGACGGAGCCGACGAAGGGGAGGGTCGATGAGCGCCGGACTCTTCGGTCTGCTGGACGACATCGCTGCGCTCGCGAAGATGGCCGCCGCCTCGATCGACGATGTCGGGGCGGCCGCCGGCCGGGCCAGCGCCAAGGCCGCGGGGGTCGTCGTGGACGACACCGCGGTCACGCCGCAGTACGTCCACGGCGTCGCCGCCGAGCGAGAGCTGCCGATCGTCAAGAAGATCGCCAGGGGGTCGATCCGCAACAAGCTGCTGCTGATCCTGCCCGGCGCGATGCTGCTCAGCCAGTTCCTGCCCTGGCTGCTCACCCCGATCCTGATGATCGGCGGCACCTACCTGTGCTACGAGGGAGCCGAGAAGGTCTACGCGCGGGTCCGCGGCCACCACATGGACGAGGGGCCGCTGGCCACCGAGCGCGGCCCGGAGGCCGAGGCGCAGCTGATCAGCGGCGCCATCCGCACCGACCTCATCCTCTCGGCCGAGATCATGGTGATCGCCCTCAACGAGGTCGCCGAGGAGCCGTTCTTCACCCGCGCGGCGATCCTCGCGGTGGTCGCGCTGGCCATCACCGCGCTCGTCTACGGCGTCGTCGCGCTCATCGTGAAGATGGACGATGTCGGGCTCCACCTGGCCGGGCGCACGTCGGCCGCGAGCCAACGGATCGGCATCGGCTTGGTCAAGGCGATGCCGAAGGTGCTCGCCACGATCTCGGTCGTCGGCGTGGCGGCGATGATCTGGGTCGGCGGACACATCGTGCTCAACGGGTTGGAGGAGCTGGGCTGGCACGCTCCGGCGGACGTGGTGCACTACCTCGAGGAGGCGGCCCATGACCTCGTCCCGGCGTTCGGAGGGGTGCTGGGGTGGTTGGCGGGGACCGCTGCTGCAGCGGCCTTCGGCCTGGTGCTGGGCGGGATCGTGGTGGCGCTGCTGCACGTCGTACCGTGGCCCCGGCGCAGCGCCGGCGCCTCTCACTGACGTCGAGGATTCTTCCTCCCGAAGCCCCCGGGTCTAACCTGTTGCGACGCGGTGCGGGCCGTGCCGCGGAACACACCCGGAGGAACGCCCACCATGGATTTCAAGGTCGCTGATCTGGCTCTGGCCGACTACGGTCGCACGGAGATCACCCTCGCCGAGCACGAGATGCCGGGCCTGATGGCCATGCGCGCCCGCTACGCCGAGAGCAAGCCGCTGACGGGCGCACGGATCGCCGGGTCGCTGCACATGACCGTGCAGACGGCGGTGCTGATCGAGACGCTGGTCGCCCTGGGCGCCGACGTCCGCTGGGCGTCGTGCAACATCTTCTCCACCCAGGACCACGCCGCCGCCGCTGTTGCGGTCGGCCCGCAGGGCACCGTCGAGGAGCCGGCCGGGGTCCCGGTGTTCGCCTGGAAGGGCGAGACGCTGGAGGAGTACTGGTGGTGCACCCAGCAGATCCTGACCTGGGGTGCCGGCGAGGACGGCGCGGAGATCCGCCCGAACATGATCCTCGACGACGGCGGCGACGCGACCATGCTGGTCCACCTCGGTGTCGAGGCCGAGAAGACCGGCGTGGCGCCCGACCCTGCCACCGCGGGCTCGGCCGAGCAGCGGATCGTGTTCTCCGTGGTCGCCGCGTCGCTGGCCGAGTCGGCCGACCGCTGGACCAAGGTCGCCAACGAGGTCAAGGGCGTCACCGAGGAGACCACGACCGGCGTCCACCGGCTCTACGAGATGATGAAGGAAGGCACGCTGCTCTTCCCGGCCATCAACGTCAACGACTCCGTCACGAAGTCCAAGTTCGACAACAAGTACGGCTGCCGCCACTCGCTGATCGACGGCATCAACCGCGCCACCGACGTGCTGATCGGCGGCAAGGTCGCGGTGGTGTGCGGCTACGGCGACGTCGGCAAGGGCTGCGCGGAGTCGCTGCGCGGTCAGGGCGCCCGGGTCGTGATCACCGAGATCGACCCGATCTGCGCGCTCCAGGCGGCCATGGACGGCTACCAGGTCACCACGCTCGAGGACATCCTCCCGCTGGCCGACATCGTGATCACCGCGACCGGGAACCGGGACGTGGTCACCTCCGAGCAGATGAGCCGGATGAAGCACCAGGCGATCGTGGGCAACATCGGCCACTTCGACAACGAGATCGACATGGCGGGGCTCGAGTCGTGGCCGGGGATCACCCGCAAGACCGTGAAGCCGCAGGTCGACCTGTTCACCTTCCCGGCGGGCAACAGCGTGATCGTGCTCTCCGAGGGGCGGCTGATGAACCTCGGCAACGCCACCGGCCACCCGTCGTTCGTGATGTCGAACTCCTTCACCAACCAGGTGCTGGCCCAGGTCGAGCTGTTCACCAGGACCGAGGACTACCCGGTCGGCGTCTACGTGCTGCCCAAGCACCTCGACGAGGAGGTCGCCCGTCTGCACCTCGGCTCCCTGGGCGTCACCCTCACCGAGCTGACCACCGAGCAGGCCGACTACCTCGGCGTGCCGCTCTCGGGGCCCTACAAGCCCGACCAGTACCGCTACTGAGACCCGGCGCGGTGACACCCCGGCGCCACCCGGCGGCGGTGCATCCGACCGGTCGGCTGGCAGACTGGGCGCCATGACAGCGGGCTTCACCACACCGGCATCCGACCCCGTCGCCCGGGGTCGGATCCTCGTGGTCGACGACGACGCCTCTCTGGCGGAGATGCTGGGCATCGTGTTGCGCCAGGAGGGCTTCGACTCGCGCGCCTGCGCCCGCGGCGACGAGGCGATGTCCGCGTTCCGCGACTACCACCCCGACCTGGTCCTGCTCGACCTGATGCTGCCCGGCAAGGACGGCATCGACGTGTGCAAGGAGATCCGCGCCGAGTCCGGGGTCCCGATCGTGATGCTCACCGCCAAGGGCGACACCGTCGACGTGGTGGTGGGGCTCGAGTCCGGCGCCGACGACTACATCGTCAAGCCGTTCAAGCCCAAGGAGCTGGTGGCGCGCATCCGGGCCCGCGTACGCCGGCTGCCCGAGCACGGCGCGGACGTCCTCAAGATCGGCGACCTGGTGATCGACGTCGCCGGCCACGCCGTCACCCGGGGGGACGACCCGGTCAATCTCACTCCGCTGGAGTTCGACCTGCTGGTCTGTCTGGCGCGCAAGCCGTGGCAGGTCTTCACCCGGGAGGTCCTGCTCGAGCAGGTCTGGGGCTACCGCCACGCGGCCGACACCCGGCTGGTCAACGTCCACGTGCAGCGGCTGCGCTCCAAGGTCGAGCACGACGCGGAGAAGCCCGAGATCGTGGTCACCGTGCGGGGAGTCGGCTACAAGGCCGGGTCGGTCTAGGCCTGATCCATGGCGGGCCCCCTGCTTCCCCAGGCTGCGGCGCGGTGGCTGACGTTCTGGCGTCGCTCCATCGCGGCGCGTGTCGTCGCGAGCACCGTCGTCCTCTCGGCGCTGGTCTCCACCGGCGTCGGGTGGTTCCTGCTCCAGCAGACCCGGGAGGGTCTGCTGGCCCAGCGCGTCGACGTCGTCGTGGCCGAGGCGGGCGCTGAGACGGCCGCTGCCCGCACCCGCATGCAGGGGGTGCCGGGCACCAATGTCGACGCTGCCGGCCAGCGTCGCGACCTGTTCGACCCGATCCTCGAGCGCGGCCGGGTCCGTGGGTTCGACGTGGTCCTGGTCGGTCCGGGCGCGGAGGTCGACGCGGCCGACGTCCCGGTCCAGACGGTGTCGACGCCCGGGCTGAACCTGACCGAGAGCCTGCCGCCGGCGCTGCTCGAGCACTTCCGGGACTCGAGCACCACGGCCTGGTCCTACGCCCAGATCAGCCGTGCCGGCGAGGCCGCGGTGCCCGGTGTGGTGGTGGGCTCGCGGGTCCGGCTGCCGGCCGACGACGGCGTCTACACGCTCTACTACCTGTTCCCGTTGCAGGACCAGCAGGAGACGCTCGCGTTGGTGACCCGAGCGATGCTGACGGCCGCCGTCCTGCTGCTGGTGCTGGTGGCCGTGCTCACCTGGCTGGTGACCCGCCAGGTGGTGACGCCGATCCGGATGGCTCGCCGGGTCGCCGAGCGTCTCGCGGCGGGGCAGCTGCAGGAGCGGCTGCGGGTTCGCGGGGAGGACGACCTGGCCCGGCTGGCGACCTCGTTCAACCAGATGGCCTCGAACCTTCAGCGACAGATCCGGCTGCTGGAAGAGCTCAGCCGGGTCCAGCGGCGCTTCGTGTCCGACGTGTCCCACGAGCTGCGCACCCCGCTGACCACGGTGCGCATGGCCAGCGACGTCCTGCACGACGCCCGCGACGACTTCGACCCGGCCACGGCGCGAGCGGCCGAGTTGCTCCAGACCGAGCTCGACCGCTTCGAGGGCCTGTTGGTGGACCTGCTGGAGATCAGCCGCTTCGACGCCGGTGCGGCCGTGTTGGAGACCGAGGACGTGAACCTCACCGACGTCGCCCAGCGGGTCGCCGCGGCCACCGCGCTGCTCGCCTCCCA
>CXWJ01033634.1_pt1 | contig 10225 bp, 13 predicted proteins | sample 590841 | NCBI WGS metagenome assembly CXWJ01 (sample SAMEA3498367, study PRJEB10139) | wastewater metagenome | biome: wastewater treatment plant; material: activated sludge | place: Austria | collected 2015-01-21 | reverse complement strand
CTAGAGTAGCTCGGTCGCCGCGGCGACCAATCGCTGGGGTGTCTATACAGAGCCATGGGCAGGATGGGCGGCGCTGCGGAATTCGGCATGGCCACTCCGAGCAGCCATGGCACCCCGGAGCCGGGCGACGGACAGGAATGTCCGTCCTACGGCCAGCCCCCGCGAACAATCGGAACCTTGCTGCGTAGCACCCGTACCGAGATGTTATGGACAGCCCCCGCCAATAGGTGTTACGTGCCTGCTGAGCCGACAACAGCCGCTGAAACGACCGCTGTATGCCGGCGCTGCGCGCCCGCGGTGCGGACGAATGGAGCGGCCATCAACGGCTGGCGTCTGAGTTGCCCGAATTGCGAGCGACCGCTGCTTTCGGATGCGACGGTGAGAGAAATCGAACAGCTTTCCGACGGCGATCGCTATGCCTTGGCGAGCGCCCTTGGCGAGCCACTTCTTGCCCAGCTTTCGGAACTTGCCCATGATTTGCGGGTGAGCACGATGGGTGAAATGGTTGCCGGGCTTGCCCATGAGCTAAATCAGCCCCTTTTTGCAATATCGAATTACGCTCGCACCTGTCAAAACTTGCTGCGCAACCAACCGGGCGCGCCGGCCGACTTGGAAAGCATCGCAGATCGCCTGGTCAACCAGGCGATCCGCGCCGCGGATATTGTCCGGCGCCTGCGGCGTTTCGTGAGCCGCCGAGAGCCTCGTCGCACGCGGCTCGACGTCAATCAACTTGTGCGCGAAGTCGAGCAACTCATGCTATTCCATGCCAAGCGTTTTTCGATTCGCATGGAGGTGGAGTTTGCTGATTCGCTTCCGCCCGTGCTCGGAGATTCGCTCCTCATCGAGCAGGTCTTGGTGAACCTCGTGCGCAACGCATTCGAGGCCATCAACGAGAACAAGACGGCCGACGCAAGGGTCACGTTGCGGACCGCCGTGGCAGACGACGATTTCATTGAAATTACCGTCTCCGACAGCGGTCCGGGCTTTGGGACCGCGCCGCTTGAGCATATCTTCGATGCATTTTATACGACCAAGCCAAGCGGCATGGGTTTGGGGCTGGTGATCAGCCGGTCGATTGTCCAGGCGCACGGCGGGGCGTTAGCCGCTTCGCAAAATCCAGCGGGAGGCGCTGTCTTTTGCATTACTCTACCCGTTCTTCGTGAGGAATTTTCGAAGTGAAACCTACGGTTTTTATTGTGGACGACGATGCCGATGCGCTCGACTCGCTTGCGTGTCTACTGAAGTCAATCGACTTGGATGTAAAGTCGTATCAATCTCCGTCGAGTTTTCTACAGGAATATGATCCCAGCCGGCCCGGCTGCATCGTTCTGGACGTGCGGATGCCGGAGCTCAGCGGCCTTGAATTGCAGTTGGAGTTGAATCAGCGGGGCGGGTCGCCACCCGTGATTATCATTACCGGGCATGGTGACGTGCCGGTGTGCGCGGCCGCTTTTCGCGCAGGGGCATTCGACTTCATCGAAAAGCCGGTGAACCCGCAATTGTTGTTGGGGCGAATTCAACGTGCCATCGAACAAGATCTGGCACGCCGTCGCGGTCAAGAACACTTGGCCGAGCTGCATTCGAGGATTGCACGCCTCACACCGCGCGAGCGGGAAGTGATGGAGATGATAGCTTCTGGCCAGACGTTGAAGCAGATTGCCTCAGCGCTGGAGATCAGCATTCAGACCGCGTCGAAGCATCGGGTGCGCGTGCTGGAGAAGATGGAGGTTACGACTGACGTTGCACTAGCGCGACTGGCGATGCCGATGGAACCCATCAATCAACTAGCATCTGTATAAGCAAATCGTGAGGCACGAACTTCTGCCGGAAGGGCAATGCGAAATATTCGCATAGGAGTGAAATGACTTCGCATTCTTGTATTGATTGTCGTTGCTGGCCGTGGTTCGCGGACGAAATTTTCGCAGTGGATTTCCGGCTCAAACGCAAGATAATATTGCGTACATGCATACGACTATCGCTCGTCATATCGTCACAATCATTGGCCGTACCGCCGTCGCGCTAGCGCTGTGGGCTGCCGCGCCTCTTGAGGCAGGTGAGACCGTCGTCGAGGCGGAAGCGGTTGCAACGACCGATGCGGAATCTTTTAGAAAAACCGAGCCGTTTCGGCAATGCGTGCGGCATGGTCAGTTGCATTATGGCTCGCACACACCGGGACAGTGTACTGGTCTTACTACTTTTTGCGGCCACTCAGGGCGGCGTTTGTCGCCCGATCTACTAGCGCCCCTTCGCTGTTAGGCGCTTTCGCACGGTGCATCGCGGCCCCGAATGAGTATTGGCTCTGGCGGTAGAGTCTTGCCGTTCGCAAAAGTCGAAACGCACAGACTCTAGCGGTCTGTTTCGAATGCGAGGGTCCACGTTCGGTCCGCATCGTTCTCATACTCAGACCTTTTTAAGAAATCTCTCTGCGCCTATGGCGCAAATGTTGCGCCAGCACTTCGCGCATTGATTGGTTGTGCTTTTATCGAAAAAACGAAACAGGACGAACTGCCATGTGGGAACGCTTAAAATCCTTTAATAAGATTTTTGATTGCCGTTTCGAGGATCTCACGCGTAAAGATTGGCCGAAAGTCGTCTATCGCGACTTCAGCGCCGGCCTGATCGTGGCCATGACCGCGATCCCGATGGCGATGGGTTTTGCCATGGCGATGGGTTTGCGTCCAGAACAGGGGATCATCGCCGGCGCGGTCGCTTGCATGGTCGGCCGAACCTGGGGCGGTTCGAAGTATCAGGTTTACGGCCCCACGGCCGCGTTCATTCCGGTGGTGGCCGCGCTCATGACCAAATACGGCGAAGCGGGCGGAGGCACATTCGAAAGCGCCCATGGCTTTCTAGTTCTTTGTTCGATCGTAGCCGGCGTGATTTTGATGATCATGGGCCTCGCCGGGCTCGGCAAATACGCCAAGATGGTCCCGAATTCGATTGTTGTAGGTTTTACGATCGGGATTGCCGTGACCATCGCCGTCGCGAACCTCGGTGAAGCGCTGGGCTACGAGCAGGACGTGGATGGCAATCTGCTCAACAAGCTCAAGATCATCGTGGCGAACTCGCATGAATTCAACGTTTATGCTTTCTTTCTGGCCGCGCTGACATTCTTCATGACCCGTTGGCTACTGAAGATATCCGTATTCATACCGGGTCCGCTGCTTGCTCTTGGCACTGCTACGCTGCTTTCGGCTACCGTGTTCGCCGGCACGGGAGTCGCCGTCGTCAAAGACAAATTCGGCCAGATCCCGACTGACTTTTTTGTCTTCACGCCGCCGTCGCTTCCCGGCACGGCGCCAAGCGTTTGGCTCGATTTGGCATACTTCGTTGTCGCCATCGTATTCGTATCCGGAGTGGAGAGCCTGCTTTGTTCTTCAATGGCCGACCGGCTTGCCAACAATCGCAAGACGCCCTTCAACCCGGACAAGGAATTTTGGGGACAAGGATTGGTGCAAATCATCACTCCTCTCATCAACGGCTTTCCTTGCACCGGCGCTCTCGCGCGCACGGCGACGAGCATCAAAGCGGGAGCGGTGACGCCGCTTGCGGGTTACTTCAAAGGCGTTCTCAAGCTCGCGATGGCTTACTACATCGCTCAGTATCTGGAGATCGTGCCGATGGCCTGCATCGGCGGCATTCTCCTGTGGGTTGCCAGCAACATGATCAAGCCAGGCGAGATCGTTGAGGTTTGGCGTCATAGCCGGTTCCATGCGGCTCTGATGATCTATACGGCCGTCATGGTGCCGATGACCGACTTCCTGACCGGCGTTTTGTCAGCCCTCATTCTGTATGGCGTGTTCTATCGCTTCTTCGATTCAACCCACGAATCGGGGGATCGCGACGCGACCTCAGACCGCGAGAAGCCCGAGCGCCATGCCGAGGCGCCACAAAAGAAGTTGCCGGCCGCAGCGGCGACCGCAACGTAAGGCTCGCCTACCGTTGGCCACACACAGCACACTTTCGAGGTAGTATCATGTTCCAATTTCAACGTATCCTCGTTCCGCTCTCGATGACGCCGGCCGATGCCGGCCTCCTGCGTTACGCGTCACTCATTGCAAATCTCGGCGTCACTGCAGAAATTCGGTTCGTTCACGTCGTCACGCCGGCGCAGTCGGAATNNCAGTCGGAATCTACGCTAAAAACCCCGAGCGATTTGCGTCGCGAGATGCAGGCCGAAGTGAACCGGCATTTCAAAGCGCCGGATGAGGCAATTGTGGAATGTCATGTCGTGGAAGGCGCCCGCATCGACGGGATCGTCGAATTCTCGATCGAGCACAAGGCCGACCTGATCGTACTTGGCCACCGCAATGCGCGCTGTGGAAGGCGCACGCTTGCCCAGCGGTTGGCGATGATCACTTCGAGCTCCGTGTGGAGCGTGCCGGAGGGCTCACCTGACCGTATCGAGCGGATACTTGCTCCGATCGATTTCTCCGAACATTCGGGGGACAGCCTGGCGGCCGCGGCAGCGCTCGCGAGGCTTTTGGGGATCGATTCGCTAGAAGCGATTCATGTCTTTTTCGATCCTTCTGCAATTCGCTATGACGAACGGGTCGACGAGATTCGCGGCGAGGAACAACGTGCATTCGACCAATTCCTGGCTGATGTCAACACGCTTGGCGTGCATGTGCAGCCGACGTTCAGCGAAAGCAACCAACCGGCCGACGAAATCATCCGCCGCGCAAATCAAACGCACTCCGATTTGATTGTCATGAGCACGCGGGGCCGCAGCACTGCGGCCGCTATATTACTAGGCAGCGTCACTGCGCAAACGATTGGCGAAGCGCCAATGCCCGTGCTGGCCATCAAGCACTACGGCGCACATTTGAATTTATTCGAAGCGCTGCGTGCGAGTCGTTTCTGGTCTCGGCCGAACGCCCAGACGAACTAAACCGCACTTGTGAGAGACCTCACCGTGAATCACTCCATCACTCACGTCATGGTGCTCGTTGATCCCGACGTTGATTCGCTGGCGACGCAGCTTGCCGCGGTTCGATTGGCATCTGGAAGTGGAGCGCTGGTTACACTGCTTCACATCGACGAGCGATACGCTCGAATTCAAGCAACTTCGCAACTTGATGCGATTGAGAATCTTCACCGTGTACTTTTCATACCGCGCGACGAGGCGATCCAGAGTCCGACGCACTCCGAAGTTCCATATCGTAGAGCGATCAAGCGACTCCATGAGATGCGAGATCAGTTGATAGCCGTCGGTCCAGAAGACGTGCACATTCGAGTCGCGTATCGCCGCGGGGAAGCGCAAAGCGAAGCATCGGCATTTATCGATGAAGCGGGCGTGGACGTCGTCTTCATTCAATCGCCTGTATCCTGCCGCAGCACAACTCTTCGTCGACTCGCTAGAACCCTGCACCAGCACTGTGCGTGCCAGATTCAAACTGTTCATCCGCCAAACCTTAGGAGCAATAATCGCAATTCGTTTGTGAGCGATTGGTGGAGCTCCGTCATTGCGCCCTGGCGCAAACTGAGCCGACCTGCGTGATCGCTCCCAAAGGGGAGGCTACCTGCGTAGTCGTCGGCGATCGCGACGAGCGAGGAAGCTGGCCTTAGCAAGGGTGAATGATTTTGCCCTGCCGCCATCTCGTTTACCGATTCAGCCTTCCAATTGCGCACGGGCGCAGCGGGGGAAGACGACTCGCAGCGGGATGCTTGCGGCTGCTTGGGCGTGGTGGAGAATTTCAGTATAGGTCAACCTTTGCGCATCATCGGCAAGAGGCACGTGTTCGTGCAGCAAGACGACCCCCGTCTCCGCGCCGAGCCATGAGAGATCGCAGAGGCACTCTTCCAGCGCATCCCAGTTAAAGCCGAAATAAGGCGGAAACTTTAGCCCCGTTGCTAAGGCTTGGAGAAGATCGTGCTTGCGGCGGAGCCGCCCCGGCAAGCGAACGACTCGCCACGCGGGCGCGCGAAAGCCAGTCAGGTCGCTGACGAATTCAAATTTGGGAACTGACGGGGCAGGCATGATCATTGTATCCGGCGAAAGGATCGGTAATGGTCGGGCGTGTAGTAGACTTCTCCCTCTTGCCCCAGCACCAGCCGCTGCGCTCCGGGCCCGCCGACGCCAGGAGTCGGCTGCACGAATTCGTGATAATAGCCTGGCGGCTTGGCGGGCAGGCGACGTTCACGGTTCTGAAAGACGCTGCCATCGTTAGGAAACCGCAACCGTTCTCCTCTAGCGATGCGTTTCAGAGTAGGAGCAAGATCGACGTCCCCGCGATAAACGACGCGGCGGTTTTCGTCCTTAATGCTCACATTGCGGATGAGCAAAGGATTTTCGCCGTCGCGACTCTGCTCCATCGCGGGCTTTCGCGAAGAACGAGACGGACCGGGCGGGGAGGAGGGTTCGCTCTGGCCGCCGCGATTTTTCTCCGCCCGATTTTCGACTGTGGCAGTGGGCCGATCGTTGGCCTGCTGGCGTTCGGACGCCTGAGAATTGCGCGGTGGCAGTCGGTCCTGCAGCGATCCATTGCCGCCCGCACGGAAATGGTTGAGCGCGGCGAATAGCAGCAACAATCCGGCGTAGAAGGCGATCACGGTCCAGCGGGGATGCCGGCGCTGCGACGAACCTGAGGGCCTGGATTCGGGAGGACGCATGGCGAATTCAAGGCACTTGAGGGATGCCAGTTTCAGTTGAGACGGAGGGCGGTTTGGGGGTGGGAAGATGTCACTATAACAGGTGGCGGGCGTGTGTCGCGGTTGTCGGAGCGGGCTGGCCTGTTGTGGACAGGGGTATCGATGAGGGGCGTTCCGCGTACCGTGGCCGAGCCCGAAATCTATGATGTTTGCCAGCCGTTGGCAGGTCTACAGCCCCTCTTTCCGCCATTTCCCCCATATTGCGTTTGGCCGGGATTCCACTACAATCTGGGCGTGTGTTTGGCCCCCGCCAGGCGGTAAGGCTTGCCCGATCGAACTCGTTAGCCACCTCTTTATTGGAGTGTTTCCCATGAAAGCGCGCTGGATTGTGTTTGCTCTCTGTGGTGCGGTGCTATTGGTTGCAGGTCAATTCACGGTGGCCAAGGATGAACCGGCGGCCAAGAAATTCGCGGCGACTTGTCCTGTGTCAGGCCAGCCAGCGGTTGAGTCGGCGGTTGTCGAGATCGCTAGCGGCGAGAAGGCCTACTTCTGCTGCGAGAATTGCCCGAAGGCTTACAAGGCGAACCCTGAGAAGTTCGCGCTGCAAGTGAGCCGCCAGTTACTAGAGACGGGGCAGATCGTACAGGTGGCATGCCCTATCTCGGGCAAGCCGGTGAACAAAGAAGCGACGGTCGAAGTCGGTCAAGCGAAGGCGGGCTTCTGCTGCAAGAATTGCCTGGCCAAGTATAACGCCGCCGATGACGAAGGAAAGCTGAAGTGCTTGTTCGCGGACGAGAAGAAGGGCTTCACTCACCAAACCATGTGCCCCGTCAGCGGAAAACCAATCAACCCAGAAGCCTCTGCAGAATATAAGAACGAGAAGGTGTATTTCTGCTGCCCAGGATGCCCCGACGCCTTCAAAGCCGATCCCGACAAGTACCTCGCGAAGCTGCCACAATTCGCCAAAGACAACGAGGCGAAAAAGTAAAGGCTGCGTGAGTTCGAAGATTCCGCGACTCGACTTATATCACTAGCTATTGACGGCTCTTCGCTCGTGCTGAGCGGAGAGCCGTTTTTGTTGGTACGGTGCGATTTGCGATCGGGTAACAGATGAGCGGCTTTTCAGTTCAAATAGAGCGTGGAAATCGGTTGATGAGAAAAGTGTGGTTTGTTTCGTGGCGGTTTATAAATACTGGACGGCAGAGCCAGGGAGTTACTTGTGCGGGTGGCTGCGATTTAATCTGCTACACTTTGTGCTGAGGCGAGAAGCTGGTTGGGGCCAAAGTTATGCGCGACGTCGTTCCATTCGTGTCACTTTTTGTCGGCGGCGCATTGCTGTTTTACGGTGGACTCCCGGTGTGGCATGCGCTGATCGTCTGGAACGGCATGATGCACAAAGGCAGCATTGAACTGCATGAGATGGACGATTGGAATGAATGGGCTTTTGCACCACGATTCACCGTTTCCGCGGCAACTGGTGCAGTGTTGCTGGTGGTGGGCGCAGTGGGCTTACTCCAGAATAGACAGCGCCACTTACGTAGCAACGGAAATCTCGACTCCAACGACGTCCAAGTCAGAATGCTACAAGAGTTTTGGGATTGGCTCACCAAGGAACGTTACTAGGGCTACCACCAGCGCGTCATCAGCAAGTTTTGGTGCTGACAAAGCCGGTCGTTATTCGGCATAGCTCAAGCCGACGGCGGCGAGGCAGCTTTGTAGTCGCTTCGGTATACCGGAGGCGCGGTGGGCAAGAGACCCGCGCACAGCAAGTTGCGCACTTTGACCCGTGGAGCGCTCAGAAGCCGAGCGCGGCGGCGATTAGAGTGCCGGCGACGATTACGGTCCAGATCCAGAGCAGCACCGATTGAATGCCGTTGGCGAAGTACCAGTGCATGGGGGCGGGCATCGGCAGGCCGGCAGCTTTGCGCTTGCGAGCGATGTCTTTGACGATCAGCAGCGAAGCGACGAGCGCGCCAAGAAGGCCGACGCCGCAGATGATAAGGAGCTGCGTGGTCGTGTTGAGGCCGCCTCGCTTGTTGCCATTGCGCATCAGAGCCTTCGCGCCCAGGAATAAGCCGACGAGGCCCCCGCCGCCGATCTTGCCGGCGGCGGACAACCAGCCAGTCCAGGGATCGGCGGGGTCGCACGCCGCGGGTTGGCCCGATTGGTTGAGGAGCGCGCTCACGTCCGCTTGCGACGCGGTAGCCGCCGGAGATTGAACAGGCGGGATGGTGAGTCGCTCGCCGCACGAACACAGGGCACTTTTGCCGGCTAGTTCGTCGTGAACGCGGTAGGCCTGCTGGCAGGCGTCGCATTCGAATTCGATACTCATGTCGACCTTCCCTTTGATTCGCCGGCAATCTCCTGGCGATTATGCGTGAAGGGGAGGGAAAAGAGAAGCGGAGGGAGGCTGCTTAGCACTGGGTACGGAGTACAGAGTACCGGTTTGCCAACATGTTTCCAAGCTTTTCTCATTCCTGACGCGGCTGGTTTTCTCGAACGCGCTTTTTTGCCTCCAGCAGGCGGGAAGTAAAGTCTGGCGACTGGGAAGTGTCCTCTACTGCGATGACTGATGTCACTGGTGGCGTCGCCGGTTCAGCAGGCGCTGTCGTGGGATCGAAGGAAGATTCGATCCGCGCCGCTTCAAAGCGTGCCGCGATGCTGGCCTTCGATTGCTTCAGCCGTTCCATGCGCGGCAGCGGCGCTTCCGCCAGTGCGGGCCGCCTAAAGAACGGCAGCCAGGCGAGTAGCCGCGGCAACCACTCCCAGGAAATTACGACGCGGCGGCAAAACACGTCGCCCAAAAACGCCACGCTGGCCGCCAGCAAGACGATGGGCCACATGGCGTCGTGCGTTTTTACGGGCGGCAAATCGCGGCGGAAGACGTCGGTTGCCAGCAAGGTTTCTTTGTCTGTCAGGCCTTTGGACGAAGTGATTACTCGGCCACGGGTGCCATTTTTCGGTACGCCTTCGGCCAGGGTGAACATCAACGCATCGTTGCTTTCCAGTTCGTCAAACTCGGTCGTGCGCGTGATGTGCACCGCGGCTCGCAGGGGGGCCGCTCCTTTGCCGGCGTCCACGGAGAGGTAATAGTTACCGGGTTTACTGGCCTCGATTTTTCCGACATAACGTCCTGGCGCTGCCTGTGTGACGTCGAAATCTGCCGCTTCGCCATGGGGGGCGATGGCCGTGCCGCGGAGGTTCAAAAAGTTTACTCGGGCGTCTTCCGGGTTGAGAGCGTTGATGACGACTTGGATTTCTCCCTCGTGCTCGCCGGCTGTCATCATCAAGGTTTCGTTCGTATCGTGACTGCGCATCGACCAGCGCATGAGCTGGAGCATGAGTTTTTCGTAGCTTTCCCACTCTGGCCAGGATGTTGCCCAGCGCTGGCCGACGTCGGTGGTGAGCACGGCCGCACGGCCCAGGCCATACTGCCAGGTTGCCAGGATCGTACTATTGGGCTGCGGCTGGCGGGGCGTGGAGAGGAGGACTTCCACGAGCGGGTCTTTCTTGACGGTTGTCAGGACAAATCCGGTGACGGGCGGCAGATCGGTGATCCCGGCCAAGACTTCGCTCGATGTTTCAGGTCGCACGGCGATGCCGCCGGGATCTTCAAAGACGAGCGGCATAGCCA